>Ga0209055_1000541_pt1 | contig 26596 bp, 27 predicted proteins | sample GraSoiAngelo_110_FD_185875 | JGI IMG/M metagenome (GOLD analysis project Ga0209055, IMG submission 185875) | Grasslands soil microbial communities from the Angelo Coastal Reserve, California, USA - 14_0903_12_30cm (SPAdes) (version 2) | ecosystem: Environmental > Terrestrial > Soil > Grasslands ... | reverse complement strand
CGAGCAGCCGGTACAGCTGCTCGGCATCAGCGGCATCGACGTCCTGCCCCGCCGGCGCGGCCGGAATGGCCCAGCCGTTCGGCCCATCGTAACCCTCGGCCCACCACCCGTCCAGCGTGCTCAGCTGCGGTACGCCGTTCAGGGCCGCCTTCATGCCGCTCGTGCCGCACGCCTCGAGCGGCGGCCGCGGCACGTTGAGCCAGAGGTCCACCCCCTGCACCAGACTGTGGGCCAGGTGCATGTCGTAGTCCTCGATAAACGCGATCCGGCCTTCGAACCGGGCCTCCCGGGTATGCGCGTACACGCGCTGGAGGGCCTGCTTGCCCGGCTCGTCGCCTGGATGCGCCTTGCCGGAGAACACGATCTGCACCGGGCGCCAGGGGTTCACCAGCAGCCGCTGCAGGCGGTCGGGATCGCGGAAGATCAGGTCGGCCCGCTTGTAGGTCGCGAACCGGCGGCCGAAGCCGATCGTGAGGGCTTCCGGATCGAGCAGAGTCCCGGCGCCCACGAGGTGCAGGGCCTCCTTCCACTGGTCCGCCCAACGCCGCCGCGCCTGCTCCCGGATGCTCCGCATCAAATGGGACTTGAGCTGGCTGTGCACCGCCCACAGCGCGGAGCCGTCCAAGTCCAGCACCTCGTCCCAGAACCGCTGGTCGTCCACACGCGCGAGCCAATCCGGCCCGAAATGGGAGTCGAACAAGGTCAGGATCCGGTTCGCCATCCAGGTGGCGACGTGGGCGCCGTTGGTGACGTGGCCGATCGGCACGCGCGTGACGTCGCGGTCGGGCCAGAGCGGAGCCCAGATGCGGCGGGACTCTTCCCCATGGCGGCGCGACACCGCATTGACTCGCGCCGACAGCCGGATGGCCGCGACGGGCATGTGAAAGCGATCGTGATCGAGCACGGGATGATGGCCGAGACTGGTAAAGGCTTCGCGGGCGATCCCCATCTCCTGCCACACCGGACCGACGCACTGCTCCACCTGCTCGATCGAGAAGGTGTCGTGGCCCGCAGGCACCGGCGTGTGGGTCGTGAAGACACTCGTCGCCCGCACCCGGCGGACGGCGTCCACGAACGGGAGCCCTCGCGTCACGAGCTCGCGCACCCGCTCGACCAGCATGAACGCGGCGTGCCCTTCGTTCGCGTGCCACACCGCCGGGTCGTATCCCAGGGTGCGCAGCACTCGCACGCCGCCCACGCCCAGGATCCATTCCTGCCGCAGCCGCAGGTCGGGCCCGCCGGCGTAGAGCCGATGGGACAGCCCGCGGTCCGCCGGGTCGTTCTGCTCGAGGTCCGTGTCCAGGAGAAGGATCGGCACGCGGCCCACCATGACACGCCACGCGCCCACGCTCACCGCGCGCCCGGACAGCCGCACCGTCGCGAGGCAGGGATCGCCCTTCGGCCCACGCACCGGCTGGAGCGGCATCGCGGCTACGTCGAAGCGCTCCTCGGCATCCTCCTGCCACCCGTCGAGCCTGAGTCGCTGGTCCGAGTATCCTTTGGTATAAAACAGGCCCACACCCACGAGTGGGACGCCCAGGTCCGACGCCGCCTTACACTGGTCCCCCGCGAGCACGCCGAGGCCTCCAGAGTAGATCGGGACCGAGGCGTGCAGCCCGAACTCGGCGCAGAAGTACGCGATCGACCGATTGACGGACTCGGGATGCGATGTGGCGAACCAGGTGCCGGCGGAGGTCGCGTCGTGGGCGGCCGCCGCCGCAACGGCATCGTACAGCCGCAGGAACGCGAGGTCGGCCGCACAGGCGACGAGCCGTGCGGAATCCACCCGTCGCAGCAGCTCGATGGGGTTGTGCTGGGTAAGGTGCCACAGCGCCGGGTCGAGCGCGCGGAACAGCGCCCGGGCGTTGCGGTTCCAGCTCCACGACAGGTTGGCCGCTATGCCTGCGAGTCCGTTGATCCGTTCGGGGACGGCTGGGCGGCTCGGTTCGGGCTGGGTCATCGCGCCTGCAAGCTAAGTACGGGCGGGTCGGCCTGGGAAGCGGTTGGGCGTTGGTGAGAATCCGCTAATCACCCCTTACGCGAGAGCCAGTTCGCCCCTAGCGTGGATGGCAACCGGAGCGACCATGACCGACGAGCAGGGCCCGCGGCCGTTCGTGCGCCGCCACCATTGGATGGTCCGCATCACGCATTGGGTGACCGTGGTCGTGCTCGCGGGGATGATCACGAGCGGCCTGCAGATCTACGAGGGATACGCGCGCTTCGGGAACCGTGGCGGGCCGTATCTGCCGAATCCCCTGGACGGCACGCAGTTTCCCCACTGGAGCCGGCTGGGCGGTTGGCTCGCGGGGGCGCTCAACTGGCACTTCGCGCTGATGTGGCCCCTCGTCACCGCCGGCCTGCTCTATCTCGGCTACCTGGTGACGAGCGGCGAGTGGCGTGCCCTGCTGTTTCAACCGCGTGACGTGCGGGGCGCGCTCGCCATGGCCGCTTACTACCTGCGGCTGCGCAAGGAGCACCCGCCCCAGGGGAAACACAACCCGCTCCAGAAGCTCGCCTACTCGAGCATTTACGCGCTCGGCGCCCTCGCGGTGCTCACCGGGCTTGCGATCTACAAGCCGACGCAGCTCGGCTGGCTCACCGCCCTGTTCGGCGGATTCCAGGCGGCCCGATACTGGCATTTCTGGACCGTGTGGATCTTCGTGGCGTTCACCCTCACCCACGTTGTCCTCGTGTTCGTCGTGGACCCCGCGTCGCTGCGGGCCATGATCACCGGGTGGTACCGGGGACGATTCCCCAGTCATGACTGAGAGACAGCCGCCAAGACGCCAAGACGCCAAGTTGCAAGAGGTCGACAGACGCGCATTCCTGCGGCTGGCGGTCGCAGGTGGGGCGGCCTCGCTCGTCGCCGCGTGCGGCTGGGACGGGGGCGGCGCGATTCGCCCGCTGCTCCTCGACTGGAGTCGCGTCAACGACTGGGTGGGCGAGAAGGTCTTGTTCTCTCCCACGCACCTGGCGCGGACGTATTCACTTGGCGAGCGCAGCGCGATGCTGCCGAGCTATTTCATCTCGGGGACGACGCCAATGCTCGACGACCCGGACCGCTGGCGCCTGCGGGTGCAGGGCATGGTCGAGCAGGCGCTCGACCTCTCGCTCGACGACCTGATGCGCCTGCCCCGCGTGTCGTACACGGTGAAGCACCACTGCGTCGAGGGCTGGTCGGCGATCGCGAGCTGGCACGGCGTCCCGGTGTCGGCCATCGTGGAGCGGTGCCGGCCGCTGCGCACCGCGCGCTACATCAGTTTCGAGTCGTTCGACGCCGGCTATTCGAACGGGTGGGATCTGGCGAGCGCCATGCACCCTCAGACCATTCTCGCGTACGGCATGAACGACAATCCCCTGCCACCGGCGCACGGCGCGCCGCTCCGGCTCTACTCCCCGACCAAGCTGGGCTACAAGCTCACGAAATACCTCGTCTCGATGACGTTCACGGATACGAGGCCGGGGGGATACTGGGAGGACCAGGGGTACCCGTGGTTCGGCGGGATCTAGCGGAGACGACCGCCAGGCCGAGCGCGAGAACGAACGCCACGGCCAGAGTACGCCGTAACCAGGCGAACGCCGCCAGCTCTCGCTCGCGCGAGCGGAACGCGACGAACCCGCCGAACGCGTCGCCGCCCGCGGAGCGGATCGGACTCGCGAGACCGATCAGATGCTCACCACCCACGAGCACCGAGATCTCCACGCCGCCCGAGTCGCCGGCCAGGCGACCGAGCGCCGCCGTGTCGGCGGCGAGCGCCGGACCGACCTGCTCGCGCGGGAGCGTGCTGCCCACCACGTAGGGATGGTCCAGTGTGTCGAGCGCGAAGAACACCACCTCACTGGTCGTCGCCTGCTTGATCTCGCGGGCGAGCGTGTCGGCGATCGCGTACGCAGCCAGGAGCGCGCCCTGCGGCGCCGCCGACGCAGATGCCCGCAGCGGCACGGCGACGGCCATGAACAGCTGGTGCAGCCGGTCGTCGAGCCAGGCGCCGCTCGACACCTCTCCGGACAGCGCCCCCGCGACCAGTGCGCCGCGCGACAGGTCGACGTCGACCTCATCCGGATGATCGGTCCGCGCCATCAGGATCCCATGCTCATTGGTCACCAGCACCCAGGCGGCCCCGAGGAGCTGGCGATACGCGGCCGCCTGATCCAGCACGTCGGCGTGCTCGTCGCTCTTGAGCAGCCGCTCGCGAAATTCCGGCACCTGGGTGCTCACGCGGCCCAGGCCGGCGAGGTTCGCCGCGCGGCCCGCCAGGAGCGACTGGACGCCGCGCCGCGCATCAGCGAGCCCGCGCCGGAGCGATTCGACGGCGAGGCGATTCGCCTGCACCGTCGTGACACCAAGCGTCATGGCGAGCAGCGCCGCGATCGACAGGGTCGCGCCGGCTGTGACACGCGCTCCGCGCCGCGCCATTACGCGGGCAGCCGGCCTTTCAAGTCCCGCGGCGTGAACGGACCCCTCTCGGCGATGAGCGCCCGTGCATGGTCCACCTGCCCCCACGTGTTCCACAGGAGCGCGCCGCGCACCCGGCCGCCCTTGAGGTAGTAGACCACGCCTTCCCGGAACGGCTCCTTCCAATCAGCCACGGTCTCGAGCCGCGGGTCCAGCTCGCCCACGGCTTCATAGCCCAGCTCGAACAGGTCCGAGTAAAAGAACGGCAGATGATCGTAGGCGGTCGCCCGGCCGGCCATGTTGAGGCCGGCGGTGCGTCCCATCGTGTTGGCGTTGTCCTCGTGCTCCACGCGCAGCCGGGTGCCCAGCGCCGGATTCGCGAAGTTGGCGACGTCCCCCGCGGCATACACATCCGGATGACTGGTGCGGCAGAACTCGTCCACCAAAACTCCGTTGTCCACCGGCAGGCCCGCCTGCTCCGCCAGCTCCACCGCCGGCGTGATGCCCAGTCCCGCCACCAGGACCTCGGTCACGAGCTCGCCGCCCGTAGTGGTGCGCACCACGCACGACCCCGCGCGCCGATCGAGCCCCGCCATCCCCTCCCCCATGCGCATCGTGACTCCCTTCTCCCGATAGTAGTCCACGAGGAAGCCCGACACATCGGCGGGAAACACCCGGGCGCCGAGCCCCGCCTCCGGGATGAGCATCGTCACGTCGCGTCCCTGCATCCGGAGCGCCGCGGCGACTTCGCTCCCGATAAAGCCGCCGCCGATCACGCCGAAGCGCACGCTCTGGCTCGCGAGCGGGCGCAGCCGGCGGTAGTCGTCGAGCGTGCGGTAATAGATGATCTGATCCGTCTTGAGCGGCAGCTGTCGCGGCATCCCGCCGGTGGCGAGCAACAACTTCGTGAAGCGGTATTTCGTGCCTCGGTCATCCGTCGCCTGGTGCGCCCGTAGATCGATCGCGCCGATGCGGCGGCCCAGGTGCAGGTCCGCGCCCGTCGCCGCCGTCTTGCGCCAGATCTTCTGCTCGGGGTCACCCTTCCATAGACCTTTGGATAGCGGCGGCCGATCGTACGGCGGATGCGACTCCGCGCCGATCATGCCGATCGATCCGGCGGGATCGGCTTCACGAATGGCTTGGACGGCGGCGTCGGCGGTCATGCCGCCGCCGACGATCAGATAGGTATAGTCGGGCATTTGAGGCACCGTTGTTTTGGAGGGCGCTCGGTCTTACCAGGTACGTTGCCGAGCCCAGCGGCGGATGGCTCTCACTCGACGTCCAACGACCGGTGCGGATGCTTCTCTCTCCTGCGGTACTGCTTCTCGGACCGGTGCACCTTGTGCGACGGCGTTTTGAGGCGCTCCTTCACCGGCGCCTTGGGATTGGGGACGCGCACGGTCAGCTTGTCCTTCTTGTTACGAGTCACGACGCCAGGCGAGCACGGATTTGCTTCGCGTGATGACCGCAGTGGCGCACGTGGAACCGCAGCCACTCGGGCAGGGTCAGGTCGCCAAACGCGGGATGCTTCACGAACAGATCCTCTTGGCGGGCCGGCAGAAGCTCGCGCGCGAGCACGAGAAAGCGCGCTACGCCGTCCCGCAGCTGACGCTCTACGGCGCCCGCGTCCGGATGCGGGGCAGGCTCGGTGACGGCCGGGGCGGGGCGGCCCGAGGGAATCCACCCGACATCGAGATACACCAAGTGGCCCAGCCGTTGTCGCAGGGGGCGGGGTCGGCGCCGCATCGGCGGCTTGGCGCGCCGCTCCTGAAACACGCGACTGCTCCCGTCCACGGAGATCGCGAGGTGGTGGACGATCTGCGCCGGCGTCCACTTGCCGGGCGGCGCGTGGTGCCAGTCGGCGTCGGGACGGCCCGCCAGAGGGCCGAGCACCACGTCGGGGATCGCGGCGAACCGGTCGAGCGTCACGGCACCGAACAGTGTGGCGTGGAGTGCCCGCATGCCCAAGATTGTACGGATGAATCTCCTGCGCCGCTACCCGATCGCCTTCATCCTCATGGCGCTGGTCATCGCGTCGGCGCTCGCACCCCTTCCCCCGCTCGTCGATGCGGTCACCGGCGCACCGCCCTACGACGTGGACCTGACGCGCCCTGCCCTCTACACTCTGCTGGCACCGGTGTCGGACCTGCTCGACGCGCTCACGTTCCTGAGCGTGGGGCGCGCCTGGTGGTTCCTGCTGGTGTGGGTGGTCGGCCTGGCCGTCTGGGGTCTCGTGCGCTCCGGCTCCCGGCCGCGGCGGCTGCTCCGCGCGACGCTCGGTCCGCTGGCCGTCGTGGCGCTGGGCGTGGCCGCGGTGCTGCTCCCTCGTCCAGTGGTGCAGCTCGCGCCGGCGGACTCGACCCTCACAGTGATCGACTACCACGCCCACACCGCCGCATCACACGACGGGCGACCCGGCTGGACCGCCCGCGATCTGGCGCGCTGGCATGCGGCGCAGGGGTTCGGGGCGTCCTACGTCACCGATCACAACGCGATCTTCGACGACGACACGACCGGCTACCCGATTCCGCTGTTGCCCGGCGTCGAATGGAGTGTGTACGGCCAGCACGTGGTGGCGTTGGGCCCGGTGACGATGATCGACCGGGCCGCGTACAACCGGGACACGCCCGGGATGCTCGGCCTGTTCGCCGCGCTGCACCGCCAGGGAGCGATCGGCCTCGCCTCGCTGCCCGAGTATTGGCGCAATCACTGGGACGATCTCGATCGGTTCGTCACGGCGGGCGTGGATGGCTTCGAGATCGTGAACTGTGCGCCCAAGGCGCTCGCCTTCCCCGCGGCGGCGCGCACCCGGGTGCTCGAGCTCGCCCGAGCGCACGACCTGCTCGTGGTCGGCGCCAGCGACAATCACGGCTGGGGCCGCGCGACCTGCGTGTGGAACCTCTCGAGCCCGAGCGCCCACGGCTACCTCGCGAACCGCGTCCTGGCCCGGCCGATCGCCCTCGCCCAGGCCGACTGGCAGTCCTGGACGGCGGCGTACACGCAGCCGTGGCTCATGCTGCGCGGGCTGTCGTGGAGCGAGCGCTCGAGCTGGCTCACCTGGATCCTGGTCATCCTCATCTATCGTGCCGTGCCACGCCGCCAGGGCGACCCGGGCGGGATCGGGATCCTGGCGCGCAGCCTGTCGCTCAAGATCCTCAAGCTGCACCGCTCGCCGCCGGGGTGAGCCGTGCCCGAGCTCCGGCTGCTTCGCCCCGGCGACGACGCCGCGCTCCACGCGTTCCTCGCGGCTCACGCCGACACGTCCATGTTCCTGCGCGGCAACGCCCGCAGCGCCGGGCTCATCGACCACGGCGGGCCGATGGAGGCGACGTACGCGGCGTCGATCGAAGGCGGGTCGATCACCCGATGGGGCGGAGCTCCGCCGCGCGAGTCACGCCGACGTCCGGGTGCAGCATGAGCGGGGCGCCGACTGGGTGCTCGTGGACGGCAAGACGCCCGTCGCCTATTCCGTGTTCAACGCGATGCTGCCCGACATCGTGCAGATCGGCGGGGTGTGGACGCCGCCGGAATGCCGCGGTCGTGGCTATGCGCGCTCGGTAGTTGCGGGCTCGCTCGTGGCGGCGCGCAAGCAGGGGGTCGCGCGCGCCGTCCTGTTCGCCGATCCACTGAACGCCGCGGCGCGGGCCGCATATCTGTCGATCGGCTTTGCGATCGTGGGCGACTATGGGCTGGTGCTGCTCGCTCCGTAGCTCGCGGCGTCGGGGAACCCGATGCGCCGGTAAATGCGCTCCATCCGTGGATCGGCTTGGAGCAGCTTGAAGAAAGGATAGCGCTTCGAGTACACGAGGATGCCGTCGTGTTCGTCGCACGCTCGGTCCAGCAGGTCGAAGGTCTCATCCATGCGCCCGAGGCTCGCCGCCACGATGGCGAGGACGGTCGGCTGCAGGTGCTCACGCCGCGCGCGCGCGACGAGCTCGTCCCAAATCGCCTCCACATCGGCCAGCTTTCCAAGAGAGCTGTAACAGACGGCGAGCGCCGCGAGCGTCCATGGGTGGCGTCCGGACGTCGTCACCGCCACTTCCAGGGGTGCGATTGCCTCATCGCTCCTGCCGAGATGGTTGAAGACCAGCCCCAAATGGATGGTGGCTTGGAACATCATGGGTGCAAGATCCCCGGCCCGCCGGAACGACGCGACGGCCTCCTCATACCGACCCGCCCCGGTGAGCGTCATGCCCAGCTGCATCACCAGCAATGGCGCCAGGGGGTCGAGCTCGAGAGCGCGCCGGGCCTGCGCGACGCCGTCCTCGAGACGGCCCTCGGCGAAGACCAGATAGTATGAGAGCCATTGTCGCGCCGCGACGGAGCGCGGATTCAGCTCGACCGCACGTCGCAAGTCTCGCGCCGCGCGAGGCCAGTCCCAGTCGCAGATGAAAGCCAGCGCCCCCGAGGCGCAATAGACCTCCGCGAGGTCAGGCGCCAGCTCGAGGGCCCGCTGCACGGCCGCGCGCGCCTTGGGCCGGAGCAGGTTGGGCGGCGCGACCCCGTACTCCGCAAGCACCGTACACGCGTCGGCGAGGCCGGCGTAGGCGAGCGCGTAGTTCGGATCGAGCGCCAACGCCTGATCGAAACACTCGAGCGCCTTCTTGAGCCCGAGCCCTCGCTGAGCCAGGTAATACCGTCCCCTCAGGTAGAGGTGATATGCGTCGAGATTCCCCGTGGCCGGCGTGACGAGGTGCGCGCCCTCACCGCCCAGCGCGACCTGGAGCCGGGTGGCGATCGCCTTCGCGATCTCGTCCTGGATCGCGAAGATGTCCGTCATCTCGCGGTCATAGCGCTCCGACCAGAGGTGGTAGCCGTCGCCGACCTTCACGAGCTGGGCGCTGATCCGCAACCGGTTGCCCGCCCGGCGCACGCTCCCCTCGAGCACCGTCCCCACCTTGAGCTTCGCTCCGACCTCGGCGAGATCGATCCCCTGCCCGCGGAACGCGAACGACGACGTACGCGCCGCGACGCGCAGGCCGGGCAGCTGCGTGAGGGCGTTGATGATCTCTTCGGCGATGCCCTCGCTGAAATACTCGAAGTCGGGATCGCCGCTCAGGTTCGCGAACGGCAAAACGGCAATCGATTCGCCTCCCTCCGCCTCGGTCGTCCCCTCGTCGCGCGCGTTCAAGGCTCGGGCGAACTGAGCGGCCGTGGCGAACCGGTCCGCGGGCACCTTGGCCAGCGCTGTCAGCACGGCCTGCTCCAGGGCATGCCGCACCGTCGGCCGCACGCTCCGGATCGGTGGGACATCATCGAGTGCGTGGCGCGCCATCACGGCCTGCGCCGTGGGCCCGGTGAAGGGCACCGACCCGGTGAGCATCTCGTACAGCGTGCAGGCGAGACTGTAGATGTCGGACCGCCCGTCGAGCTGCGGGCTCCGGCTCGCCTGCTCCGGACTCATGTAGGCGGGCGTGCCGACGACACCGTCGATGGTGAGCGGCTCGAGAGTCGCGGCCGTCACGGCGCGAGCGATCCCGAAGTCGGTCACCAGCGCACGACCGGCGGAGAAGATGATGTTCTCCGGCTTGATGTCGCGGTGTACCACCCCGCACGCGTGGGCGTACCCGAGCGCCTCAGCGACCTCGCTGGTGATGCGGATGGCGTCCTCGATCGGCAGGCTGCCCTCGCGTGTCAACCGCCCGCGCAACGTTTCGCCGTCGATGTACGGCATCACGTAGAACAACAGTCCATCGGCCTCGTCGGAATCGAACAACGGCACGATGTGGGGGTGGGTCAACGCGGCCGCGGTCTTGATCTCACGCAGGAAGCGCTCGACCCCGAGGCCCGTGGCGAGCTGGGGATGGAGCAGCTTGATCGCGACCGGCCGCTCGTGCTTGAGGTCGTCGCCCAGGTACACCGTCGCCATCCCACCGCGGCCGATTTCGTGGGCGACCGAGTAGCGGTCTCGGACCGCGGTTTGGAGACGAGCGAGGAGAGTGGTCAGGCGACGCTCGCGGGCGCGTGGAGGCTCCATCATAGAGGCGCCCGCGCAACATGGCCAGGGCCGCCCCGCGTCTAGACCACCGCCGAGAGGTTCAGCAGCACGCGCCAGACCCGGAACACCTCGCGGTAGTCATCGTGGGAGAACGCCACCGTGCGCCCGGCGGTGCGCGTCACGCCCGGGCACAATTCCGCCATGTCTGCATGGATCGTCCGCGCGAAATCCACTTCGAGCGCGATCGGCTGCGGCACGACGAACGGCACGCGCTTCCGCTTCAGGGTGCGCGTCACCTCGTCCCGGATCATGCGGCAGGCGAGCGCGGGAGCGACGCTCCGCGCCGCGTGACGGCTGACCGCCTCCTTCACGACGACGGTACTGACGCCGTCACCGAGCAGATCCTTCGCCTCGGCGGCGAGCGCGGAGTCCCCGCTCACCAGGGCCACCGGCACGCCGTAGACGCCCGCGAGCGCTGCGTTGATGCCGAGCTCGCCCACCGCCTTGCCGTTGAGCCGCACCTCGTAAATACGATCGGCGTACGTGTGGTCGAGGATCGCGCGGGCCGTGCCCGCGCGCGCGTGATACCCGATGAACAGCGCCGCGTCGAAGCCCCCATCGATCCCCTGCACCATGGAGCGCGGCTTGGGGTCGCCAGCCACGAGCTCCGCCGCTTGATGCAGCTCCTCCGCAAGCAGGTTGCGCATGAACCAGTGGCTGTCGTTCACGACCACCCGCGTGGCCCCCGCCGCGACGGCACCCTCTACGGCCGCGTTGGCTTCCGCCGTCATGAGACGCCGGAACCGTGCGTACTCGGCGGCACACGCCGGGTCGGTCGGGTCGGTCTGGGACTCGTGGACCACGCCCGCGATGCCCTCCATGTCCACGGAGATGTAGATGCGCACGGGTGGAAGCGTAGTGACTTTGTGTTACAAAGTACTTGACACCGACGCAGCTCAGCGCTATCATGCCCTCCATGACCGCCCCGCGGCCGCTGCACGATCGCGCGCTCGACAACCTCCGCTACATCCGACAGACGATGGAGCGCGCCGGGTCGTTCACCGCCGTTCCCGGCTGGGGACAGGTGGCGGTGGGGGCGACCGCACTCGTCGCCGCGCTGTTAGCGGCCCGGCAGCCCACGCCCGAGCTGTGGCTCGCCACCTGGCTCGGCGAGGCGGTCGTGGCGCTCGGCATCGGCGGCGCGACCATGGTGCGCAAAGCGTTCGCCGTGAACGATCCCCTGCTGTCGGGGCCGGGACGCCGGGCCGGGTTGAGCTTCCTGCCTCCGATGGTCGTGGGCGGGCTGCTGACGGTGGCGCTGTTCCGGGCGGGGTTGTGGCATGCGCTCCCCGGCACCTGGCTGCTACTGTACGGTACCGGATTCGTGACCGGGGGCGCGTTCTCGGTCCGCATCGTTCCCGTCATGGGGGTCTGCTTTATGACCGTCGGCGCCGTGGCGTTGCTCGGACCGGCGGCGTGGGGGAACTGGCTGATGGCCGCGGGGTTCGGCGGATTGCACATCGTGTTCGGCACGATCATTGCCCGGAGGTACGGTGGCTAGACAGGGAGCGGCGAGAAAGACCGAGGCGGCCGAGCGGGACGTCGCGCGCGAGCGCTCCGCGGCGGGCGTGCGCCTCGGCATCGTGAGCGCGCTCGCCGTGAACGACAGCCTCAGCTTCAACCAGCTCAAGGCGCTCTTGAAGACCACAGACGGCAACCTGAGCGTGCACGCGCGCAGGCTCGAGGAGGCGTCGTACGTCACCTGCACGAAGTCGTTCGAAGGACGGATCCCGAAGACCGAATACCGGTTGACGGGCGCCGGCCGGCGTGCCCTGGAGCACTACCTGGACCACATGGAAGCGCTCATTCGCGTCACCCGTCAGGGGTGAGCCGGGAATTTTTTTTGAGGTCTGACTTTATGCCGCAAAGCTCTTCTATGCACGTCGCGATCATCATGGACGGCAACGGCCGCTGGGCCGCGCGCCGCGGCCTGCCCCGTGTGGCGGGCCATCGCGCCGGCGCCGGGGCCGTGCGCCGGATCGTCGAGGCCGCGCCCGATCAGGGCATCAGCGCCCTCACACTGTACGCCTTCTCCGCGGACAACTGGAAGCGCCCGCCGGGCGAGGTCGCCGCGCTGATGCGGTTGTTCGCGCGACACCTGCGCACCGAGACGCCGCGCCTGGTGGAGAATGGTGTGCGGCTCGAGGTGGTGGGACGGCGCGATCGGCTGCCCGCACCGCTGGTCGCGGGGATCGCCGCGGCCGAGCTTGCCACGGCGCGAGGCGGGCGGCTCGTGCTCCGGCTCGCGGTGGACTACTCGGCCCGCTGGGCGATCGGCGCCGGTCTCATTCTCCCCGACGTGGATCTTCTCATCCGCACCGGCGGCGAGCAGCGGCTCTCGGACTTTCTGCTGTGGGAAGCCGCCTATGCCGAGCTGTACTTCACGGACACCATGTGGCCCGACTTCGGCCCGGCGGAGCTGACGCGCGCCGTGGGCGATTTCCGGACGCGCCAGCGCCGCTTCGGCGGCCTGCCCGAGGCGGCGGCGGGATGAGCGCCGTGAGCGGCGGGCGCGGCTGGTTCGTGCCGTGGGGCTGGGTCTACCGGCCGGTGAGCTGGCCCGGCGTCGCGCTCGTGGCCCTAGTGGTGGTGTTCTGCGCCCAGGTGTTTCTGGCCGTGGACCGGCACTCGCACTCCGTGAGCGATACGCTGTACGGCGTGTTCCCGTACGTCGTGCCCTGCTTGATGCTGCTGAATTGGATCGCGTCGGAAACCAGCTCGGGGCCGGTACAATGAGCGTCGTGAGCGAGCGGACACGCCTCGGGCTGGACATCCTCGCCGCTGCGACGCTGGCGGGAATCGTCGGCGACGCGCTGCTGCGCGCCGTGCCGTGGGGCCTGAATGCCTTCGTGTGCACCGCCGCCCTGGTCGCCGGAGGGTGGTGGCTCGTCCGTCGCCACCGCGTGGCGGTGACCCGCGACGCGCTGTGGCTCGGCGGCGCGGCGCTGCTTGTCGCGTCGAATTTCGTGGCGCGCGACGCGATGATGCTCCATTCGTTCGATGTCGTCGGCCTCATCGTCCTCCTGGCGGTCGCCAGCCTGAGCCTCAAGGGCGTCGCGCTGCGCGGGCGCCAGGCATGGCGCTACGTGCACGCCGGCATCGCCAGCGCCCTGGACGCGTGGTTGGGCGTCTTCCCGCTCGTGGGTCGCGACGTGACCTGGAGCGAGCTTCCGAGCGAAGGACGGATGCGGCAGGTCCGGGGAGCCGCGCTGGGCGCGGCGCTGGCGTTCCCCTTGCTCGTGGTGTTCGGAGGTCTGTTTACGTCGGCCGACAGCGTGTTCGGGACCGTGGTTGCCAGTGCATTCGACGTGGACTTCGGCGACTTGCTGTCTCACGTAGTCCTGTTCGCCGTGTGGGGGGCGCTCGTCGCGGGATACTTCCGGGGAGCATTGATCCGTTCGCTCGTGCCGGCTTCGGAAGGGGAGAGCGGGCTGTCGCTCGGTATCATTCCCGTGGCGACCGCGCTGGGCCTCGTCGACTTGCTGTTTCTCGTCTTCGTCGTCATTCAGCTGCGCTACCTGTTCGGCGGCGCCACGCTCGTCCTCGCCGCGGGCGGCCTCACCTATGCGGAGTACGCCCGCCGCGGCTTCTTCGAGCTCGTGACGGCCAGCGCGCTCGTGCTCCCTCTGCTCACCGGCGCCGACTGGTTACTCCGCAACCAGCCGGCGGAGCACCAGCGCACGTTCCGGCAGCTCGCGACCGTCCTGCTCGTCCTGCTCACGGTCGTCATGGCGTCCGCGCTCGAGCGCATGCGGCTATACGTGACCGCGTACGGACTCTCGGAAATCCGCCTCTACTCGACGGCGTTCATGCTGTACCTCGCCGCCGTGGCCGCGTGGTTTGGCTGGACCACGTTGCGGGGGCACCGCCGTCACTTCGCATTCGGAGCGCTGGTTCAGGGATTCACGGTGCTCGGCGCGCTGCACCTGGTGAACCCCGACGCTCTGATCGTCCGCACCAACCTGGCGCGCCCGCCGGCGGAACGTCCATTCGACGGCTGGTACGCGGCGTCGCTCAGCGCCGACGCTGTGCCGCTCCTGCTCCAGGCCCTGCCCCGACTCGACCCATCCGCGCGCTGCGCGGTCGCTGCTGGCCTGCTGAAGCAACGTGCCCGGCTCGAGCACGATGATTGGCGCAACTGGAACTTCGCGCGCCGCAGCGCACGCCGGTTGCTGCGGGACCATTCTGCCGGCCTCCATGCCGAGCTGTGCCCCGCGCACCGCACCTGACCGCGTTCTGACCGCGTAGATTACCGCCGAGACATGGACCTCGGCGCCGTGATGCACAGCTACGGGGGGCCGGTCCTGTTCGTGTGGGCCTGGCTCCAAGGGGAAGCGGCCGTCATCGTGGGCGGGGCGCTCGCCGCGGCGGGCTATTGGCCGTGGTGGGCGGTGTCGCTGATCGCGGCGGTGCCCGCCACGTTGGGACACCAGCTGTATTTCGCGCTGGGCCGGCGTTACGGGGAGCCCGTGCTGGCTCGCCTGCCCCTGCATTGGCGTCCGGCCGCGGAGCGCGCCCGCACGCTCGTCCGGACGCACGACTCCCGCGTCATGCTGCTCATGCGCTTCGCGTATGGCATCCGGCTCCCGCTGCCGATCCTGTGCGGCGTGGCGCGGATCGAGCCGCTGCGCTTTTTCCGCTTCAACGCGGGCACCGCTCTCGCCTGGGCGCTGCTGTTCACCTGGATCGGCTACGCCTACGGCGCCGCGGCGAACGCCGCGCTCGGCCGCGTCGCCCGCGGCGAGACGTGGGTCCTGGTCGGGGCGGTCGTGCTCGGTCTCCTCGTCCGCGCGCTGTCGCGACGCGCCGGCGGCAGGCTAAGTTAGAAGCATGACCCTGAGAATCGCACAGGTCGTGCCGTGCGCCCGGTGAGCTTCGCGTGCCCGGGCTCTCCGGCCGACGCGGTGGCCCGGCTCGAGGCGGCGATCGACGCGCGCCGCTGGAACGCGCCCGGGATGGACGGCTGGATTCGCGGCGGCGGCGCGGTGCTCTACTACCGCGACGCCGCCCGCTATCGCGCGCTGTTCCGGCGCACCTTCGTCGGGCAGTTCCGCCAGCGGGACGGCACCACCGTGCTCGAGGGCCGGTTCGGGATGACGTGGCTCGCCCGGCTGCTGTTGCCCGTGTGGCTCGCCCCCCCCGCCGTATGCTTCGTCCTGGCACTCGTACCCACTCGCCTGCAGCCCCAGACGCCCGGCCCCAAGATCGTGCTCCTGCTGCTGGGCACCTTGCTGGGCGTGCTGGCGTTCGGCCGCTTTGCGCTCGAATGGTGGGGCCGGCCGGGAGACCGCGACGCCATCACTCAGGCCATTCGCGCGGCGCTCCACGCGCGCGACCGCGTCTGACCGCCCGCTCGAGTCGCCTCGCCGGCTACCTGTTCGCCCTCGCGGCCGGCGCCGTGTGGGGCACCACGGGCCCGCTCTCCACGGCGCTCTACCGGGCTGGCGAGGCGATCACCGGGATCGGCTTCTGGCGCCTCGCGATCGGCCTCGCCGGCCTGCTCGTGTACGCCCTGTTTCGGCCACGCCTGCTGCGGATCGATCGGAGCGCCTGGCTGCTCGTCGGGCTCGGCGGCGGTGCGCTGGTGGCCCTGTTCGAAGTGGCGTACCAGTTCGGGATCGCCGGAGCGGGCGTCGCCGGGGCCGCGGCATTGCTCTACGTCGCGCCGGTGCTGGTCGCGATTCTCGCGAAGCCGCTGCTGGGCGAGCGGCTCACGACGCTGCGCGTGGTGCTCGCCCTCGTCGTGATGGCGGGGGCGGCGCTCACGGTCCAGGGGGGGAGCCACGGCGCGGGCGCCGCCGCCATTCCGTTGCCGAGCCTCATCCAGGGTATCACGGGCGGGCTGCTCGCCATGCTGTCGTACGCGGGGACCACGCTGCTCGCCCGCTACGCCGTCCCGCGCTACGGTGCGCTCCAGGTGCTGTTCCTCGAGATCGTCGGCGGCGTACTCGTGCTTGGGGTGGTGTTGCCGCTCAGCGGACACACGCCGCTGCCGCCGCACACTACGGGAGCCTGGGTCTATGTGCTGCTCCTGTCGCTCGGGTCCGTGCTCGCCGCGAACTTCTTGTTCTTCGCCGCCGTCAAGCGGATCGACGCCGCCCCCACGGCCGTGGCCGCGACGATCGAGCCGGTGGTCGGCACCCTGCTCGCGCTGACCCTGTTGAACCAGCAGCTGTCGCCGCTCGGCTGGCTGGGGCTCGCCATGGTCGTGGGCGGCGTGGCCACCGGGTATCTGCAGGAAGCGAAGCCCACCGAATAGGAGGACGTACCAGCGATGCTCGCCTTCGCGCTCGTGCTGGCCGCGCTGCAGCAGCCCGCCTCGGCCGTCGGTCCGACCACCCTGCCACCCCAGGTGGGCGACACGTCACCGTTCCGGCGGCTCGTCCTCCCCACGCCGACCCAGATGCGCGCAGGCTCCGGCGCCCCGGGTCCGCGCTACTGGCAGCAGCGCGCCGACTACACCATCCGGGCGTCGCTCGACACGGCCACCCACACCATCGCGGGCACGGAGACCATCCGCTACACGAACAACTCCCCCGACACGCTGCACCACGTCTGGCTCCAGCTCGATCAGAACATCTACAAGGCGTCGAGCCGCGGGGCGTTTCTCAATCCGACCGATGCGCGCTTCGCGGGCCGCGGGTTCGAGGGGGGCTACACCATCGAATACACCAGGATCGTGAGGCGCGCCGGGCAAGCAGCGGGACGCGTCCCGCTCGCGACGACCCTGAACGGCACCCTGATGCGCACCGACCTCGACCGGCCGCTCGCGCCGGGCGGGCTGGCGGAGCTCGAGCTGGCGTACCGCTTCGAGGTGCCGGAGCACGGATCGGATCGCATGGGGCGCGAGCAGTTCCCCGGCGGCTGGCTGTACGAGATCGCGCAGTGGTACCCGCGCGTGGCCGTGTACGACGACGTGCGTGGCTGGAACACAGAGCAGTACCTCGGCCAGGGCGAGTTCTATCTCGAGTACGGTGACTTCGACGTCGCCATCACGGTGCCGCGCGGCTTCCTGGTGGCCGCGACCGGCACGCTCGTCAACCCGCTCGAGGTGCTCACGGCGGGGGAGCGTGCCCGCCTCGCCCGTGCGATACGCTCGGACACGACGGTCGCCATCGTCGCGAAAGCGGAGGTGGGACAGGCGTCCACCCGCCCCTCCGGCGCGAGCCCGACGCTGACATGGCACTTCACCGCGAAGCACGTGCGCGACGTGGCCTGGGCCGCGGCAGCGAACTTCATCTGGGACGCGAGCGGCTACGACGGCGTGCTGATCCAGTCGTTCTACGCGCCGGAGGCGAACCCCGACTGGGCGCGCTCCACCGAGTACGCGCGCCACTCGATCAAGCATTACTCGGAAAAGTGGTTCCGCTACCCCTACCCGACGGCGATCAACGTGGCGGGGCCGGTGGGCGGCATGGAGTACCCGATGATCGTATTCTGCGGCCAGCGTGCGGGAGGCCGCGGCCTGTTCGGCGTGACGACCCACGAGCTGGGCCATGGATGGTTCCCCATGATCGTCGGGTCGAACGAGCGGCTGTATGCGTGGATGGACGAGGGCTTCAACACGTTCATCAATATCTACTCGGGGCTGGCGTTCTATCACGACACGGTGCCTCAGGGACGCGGCGTGGCGGCGCAGTGGGCGCAGTTCGCCGCGACCGGCCAGGATGAGCCGCCCATCCTCGCCGCCGACCGTGTGGCCCCGCGTCTGCTCGGGGCGATCGAGTACAGCAAGCCCGCCACCGGCCTCTACCTGTTGCGCCAGCACATCCTCGCCGACACGGCCCGATTCGACGCCGCGTTCCGCGAGTACATCCGGCGCTGGGCGTACAAACACCCCACGCCGGCGGATTTCTTCCGCTCCATGGAAGACGGGCTGGGCGAGGACCTCTCATGGTTCTGGCGCGGCTGGTTCTACCGCACCGATGTCGTGGACCAGGCCGTGGATTCGGTGCGCATGCGCACCGACTCGACCGGCACCACGGCGGCCGTGTTCCTCTCGAGCCTGGGGGCGCTGCCGATGCCGGTGGATCTGCGGCTCGGATACGCCAACGGCGCGGTGGACGACGTCCGGCTCCCGGTAGAGATCTGGTTCCAGGGCAACCGCTTCGTCTACGAGCGGAAGGTCCCGGCGGAGGTCGTGAAGGTGGAGATCGATCCGGGGCAGAATTTTCCGGATGTGCGGCGCGGGAACAATTCGTGGGCTAAACCCTGACGGCGTTACACGACGCCATGAGTCACGCACCTCCATCGTGGAACTTGGCGTCTTGGCGTCGGGCAACGCCGTTCAAGACAACCAGGAACACGCCCCCCCACACCAACCCCGGCAGATCACGCAGATCCCGCCCGTAGTGCATCCACAGCCAGCGCGCGATGACGTAGCACCACAGCCCGCCCCCGAACCAGCCGGTGACGCGCACCAGGGGACCAACGCCGGTGCGGATTCCCGGGAGGGCGAGCAGCAGCTGGTCGACATAGTAGCCGAGGAACGTGAAACAGAATGCCACCGTGAAGGTGTCCACATAGTCGGAGGCGAGCGACGCGTGGCGGGGCAGCAGCAGCAGGAAAGCCACGCCCAGCGCGCCGGCGACGAGCGTGGTGCGGGTCAAGGTCGTGCGGAAGGGCTCGCCCATCAGCGGGTCCCCGTCAGCGATTGCGGCCTCAGGTACTGGTCGAGCCAGTCGAGCACCGTGCCCCACCACAGGCGACGGTTGCGGGGTTTGAGCACCCAGTGTCCCTCGTCGGGGAAGTACAGGAACTTGGCGGGGACGCCCAACACTTTCGCCGCGGTGAACGCCTGGTAGCCTTCCGACAGATCCACGCGGTAATCGAGCTGGGACTGCACGATCAGGATGGGCGTCTTCCAGTTCCGCGCGAAGTTCAGCGGCGACCACTTCTCGTACAGCGCCCGGCTCGCGTACGGTGGGCCGCCGAACTCCCAGTCCGCGAACCACAGCTCCTCCGTCGACCCCGCCATGCTCGCCGGATTGAACACACCGTCGTGCGCGACGAGGGCCTTGAACCGGTTGGTGTGGCCGGCGATCCAATACACCATGTAACCGCCGTAGGACGCCCCGGCGGCGCCCAGGCGGGTCGAATCGACGTAGGGCAGCCGCGCCAGGACGTCGAGCCCCTTCATCAGGTCCTCGTAGGGGTAGTCGCCCCAGTGCTGCGACACGGCGTCGGTGAACTTCTGTCCGTAGCCGGTCGAGCCGTGGCGATTCACGGCGGCCACGACAAGCCCTCGCGCGGCGAACATCTGGTAGTTCCAGCGCGCGTGCCACAGGTCGAGCCAGGCGGTCTGGGGGCCGCCGTGCAGCAGGTAGACGAGGGGGTATTGCTTCGACGGATCGAATCCCGGCGGTTTCAGGAGCCAGCCGAACACCGAGTCGCCGAGCGCGCCGCGGAAGCCGAACTCCTCGAGCGGCGACAAAGCGAGTCCGGCGACGGCGGCGTCGCTGTGGTGCGACAGCTGGCGTCCCGCGACCCACAGCTCCGCCGGGTGCGTCGCGCTCTGATGGAGGTAGACGAGCGTCTTGCCATCGGGGGCGACGCTGACGCCGGTGTTCACGCCCGACGACCCGATGACGAGCGACCGGCGCCACGACGGCAGATCGACCCGATACACGTTCTCGCGCCCGCGCTCCTCTACCGTCGCGTAGATGCACTTCGAGTCGGGGCACCAGGTGTGCGACCCGACCGAGAGCGTCCAACCTGTCGTGGCCTCGAGCGTGCGTCCACCCTCCCGCTCGACCAGCATCAAGCGCTCTCGATCCGCCTCGAACCCAGGCCGCTCCATCGAGAGGTAGGCGAGCCACCGCCCGTCGGGAGAGTAGCGCGGCGTGTTGTCCGCCCCGCGGCCCGTGGTAAGGGCGTGCAGGCCCGACCCGTCCGCGCTCATGACGTAGACGTCGACGTTCGTGTTGTCCGCCACGCTCGAATCGCCGTGCAGCGCGACCGCGATCTCTTTGCCGTCCGGCGCGACCGCCACGTCGCCCTCGCCGCTCGTGGCGATCGTGGGAACGTCGTGATCCACCGGCGTGAGATCCTTGGCGGTGCCGTCCGCGAGCGACACCAGGAACACGTGCTGCCGCTTGCCGGCGCGCCAGTCGTCCCAGTGGCGCCACATCAGCGCCGTCCAGATGCGGGCCTCGGTGGGGTACTCCCCGTTGCGGCGGTCGATCTCCTGATCGCCGGAAGGGGGCCACTTGATGTCGCTCGTGACCAGTGCGCCCGTCCCGTCGGGGAGCCACACCGGGTCGGACACGCCGTCCGCCAGGCTCGACACCCGACGTGCCTCGCCGCCCGCCCCGCTCATGCCCAGCAGCCACAGCTGCGGTCCGTTCTCGCGGGTGGAGACGAAGGCGAGCGTGCGCCCGTCGGGCGACCAGCGGGGCTGGCGGTCCGAGCCGGGACCGGCGGTGAGCTGGCGCGACGTGCCGCCCGCCACGTCGGCCAGCCAGATGCGCGTGGTGCCGCGGTTCTCTTTGAGCGAGTAGTGGGTCACGGTGTAGGCGACCCACTTGCCGTCGGGAGAGAGCTGCGGGTCGCCGACGACGGGCAGGGCGAGATAGTCGTCGACGGTGAGCGCGCGCTGCTGCGATGAGAGAACGGGAAAGGGGAAAGGGGAAAAGGGAAACGTGACGCATCCCAACACAACCAGCAACCGTTTCATGAGTGGCACCCCTGTGCGACTGCGCGTCTGTGCGTCTAGTAGTCTGGATGCGTGAGGATCGCCTTCACCAGGTCGTCGAACACTTTGGACTCCGGGGTCACGGCCCCATTCGCGTCCGTGTGGACGTTCCAGGCGCACAGCTCGTTGAGAGCCGTGGCCTCCTCATAGGTGAGGTGCAGCCGGTAGCCGTCGCCCGTCCGGCTGGCGGCGTCGAGCACCTTCTTCAGGACGTCGGGGAGGTGCCGCGCCCCGCGCACGGCGTCGTATTGCGCCCGGCTGACCGTGAGATCCATGAGTCCTTGCCAACGCGCGAGTCGGGGGCGAAATCTCCTGCCGTCGCCCCGTCCACGCAAGGAAGGTCGATGCCGCGCACCGAGTTCATCGCCACCGGGTTTTCCGTCCCGGAGCGGGTCGTCACCAACGACGATCTCTCCCGCATGATGGAGACCTCCGACGAGTGGATCGCGCAGCGCTCGGGGATCAGGACCCGCCACTGGGTGTCGGCTGGCGAGACCGGCGTCTCGCTCGCGCGCGAGGCCACGTGCCGCGCGCTCGACCGGGCGGGGATGCAGGCCGCCGACCTGGATTGCATCGTCTATTGCACCTGCACGCCGGATCACTTCGAGCCCGGCAACGGCGTCTTCCTCGCCCGCGAGCTGGGTCTCTCCGACGTGCCCGCCATCGACGTGCGTAACCAGTGCTCGGGGTTCGTGTACGGGCTGTCGGTGGCCGACGCCTGGATCCGCACGGGACAGTACCGCCGCGTGCTGCTGGTGGGCGCGGAAGTGCACTCGCGCGGGCTCGACCGGACCACACGCGGGCGCGATACGGCGGTGCTGTTCGGCGACGGCGCGGGCGTCGCGATCCTCGGCCCCACGGATGACTTGCAACGCGGCGTGCTCACGACGCACCTGTACGCGGACGGCCGGCATGCCGAGAAGCTGTGGGTGGACGCTCCGGGACTCGCGCACGACCCGTTCATCAGCGAAGAGCTGATCCGCGCGGGGAAGCACCGCGCCGTGATGGACGGGCGTGACGTCTTCAAGTACGCGTCGGTACTCATGCCGCAGTCGATCGCGACCGCCCTCAAGCAGAACGGCCTGACCCCCGCCGACGTGAAGCTCCTGGTGCCGCACCAGGCGAACCTGCGGATCATCGAGATGGTGCAGAAGGCGGCCGGCCTGAGGGACGATCAGGTCTTCGTGAACATCCAGAAGTACGGCAACACGACCGCCGCGTCGATCCCGATCGCGCTGCACGAGGCGCTGGACGAGGGGCGGCTCGCGCGGGGCGACCTGCTCGTCCTCACCGCGTTCGGCTCGGGCTTCACGTGGGCGAGCGCGGCGGTGCGGTGGTGACTACTTGATTACTTGATCTCCAGCCCCCACAGGTCCCGGTAGACGATCGGTCCCTCGTTCAGGGCCCTGATCCCCGCCTCGATTTGCGCCTTGTCACCCACCACCACGATGTCGAAATGGTCGGGATCGATGTACTGCCGGGCGACGCGCTGCACGTCCGCGGCCGTGACGGCGCCGATCCGCTCGATGTAGCGGTCGTAGTAGTCGAGCGGCAGGCCGTAGCTGAGCACTTCGCGGAACCGCGCGCCGGCCCCGCCCGTCGTCTCGAACTCCCCCGGCAGACCGAGGCTCACGTAGGCCTTTGCCTTGGCGAGCTCCGGGTCCGGCACCGGCTCGTCGCGAATGCGGCGCAGCTCCTTGAGAAACTCGACCAGCGAGCTGTCGGTCTTGGCGGTCACGACGGACGCGAGGGCGACAAACGCGCCCGCCAGCCGACGCGCCGCGAACTGCGAGAACGCGCCGTAGGTGTAGCCGTGCGTCTCGCGCAGATTCTGGTTCAAGCGCGACGTGAACGCGCCGCCGAGGATGGTGTTGAGCACTTCCAAAGCGTACCAGTCGGGCGTGGAGCGCGCCGGCCCGACGTGGCCGATCCGGATCACCGACTGCGCGGCGCCCGGCTTGTCAATCAGATACACCGCCCGCGCCGCGGGCGTCGGCGCACTTCCACCTGCCAGCCCGGGCACGTCGCCCTGCTCCCACGCGCCGAACCGTGCGGCCAGGAGCGGGCGCGCCTGAGCCAGCGTGATGTCGCCCACGATGAGTATCCGGGAGGCGTTCGGCCGGTAGTAGGCACGATAGAATCCCGCGACGCGATCGCGCGTCAGCGCCGCGGTGGCGGCATCGGTGCCGTTCAGCGGATGCCCGTATGGATGGCCGGCCCCGTACACGATCGCCGGGAACGCGACGTTCGCCACGGCCACGGGCTCGTCGCGCTGCTGCACCAGCTGCGCACCCCGGAGCTCGCGCTGCCGCGCGACCTCCGAGTCGGGAAAGGCGGGCCGCAGCACCACGTCCGCCAGCAGATCGAGCGCCGCCTCGAGCCGTCGCCGCGGCACGTGCAGCGACGCCACGGCGCCGTCCAGCGCAGCCGTCGTGTTGAGTTGCGCCCCGAGGAACGCCGCCTCGTCCGCCACGTCGAGCGCCCCGCGCGTTCCCGCCCCCTGTTGCAGCATCAGCGCGGTGAAGGTCGCAAGCCCCGGCAGATCGCCCGGATCGCGCGCCGCCCCGGCGTCCACCAGCACTTGGACGTCCACCACCGGCACCTTGTGCATTTCCACGACCGCCAGCGTGAGCCCGTTGGGGAGCGTCGCCGTCTGGATCGCGGGCAGTTTCAGCGCGGGCGGTGGCGGAAGCGTGGGAGGCTTGGAGCGATCGACCTGGGCGCTCAAACGCGCGGACGCGAGGACTGCGAGCACGATCGCAGCGGCGCAGCGGATCGAGGTCATGGCTTCACCCCCAGCTCCGGCTTCCCCTGCGGCACCACGCTCAGCACCACACGGTGCGCGCTCGTGAGATAGGTTTTCACGGCGCGCTGCACGTCCGCCGCCCGCACGCGGCCGTAGCGGTCGAGGTCCTTCTGAAAGTAGTCCGGCGTTCCCACAAAATAGTTGTAGAAGTTCAGCTGATCCGCCTTCCCCCCGAAGCCGCCCACCCGCTCCATCCGGGACAGGAACTGCGCTTCGAACGTATTCTGTGCGCGCTCGACTTCGCGCGCCGTCGGACCTCCGTCCGCCAGCTTGCGCAGCTCCTCGTCGATCACCCGCTGCAGCTCGCCGAGCTGGTGGCCGGGGCGGGCGGTGGCGAAGATCTCGAACTTGCCGTCGATCCGGGTGCCGTCCTGAAACGCCACCACGTCGGTCGCGATCTGCAGGTCGTACACCAGCCGCCGATACAGCCGCGACGACCGGCCGCCGGCGAGGACGTTCGCGACCACATCCAGCGCAGCGTCGTCGTCCGCGAACGCCTTCACCGTGTGCCACGCGTCGTACACGCGTGGCAGCTGCACCCGATCCTCGAGCACCGCGTCGATGTCCGCGGTGACGTGAACGGGGGGTGGCGGCATGCGGATCACGGCGGGGCCGCGCGCGATGTCGCCAAAGTAGCGCTGGACGAGGGTGCGGGCGTCACCCGGAGAGATGTCCCCCGCGATCGCGATGGTCGAGTTGTTGGGCGTGTAGTAGCTCTGGAAGAACCGGCGCACGTCTTCGAGCGTGGCCGCCTGCAGATCCTTCATCGACCCGATCACCGGCCAATGGTAGGGGTGGGCCGGCGGATACAGCCGGTCGAGAATATTCTCCTCGGCGAGCCCGTAGGGGCGGTTCTCGTAGCTCTGGCGCCGCTCGTTCTGCACCACGCCGCGCTGGAGGTCGACCTTGTCGGTGGTGATCTCGGGCAGCAGGAACCCCAGGCGGTCCGAGTCGAGGTACAACATGAGGGGCAGGGCGTTGGCCGGCCCGTCTTCGTAGTAGTTGGTGCGGTCCTCGGTCGTCGACCCGTTGTTGTCCGCCCCCACCGCCTCGAGCAGGCGGTCGAACTCGCCGGTCGGGACGTGCTCGGAGCCCATGAACATGATGTGCTCGAACAGGTGCGCGAACCCCGTGCGCCCCGGCCGCTCGTCCGACGAGCCGACGTGGTACCAGGTGTTCACCGCCACCACCGGGACGGAGTGGTCTTCGTGCAGGATCACCTGGAGGCCGTTGGGGAGCGTGAAGGTCGTGTACGGCACGCGCAGGGCCTGGGCGGACAGGCAGATTGGCGGACCGGCCGACAAGAGGCCGAGCAGCACGGCCGTCGCAGACGACATGCGGGGCATCATGTACTCCTCAGATTCGCGATTCACCAGGACGGTTGCACCGCGGGAGATTTGCGGCGGAAACTCCCGTATGGCAAGTTGCGTAGGGCGCGCGACCGGGAAGGGGGGAAGGGTGACATGGTGGGTCTGCTGATCGGAGTGGCGGCGCTGGGCGGCGGGTTCGTGGGGGCGCGGAACTTCGTGCGCCGGCGACTGCGCTTCGTCGATGCCGTGCAGCGGCCCGCGGCGCCTTTGCTGGCGGGACTCGCGGCAACCGCCGTGGCGTTGCCCGTGGCCGCGCTCCCGCTCGTGACCATCGGGGCCGCCGTGGCCTTCGGTGTCGGGGTGGCGAGCGGCGTGGTGAGCGGGCGCCGCCAGCCCGGCCCCTAGACGACCTTCAACCCCGCTTCGGACGCGGTCGTCTCGGGCCGGGCGGCCACGGTCCGGAGCGCGCGCACCGCGTCCTTCGCGAACGTCTTGCCGGCGCCCTTCTCCACTTCCTCGAGCGCGCTCCACTTGGGAAACGCCGGACGCACCGGCGTGGCCATCTGGAGCGTCTCGAACGCGTCCGCCACCGCGAGAATCTTTACCGTGGTCGGGAGCGGCAGCGACTCGATGTCCCAATCCTCGCCGACGATCTCGTAATAGTGCCCGTATTCCCCGATGATCTGGGCGGCGCCTCGCATGGCGCGCGCCACCGTCACGGACGAATCCGTCACCGAGCGGGACAGGAGGCGCAACAGCCGTTGATCGCGCGTTCCCACCTCGTGCAGCAAGGCCGCCACGCGCAGGTTCTCCACGTCCTCCTCGGGGAGGGCCAACTCACGCCCGATCCCGGCCGCGATCTCGGCCACCCGGTTCGAGTGCCCCTGCTGGTTCCGCTCGGCGGACTCGATGTGGTAGGTCAGGAGCTCGAGCGTCGCCAGGTAGGCGTTCTTCACTTCGGCCAGCCGCGCCTGCCGCTGCTCGGCCAGCCCACCGACGACGTAGCCGGTAAGGATCAGGAACCCGGCCCACGGCGCCAGCGCCAGCAACGCGTCGCCGTACAACCCCGGGAGCATGTCCAGCCCCTGCACGTCCTGCCAGTAGAACACCAGACCGACCACGAACACGCCGGCCATCACGGCGAAGCGCCGGCCGCCGTAGAAGCCGGCGAGGATCATGGGCAGGTAGTAGAAGCTGAGAAACGCGAACTTCTGGTCCACGAGGTTGTGAATCGCGACCATCGCGAGCACGAGCAGCAGCACGAACGTCTGCTCGAAGTAGCGGAAGAAGAGCAGCTTCGCGCGCTCCAGCGGACGCGGTTGAGCCACGAGCGACCTCGCTGTTGTGCGGTGTGCGGGGGACGCAACTCAAAGTGAGGCAACAGCCTCGCCGA
>Ga0209055_1000540_pt1 | contig 26602 bp, 43 predicted proteins | sample GraSoiAngelo_110_FD_185875 | JGI IMG/M metagenome (GOLD analysis project Ga0209055, IMG submission 185875) | Grasslands soil microbial communities from the Angelo Coastal Reserve, California, USA - 14_0903_12_30cm (SPAdes) (version 2) | ecosystem: Environmental > Terrestrial > Soil > Grasslands ... | reverse complement strand
AAGGGTGTGATGAAGTAGCGACGCTCAGGTGGCGGCGCCTGTCGAGGCTGCGGACCAACTAGGTCCTGGCGAGAAACAGCGGATGCCGCAGGCTCTCAAGAGTTAGACGAGCGCACCGAGGAGCGGGCTCCAGACATCGGCCGGCTGCTCGGTCCCGTGGTCGAACGCGTAGCTCTTGACGAGAGCCCGCCCGGCCAGCAGAAACGCAGCGCCCGCCGCCGAGACGACCCAGCGCGGCGCCTCCATCCTCGCGTCGTCGGCCAGGATCGACGCGGCGACCACCGCGCCACCCGCGATGACGCAGATCGCGCCGAGGAACCATGCCATCTGCGGACTCACACGGCTGGATGCGGAAGAGGATGGCTGAAGCCCGATCTGCGGCATCATCTTCTTCTACGCTACCCGCGGGCCGGCTCAATCCCACCGAATTCAGTCGCGGGCCGGTTCGGGCCCGGCGGCCCCTCCCATATTCCCGCGCCGGCTGTAGAATCGCCGGCGCGAGGTGCAGAGAATGACTCTCCCGACGAGCCCGACCATCGGCTTCACGCTGCCGCAACGAGGCGTCTTTTTCGGTGTCACCACCGTGGCGGAGATGCTTGCGCTGGCCGCGAAGGTCGACGCGAATCCGCTCTTCGGATCGATCTGGGTCGGCGACAGCCTTGGGGCCAAGCCTAGGCCCGACTCGCTCACGCTGCTGGGAGCGCTCGCTTCAGCCACACAGCGCATCCGGCTCGGCGTGGGCTGCATGGCGTCATTCCCCGTGCGCGATCCCCTCGTCTTTGCCTATCAATGGGCGACGCTCGACCTGATCTCGAACGGTCGCATGCTGCTCGCCGCGTGTACCGGGCTCGTCGCCGGCGGCGCCAGCGCGCGCGAGGGCGCCGCGTTCCACGTCGCCGACCGGGAGCGCGCCGACCGGCTGACCGAGAACATCGAGATCTGCCGCCGACTCTGGTCCGAAGACCGCGTCTCCTACAAAGGCCGCTTTCGCTCATTCGAGGACGTCACGCTGGAGCCCCGACCGGTGCAGCAGCCGTGCCCGATCTGGATCGCGTCAAACCCGCGGCCGCCCCTCGCCGGCGCCGCACTCGACCGGGCGCTTCGCCGGGTCGCGCAGCTCGCCGACGGCTGGATGACGACACGGCTCGTCGCCGGGCTGGCGAGGAGCAACTGGTCCGGCATCGCCGCCGCGCTCGAGCGGCAAGGCCGCGATCCCGCCAGCTTTCCGACGATGGCGTATCACAACGTCAACTTGAATCCGGATCGGCAGGCGGCGCTCGAGGAGTCAAAGCGCTTCCTGGACGCATACTACGGTCCAGTGTTCTCGCCACAGATGGTGGAAGCATGGACGGCGGCGGGCGCGCCAGAGCAGTGTGTCCGTCACCTGGACGAGCTGCTCGCGGAGGGACCCAAGTCCGTCACACTGCGCATCACGTCGTGGCGCCAGACAGACCAGTTCGAGCGCCTGGTCGGCGAGCTGCTTCCCCGCGTTTCGGTAGCCAGATAGAGACGGCCTGATTTCAGCTTTCGTCTTGTTGATGGCCCGCTGTGGACCACGATCGTTTCGAGCAGCCTTCGAAGAGCTCACCGCCTACTCCGCGCTGCTCCCAATCGGCGAGCTTTGGAAGAAGTCCATCGCGAGCATGGCGGATCAGTTGTTCCCGGACCCTGGGGATCGGAAGGCGTTGATCCCGCGGCTGCGCGACGGTCTCAGAACGTTACACAACCAACTCCGCGACGATCCCGAATGGGAAAGCGGGCGATGGGAGATCGAGAAGTTGATCGCGCGATCGTGAATCGTATCAACAGCCGATACCGGGGCGTCGAGACATAGCAGCGGAAGACCATGGCGGCCTCGACCACGACCGTAGTCGCCGTCACTTGCTTGAAGGGCAGGCACAAGAGGAAAAGCAAGCCGAAGTTACGCTCGAAGGGGCTCGGCTTGGACTAGCGCGGCATACAACACGCTCCCTCCTAGGTGCTGCCTTCCCTGACTCTGTTTTCGGTCGCTAGACCCGGCGACCGCTGGCGCGATTCCAGCTCGGCTTCATAGTTTGGCTGCGACGCGCGTGGAACTTTTCCAGCATCTCGCGGTGCCGCGCGTGCTTAGACGTGCGCGCTGAGCCCAGTGGCCCGAGCAGAAGGAAGATGAAAAACTCGGATAAAGTGCACCGGCCGTTGTTGGAGGCGCTCACGGCCGAGATGATTCCGCTGAGAATCCAGGCGACGATGGCTACTTCCATGGTCGGTCCCCTTCCGTTTCCGGCCGTTCGAGGTAAGAGCCCGCTTCCCAAGTGACCAGCGTACGGCCGGCATTTCCGGAAACGATTAATCTTTGGTGGATACTTTCCGCAGCGGTCTACGTCAGCGGGACCGCAACTGTTGGTGCGTGGAGTTCACCCGGTTTCGTGGACACCCCATCGTTGGGGCGGAAAGGAATGTCCTGGCCTAGTCGCACCAGAATCCTCTCCTGCTCGACCGCGTGAACTCGTGACTGTAGAAGCGCAGGAACAGAGCCCGGCGCACCGCGGCCCGCGACGCGTGCGGGTCCTGCGCCAATACTGACGCGCGAACCAGGACCCGCGCCGTCGCGCCCATCGAGCAGCCCATCTTCAGGCGCTCCTCGGGCGCTCGCTCGAGGAGCATCGCCCGGTACCTCTGCATGACCTCGGGCGGCGTGTCAGTCACCTAGAAACACCCTGCCGTGCACTTCCCGCTGCCGTCGAACTGCATCGTCTTCCCACTCAGCGGGACATGAACCAGAGGTCCCTTGACCAAGTCCATGAACTGCCGGGTCTTCGTGTGAGGATTCACCTTCCCGCTAGTGGTGGCGGCCTCATTCACGTGTGACGGGATCACCGCGGCCGGCTGGATGAGCTCGTTGACGGCAAAGGCGGTCTCCTCCGACTGCATCGCGAAGGCCCCCATGTTCACCACGGCCAGGTTCACCCGGTAGAACCCGTTGATGATCGTCTTCATGTCGCCCATGACGGCCGTATCTCCCGACAGGTAGGCCTTGAGGCCGTTCGTGAAGGTCAGCACGTACCCGTTCGCGTGGCCGACGTACGCCGTGAGGTTGTCGGGCGCGAGATTCGTCCTGGCCCCGTCGGCAAGCAGGGTCCGTGGCACGTTGTTGCTGTGGTCCGCCTGGACCAGCGCGATCTGGACGCCCCGGTCGTGCCCGAAATCCCGCACCGTTCGCTTGCCGCCGAGCTGGACGTTGCCGACGCACGGCGACGAACGGGGGACAGTCACCTCCCGTCCTAGGCCCGTCGCCGGACAGGCCGGCGTCTCGGCGCCCCGGATGTTCTGGATCTTCCGGGCGAGGAACGCCCCCATGTCGTTGCTCACGATGACCGCGGAGTTCTTGGAGGCCGCGATCTCCGCAGTGTTGGAATTAGGCGCTGCGGATACGGTCGCAGGCTGATCGCAGGCGCCGGCGTCGGGACCCGCGGCCTTGGTATCTCCGATGTGATCGCCGTGCGCGTGTGTCAGCAACACGACGTGGACCTCGCCGAGCCGCGGATCGGTCCCCCCGGCCACGGTGCGACCGGCGTCGTACAGGATCCTGACGCCCGTCGGGTCCTCGAAGAGTAGGGCGCGATCGTTGAAGCACAGCTCGCCCGCGTGCGATCCGAGCGGCGTGATCTTCACCGACTGGGCGAACGCCGAGGAGACCGAGAGCGTCACCGTCAGCAGGGTCGCGAATACCGCTGCTCCAGCCCGCATCCTGGCTCCTCTCCGACCGACGCGAATCCTTTTGACGCGCGCGACGATGTGCCCGAAGCGGAGCGGTGTCAAGCAGGATCCTGGTGCCGCGAACATGAGGGCATAGGCCGGAAAGAGCCTGGTTCCAGAGGGACGCTCCAGCTAAACGCCAGCGGCCCAGTGATGAGCCGAGGGGCTGCCAAGACGCCGCTACATTTGCGGTGAGGTGCTCGCTCGACCTATCCTGTGGGGCGAGTTAGGGTGACAGGCGCTGTGACACGAGCAGTTCAGGAAGAGTGCTCGCCCACACGATCGAAGCGGACTCCGGTCGACCGGCAAAAGCTTCCGTGCAGTGGAGGAACGTATGCACCGCGACGCTGTGTCCCTTCTGTCAGTCGCGATGCTTGCTGTGGTTGCGGCGGCATCTGACTTATCGGCGCAGACCATCAGCCAACTGATCGTAACGCACAAGACAGCAAATGTCGCTCGGGCGGGCACCGACAGCCCGTTCACGTTACTGGTGCGCCCGACTACGGGTAGCCTTTGTAGTCGCGAGTTCCCCACGTATGACTACGACGAGAGGGAGACAGGCGGAACGGATACGTACGTATTCGATGTTTTCGGCTGTCGGCTGCAACGAGAACAAGTGGACAGCGCAAATGTCTTCGTGCGCACCAGAGGGCGTAACGCCTGGTTGCCGGAGCATTTCAAACTCATCGCGAAGATGGTTGACGGCACACAGCGCAGCGTGGTCGACCGCTCTTGGCCGAGCACGAACTGGTTCGGTGCCGACCCGAGCGACGCCGGCCAGTTGCCATCAGGGGCGGTGGTAAAAAACGAGTGGCCACTGAATGCGCCGGTTACGATTGGCCCGTCCACGGTTATCGTTACTCTGAGGCAGTGGACGTCTGGCACGTCGACATGGCCGCAGTGCACGGCCACCATCACATTCTCTGGATCACTGCAAAACCCAGCGCCGAATGCATTCAGTGGTCAGCCATCCTTCAGCAAGCAAGTAAGCTGGTCGAATACGCCGGCGACCCACTCTAGCGGGGACCAGTACTACTGTGACGCAGCGAAGACGGTGTTCGATCTAAAGGCAGGATCGTGGCTGTTACGCTACCAGATTCAGAATGGCTTTGGAGCATCGTGCGGTAATAGTCTCCCCTTGTCCGACGCGACGTCGGGCCGAATCAACTTCACCAGCGGCAAGACGGGCTGTAATACCAGCTTTGAATTCCCGTAGTCGTCCCGGACCCACGTCCTTTTTTCGTGTCCTCGAGTTAGAGAACGCCGTTGTAAACGGGGCGCCGTTTCTCGACCGGCGTACATCGTGTCCAAAGCAACCGGGTCCGATTCAGGCGCAGCGGTATGCGCCGCTCATCGGAGCCGGTAGCTCCGTGACAGAGTGGAGCGGGCGATTCGGCCGCAAACGCTTCCGTGTCTCACCGCTTCGAGGGTCCGGCCCCCGGGAATTACTCGGGATTGCGCAAGCGTCGCTACTCAGCGAAAATCGGCGCGTAGCGAAGAGCCCAGACGGTCACCGCAACGCTCCGACGATGTGAGGCCTGGTTAAGTTCTGCGACGCGGCATGTGCATCCACGCTTTGGCAAATATCCATGAGGGGGAGCACCATGAATCGCCTTGCTGGAGCAGCTCTCGCAATACTCATGACGCTGTACGCAACAGCGGCGCATGCCGACGTCATCACCGACTGGAATCAGAATACGCTGGAGGTACTGAAGGTCGCCAACTTCGCGGGGAATCCCTGGTCACGCGCCATGGCGATGGTGCACACCGCGATGTCCGACGCCGTCAATTCCGTCCAGCCGCGGTACACGCGCTATGCAGCGGCTGCTCCCGTCACGCAAGCTGGCGTCGTGCCCCCTGCGGTAGGCCCATCCGTTCTTCCTTTTGCATTGGGGATGCTCCAATGGCGGAACAGCAGACCGCGACGTGTCGGGAGTGCTCTCGGACGATCTCGCCAGGGGATACCCTCGTCTTCGGCTACGGGCGCCTGGGCCATCTCGTTTGTCGTCGGCCCCGTGTTCTGAGCGCCGAGGAGCGCACGCTTGCCTTCCTCTACTGTCGGGACCATGAGGTCGCTGAGTGCTCCACTTGCACGAGGAGATTCCGCCTGCGCGAACTTGTCTCGCAGGATCAGTTCGGCGTCCGTTTACACGCGTGCCCATGGTGTCACACAGACCTGACCGACAGTATCCGGGCGCACCTCTACGGCTGCGCGATGCTTCCAGTGGACATACGACGCCGGGCGCAGGTGGCGCGTGAGGCGGCGCGAAGCCTGGTGAAGCAAAGCCACCAACTGAGCGATGCTGCGGACGTGCTGCTGCGAGAGGCTGAAGCTGCGCTCCACGCGCTCCGGGAGACCATGCGCCAGTCGCCGATCCGCCGCGTTGCCTGATCGGCGGCTGACCGGCCGACCCACGCGGGCCGAAGGGGAAGTGAACGACACCGACGCCCGCCTCTGGCACCCCTGGCTCCGAATCAACCGCGTCCTGCGCGTGATGCTGCAGACGCGCTGGAGTGCGGAGGCGCGGCCGCGGGTCAAGGCAGAGTTCACGAAGGCGCTCGCGCTCCGAAGTCAGATCCGACGCGCGGGCCGGTTCAACTAGGCTCGTGACCGTGCCCTCCTCATGCGGCGCCGTGCTGGTGCGCGTCGTGGCGTTCGGCTAGACTTCCCGCCAGCCATCCCAAGTGAGGTGCGCGTGCGGCTGATCGGGCTCGTTCTCGCGCTGGGTCTCACGCTTGTGCCGCTCGCGGGCGAGGCACAGCAGGCAGGGAAGGTCTGGCGGATCGGCGTGCTCTATCCAGGCGCGGACAACAGCCTCTTTCGGGCCAACTTCGACGGGTTTCGCCAGGCGCTCGGCACTGCCGGGTACGTCGAACGACGCAATCTGGCGTTTGACCTGCGGTTCGGCGACGGCCGCGCCCTGGCGCCGCTCGCGGCAGAGTTGACAACTTTCCGTCCTGATCTGGTCCTCGCCATAGCTCGGTCTGGCGTGATGGCGATGCACGCCGCGACGTCGACAATCCCAGTTGTGGCCCTCGACCTCGAGAGTGATCCCGTCGCGTCGGGTTTCGTGAAGACGATTCCGCGGCCCGGCGGCAACCTCACCGGGGTATTCATGGACTTCCCCGAGCTCGCCGGGAAATGGCTCGAGATCCTGCAGACGACGATACCGGCATTGGCGCGCGTGGCCGTCCTCTGGGATCCCGCCACGGGTTCCGCGCAGCTTGATGCTGCCCACCGCGCCGCGCGGATTCTGAAGCTGGCGCTGTACCCCATCGAAGCACGCACCACCGCCGAAATCGGACCTGCATTTCGAGAGGCAATGCGTAACCGTCCGAGTGGCATGATTGTGTTGACCTCGCCGATTTTCAATTCTGGGCGCCGAGAGATCGTGGCGCTCGCAGCGCGCTATCGTCTGCCGACGCTCGTCCCGTTCCCCGGTTATGAGAAGGACGGCGGCCTGGTTTCCTACGGGCCTGAGGTGATGACGATGTATGCCCAAGCCGGAACGCTCGCGGTCAAGATCCTGAGTGGCACGCCACCGACGGAGATTCCGGTCGAGCGGCCGACGCGCTTTACGTTCGCCTTCAACCTCAAGACCGCCAAGGCTCTCGGGCTCACGATCCCGCAGACGTTGCTGCTGCGGGCAGACCAGGTCATCGAGTAGCGCGTGCTCGACCAACGCGGCCAATTCCTCCGGGCAGCCGTCGGGTTCGCCACTCTCCCGCTGCCCTCCTACGACCGCGCCCTCCACTCTCTCCGCACGTGGCTGGACTCGTGGGCTGGGATTGGACACATCGCTATGGGATGCATCGCCAATGCTTCGACCTTCAGTTGACTCAGTATGATGACCGAGGCTGGCGAGCGACCTTCTACACGAGCGGGATGGAGCACTCGCCCACGAGCGCGACCGGCACCGGCTGGGAGCGGACGCCGTGGCACGCGACGCAGCGGGCCGCGTGGGAGGCGTTGAAGAAGGCCGGCGCGGGTGGCTAGGCCACGCCCCGAGAAGAAGCGCCAGAAGGCCAAGCCGGTACAACCTCCGTTACCCGGGATGCCGCCGCCCGAGCCACCGGGCACCGCTCGGATCCTCCCCATGCAGCTCCAGATTGGTGATCGCATGACCGACTCAAGTGGCGAATGGGAAGTGGTCGGGCGACCGTACACCACCAACGGCGGGAAGAATGCTCACGTGCGAGTCCAGCGGGCGAATCAGCCGGGCATGACCGAGACGAAGATGTGGGGAGCGTACGAGAAGGTCAGTGTGATACGGCGTGCGGCCGCCGAGAAGGGCAAGAGATGATGCGCCTGCGTCGAGCTTCTGCGACCGCCGCGCTGTGTTGTTCGCCTCGGCCGCGACGGCCAACGCCGAGTGCGCGTGGGTGTTGTGGTCCGAAGGTGGCCTAGCGGCGGCGAGTCTAGTGGGCGCAGATGTCGCAGCGTTGGTCCCCTCCGACGAGGTCATCGATGCCGTAACAAGAGCCGAGCTAACGGAAGGAGCGCAAATACTCCGCGCGTCGTCGCGGCAAGCGCTCGCCACCTGGTACACCCGCGCCGTCCACCACGCGGCTAGAGGGGCCGTCCGAGAGTGTTAGGTGCTTAGGTCCGGTGCGACAACCCGTCGGGTCTTCTGCGATTCGCGGCGTGCCTCCTGGATCTTCTTGAGGTGTCTCTCCGTCCACCGGTAGAGCGCCGACAGCGGCTGCATGAGCGTCTCACCGAGTGGAGTCAGCGCATAGTCCACACGCGGGGGAACGATCGGATAGATGGTTCGCCGTACCAACCGATCGCGCTCAAGCGTGCGCAGCGACTGCGTCAGCATCTTCTGGGACACTCCGCTGATCGCCCGCCGGAGCTCGCCGTGCCGCCTGGTCCCTCTCGACAGCTCATACAGGATGAGCAGGCCCCACTTGGTGCAGATACTGGTCAAGATGTCCTGGACATCGACGACCCGCCGACGCGGTGCTTTAGGAACCATTTCGGTTGTACCTCACCTCAAGGTTCGTACTTGAACGGTGAACTCCTATCAGAGTATACGGAATTCTTAGCGAAGGGCCGAGCCAGGCGGCTCCAGTGCTCGAAAGCGTGAACAGGAGCAGGCGGCCTAGATATGGCTGAAGACGTCCAGTACCGGGGCTGGAAGATCGAACGGCAGTCGTACAAGTCGGAGCGCGCCCTCTGGCATCCGAAGGCGCTCGTGAGCATCCGCGACGGCGGTAATGTTCACGAGCATCACGTAGCCGCGCCGCCAGACGTGGTGTACGCCACCGAACGGGACGCTGACGCCTACGCCATCGAGATGGCGAAGAAGTGGATCGATGAGCGGGGCTAGTCGCGCCAGAATCTCGCCCCAGCATCTACGCTCGCGCGCGAGCCATCGTCCCCGACGGACGATCAGAGTGGCTTCGTCGCGCGGGCCGAAGACGAGATGAACGAAGAGCGCGACACCGACGAGCGCCTCTGGCACCCGTGGCTTCGCATCAACCGTGTCCTGCGCGCGATGTTGCACGAGCACTGGAGCGCGGAGGCGTGGGCTCAGGTCAGGGTCGAGCTCAGGAGGGCGTTCGCGCTCCGGAGCGAGATCCGGCGGGCGGGGTGGTTCATCCATGAGAACGCGTCCGCGGAAGTCAAGGCAGTCCTGTCGGGCTGTCCCCCGGCAGCAGCGTTCGTCAATCATCCATTCGCGCACGTTCACGCATGACGTCGTCTGCGATCGTCGGCGAACCAAGTCGCCGAAGGTGGGCGCTCCAATCAACTGATCGGTCATGGAGACCATAAACCACCCCCGGAACGCCCCACTGGAACGTCTGCCCGAGGGCACTCAGTCTGCCTACTCCGCCGGAGCCGACTCAGGTCGGCATCAGTTGAGACGCTCGCCCGCGCCGGCGGAACGAACTTGGTTGGCTGTTCGACCGGGCCTTGCTCCCTTCAGTGTCCTGTGGACGTAGGTGGCCGACCGGCGCAACAGATCCGCGATCTTGACTGCGCGGCCAGATGTGATAGAGAGAGGCCACACTCGTGGTACGAACATTCCGGAAATGACCACCTGGAGGTGGTACGGGGCAGTGACCACTCGGGCCCGCCTACACATCGCGGTCTGCCCGATATGCGGCTCGTCGGTCGCCACGCGGCCGCCCCGGCGGCTGCAGTGCCCTTACTGCCCGCGTGCGCCGCGGTCACGCCGGAAGCTCTGGCTCGTGGCGGGCGTGGTCGCTGGCATCGTGGCCGTCTTACTGGCGCGATGATCTGACGCGCGCTCTACTTCGGACGTCGCTTCTAGCCTCTTCGTCCCGCAGCTCCAGGTCATCGAGAAACGCGTGCTCGTCGTATGACCGCGTCCTCTGGGCCTTGCGGTCTTGCTCAACTCTGAGCTGGCATCGGGCGGGTTGCGGTCGGCATGGCATGGCAGGGCTACGATCTCCAGCCCACCCGGTACGACGAGCGCGGCTGGCGCGCGACCTTCTACGCGAGCGGCATGGAACACTCGCCCACGAGCGCGACGGGCACCGCGTGGGAGCGCACGCCGTGGCACGCCGTCCAGAGTCCATGGGACGCGCTCAAGCACGCAGACCGAGACAAGTGAATGTGCTATGCGGTCTGTTTGTGTGGCTGTCGCCTCTCGTCGTTCCACAGCTCGAAGCAGAGGACGTGGAATCGAACCCACGCTGTGCGCCCGCCCGCCCCAACCAGACACTCCATCACTAATCCCTCGCCAATTGCGCTGTCACAGGCGGCGCAGGTTTCGCCAGTTGCCGGGCGTCCTGAGACCTTCGTGGGGCTGTCATAGGGCAGTTGGCCGCTCTCGAGCTTGTAATGTATGCGGATGCGGAGGTCATCTGTGAGGTCGTCCATATCCACTCTCCTCTGGAAGATCCAGGCCATGGGGCGTCCTGATGGAGCGGGCTAGTGCGGTCCGCCACGCAAAGGATCAAATACTCGAAAGTCGCTGCGAACTCCATCAAGCAGCTTGTTCAGCCCTGCTTCATCCCCGAATACACCAGCTGCAATGGTCGTCCGCACGATATTGACGGGGCCTTGGCGAAACTTCACGGTATAGCCGTCATCGCTCCACATCAGATGGCTCAGCGTAAACGCCTCTTGTCGCCGAGCCAGCGCGGTCTCGATCATCCGCCAGACGTCACCAACTTCACTTGTTTCGGGCTGCATGACAACTGAGTAATCCCACTGCGCCACGTTCTCGTGTGGGAATCCACCGGGTGAAGTCTTCATTCGGGGCCGGGAAAACCTGGGCCCGTCAGCGACGGTCACGGCGTGATGATGGACGAGCTAGAGCGAGACGCTATCGTTCGGGGCTGCGGGCCTGGTGCGCTCGAACTCCCACGCCGCGAAGCATCAGCATCTGGGGTGGAAATGGTATGTCGCGGGTCCCGCAGCAACGGTCATGGCGCGTCTCGGCTTGCGCCGGGACTCGGGATCAACAAGAGCATCATCGAGGAGCACGAGCGGCTCGTACGACAGTTGTTCCGCCCTGACGATGGGTGAGCTCAGGAAACCTCTGGCTGGGCTTTCGCCTGACACGGCCAGGTCAGTCCAGCCGAAACCCCCGCAAGTGCTTCCGGTCTGACGTCGCGGGGAGTCTTCTCCCGGGCGGATTCTCCCATGGCCATGGCGGCGTGCGGGGACGCCCAAACAACCCGGCGAGGAGCACCTCAATAAGCCGCTTCATCCTCACATCCCCGAGCGCACCGCTATCATGGTTCAGCCTAAGCTCGATGGTGAGCGGCCACCATCAGATGGATCATGAGGTCGCGCGTGGAAGATACCCGAGAAGTGATTTCCGGCGAACGGGGCGGCGCCGCTGCGAGGCGGGCTATTTTCCGGAAAGTAGCTCGGTGAGCGACAGCGGGGGGTGGCGGATGTCCCTCAGATGAGTGCGCTAGCGTCGTCCACAGCGAAGGTCGACCCAGTACCGCGCCGGGCCTGTGTGGCATTCTGTGAACAGCCGGCGACCGACAGCGACGGTCCAAAATGATCTGGTTTCGGACGCCTGCATTCGAGCTCGATGACCCGCGTTTGGTAAGGATTTAGCTGGAGCCGGAGCCGCGGGTTTTGTGACGATGGGTCAGCTGGCGAGCGCACGCCGTACGACCATCGGGTGAACTCCGAGAGCCCGCCCTGCAGCTCGTAGCGACAGTCCTTGAGCCATCAGCCGCTTCGGCGGCGTCAACTTGGTGCAGCCGAGGCCGGCCCAGGCGCCGACCCTGGGCTTTTGCCCGTCTCAGCCCTGCGATGACGCGGTCGCGGATCAGGTCGCGCTCGAATTCGGCGATGGCCGCGAGCACATGAAAGAGGAGGCGACCACTTGGGGTGGTTGTATCGATCGTCTGGTCGAGCACGACGAGATCCACCCCGAGCGTCTCCAACTCACGGCCAAGTGCGACAAGGTGATGGACGCTGCGTGCGAGACGATCAAGTTTGGTGATGGCCACGACGTCGACTTGGCGGCGCCGGCAGGCGGCAAGCAGGCTGTCCAGGGCTGGACGGCGATCCTTCGCCCCGGAAACGCCGTGGTCGACGAACTCGGTCACGGTCCAGCCCCGAGCTGCTGCAAAGGCGCGAAGAGCGTCGACCTGATTCTCGGGCGTCTGGCCGGTGGTGCTGACCCTGCAGCGGCAGGGGGTGGGATGAAGGGGACTGGAAGCAACATGGAGTTAGGCTCATTTGCGCAGGGCGGGGGGCCACTGTGAACGCCCTGTCTCGGTCGTTGTGCACGAGGAATCTCCGAACCCCGCGCGTCGTCACGACTGCTCCCTCCCCAATCGCGACTCTTGGCGCCGAGCACGAGCGGGTTTGTCACAGAACGCTCATCCGTTGCCCCCGGCAACGTGGTCGGGAGCGGCGCGTCCGTTGCTGACGGCGAGTGGCGGCCCAGCTCGAGCGTCGTCACGACGGGCGGCCGGCCACGACTGTCCTCGTTCTGTCCTCGACTGTCCTGTGGCGTGGTGTGCGGTCGTAGGCGACCGCATACCGGAAGGCTCGAGAAACTACGCGGAAAACGCTACGAAGCTGGTGCGCCTGGCAGGAGTCGAACCTGCGACCCTCGGATTAGAAGTCCGATGCTCTATCCTACTGAGCTACAGGCGCGCGCCGATATCATCGCTAGTTACGAGACGGGGGTCAACCTCGGGAAGGTGTGACGTGCCCGAAAACGTGCCCGCGAGCCGCCGAGCAACGTCTTGGAGGTCCGCGGGGCTCACGATGTGGTAGCGGTCGAAGACGGCGCGGGTCTTGTGCCCGGTCACCTTCATCGCAACCCGTTCAGGCACGCCGGCGTTCACCATGTTTCGCACCGCGGTCCGGCGAAAGTCGTGACGGATCCGGCCCGCCACTCCGGCCTTCTCGCATGCCGTTGTCCATGCCTTGCGGAAGTCGCGGCGGCGGGCGCCGGCGCGGCGACCACTCAAATGCGGGAAGAGATAGGGGATGATCTTGCCCGTGCGCCGCTGGAGAGTCTCGACGCGGTTGAGCTGCGTAGCAAGGAGAGCCTTCAACTCGGGTGTGAGGTAGACAATGCGGCCCTCGTCATTCTTCGTCATCCCCGGGTCAAGACGAAGCGTCCCGGCCTCAAGGTCGAGATGCCGGCGCTCGAGCGTGAGCACCTCGCTCTGTGTGCGCCAGCCGAAGGTGTACGAGATCATCGTCGCAACCTGAAGGTCAGGCCGCAGCCGACGCCGGACCGATTCATACTGGTCGCGCTCGAAGAAGCCCTCGCGCGGCGCGCGCTCCTTCAGCATCTCGAAGACAGGAAGCCGCAGGAGCTTTCCGCCCTTGTATGCGAGTCGGAGCATTCGACGCAGCGTCGCGAGCTCGCGGTTAATAGTCGCGTTCGCAGCGTTCTCCTTTTGGCGGCCCTCGACGAAGGCGCTGATCGTGGACGGTGAGATCGCCGCTACGCGGTAGCCGACGAAGAACTTGTCCAGACGCCGGAGCCGTGTCTCGGCCTCCTTCATCCTGCGCTTTCCTGTCGTCTGGTAGTAGCGCCGGAGGTCCGCAGCAAGCTCCTCGTAGCGGATGCGATCGACACGGGGCAAGACGGGCTGGCCGGTCGCGACCGCGCCCTCGCGTACCTTCAGGAAGCGGCGCGCCTCAGCCGGCGCCGTCTCCGTGTCGCTGGCGATGCCGGTGCTTTCGCGGATCGGCCGGCCGTCGACGTAGTACTTGCACCACCAGATTCGCGAGTAGCCAAGGCCTCTCAGCTTCGGGCGATAAAGTGATCCCATCCTGACTCCTTTCCTGCCGGCCGGTGTCGCTCGCCGCAGCAAGGCGTCAAGTCTTCCACGCTTCGATCAGCCGGTCGAGGTCTGATTTGTCGAACAGGAGCTTCCGCAGCTCACGCCCATTGGACAACGGAACGCGCACTCTCCTGATCGTTCCGCCAGCTTCGAGATCCCGAACGGTCCACGGGGAGACACCGAGGTAGGCCGCGGCTTGGTCGAGATCGAACAAGCGCCCCATCTGTGGCACGGAGTCGTGCTCCAACAGTAGGCTCTTCACCTGGCCGACGCGGTCTTCGTGCCGGGTGGGCCGCCTTCGTTTCGCAGTGATCGCCGCACCAAGCCCGTTCCCCTCGGCATCCATTGATCCTCACTTCTAGCCGCCGGAAGTCGCTCTGTACGCCGTCTTCGCGCCAAGCCTGCACGCCTCCGAGGGTGCGAGCGCCCGCCGCCGGCGAGCCTTGATGACCGCCGCGACTTGCTCCAGTGCCTCGAGCAGGAACACGGCTCGGATCTCATCATCCCCCGTCTGGTGGCGCTTCACGCCGGGGAAAGCCTTCAGGGTCGACCACCACGCGGAACCGATGCGAGGAGGCCGGGGCCCTCAGCCGCAGCGCTGCGCGCTGCTGTTCTAGTGTCGGTCTCCGACGTGTCATCGCGCTCCCGGGGTTGCGCTCGCAACGAGCGCGTCCCACGAACGTCCTCGGCCATGTGCGCTGCAACCAGTGCGTCAGACTTCGTGGCCGAAGAGCGAGTCGCGTGCCAGCCCACTGGTCGAGCGCAGCTCGCCGACCCCTAAGCCCTAACCAAATCGAGTGTGCTCGACCGAATGTCGGTCGTGACGACGGGCTGATCGCGCCGGGCCCGGCGCTGCGAGATTCCGCGGCCTGCTGCAATCTACTGCAATGGTCACAACGCCCACGAGCGCTAGAACGGAAGGGCGATCAAACCGCCGGGCGCGTGGCCAAGCCGCCGCGACGAACTCGACTTGGTGGGCCGCCAGCTCGGCACTCGCGGCCCGACAGCGCGGCTCTCCTGCCGTTCGCCTCCTGTCGATCAGATGTTGCTCGGACAACCGGCCGGACCAGAAGCACGGCCGGGCGAACGACACCACGCCGGTGATCTCGAGCCCCCGCGGCGGTCCTCCCGGCAATCTGCTGGAATCACACCGGCCGCCGCAGCCGACGAAGCGCCCGGACGGCCGGCTGGGAAGTCCAGCGCGGCCTAGAGGGGAGCCGCACGAAGTGCGGGCTATCATCATCATCGCCGTGGGCCTCGCGGGGCCCTGCGTCGGCAGCGTCCGCCATGGGGTAAGAGCTGGCCCGGAGCAGGGCCAAGCTAATCCGTCACCGCATCAGGACACCCACACCGTCCGAGATCCCTCAGGCGACCGCGTTCATCGCCATGATGACCACTGCATGTCGACACGGGACGGCAACGAGGCTCGAAGGAATCCTGACTGACCTCTCCGGTGGCGATGCTCACGCAAACGCGCCGCCTGAGCTTCACGCCGGGTTGACGGCTGAGGCTCACCATCCCGAGATCACCGACCAGGCGATCGATGAGCGGTCTCTGACCATGCTGATGTGCGAGTGGTTCGCCCAGACGCCGGTGCCCCAGGCGCGGCGGAGCCCGATCGAAGCGGGCCCGGTGCCGGACCGGCGCGACGGGGCGCCGATCAGACCGCGGGAAGAGAGGAGGGAAGAAGAAGGGGTACAGCAAGATAAAGCTTCACCTCACGCGCAACGCAAGTCGGCGCCGCGACGTGTCAAGTCGTGAAGCACTCCCCTTCTGGGGTACTTCGTGCTTTCCCGACCGCGGTGGCGCCGGCGCGTACCGTCGGCCGTGCAGTCGCGCTACCGTCGGTGTGCCAATCGCGTGCACGATGGCCGCCGGCATCCTTGCGCTCGCCCTGCACATGAACCTCTCGTCGAGCACACCGCGTCGCCTCCACCGCGATGACGTGGAGCGCCCACGTGGAAGCCATCGTGGTGGCTCCGTGCGAGTCCTTCGGGGTGGCGTTTGAAACAGGTTCAAGACGGCCGCGAATGGCTCATGCGCCGATGGCGTGTCTGACATCGAGCTCGTTGTCCCCGGGCTTGCGACGTTGGGCAGCTCGTAAGGGGTGCCGGCTGCCGGTCCACTGTCGGCGCGCTCCCGGGAATCGGTCCGCCGAATGTCATCGGCCTCGGCTACTCGCCGCGGGATGCGAGCTGGAAGCGGGACCGTGGTCGGGGCGCGCGAGTTCTGGCTGCTGAGCAGCAACTCTCATGCAGCTACCGTGCACTGTCCATATCCTGTAAGGCCCCCCGACGGCGTGGGCCAGCGCCCGCGAGTCGGGGCCGGCGCCGGTCGAGGCCTGGTCGAGAGCGTGTACCCGGCGGCGTCTTGTGGATTCTCCACTCCAAGTCCTATGATGCTGGCACCGTGAGCCGGTCAACCGCTACCAGTCTCCGCTACCCGGCGGCAGCATTCGCACCGTGGATCGTACGCGAACCAGGCCCGCCCGCACCGCACCCGCCCCGGCTCCTCGACCGGGTCAGGGAGGCCATCCGCGCCAGGCACTACAGTCGGCGGACCGAGAAGGCCTACGTCCATTGGATCCGGCGGTTCATCTTCTTCCATGACAAGCGGCATCCCGCCGACATGGGCGCGGCCGAGGTCACCGCATTCCTGACCTCTCTGGCCGTGCGTGACAAGGTCGCCGCCTCCACCCAGAACCAAGCGCTCAGCGCCTTGCTCTTTCTGTATCGCGAGGTGCTCGGCGTGGAGCTGCCGTAGCTCGACGACGTTGTGCGGGCGAAGCGGCCCCAGTACCTGCCCGTGGTCCTGACCCGAGACGAGACCCGTGCCGTCCTCCAACGGCTGAACGGCGTACCGCGGGTCATGGCGCTCCTTCTCTACGGTGCGGGCCTCCGTCTGCTGGAGTGTTGCCGCCTGCGGGTGAAGGACGTCGACTTTGCGATGAACCAAATCATGATCCGCGACGGCAAGGGCCGCAAGGATCGAGTCACGATGCTGCCGGCGGCGGTCAAGACCCTACTCATGACGCACATCGACCACGTGCGCGCGCAACACCAGGCCGACCTCCGTCGCGGTGCCGGCTGGGTCGAGCTCCCCCGGGGCGCTCCTCCGAAAGTACCCGAACGCTGGGCGCGAATGGGCGTGGCAGTGGGTCTTCCCGGCCACACGGTTTTATCTGGACCGCCTCACCGGGCAGCGTCGCCGCCACCATCTCCACGAATCCGTCCTCCAGCGCGCCGTGAAGGACGCAGTCCGTGCGGCGGGCCTCGCCAAGCCGGCCACGTGCCACACCTTCCGTCATTCGTTCGCCACCCACCTGCTGGAAGACAATCACGACATCCGGACCGTCCAGGAGCTCCTCGGCCACCGGGATGTCAGCACCACCATGATCTACACGCGTGTGCTCAATCGGGGTCCAGCCGGAGTCCGAAGCCCCGCCGACCGGATGTTCCTGTCGTGACCTCGCTGGCCTCAGACGTCGTGACCACCGCAGGCGCTCCGATGCTACCCAGTGGCGCCTCGCAGTGTATCTGGGCGAGCCTACCGCGACACACGTTGCAACGTCACGAAAACTCAAGCCGCCTCCGCTCGCCTTCTGCTCGCTCAGCCCGGATATACGGAACTGTGCGAAAAGATCGCCGAGTTCAAGATAGATCGCGTTCGGCGACCGTTCGAGGTGGACAGTGAAGATCGCAATGACGCGAAGCGCTGAGAGGACATCCACGACCCACGTGCTGCGCGACGATGGCGTTGCCCTGGAGCTTCCCAGTCATGCGCCACTCCACAGACTACCCCACGATTTGGCTCACTTTGTCGTCGAGCGCGCTCTGGGGCTTACGTCGGGATTCTGGGGTTCCATTGCGAGCGGCGCAATCTTCGGAGGGATGCGGGTTGTTCCGCGGCGACGAGCGGCAGGCGCGGGGGAGAGATCGCGACAACTGATGGAGCACGCCCGCCCGCAGATCACCGAAGCGGAGGCGCTTGTCGGTACTGTGGTGGAGATCTACCAGCGCCGACTCGATCCCAACTGGACCGCGGCTCGGGCTCTTCTCGGAGGGACGTGGAGGCCCGCCCGCCCATCGCGCGAGCTCCCCACCCAGGCCGAGATGAGTCGCGTATGTGAAGAGCTCGCGGAGGCTGAGAAACGGTGGCTCCGCCTCGCCATCGGCGAGAGCATCACGATGCAGTGGCCTCAGCAACAAGTTACTGCTGGGAAAGAGCGACCTGCGAGGCAGCGTCGCCGAACATCAGCATTCAGCCGACGCGCTACCGCGCGCGGCTGATGCTACGCGTTGGGCCGATCTCGGTACGGCTCGCCGCGGCCGGTCACCGCGAGCGTTCGCCGCACAGTTACTTCGGTGAAGCGACATGTGGAGGAGAGTACCGGGCGGGTAGACGGGCACTCCTCTTCACATTGAAGAAGCTCAGGGGAAGAACGTGAAAGCCTCGACGAGGCCGACGTGACGGTCAAAGGGATCGGCTTCATCATCACCCTCGGCATTCTGCTGGGGTCACTCGCCGCCCAGGCCCAGCAGACGGGCAACGTGTACCGGATAGGGTTCCTCGGAAACTCCACGGCGGCCCTCGAGGCTAATCTCGTCGGGCCTTTCCGCGAGGGGTTGCGCGACCTCGGGTATATCGAGGGCCGAAACGTCCTGATCGAGTATCGGTGGGCGGAGGGAAAGTATGATCGCTTCCCTGTCCTCATTGGGGAGCTGCTCGCCCTGAAGGTCGCGGTGATCGTGACCGCCGGGACACCCGCCACCCTCGCAGTCAAGAAGGCGACAACCTCGGTCCCTCTCGTCATGAGCGCGGTCGGCGATCCCGTGGGGACGGGCATCGTCCCGTCGCTCAGCCATCCTGGCGGGAACATCACCGGGTTGACCGCGATCTCGACGGAAATTGACGCGAAGCGACTCGAACTGCTCAGGGAAGTTGTCCCCAGCGTCTCGTACATCGCCCTGCTCTGGAATGCGGCCAGCCCCCTTCAGGTACTCGCCGAGAAGCAAGTCCAAGCCGCGGCCCAGGTGCTGCGAATGAGAGTCCTATCCCTCGGGGTGAAGACTGAGGAAGAGATCAAGAGCGCACTTCCCGTGATGGCCAGGGAGCGACCCGACGCGCTGCTCGTCCTGGCCGATCGGCTGCTCCTGCACCACCGCGCGCTCATCATGGACTTCGCAACCCGCCATCGGCTCCCCGGGGTGCACGCCTACCGGGAACTGGTCGAGGTGGGGGGATTGATGTCCTATGGACCAAGCTACGCGGACATGCACCGCCGGGCCGCCTACTTCGTCGACAGGATCCTGAAAGGTGCGAAGGCGGGCGACTTGCCCGTGGAGCGGCCCGCAAAGTTCGATCTGGTCATCAACATGAAGGCCGCTAAAGCGTTCGGCCTGGCGATCCCGCAGTCCGTTCTCCTGCGGGCTACGGAGGTCATTCAGTGAGGCCGACCGCAGCAGCGGCGTCGAACTCCCCAGTGGAGCGGACCGAAGCTCGCGCTGCTCGCTCCGGCCCCTCACCGGTACGTTAGACAGATGAGAGAAAGGGTGCTTGCCGTTCGCCGAGCCCAAGACGAGGACGCCCAGGCCATCTTCGAGGTCCACACCCGTTCTATCCGTGAGATCTGCGCCAGCCATTATTCTGCTGCCGAAGTCGAGACGTGGGCGAGTCGCCGTCCGGCAGGTTCTCACTTGACGGCAATCCGCTCCCGGGAGTGCTTCGTAGCGACCGATGACGCCGGCATCGTGGGTTTCGGCCAACTCGATCTGGCCACGGGCGAAGTGGAGGCCGTATACGTGCATCCCCGCGCCGTACGTCAGGGCGTTGGTGCTCGGTTACTTCGTACCCTCGAAGAGGTTGCCCGCGTCGCCGGGCTATCGGTTCTCCACCTCAAGTCAACGCTCAACGCCCTTCCGTTCTACGAGCACGCCGGATTCCGGATTGAGGCTCAGGCGACGCATCGGATCTCGCCTGAGGTGGCGCTCGCCTGCGTGGAGATGAGGAAGGAGTTGCGGAGTGGCGATGTTGCGACCGTCTAACTTCGCAGTCGAGCAGACCGCCGGCTCGCATACGCTCGCCACGGCTGCTCACCGCGGCGTTCGGCGGCATGGCTGTGCGCGTGCGGCACTCAAGTCCGGACGGGTCTCTCGTCCTGGTAGTGGACGGCACTGACGGCGACCTGGCTGTCCGCTTTGAAGGCTACGAGTGGCATACCCACGGCGACCTGTTTGTGGGCTCCTACGGCCCCACGGAGGCCCAGGCGGTCGCCACGTTTGTCGACCAGATTCTTTCCGATCGCCTGGCGATCGCCGTCTGCAGTCGCAACGGAGCAGTCCGTGACGTCCGTGTCACCGACGATCCAGCGACGGATGGGGATGCAGCGGCGGGCGAATACATACTGTTTGCGATTCTGGAGCGTTCGCGCGTGGCATGCTAGCTAACAAGCCACTAGAGCGGACGGGCAGGACCCCGTCGCTCAGGACCGATTCGTTAGGCTCACTGGAAATGGTCCGCGACAGTTGCAGGCTGAAGTCCAACTGGGAAGTATCGGAGGGTCAATTCAATGGTAGAAGCCGATAACCTTCGCTATACAAAGATACCGCTCAACAACGGATCCGGTGCGATCCCCGCGCTCGGTTTTGGCACGCTGATTCCCGACATCATCGCAACCAAGAACGCGACCAAGGCCGCGCTGGAAGCAGGATTTCGTCAGCTCGACACTGCGGAACGTTACCGGACTGAAAAAGAGGTCGGCGAAGCGATGCAGGAGGTGTTCAAGGCGGGGAAGATCAAGCGGCAGGACGTGTTTATCGCCACGAAGCTCTGGAACAACAATCATCGTCCTGAACGGGTCGCACCCGCCTTCGAGGCGAGTCTCAAGAAACTCCAACTCGACTACGTCGATCTCTATCTCATCCACACCCCCTTTGCCTTCCAACCTGGAGACGAGCAAGACCCGAGGGACGCGAACGGCAATGTGATTTATGACAAAGGGGTGACCTTGCTCGATACATGGAGGAGGTTGGAGGACCTTGTGGACGAGGGCAAGTGCAAGGCCATCGGATTATCCGACGTCAGCTTGGAAAAGGTGAAGGAGATCTTTGAGGCCGCGAGGATCAAGCCTGCGGTTGTTCACGTCGAATCCCATCCGTATCTCCCGCAATGGGACCTGTTTGAGTATTGCAGAAAGAATGGCATCGTGCTGCAAGCGTTCGCGGCGCTGGGGCATAGTAGCGAGCCCAAGTTGCTGGAAGATCCTGTCATCACCGCTATCGCGAAGCGAGTCAACAAGACCCCGGCGCAGGTCTTGCTCGCCTGGGCAATCCAACGCGGGACGGCCCTCCTGACCACCTCGAAGACCCCCAGTCGGATCAAGGAGAACTTTGACGTCTCCACCATTCCTGAGGGCGCCGTGCGGGAGATCAGCGAAGGAATCAAGTCGCGGGTCAGGTTCAATACCGTTGTGGAGACCGGCGTTCCCGGGTTCATTCCGAGAGGAAAGTGAAGCACTCGAGCTATGCGTTGGTATTCGGCTGGATGAAGAGAGCACTCGCGCACGGCTTTTACTTGGAGGCGGTCACGATCGCCGAGAGTGTCATATCCGATAGGCTGATTTCGCAGCTGTGCCGACTTGGTGCCCTTGATCCTGGTGTGTCGGTGGAAAAGCACAGTCTCGGTCGCTTGATGACGATTTGGGAAAGCGCCGTCCCCGAACCGATCAGAGATGCACACTTCGAGGAGCTCCAGTCTGCAGCTGACACGTGGCGCCTGCGCCGGAACCGCGTCGTGCACGGAATCGTGAAGACGGCGCCTGGCGGAGCACCGCCGAACACCGCCGAATTCAAGAGGGACGCTGAAACCGTCGCCCGCGATGGTTACCGCCTTGCGAAGTCAGTCTGCAACTGGTACACGCGCGAAAAGAACCGACGTAGCCGGAGAGCGATCGCCGCGACGGTGATAGGAAGCGGCCTCCCCGCAGCCGGCAAAGCGCCTAACAAGCCGCTGCACCGGACCGGAGCACGCGTTGCTCGCTCCGGCCGGTGAGTGCCAGCGTTCGGCAGCGGAGCAGAAGCGAGGATTAGGTGGACTGGGTGGACCAAGCCGATCGTTTTTGGGCAAGTGAGTTGGGTGTCGCCCCCGGTGTCCTCAGAACCGAAGGGTTCCAGGTATTTGAACGCACTGATGTGACCGCAAAACCCCGGGCCTCCATGGTCGGGACGTCGTCAGCAACCGTCGTGTCTCTTCCAACAGGCCAGGCTCAAGCGTTTGAGAAGGCAGGCCTGAGCCTCAAACAGATGGAGCGCGCGCCACGACGCTACGTGGCCTCGTGCGTCTCGATCCATTCTTTGGAGGTCCGAGGTCCAGCCTATCTGGCGTACTGGCCGACCCCATCCTCGCGACCGCCACTGGGGGCGCAGGCTGAGTCGCTCGATGGCGACGACTTGGCGTCCCTCGAGTCACTCCGCGACGTAGCGCCAGCGGAATGGGAGGAAGCCGGCATTGGGTCAGACTCGCGCGTTTTCGGGCTGCGCGCGGGAGGGCAGATTGTTGCGGTGGCCGGCTATGAGCGCTGGTCCGGCGGGATCGCGCAACTCCAAGTGTTCTGTCACCCGGGCCACCGGCGGCGCGGGCTGGCTGCTGAGTCGCTCAAGGCCGCAATCAGGCATGCTCTTGCCGACAATCTGCTGCCGCAGTATCGGGCGCGAGATGGCAACGCGGCGAGTCTCGCGCTGGCCAAACGAGTCGGGTTCGTTGAGTACGGGTGGATGGCCACGGTTCTCGTCCGCCTGCCGAACAGCGCAGTGCAGCGGACCGAGGCTCGCGATGCTTGCCCCGGCCGCTGACCGCGAGCGTTAGGCCGCATCAACCATGCACATAACCTGGGAGAGAACGTGGCCAAGATGGGTGGGAGCCGCCTGCACTGTATTCGGGTTCGCGAACGTCGTCGGCGCTCTCGCATCTCCATCCGAAATCACACTCCCGGCGTCGTGATCGGTTCCGCATGGGCAGCGCTCGGTTTGAAACGGGGGCTGCCGTTGTTCGCATCCACGTTCCAGGCCGTAGTCTCCCCATCGGAGAAAATCGCTCTGGGTCTCAGGACCATCCGTCGGCGGCAACTCTTGGCTTTCATGTCATTGTTGGCGTGGCTGCCGATAGCTGTCACTATTCTTCCGCAGATCTCGGAGAAGCTCCTCGCCACGGTCTTGTTTCTGACAGCCGTCCCCGTTGGGGCCTTCTTCACCGTGTGGACGCTGACCGCCTGCCCGAGGTGTGGCCGGCATTTCTATCCCGTGTTGCGACCTTGGCTGTTTATGTCATTGAATCGGTGTCATCGGTGCGGCTTGGGCATTTACGATGCTTAGTGCACGGCGAATCGGCCTAACAACGCGTTGCAGCCGACCACCTAGGCGGCGGCTCAACGCCAACGTTAGACGCTCAAGATAAGGCATCACATGAACGCACGGCACGAGGCTCTGGCGGAAGGTGTTGCCCGCTGTCTCGGTCAACGACTCCTGAGGTGGCGGCCTGTGTCTCGCGGATACTCCCCTGCGTTACGCCTAATTGTGTCGTGTGCCGATGGAACATCCGTGTTCGTCAAAGCAGCGACGGACACCCGCACGGCGGCTTGGCTCCGCACGGAGTATGGCGTGTACTCGCAAGTGCACGGCGGCTTCCTTCCTACCATGCGTGCCTGGGTAGACGACCCCTGCGCACCGATCTTGGTGTTGGAGGACCTCAGTGGCGCCGTGTGGCAGACACCCTGGACGACAAGCCGCATCACTCGCGTGCTCGACACCTTGCGCCAGGTCGCGGCCACGCCCGCGCCAGCATGGTTGCCGCGTCTCGAAGAGCGGCGGTCCAGCCTGTCGGGATGGGCGCAGGTGATGCGAGAACCCGAACCATTTCTGCAGGTGGGACTGTGCTCGGCCGCCTGGTTGAGCAACTCCATTAACGCCTTGGTGGCCGCAGAAACGCGCGCGCAATTGAACGGTGACGACTTGGTGCACGGCGATGTCCGGAGCGACAACCTCTGCTTCCTCGGCGACCGAGTTGTGTTGGTCGATTGGAACTGGGCCTGTCGCGGAAACGGCATGATTGATATTGCCGGCTGGCTGCCGACCCTCCATCTCGAAGGTGGTCCCCCGCCAGACACGCTTCTTCCGGCGCAGCCCCATCTAGCTGCCACCATCAGTGGCTACTTTGCGGCGCGTGCGGGACTGCCCGTGGAGCACGCGTCATCGGAGATCCGCGCGCTGCAAGTCGCCCAACTGCGTGTTGCCTTGGCGTGGGCGGTGCGAGCACTCGGCCTGCCGCCGTCAGACGGAAGTTACTCGCAAGCCGCGTCTAACAAGGGCATGGAGCCGCCGCCGTGAACGGCGCGGCTCATGCCCAGCGTTATGCGGCACTATCGCTACCGCTCGGTCGAGGTGAGACATAATGGGGCTCGATGTCCTACGAGATCGTCGGCGACATCACGGAGGTCGACGATCGCGGTTGGAACCAAGATCCGAGAGCTTGCGCGGCTGCGAAGGCTATATGGAAGGGGTCGTTGGCGGAAGATGAAGGGTGTTGCCATGGTCTGATTGCGGGCGAGCGGAATACGTAGAACAGAGCTGCACTGGTATGAAGCGTACGGTATCGGGCGAAGGGAGATCAAGCGGAAGCGATATGTCGACTAAACGACGCAAGCGGTCGGGGCGCTCGGCGCCTCAATTCGTCGTGTGCATCAAGAACGCTGGGCATCCGGCATCGCTGGAGCTCCACAAAATCTACCGGGTTGTTCCCGACGCCGGGGCGGTGCGGGACGGTGATGTTCGAGTCGTCGACGAGAGCGGCGAAGACTACCTCTATCCAGCCGATTGGTTTGCCGTCCTAGAGTTGCCCCGACGTGTCAGAACCTCTCTCATCCGTCGGTCGGCGTAGCTGCAGTCCGCATAACTTCGCGGTCGAGCGGACGCGCTTCGCGCGCCGCCCACCGCGGCCTTAGGCCACGTGGTAGCGACTTGATGCAGATTCGGCGCGCCGAAGCCGCTGACGAGGAAGCGCTCGCAAGTATACGGCGTCGTGCCATTCTCGCGCTGGCTGTACCAACGATGTCGAGGGAACAAGCCGAAGGATGGGCCTCGCGAGGGGCAGCAGATCGCGTGGCGCGGGCGATCCGGGAACATGACGTGTGGGTGGCCGTGGAAGGGGCCGCGATCGGCTGGGTAGAAGTGGACCGAGACCGCGTCGCGGCGCTGTATGTCTCGCCGTCTTGCTCCCGCCGCGGGGTCGGCTCGGTCCTTCTGACATTCGCCGAAACCTTCATACGGAACTCCGGCTACACGACTGCGCGTCTCGAGTCCAGCCAGAACGCCCTCGATTACTACCTTCGGAGGGGTTACCTACGATGTGGCCCGGCAGATTCTGATGGGGCATGGCCGTTGCGCAAAGATCTGGCCGCAGTTACGCCTAACCAGGGCATGGAGCCGACGCGCTGAAGCGCGCGGCTCATGCCGATCGTTAGGCGCCTCCACACACACGTTCGAGGATTCCCATGACACTGAACAAGAGAACGATTGAAGCCTATATGGATGGTTTCAGGAGAACGGATCGTCCGCAGATTTTGTCCTGCCTGACTGATGACGTTGAGTGGGTGATTCCTGGTGCATTTCATGTCCGAGGCAAGGACGACTTCGCCAAGCACATCGTCGATGAGGGATTTGTCGGCCACCCGCTGATTACCGTGAGCCGGCTGACGGAGGAAGACAATGTAGTGGTGGCGGAGGGTTCCGTGCGAGCGCCCAAACAGGATGGCACTTTTCTGAACTTGGTCTTTTGCGATGTATTCGACATGCGGAACGGGAAGATCCGGCGGTTGGTCAGCTACCTTATGGAGACGAAATGAAGGCATCATCTGCGGCGCCTAACAAGCGGTTGGAGCGGGCCGCTGAAAAGCGCGGTCGCTCAACCGCAGGTCGTTAGGCACCGATGGAAGGTCGGGGACCTCTTGTACGCGACTTAACGAGACGGTTGCGCGGCGCCGATTTTCGACAGGCGCTCAAGGCGGTGGCGGAGCTGCGGCATCTGGACCGCGCCGTGGGCGCGCATGTCATCTCCTCGCTCACCCCTGCAGACGAACAGCGAGCGTTCCAGCTTCTCATCGCGCGACTGGTGGCCGAAGGCGGCGTGCACGGACTGGCGGCGCGGTGGAGTGACCTGCCGTCCCCGCAATGGCGCGAAAGGCTAGTGAGTGAGATCGGGCAGGCGGTTCACCTGTGGGTTGACGAAGGCACGATCGAGCTGCTGCTCGCCGCTCTTGATGATCCGGAAGTCGGCCGGCAGGCTGTGGGATCACTCATCGAATGCATGCGCGAGCGTCCTGGGAAGGAACGCAAGCGAATGGGCAAGACGCTTCGCGGCAAAGCCGCGCTCGATGCGTGGGACAAGATGGCTGTCTGGATTACGCCGGCGCGCCGTACGCGCGTCGCCAACGCCGTAACCGCTGCGCTCGATGGCTGCGCCGCCAATCCGACGGCCCTGACTTGGCCGGACAAATACATCGAGCTCCTTGGCCACAGCGCGAACCGCACCGATCAACGCGCCGTCACCCTGCTGGAGAAGT
>Ga0209055_1000539_pt1 | contig 26621 bp, 21 predicted proteins | sample GraSoiAngelo_110_FD_185875 | JGI IMG/M metagenome (GOLD analysis project Ga0209055, IMG submission 185875) | Grasslands soil microbial communities from the Angelo Coastal Reserve, California, USA - 14_0903_12_30cm (SPAdes) (version 2) | ecosystem: Environmental > Terrestrial > Soil > Grasslands ... | reverse complement strand
GGCGAATGGCCGTTTGAGAGTCGTGGCCTATGACTTCGGGATCAAGTACAATATTCTGCGGCGGCTAGTGGATCAAGGCTTCGAGGTCACGGTCGTCCCGGCCTCGACCACGGCCGACGCCACCCTGGCGCTGAATCCTGACGGGATTTTCCTCTCGAACGGCCCGGGCGACCCGGAAGGTGTCCCTTACGCGGTTGAGGCGGTCCGCGCCCTCTTCGGCAAGCGGCCCATCTTCGGGATCTGCCTCGGCCATCAAATCATCGGTCTCGCACTGGGATTGCAAACGTATAAGTTGAAATTCGGACACCACGGGGTGAACCATCCGGTGCTCGACCTCGAGACTCGGAAGGTGGAGATCACATCCCAGAACCACAACTTTGCCGTGCGGGGAGGAGAGGTCACCGGAGCCCGCACGAAACCGGTGCCGTGGACCACGGCTTACGGCCGTGTGCAATTGACCCACGTCAGTTTGAACGATGATGCCGTCGAGGGCCTGCGCTGTCTCGATCTGCCGGTGTACTCCGTCCAGTACCATCCCGAAGCCTCGCCGGGCCCTCACGACGCGAGCTATCTGTTCCATCGGTTCACTCATCTCATGTCGCAAGGAAAGGCGTAACGGGTCATGAAAAGTAGGGTCAGACTCCATTTCCAAGCAAAACCACAGTCGGTCTGCTCCATCGGATGGAAATGGAGTCTGACCCTATTTTTCGCCCTGGTCACCGCCGGCTGCATCACCGTCTCCCTCTTCCCGCAAGCCATGCCGCTGCGGGAGAAGACGGTGCAAGGCACCGCCGCGGACAAGATTCTGATGATGGATATCTCCGGCGTGATCTCTGAGAAGGGCTCAAGCAATCCCCTGAGCGAGTCGGAAGATCTGGTCGCGCGCATCAAGGAGGAACTGACGCTGGCCGCCGAGGACAGCCACATCAAGGCGCTGCTGCTGCGGATCAACAGCCCCGGCGGGACCGTCACGGCGTCGGACGTCATCCATCACGAGATCAACGAGTTCAAGTCAAAGCGAAAAATTCCCGTCGTGGCCGTCATCATGGACGTCGGCGCCTCCGGCGGGTACTACGTCGCCGTCGCCGCCGATCAGATCATCGCCCATCCGACGAGCGTGACCGGCAGCGTGGGGGTCATCATGCTGCGGGTCAACGCGGAGGGCTTACTCCAGAAGATCGGCGTGGAGGCGGGCGCGATCAAGTCCGGCGCGAAAAAGGACATCGGCTCGCCGTTCCGTCCGATGAACGAGGAGGAGCGCGCGATCTTCCAGAGCATGATCAACGGGTTTCAGTCGCGCTTCCTCGAGGTGGTCACCAAGGGACGGAAGACCCTGCCGGCTGAGCAGCTCAAGCTCATCGCGGACGGGCGTGTCCTCACTGGGCCTCAGGCCGTGCAGTTGGGGCTGGTGGACCAGATCGGCTACCTGGAGGATGGAATCGTAGCAGCCAAGAAACTGGCCGGGCTCGCCGACGCCCGCGTCGTGACCTACGTGCGGCCCGGAACGTACAAAAACAACATCTACTCCCAGGCGCCCGGTACAAGTACTCTGGAAGCCTTGGCGAACCTGGACATCATGGGGCTGGTTCGCGGTGGGACGCCCCAATTCCTCTATCTATGGATACCCTGATCGCACACCTGATCGGCAGGCGCGAAGCTCTTACCAAGGCACTCCGGCTCACTGCGGGGCTGTACGGCGCGTGCCTGACTGGCGGTCTGGCGGATCTGCTGACGGGCTGCACGCGCGCGCCCGTCACCGGCCGCGAGCAGATCATCTTCTACTCCGAGGAGAAGGAACGCGAGTTGGGCCTTGAGGCCTACCGGGACGTCCTGCGCCAGTTCCCCCTCAGCACGAACCCGGAGACCAACGCGATGATCCGCCGCGTCGGAGAGCGGATCGCCGCCGCCGCCAACAAGCCGAGCTACGACTGGGAATTCGCCGTGATCCAGGACGACAAGATCGTCAACGCCTTCTGCCTGCCGGGCGGGAAGGTGGCCTTCTTCACCGGCATCCTCAAGCCCACCCAGAACGAGGCGGGCATCGCCACGGTGATGGGGCACGAAGTCGCGCACGCCACTCAACGGCACGGCGTCGAGCGGATCAGCCGCGGCCTCCTCGAGCAGATCGCGCAATTCGGCGCGATCGCGGGCGCTGCCACCGGCAAGGTGAACCCGGCCGTCGTGCAAGGAGTCCTGAGCGCCTACGGGGTTGGCGTGGCCTTGCCGTTCAGCCGCGTCCAGGAAAGCGAAGCCGACTTCATCGGGCTCCGCCTGATGGCCCAGGCCGGCTACGACCCGCACGAATCCATCGCCTTCTGGGAACGGATGAGCGGGTGCCCCCGCAACATGATCGGCAAACTCTGCTTCCGGTCCGGTGCGGGCGTGCCGGAGTTTTTGAGCACGCATCCCTCGGAAGAGACCCGGATCAAAAATCTCGAGCGATGGATCCCCCAGGCCATGCAGTATTACAACCCGCCTCCCGACGCGCCGCCCCCCGCGCCACCGTCCAAGGCCATGAGCTGAGCCCTACCGGTGCCCAAGCGTCACGACATCCAGACAATCTTGCTGATCGGCTCAGGCCCGATCGTCATCGGCCAGGCTTGCGAGTTCGACTACTCGGGGACCCAGGCCTGCAAGGCCCTGCGCGAGGAGGGCTATCGCATCGTCCTCATCAACAGCAACCCGGCCACCATCATGACCGATCCGGAGCTGGCCGACCGCACCTACATCGAGCCGATCACGCTCGACGTCATCGAGCAGGTGATCCAGCGCGAGCGCCCGGACGCGCTCCTGCCCACGATGGGCGGCCAGACCGCGCTCAACGCCGCGGTCGGCCTGGCCGAGCAGGGCATCCTGAAGAAGTACGGCGTGCAGCTCATCGGCGCGAGCTACGAGGCGATCCGCAAAGCCGAGGACCGCGAGGCGTTCAAGCGCTCCATGATGAAGATCGGATTGAGGACGCCGGACAGCATCATCATCAGGAACCGCATCGACGCCCCGTATGTGATCGAAAAGATCGGCGGGTTCCCCGTCATCATTCGCCCTTCCTTCACCCTCGGCGGGACGGGCGGTAACATCGCTTACAACCGCGAGGAGTTCGAACGGTACGTGGACTGGGGGCTCAGCACGAGCCCCGTCGGGGAGATCCTGGTGGAGCGCTCGGTCATCGGCTGGAAGGAATTCGAGCTCGAGGTCATGCGCGACGCGAAGGACAACGTCGTGATCGTCTGCCCCATCGAGAACTTCGACCCGATGGGGATCCACACCGGCGACAGCATCACCGTCGCGCCCGCGCAGACCCTCACGGACAAGGAGTACCAGCGCATGCGCGACGCCTCGCTCATGATCATGCGCGAGATCGGCGTGGACACGGGCGGCTCCAACATCCAGTTCGCGGTGAACCCGGCGGACGGCGACCTGGTCGTCATCGAGATGAACCCGCGGGTCTCCCGCAGCTCCGCCTTGGCGTCGAAGGCGACGGGGTTCCCCATCGCGAAGATCGCGGCCAAGCTGGCCGTCGGCTACACTCTGGACGAGATCCCCAACGACATCACACGGGTGACGATGGCCTCCTTCGAGCCGAGCATCGACTATGTCGTGGTCAAGATCCCGCGGTTCGCGTTCGAGAAGTTCCCGCAGACCGATTCCGTTCTGACCACGCAGATGAAGTCGGTGGGGGAGGTCATGGCCATCGGGCGGACGTTCAAGGAAGCCTTGCAGAAGGCCGTCCGCTCGCTGGAAGTGGACCGCTATGGGTTCGAGCCGCATCCCTCGCTGGCGGAAGGCGATCCGGGCGAGGTCGTCGCGCAGATCCGCGAGCGCCTGCGGCGTCCCGACCCGGAGCGGCTGTGGCATGTGGCCGATGGGCTGCGTGTGGGGATCTCCGTAGACACCATCTACGAACTGACGCGGCTCGATCCCTGGTTCCTCAACCAGATGAAGGACATCCTGGCGGTCGAGGATCAGCTCGCGCGCGGGAACCACCCGCTGCCCGCCCCGCGACTCCGCGAGGCCAAGCAACTGGGCTTCTCGGACCACCGGCTCGGCGAGTTGCTCAAGGTCCCGGAAGGGGAGATCCGCCGGCTTCGGATCGCAGAGGGCGTGACGGCGGTCTTCAAGCGGGTAGACACGTGCGCCGCCGAATTCCCAGCGCTGACGCCCTATCTCTATTCCACCTACGAATCGAAATGCGAGAGCCAGCCGCAGGCCCGGCAGAAGGTGATGATCCTCGGTGGGGGCCCGAACCGGATCGGGCAGGGCATCGAGTTCGACTACTGCTGCGTGCATGCCGCGCTGGCCCTGCGGGACCTGGGCTACGAGACCATCATGGTCAACTGCAACCCTGAGACGGTGAGCACCGACTACGACACCTCCGACCGGCTCTATTTCGAGCCGCTCACCGAGGAGGACGTCCTCGCGATCGTGGACACGGAACGCCGGGCCGGCACCCTCCTGGGGGTCGTCGTGCAGTTCGGTGGGCAGACGCCGCTCAAGCTGGCTTTGCCCCTGGAACGCGCCGGCGTCCCCATCCTGGGCACGTCGCCGGAGGCGATCGATCGGGCCGAGGACCGCGAGCGGTTCAAGGCGCTGCTGGAAAAGTTGGGCCTCAAGCAGCCGGCCAGCGGCACCGCGCGGTCCGTCGCGGAGGCCGTGGCCGTGGCGACTTCGATCACCTACCCGGTGATGGTCCGCCCGTCCTACGTGCTGGGCGGCCGGGCCATGGAGATTATATACGACGAGAAGAGCCTCAACGCTTACATCGCCCAGGCGATCAAGGCCTCGGTGCAACATCCAGTCCTGATCGACAAGTACCTGGAAGACGCCATCGAGATCGACGTGGACGCCCTCTCCGACGGACAGCGGGTGGTCATCGGCGGCATCATGGAGCACATCGAAGAGGCCGGCGTCCATTCCGGCGATGCGGCCTGCTCGCTCCCACCATACTCCCTTTCACCGGCGATTGTGGAGGAGATCCGCCGGCAGACGATCACCCTGTCGCATGAGCTCCACGTGATTGGCCTGATGAACGTGCAGTTCGCGGTCAAGGACGGAACGGTCTACGTGCTGGAGGTGAACCCACGGGCGTCGCGCACCGTCCCCTTCGTCAGCAAGGCGATCGGCGTCCCCCTGGCCAAGCTCGCCATGCAGGCGATGATGGGACGGACGCTCGAGCAGATCGGCTTCACGGCCGAGCGGACACCAGTCCACATCTCCGTCAAAGAAGCCGTCTTTCCCTTTACCAAATTTCCCAACACGGACGTGATCCTCGGCCCGGAGATGAAATCCACCGGCGAAGTCATGGGCATCGCCGATGACTTCGGGGCGGCCTTCCTCAAGTCCCAGCAAGGAGCCGGCTCTTTCCTGCCTATGCAGGGACGGGTCTTCATCAGCGTCAAGGACAAGGACAAGCCGGCGACCGTGCCACTGGCCCGCCGGTTCCTGGACCTAGGCTTCACCATCGCGGCCACGCGGGGCACGGCCGCCTACCTGGCCGGACGCGGCGTCATGGTGGACACGGTGAACAAGGTCGAAGAGGGCCGGCCGCATTGCGTGGACCACATCAAGAACGGCGAGATCCAGCTGGTCATCAATACGGTGGGGGACAAGGTCTCCCAGGTGGATTCCGCGTCCATCCGCCGGACTGCGCTGGTTCAGAACGTGCCCTATCAGACCACGATGGCCGGCGCCCGCGCGACTTTGATGGCGATCGAAGCGGGTCGGAAGCGCAAGCTGACTGTCAAGCCCCTGCAGGAGTATTACGGGGTCGGAACAAAGGCATAGCGAGGAATGAGCGTGAAGATACCGATCACGAAGAAAGGATACGCGGCCTTGCAGGCCGAGCTCGAACGGTTGAAGAAGGTCGAGCGCCCCAAGAACATCAAGGAAATCGAGGAGGCAAGGGGCCATGGCGACCTGAGCGAGAACGCGGAATTCCATGCCGCCAAGGAGCGCCAGAGCCACATTGACGCACGGATCCGCGACCTGGAGCACAAGCTGGCAGAGGCGCAGATCATCGACACTTCGAATCTTTCTACTGACAAGGTCGTCTTTGGCTCAACCGTCACGGTCAAGGACGCCCAAACTGAGAAAGAGCAGCGTTACACGCTCGTCGGCCCGGATGAGGGTGATCTGAAAAACGGCAAGATCTCGGTCCAGTCACCGGTCGGGCGCGCCCTCATCGGCAAGCGGGTGGGGGAGACCGTCGAGGTCAAGACGCCGGCCAAAGTTGTGGAGTACGAAGTGCTCAACATCTGCTTTGAGGACATGTAGGGGCGGTTCGCGAACCGCCCCCCGGAACCCAACATGGTACGGTCGCCGGATAGCCCTGAATCTGTCCCACCGCCCATCATCACCCTGCTGACGGACTTCGGCGCGGCCGACGTGTTCGTCGGCAGCATGAAGGGTGTGATCCTCGGGATCAATCCGCACGCCAAGATCATCGACCTGACCCACGACATCCCCGCGCACAACATCCGCGCCGGCGCCTACCTGCTCCATTCCGCGTCCCGCCACTTTCCCCCGGACACTATCCACGTGGCCGTGGTGGACCCGGGCGTCGGCAGCGAGCGGCGTCCGCTGCTGGTGACCACGCGCTCCTATCATTTTCTGGCGCCTGACAACGGGCTCCTCAGCTACATCCTCGCCGCGGAGCCGAAGGCCGAGGTCCGCGAGCTGACGGCCAAGCAGTACTTCCTGGGCACAGTCGGCACGACATTCCACGGCCGCGACCTCTTCGCGCCGGCGGCCGCGTGGCTGTCACTGGAGGAGCCGACCGACGCCTTCGGACCCAAAATCGACAATCCAGTCCGTTTCGAAGTGCATCAGCCTCAATTAGAGGAAGGGCGACTCGCGGGCGAAGTCCTCCACATCGACCGCTTCGGCAATCTCATCACGAACATCAGCCAGACACTCTTGCGGGAGGCCCTGGGGAGCGTGGACCTGCCCAAGGTCCAGGTCCGTATCAAAAAGACCACCGTGAAGGGGCTTCGGAATTTCTACGCCGACGCGCCGCCCAAAACGCTGGCGGCGTTGATCAACAGCGATAATTTACTCGAGCTCTTCTGCAACCAGGGCCGCGCAGACAAGCTGACAAAGGCAGAGATCGGCGAGCGCGTCGAGGTCCGGATGGCGTGAACTGTAAGGTCTGCGCAGGGGAGTGGCCGGGGAAGGATCACAAGATCGCGGAGCGGGCGGCACAGGCATTTCGTCTACGAAGTCGAGGCGGGGACCTGCCTGAAATTCAACTGTTTCGCAGGCGAAGGTCTCGGACACGATTGGGTGAGACCTCTATTCGCTCGCTCGGGCCACGGAAAGGTTTTGGGAAATCGCCACGCTGACGAGGTGCACCGCCAGCAGAAAGCCATACACCACGCAGAAGAAATTGAACGCTGCTCGGGAAAAGTCCACCAACAAGATCGGCAGAAAGACCGTGAACAGCACGCTCGCGATCAGCGTGGCGAGCGTCAGACGGCGGCAGAACTCATAGGCTGGCTCTTCCTGGATCGGCCACAAAACCCTGGCGTAACGCTCGGCCCGAGCCAGACAGGCATGCCGCACGGATGGGTCAGACGGCCCCCGCCGGTACAAGAAGACGTATCCTGCGATCAGAATCAGCCAGGGGGAAGCCCACAGTGGCCAGAACTGCGTGCCCGCGTACAGCTCTGCGCTCATGAGGGTGCCGAACGATGGCAAGTAGAGCAACCCGACCAGCAGCGGAGCCATGCGGGTATCCACTGGTGGCTTGCCGCTCGAACCTCCGTGAACCAGCTCCCGCTCGAACAGAGGAAACCCATACTTCAGGACGGCAAGGGCAATGGCAGCGGTCATGGTCTTGTCCGGGATATACCACAGGCAGTTCTGTACCCAGTACACGAACGTCCGTCCCAGGCTCTCCCCCAACGCGGCGCCGAACAATACTTGAAGGTGATCGCTCAGGACCTGCTGCCAATCTGAGGCGAACCGGTCGAGAACGGCGGCCACCTGCGGGCTGAGCGCAAATGCGGACTGTCCCGAGACAGCAGCCGATACGAAGGCGCCAGGAATACTCATGACGCATGCGCCCAGGATGCCAAAGCTCGTTAAATACCACACGTGGGCGATGGTCGAGCCTCGAGCTGACCGCAAATACTTCCGAAACCAGGCTCGGCGTGCCATCAGGCCCCAGAAGACGCCGCCAGTCATGTTGACGATCGACCAGGGGAATATGGACAGCGCGCCATCCGGCCCCGGGTAGAGGACCAAGTTCACGACCGAACTAGAGAGCAATCCGACCATCATGCCCCACCAGGGGCCTAGGAGGAACGCGGCCAGAGCCGTGCCGGTCATATCGAGATAGAGAATACTCTGCAATTGGCGGCTCAGCACGAGGCCGAGGTAATTCAGAAGAACCCCTGCAGCGACAACGACGGTGATTTCGTGGACCAGGAGATAGGCAGAGACCTGGAACGCCTTTGCCGGTGCCCGATGTCCAGGGGGCGCTTGCTCGGCCTGGGCGCGATGGGCCACGGGCTCAGCTTCCTTCTTACGCAGACGAGCCTTCGAGAGACGGTCTCTCAAGGCGAAAAACTTGTCCACGATCGAGAGACATGCGGCCAGAAACGCGGCGAAGGCACCAGCAAAAATGATGGTATCCTGGTCGATGTTCATGCGCCAATCAGTCCTTACGTATTCTGACGACCGAACGCCCTGATTCTACAACAGAACCTGCCCAGGCACCAAGAATTCGGGAAGCCGTGTGCTCACTGAAGGTCAGGGGGACATCTAGAGAAGCTGAATCAGACTCTTCGTCTGTGGTTGGGCTTATAATGACACCGTGGGCTGTAAGGTCTGTGCAGGGGGGTGGCCGCCGAAGAACCACGAGATCGCCGAGCTTGGGCTCACGGTCGCGTACCTCCACAACGATCAGTTCTTTACCGGCTGGACCGTGCTGGTGCTCAAGCGCCATGCGACCGAGCTGTTCGACCTCACGCGAGAAGAGCGCCGCCAGCTCATAGAAGAAGTCACGGAAGTCTCGCGCACGCTGGCCGTCGTGTTCGATGCCGTCAAGATCAACTATGAGTTACTCGGCAACCAGCTCCCGCACATTCACTGGCATATCATCCCCAGACTCGCCGATGACCCGGCCCCCCGCGAGGCGGTGTGGACGGTCAAGCACAACCCGAAGCGCCTCTCACCCCACGAGCTTCGCGAGAGAGTCTCCCACATCCAAAAGCATCTCTCCATCCGTAGAGGGACAGAAAACAGTCAACATGGCCATGTCCCGTCGAAGACGTAATCATCTCCGCATGTTCTTTCTCGGCACGGTGCTGTGCCTTGTCGTGTCCGGCTGCGCGATCGCCGAGTGGGTCGGCGTCCAACTGTATTACAAGAATGCAGACCTGCCAGAAAAGCAGGTCCTCCGCGACATCCCATACTGGAATAGTGTCGACAGCCATCCGGCGCGACACAGGCTCGACCTCTTCCTCCCTCAAGGAACGCAGTGGCCCGTCCTTGTCTTTGTGCATGGGGGAGGCTGGATGGAGGGCGACAAGAGCCTTCGGGTGGCCGGTGCCGATATCTACGGAAACATCGGACGGTTTTACGCATCGCGCGGAGTGGGTGTGGCCGTCATCAATTACGGGTTGATACCGGACGTCCCTTGGCGCCACCAGCCGGAGGACGTGGCCCGAGCTGCGGCCTGGGTGCACACGCATATCGCCGCCTACGGAGGAGATGCCTCGCGCGTGTTCCTGGCGGGTCATTCCGCTGGAGCTCAGCTCGTCACCCGCGTGGCACTCGACCCGGAACTCTTAAAAGCGATGGGCCTCTCGACCGGGATCGTGTGCGGGGTCATTTCGGTGAGCGGGGCGGCCCTGGATCTCACCGACGAGAAAACGTACGAACTTGGAGAGAAACTGTCGTACTATGAGAAACGCTTTCGGGACGTGAATGGCGGCGATCAATGGAAGCAAGCCGCCTCGCCTGTCTATTTCGTCGGGGCCACGGCTCCTCCGTTTCTCATCCTGTATGCCGAGGGCGAAAAGCCGTCTTTGCAGCGGCAATCTGAACGGCTGCACGTGACGCTGACGAAGGCCGGAATCCAGAATCAGGTGGTGGCCGTCCCGGCGGAGAGCCACGAGCTCATCCTGCTCACCTTGAGTCGCCCCGATAAGATCTCCGCGCCGGCGATTCTTGATTTTATCCGCACCGCACGTTGTCTTTGACGAGTACCCCTTTTCCTTTCTCTCATTTGGGTTTATAGTTTGACGGCCTAGAGGAACGCTGATCAACAATTCCAACAGGGGAGGGGATATCATGACACGAACATGGCAGACGCTAGGGTTGGGCGGGTTCCTGCTGGCGGCGATGCTGACCTTCACGCCAGGCACGTCTCCCGCCGTCGAGCAGAGCGAGCAGGGCAAACGTGAGATGCACGAGCAGATAAAAAACGAAATGCGCCAACTGGAGGACAAGCAGGAACAGGAACGGCGAGCGCTCCGTGACAAGTGCAAGCAAGACATGCGCGCCATGGAAGACCAGCAACACAGCGACAGAGAGGCGCTCCGGGCGAAGTACATGGGGAGCAAGAAATAAGCAGGCGTGCCGTGAGACGCATTCCCTGCATTGTTGTTCTCCTCCTCTCTTTCGTCACCTCAGTCCGTGCCCAAGAAGCAGAAATACTGCCCGGCGACAACCTAGTCGTCGAAGGCATTCCCAGAGTGCCAGCCTCACTCGCCGATGCGGTGAGCCGCTATACGGAGTTTCGTCGGGCAGCGTTCCTGAGCTGGCACCCCACCATGCGCGAAATGCTCATCCGCACGCGCTTCGCCGAGACCGTGCAGGTGCACCAGGTCCGGTTGCCAGGCGGGGCCCGCACGCAACTGACCTTTTTTGCTGATCCGGTCCGGGGCGCCGCGTACCCGCCGAAGGACGCGCGGTGGTTCATCTTCAGCAAGGACACCGGCGGGGACGAGTTCGATCAGTTCTACCGGTATGACCTGGATACCGGCGACGTGACCCTCCTGACCGACGGCAAGTCCCGGAACAGTGCCGCCGTCTTCTCCAACTCCGGCGATCGACTGGCCTATAGTTCCACCCGGCGGAACGGGAAGGACACGGACCTCTACATCATCAATCCGGCCGACCCCTCCACCGACCGGCTCCTGGCCCAGGTGGAGGGCAGCGGGTGGCGGGCCGTGGACTGGTCGCCGAACGACCGCGCCCTGCTCGTCCTGGAGTTCATCTCTGCCAACGAAAGCCACCTGTGGGTGTTCGACGCGGCGACCGGGCATCGCACCCTGCTCACACCCAAAGGCGGCGCCGAGCCGGCGTCCTACGGCGGCGGACGGTTCTCACGGAACGGGAAGGGGCTGTACGTCACAACGGACCGCGATGCGGAGTTTCACCGGCTCGCGTACCTGGACCTCGCAACGAAGCAGCACGCCTATCTTACGGGGAATCTCGCCTGGGGCGTTGAGGACTTCGATCTGTCGCGGGACGGGAAGTGGCTGGCCTTCGTCACGAACGACGACGGCGTGAGCGTGTTGCATGTGCTCGAGACGGCGACCGGGCAGGAACGTCCGGTCCAGAAGTTCCCCCTCGGCGTCATCGGCGGACTCCAGTGGCACGCCAACAGCACCGACCTCGGCCTGACCTTTGAATCCGTGCGCACCCCGGCCGACGTGTACTCGTTCCAGGTCGTCACCGGCACCGTCGAGCGCTGGACGTACAGCGAGACAGGCGGCCTGAACACCGCGAACCTGCCTGAACCGGAACTGGTTCGCTGGAAGAGTTTCGACGGGCGCACGCTTTCCGGATTCCTGTACCGCCCACCGGCGCGCTTCTCCGGCAAGCGCCCCGTCGCCGTGAACATCCACGGCGGCCCGGAAGGCCAGGCCCGCCCGCATTTCCTGGCCCGGCACACCTACTGGCTGAACGAGCTGGGGGTCGCTCTGCTGTACCCCAACATCCGCGGGTCGGCCGGCTACGGCAAGACCTTTCTGAAGCTGGACAACGGCCGGCTCCGGGAAGACGCCTACAAGGACGTCGGCGCGCTGCTGGACTGGATCAGGACCCGGCCGGACTTGGACGCCGAGCGCGTGATGGTGTGGGGCACGAGCTACGGCGGGCACGTGACCCTGGTGGCGGGCACCCTCTACAACGACCGGGTCCGCTGCCTGCTGGACATCGTCGGCATCTCCAATCTCGTGACATTTCTAGAAGGCACGGAAAGCTACCGCCGCGACCTGCGCCGCGCGGAGTACGGCGATGAGCGCGACCGGGAGACCCGCGCGTTCCTGGAGCGGATCGCGCCGGTGCGCAACGCGGACAAGCTGAAGAAGCCGCTCTTCGTCGTCCAGGGCCGAAACGACCCGCGCGTGCCGGTGAGCGAGGCCGAGCAGATGGTCTCGACCGTCCGGAAGAATGGCACGCCGGTCTGGTACTTGCTGGCAAAGGACGAGGGGCATGGCTTCTCGAAGAAGAAGAACGTGGACTACCTCTTCTACGCGTCGGTGCTGTTCATCCAGGACTACTTGCTGAAGTAACCGTCCGGAGCAATATTGTCATTGCGAGGAGCGATGCGACGAAGCAATCTATGCCTAGTTCACACCACGACCACGAGATTGCTTCGCTGCGCTCGCAATGACACCTTTCTCCGTCACCACCCGAATGGCGTTCGTGATAATGTCCACCATCTGGCGCAACTCCTTGATCGTCGTGCTCAGCGGTGGCATCAGGACGATCACGTTCCCAAGCGGACGAATGATCAGGCCAAGCCGCCTGGCCTCCGCCGCTACGCCCATGCCGATCCGTTCGATAAGCAGGTAAGGCTGCTTCGTCGCCCGGTCCCGCACCAGCTCGATCCCGACGAGAAAGCCGAATTGGCGGATGTCGCCAACGTGCGGATGTTCGCCGAGCGGGCGCAGCAGGCGACGCAGCGCCGCGATCTTCGACTGGAGTTGTTGCAACGTGCGCTCCTGCGCAAAGATGTCCAGGTTCGCGAGTGCCACGGCGCAGCCCAGCGGGTTGCCCGTATAACTGTGTCCGTGGAAGAAGGTCTTGAACTCCTCGTACCGACCGAGGAACGCCCGGTAAATGCGCTCGGTGGTCAACGTGGCGGCCAGCGGCAGATAGCCGCCGGTCAACCCCTTGCTGACCGCCATGAGGTCCGGCTTCACGCTCTCGTGCTCGCAGGCGAACATCCGGCCCGTGCGCCCGAAGCCGGTCGCCACCTCGTCGGCGATCAGCAACACCCGGTAGCGGGTGCACAAGCGACGCAGCTTGCTCAGGTAGCCCGGCGGCATCGTGATCATGCCCCCGGCCGCCAGCAACATCGGCTCGACAACCAACGCCGCGATGCTCTGATGGTGCCGTGTGAGCACGTCCTCCACGGCGTCGGCGCAAGCCACCCGACACCTCGGATAGGTCAGGTCCAGCGGGCAGCGGTAACAGTACGGCGCGTGGGCCTCGTAGGTCGAGAACAGGAGCGGCTTGAAGCGGTCGTGGAAGAGCGGGATGCCACCCACGCTGACGGCTCCCAGCGTGTCGCCGTGATAGGCCTGGCCCAGGTGCAGGAACCTCGTCTTGGACGTGTCAGGGCCGCCTCGAAGCTGCCAGTACTGGTAAGCCATCTTCAGGGCCACTTCCACTGCCGTCGAGCCGTCGTCTGAATAGAAGACCCGCGTGAGCCCGCGTGGCGCCAGGGCCACCAGCCGGCGCGCCAGCTCGATGGAGGGGACGTTGGCCAGCCCCAGCAGCGTGGAGTGGGCAATTTTCTTCAGCTGCGCCACGAGCGCGCGGTCCAACTCTCGCTTGCGATGGCCGTGGAGATTGACCCAGAGGGAGGAGACTCCGTCCAGGTAGCGATGCCCGTCGGTGTCTTCCAGATAGACGCCACGGCCCCGTTCGATGATGAGGGGCGGCTCTTGCTCCCACTCACGCTGTTGCGTGAAGGGATGCCAGAGGTGGCGGTGATCCTCCGCCTGAAGCCTCGCGGTGCGGGTCGGGGACGCCATGCAGATGGGCCATTATAGGGAGGGGATTCGTCTTTGACAATCTGCCGAAAAATTATTATAATCAGCGAGCTTGTGAGTTCAAAAGGACCCCCATTTTGCAGGCACTGATCCGGAACTTTTCCATTATCGCCCACATAGACCACGGGAAGTCGACACTCGCGGATCGGTTGCTCGAATACACCGGGGCTATCAGCGCCCGGGAATCGCGCGAGCAGATCCTGGACGCGATGGACCTGGAGCGCGAGCGGGGGATCACCATCAAGGCCCACACGGTCACCATCCGGTACAAGGCCGACGATGGGCACGAGTATCTCCTGAACCTCATCGACACGCCGGGCCACGTGGACTTCACCTATGAGGTCTCGCGCAGCCTGGCCGCCTGTGAAGGCGCGGTGCTCCTGGTGGACGCCTCTCAAGGGGTCGAGGCGCAAACGATCGCCAATGCCCACTTGGCGATCGAGAACCACCTCACCGTCATCCCGGTCATCAACAAGGTGGACCTGGCCAGCGCCGACATCGAAGGGACCAAGCGGCAGATCGAGGACGTGCTGGGGCTGGACGCGCATGACGCCGTCCTGACGAGCGCCAAAGCCGGAAGTGGCACCAAGGATGTGCTGGAAGCGGTCGTGAAACGCATCCCGCCGCCATCGGGCGATCCGGACAGGCCGCTCCGGGCGCTCGTGTTCGATTCCTGGTTCGACAACTACCAGGGCGTGACGGTCCTGGCACGCGTGGGCGACGGCGCCATCGAGCCGGCCATGAAGGTCCGCATGACAGGCAGCGGCAAGGTGTTCGAGGTCCAGGAGGTCGGGATCTCCACGCCGAAGCGGGTGAAAACGGAGCGGCTGGCCACCGGCGAAGTCGGCTACGTGGTAGCGGGTATCAAGCGCGTTGGCGATACGCGCATCGGCGACACCATCACGGCGGCCGAGAGACCGACGTTGAAGCCCTATCCCGGGTACAAAGAAGCCAAGCCGATGGTCTTCTGCGGGCTGTACCCCACGGACAACGACCTCTTCGAGAACTTGCGGGACGCGCTCGAGAAGCTGCGGCTGAACGACGCCAGTTTTACGTACGAGCCTGAAACGTCGCTGGCGCTCGGTTTCGGCTTCCGCTGCGGGTTCCTGGGGCTGCTCCACATGGAGATCATCCAGGAGCGGCTGGAGCGGGAGTACGGACTGGAGCTCATCAGCACGACACCCACCGTCGTCTATCGCGTGACGACGACCAAGGGAACGGTGCTGTACATCGACAATCCGACCAAGCTGCCGGAGCCCAACCACATCGAGCGGTTCGAGGAACCGTTCATCAAAGCCACGCTCATCACGCCCGAAGCTTACGTCGGCAATCTCTTAGCGCTGTGCCAGGAGCGGCGGGGTACTCAGAAGGGTCTGACCTACCTGAACCCCACCCGGGTCATGATGACGTATGAGATGCCGCTGAACGAGATCGTGCTAGACTTCTACGATCGCCTAAAGTCCAAGACGCAGGGGTATGCCTCCCTGGACTATGAGATCATCGGCTACCAGCCGTCGGACCTGGTGAAAGTGGACATCTTGTTGAACGGGGAGAGCGTGGACGCGCTGTCCTTCATCGTCCACCACGACAAGGCGGTCGCCCGTGGGAGGCAGGTGGCTGAGAAGTTGAAGGAACATATCCCCCGCCAGATGTTCGAGGTGGCGATTCAGGCCGCCATCGGCAGCCAGATCATCGCGCGGGAGACCGTGGGGGCCATGCGCAAGAACGTCACGGCGAAATGCTACGGGGGCGACATCACTCGCAAAAGGAAACTATGGGAGAAGCAGAAGGAAGGCAAGAAAAGGATGAAGCAGGTCGGGCGGGTGGAAGTGCCACAGGAGGCCTTCCTGGCTCTGCTGAAAGTGACGGACTAGCCGTCCCGTCGATCGAGCCGGCGCCGATCATCGCGCCCCCCGCCGAGGGGCAGCGGACCGAGTCCGTCCGCAGCAAACCCCTCTGGCGCGAGTACGGCGAGGCCATCCTCATCGCCATCATCCTGGCCCTCTTCATCCGGACCTTCGTCGTCCAGGCCTTCAAAATCCCCTCCGGCTCCATGGTGCCGACCCTGACGATCGGCGACCACATCCTGGTCACGAAATTCCTGTACGACCTCAAACTGCCGTACTGGGACAGGATCCTGGTCCGGTTCTCCGAACCCCAGCGGGGCGACATCATCGTGTTCAAGTTCCCGGAGGACGAGAGCAAGGACTTCATCAAACGCGTGATCGGCCTGCCCGGCGACACGGTGGAGGTCCGCAACAAGCAGGTCTGGATCAACGGGGAACCCCTGGTGGAAACCTATGTGCAGCACGTGGACCCGAACGTCCTCCCGCACCAGGTCCAACCGCGAGACAATCTCGGCCCGCTCAAAGTCCCGCCGGACTCCTACTTCGTCATGGGCGACAACCGCGACCAGAGTCTCGACAGCCGCTTCTGGGGTTTCGTCAAGGTCGAGAAGATCAAGGGCAAGGCGTTCCTGATCTACTGGTCCTGGAACGGGCAGGGGCCGCTCGCGAACTGGGTCCGCTGGGAGCGTCTGGGGAAGACGATCCGATGAAGACCGACGCCCTGCTTCCCTACCTCAAGAAGTTCAAGAACGGCAAGGTCCTGGTCATCGGCGACCTGATCCTGGACCATTACATCTGGGGACAGGTCAGCCGGATCTCCCCCGAAGCGCCGGTGCCGGTGGTGGCCGTGGCAACTGAGACGCTCCAACTCGGCGGCGCGGCCAACGTGTCCAACAACATCAAGGCGCTTGGCGGGCGGGTGGATCTCTGCGGGGTGGTCGGCACGGACGAGGGCAGCCGGCAATTCCTCCAGGTACTGGAGGGCCAAGGGATCGGGCGCGACGGCATCCTGACCGACGACGCGCGGCCCACGACCAAGAAGACAAGGGTCGTGGCGCACAACCAGCAGCTGGTGCGTTTCGACCTCGAGCGTTGTGAAGCCATCAGTGGCGCGCTGGAGGCGCGGATCTGCCGGTACCTAGCGGCCTGCATCCGCTCGGCGTCGGCCCTGGTGGTTTCGGATTATGCCAAGGGCGTGGTGACCCCCCGCGTGATGACCGATGTTCTTGACCTGGCCCATCGGCACCACGTGCCGGTGATTGTCGACCCCAAGGTCCCCCACATCAGCCGGTACAAGGGCGCGACGGTCATCACGCCGAACCACTTGGAAGCCGTCCAGGCGGCGGGTGTCCAAGGCGAAGACGAGGCGACCCTGCTGGAGGCCGGGCGCCAGCTCTTCCAACGGCTCGGCTGCCAGGCCATCCTGATCACGCGCGGGGAACGGGGAATGAGCCTCTTTGAAGAGGACGGACGGGTCACGCACATCCCGACCGTGGCACGCCAGGTCTTCGACGTGACCGGCGCTGGCGACACCGTGGTCGCCACGCTGGCGCTCGCCCTGACCGCCGGCGCGCCCATGCGGCAGGCTGCGATCTTGGCCAACTACGCCGCCGGGATTGTCGTCGGCATGGTGGGCACGGCCGCCGTGAGCGCGGTCCAACTCGAAGAAGCCATTCTCCATGGTTGATGCCATGCGGCAACCAAGACCCAGGACCACGGTGGCCGTCGTCATCCCGGCGCGCTACGGCTCCAGCCGGTTTCCGGGCAAACCGCTCGCGCGTCTGGGCGACAAGCCTCTGATCCAGCACGTCTACGAACGGGTGCGGCCGGCGCGCGGTGTCGGCCGGATCGTCGTCGCCACGGACGACGCGCGCATTCGCGACTGCGTGATGGGATTCGGCGGCGAGGCGATCCTCACGGGACATGATCTTCGTAGTGGTTCGGATCGCGTGGCGGCCGTCGCCCGAGAGGTTCCGGCGGACGTCTATGTGAACCTGCAGGGCGATGAAATTCCGCTGACTCCGGGCTTCTTGGAAGACCTCATCCACCCGTTCACCCATTCTGATGCCGAGGTCGGGACGCTCAAGCAGGCCATCACCGAAGAGCGCGAACTGCTGGACCCGAACGTGGTCAAGGTCGTCACGGACCGCAACGGAGACGCGCTGTACTTCTCGCGCAGTCCCGTTCCATACCTGAGAGACCGGAACGCGGGGCGCGGCGGCCTGGTTCCGGGACTGCACTGGAAGCATCTGGGCCTCTACATCTATACGAAGGCGGCCCTGGCCCACTTTACCCAGTTGCCGTCCGGGACGTTGGAAGTGACGGAGCAGTTGGAGCAGTTACGGCTCCTGGAAGCCGGAGTGCGCATCCGAGTGTGGGAGACCAAACAGGCTTCGTTGCGGGTGGACACCCCGGCGGACCTGGAACGGGCCGAACATATGCTCACATGGGAAGGAGCGCGTCGATGAAAACGTCGCTCAGCCAAGCCCTCGCGACTACTGAAGCGCGCTTGGGCCACGGGAAAAGGCCCCGCTCCAGCGGGGCCGGGGCGGGTGGGTGTAACGGTGCGGTGCAAATAGGAGGGAGGCCGGCATGGCGAAATTCATCTTTGTGACCGGCGGGGTGGTGTCGTCGCTGGGGAAGGGCCTCGCGTCCGCGTCCATCGGGAATCTCCTGGAGAGCCGCGGCGCCCGCTTAACTTTCCTAAAAATCGACCCCTATATCAACGTGGACCCGGGGACGATGAATCCCTACCAGCATGGGGAAGTCTACGTGACAGAGGACGGGGCGGAGACCGACCTCGACCTCGGACACTACGAGCGGTTCACGTCCGTGACCGTCGGGCGGCGCAATAACTTCACGACCGGGCGCATCTACTACGACGTCATCATGAAGGAGCGCCGTGGCGACTACCTGGGCGGGACGGTCCAGGTCGTGCCGCACATCACTGACGAGATCAAGCAGTCCATCCGCGCCCGGGCGGACGGCGTGGACATTGTCATCACAGAGATCGGGGGGACGGTGGGTGACATCGAGAGCCTGCCGTTCCTGGAGGCCATCCGCCAGCTTCCCTACGACGTGGGACGGGAGAACGTCCTGTACATCCACGTCACGCTGGTGCCCTATCTCGGCGCCGCCGGCGAGCTCAAGACCAAGCCGACCCAGCACAGCGTCAACAAACTGCGGGAGATCGGCATCCAGCCGCACATCCTCCTCTGCCGGACAGATCGGTACCTCCCTCCTGAGCTGAAGGAGAAGATCGCACTGTTTTGCAATCTGCAAAAAGATGAAGTGATCACGGCGAAGGACGTGGACACGCCTTACGAGGTCCCGCTCGTCTTCCACAAGGAAGGATTGGATCGCCTGATCGTGGACCGGCTGCGGTTGCAACTCGGCGAGCCCGATCTGCGGGAATGGGACAGCCTGGTCCAGCGGATCAAGCACCCGCAGCACGAAGCGACCATTGCCCTGGTCGGAAAGTACGTCGGCCTGAAGGAGTCCTACAAGAGCCTGACGGAGGCCCTGGTGCACGGAGGTAGCACGTCGGCGACGCGTCCGATCATTCATTGGGTGGAGTCCGAGGACATCGAGCGCCGGGGTGCCGAGCGCGTGCTCGCCGACGTGGACGGCATCATCGTGCCCGGCGGTTTCGGCGGGCGGGGCATCGAGGGCAAGGTCTCGGCGATCCGCCACGCACGGGAGAAACAGGTGCCGTTCCTCGGCCTGTGCCTCGGGATGCAGTGCGCGGTGATCGAGTACGCCCGGAACGTGGCCGGCCTCCGCGACGCCAACAGCTCGGAATTCGTCCCGGACGGGCCGACCTCCGTCATCGACCTCATGTCCGACCAGCGCACGATCGAGGAGAAGGGCGGGACCATGCGTTTAGGCACCTATCCCTGCATGCTGGAAAAGGGCTCCCGCGCCCACGAGGCGTACGGCCACACAGAGGTTCTGGAGCGCCACCGGCACCGGTACGAGTTCAACAACTCCTTCCGGGACCGGCTGACCAAGCACGGGTTGGTGCTCAGCGGGCTGTCCCCCGACGGGCGGCTGGTGGAGATCATCGAGCTGCCGCACCATCCCTGGTTCGTGGCCACGCAATTCCATCCTGAGTTCAACTCGCGTCCGCGCCGGCCCCACCCGCTGTTCCAGGGATTCATGCGGGCGGCGCTGCAGCACAAGGTCGGCGGGTGACCCAGCCCATGCAGACGATCGAGATCGCCGGGCTCAAGGTGGGGGAGGGGCTGCCCCATCTCGTGATCGCCGGCCCGTGCGTCATTGAGGACGCGGGCCTGGTCATGGAGACCGCCAAGGAGCTGAAGCGGATCACCGGAGACTTAAAGCTCCCCTTTATCTTCAAATCGTCTTACGACAAGGCCAACCGCAGCTCCGGCGAATCGTTCCGGGGGCCGGGACTCAAGAAGGGGCTGGCCGTGTTGAGCCGCGTGCGGGAGGAGGTCGGGAGTCCCATCCTGTCGGACGTGCACACGCCCGAAGAAGCGACCGAGGCCGGGCGCGTCCTGGATGTCCTCCAGATCCCGGCCTTCCTGTGCCGGCAAACCGATCTGATCGTCGCCGCCGCGCGGACGGGACGGGTGGTCAATGTCAAGAAGGGACAGTTCCTGGCCCCGTGGGACATGGCGAATGTGGTGCAAAAAATCGAGGCGGCGGGGAGCCGGCGGATCCTCCTGACCGAGCGCGGCGCTTCATTCGGGTACAACAACCTCGTCACAGACTTCCGGTCGCTCCCGATCATGCGCCGCCTCGGCTATCCGGTCATCTTCGATGCAACCCACAGCGTCCAGTTGCCGGGCGGGGCGGGCACGCGCTCTTCCGGGCAGCGGGAGTTCGTGGCGCCGCTCGCGCGGGCCGCCGTGGCCGTCGGGTGCGAAGGACTCTTCATGGAAGTCCACCCGGATCCTGATCACGCCCTCTCAGACGGACCGAACATGGTCCCCCTGCGGGAGGTACGCGCGTTGCTCGATCAGATCGTTCGCATGGCGGCGGCCATCGGGCGGCTGCCCCTGTAAAGGAAGGCCGGCCATCACGCTCTCAGAGCAACAGGCCATTGTCGCTCCGTCCCACGGGCCGGCGGCTTCGCCGAGGTGGGCTGGTCTCGTGCGGCATGTGCCCAACGCGATCACCGTCAGCCGAATTCTATTGATTCCTGTCTTTGTCCTCGTCTTCCTGGAGCCGACGCCCAATCGCGCGCTGGCCGCGGCAGCAGTTTTCGGCTTGGCGGCCTTGACCGACGCCGTGGACGGCTACATCGCCCGGCGCTGGGGCCAGATCACCAGACTGGGAAAGCTGCTGGACCCGATCGCCGACAAGCTCTTGGTCCTGACTGCCCTCTTCCTCCTCGTGGACCAGGATCTGGTGGAGGCGTGGATCGCCATCGTGCTGGCCGGGCGGGAATTGGCCGTCACCGGCTTGCGGGGCGTCGCTGCCCGCGAGGGGATCGTCCTGGCCGCCGAAACGACCGGGAAGCTCAAGATGGCGGCCCAAGTCGTGGCTATTCTATTGTTAATCCTTGACGAGGCCGTACCCAGCACCCTGAACTTGTACTCCTGGGGCATAGCCATTCTCTGGGTATCCCTGGTGCTCTCACTGGTTTCCGCCGCCCAGTACATCCGGCAGTTTGTCACTGCCGTGCTCCCGCGTAACGGCGCGCATGCCCGCTCCTCCTGATGGACACGGCCCTCGCCTCGTCGCTCGCGATCGGCTATCTCCTCGGCGCCATTCCCGTCGGCATCTTCGCAGGACGCGCATTGGGGGGGATCGACCCCCGCGACGCTGGCAGCCACAACATCGGATTCACCAACGTCCTCAGAGTGGCGGGCAACGCCGCTGGGATCGTCACGCTGATCGGCGACATGGGGAAGGGGGCCCTGGCGGTGCTGGTCGCCCGGCATCTTCTCGGAGCTGCAGGCAGTGAATGGGAACTGGCCGCCGGCGGTGCGGCCATCCTGGGACACATATTCCCCGTGTTCCTGCGATTCAAAGGAGGCAAAGGCGTGGCGACCGCCCTGGGGGTGCTCTTGGCCGTCGACTGGATCGTAGGGGCCAGCTTGCTAGCGGTGTGGCTTACCAGTGCCGCGCTCTGGCGGACCTCGTCGTTGGCGGCCTTGCTCGCCTTCGGGAGCCTTCCGCTGTGGGTCTGGCTTTTCCATCCCACCGCTTCCATGGCGCTGTTTGCCATCGCCACGACAGGCTTGATTGCCTATCGCCATCGTGACAATATCAGTCGCCTGGTGGCTGGCACTGAAGCTCAAATAGGGGAGCGGTGATCGGTGCTCTTTTGCAGGTTCAGGATGAGGTTTTCAGGGCCGGATGAGGAAAGGTTGGCGGGACTCAAAAGTTGACATAATCGCGCTTATCCGACGCTATGAACCTCTTTCAATCCACCAGCCGCGCCCTCTCGATCAGCCTGGACGGGCTCAAAGAAGGCGTCATGAACGTTGCCGAGCGGGTCGCCCGCCGGGTCCAACTGGCCAAGCTCCAGTTTCAAGCCGACGATGCCGAGGCTCGGCTCCGCCATGCCTACGAGTCTCTGGGCCAACGCTTGTACGCCACTCACACCACCCAAGCGCCTGAGACCCCGACGGGCCTCGATGAGGCGCTCCCCATGTGTGAAAGCATTCGAGCCGAGCAACGCACGCTGCAAGCCATACGGGACCAGCTGGCCTCCCACTCCGAGGAAGGCCTCACCGTCCCCTTGATCCGCCTCCACGAAGACCTCCAAGCCGGGGGCGGCACGGTCGAGCACATCACGATCGCTCCGGGCCTCGGGGCCGATGGCCGGCGGCTCGCCGAGTTATCCCTGCCGGACAGTGTAGGGATCGTCCTGGTCCGGCGCGGCGATTCAGTGCTGTTCCCGCACGCCGAGGTGGTCCTGAGGGCTGGCGACCAGGTCACCCTCATCGGCCGCCGCTCCGCCATGCCCGCTGCGCTCCAGTCCCTTCGCGCCTAAATCGTCGGCCGACGACGCTCAGGCGTTGTAATCGCTCGCGCCCATTTGTTAGGATAAGAGCATCGACGCCCGCCCGATGGACGGCGGCGCGTCGAACCGTGAAACCTCCTTCAACCGTGAGGAGCACCACATGACGTTTCGAGACCGTGCCGCGGCCTCTCAGGTTCTCGGCGTTGTCCTCATCCTCGGATTCCTGGCAGTCGAGCCGTTTTCTGGCGGGACCTTCGCCGAGGAGCTGAACGGCGTCCGTCTGCTTGAAGAAATGCAGAACGTCTTCATCAACCTGGCTGACCGTGTCAAACCAGCCGTGGTCAACATCAGCCCGGTGTCCGTTTCCGTCAAATCGGGCGAAAGCCTGCGGGAACGCGGCCCGAACACCCCGGGGACCGGTTCGGGAGTCATCGTGGACAAGGACGGCACGGTGGTGACCAACAACCACGTCGTCGCCGACGCCAAGGAAGTCGAGGTGCGGCTCTCCGACAAGAGCAAGTACGTCGGCCAGGTGATCGGCCGCGATCCAGACACCGACCTGGCCGTCGTGAAGATCACGGCCGATCGTGAACTCCCCACGGTGCCGTTCGGCGACTCGTCGAAGGTCCGCGTCGGCCAGTGGGCCATGGCCGTCGGCAATCCATTCTCCCTGGATCGCACCGTGACCGTGGGGGTGGTCAGCGGCCTTGAGCGTGACGCCGTCAGGCTGTCCCGCTACGAGGCGTTCATCCAAACCGACGCCTCGATCAATCCCGGCAACAGCGGAGGCCCGCTATTCAACATCAAAGGCGAGGTGATCGGCATCAACACCGCCATCATCAACTACGCCCAAGGCATCGGCTTCGCCATCCCCTCCAATATGGTGCAGCAGGTCGTGAACCAACTGCGTTCCAAGGGGAAAGTCGTACGCGGCTGGTTGGGCATCGGCATCCAGGAAGTGACCCCGGAGCTGGCCGCCAAGTTCGGCATCAAGGAATCCGACGGCATCCTGGTGAACGACGTCTTCGAGAACGAGCCGGCCGCGCGCGCCGGTCTGAAGCCGGGCGACATCATCGCAAAGGTGAACGGGCGCCGCGTGGAGTCCCCCTCCGCCTTGTCCCGTAGCGTGGCCGGCCTGGCCCCCGGCACCAAGGTGGAACTGGAGATCATCCGGAACGGCGAACGCCGCTCCCTGCCCGTCGACTTGGGCGAGCGCAAGGAAGAAACCGTCGTCGCGTCGGTCCCCGCCTCGCCCCCGCCACAGCCGGAGGTCAAGCTCGGGCTCAACGTGCAAGACCTCACGCCAGAGCTCGCCGACAAGTTCAAGATCAAGGACCAGAAAGGCGTGCTGGTGAGCAAGGTGGACGCGGGCAGTGTGGCCCAGGAGCAGGGCCTGCGAGAAGGAGACCTTATCAAGGAGGTCAACCGTCAGACCGTCACGACGGCGGAGGAATTCAAAACGGCGGTGGCCCAGACGAAAAAGGGCGACTCCGTCCTCCTGCGCGTGGTGCGAGAGAACCGCGCATTCTATTCAGTCCTGAGCCCGAAAGAGAAATAACCTGAACGGCGGCCTCACTGGACGGCTCCCGCTTTCGCCGCCTTCTGCTCCTCGAGAATCCGCGCCGCCTGCTCGCGGGGCACTTCCTCGTACGTCAAGAAATCCATAGAATAGGTCGCGCGCCCGCCCGTCAGGGAGTTCAAGGTCGAGGAATATTTCAGCATCTCGGCCAGCGGGACCGCGGCCTTGATGATGGTGCCGTGGGCCTTCGGCACGGTATCCTGGATCCGGCCTCGGCGGCTGTTCAGGTCCCCGATCACCGCCCCCATGAATTCATCCGGCGTGCTGACCTCCACCGTCATGATCGGCTCCAAGAGAACCGGCGACGCCTGCTCCATGGCCTTCTTCAATCCCATGGACGCCGCGATCTTGAAGGCCATCTCGGACGAATCCACGTCGTGGTATGATCCATCGTAGAGAGTGACGCGGAGGTCGACCACGGGAAAGCCTCCGAGGATGCCTTCGTGCATCGCCTCGACGACTCCCTTTTCGACCGCGGGGATGAAGTTCCGGGGGATGGCCCCGCCGACGATCTCATCCACGAACTGAAACCCGGCGCCGCGCTTGAGCGGTTCGAGCTTCAGCCAGGTGTCGCCATACTGGCCGTGCCCTCCGGTCTGTTTTTTGTACTTCCCTTGCGCGGAGGCGGCCTTCCGAATGGTCTCCTTGTACGGCACCTTCGGGGTATGGACGTTCACCTCAATGCCGTATTTGCGTTTCAGCTTCTCGAACGCGACATCCCCATGCAGCTGCCCCATGGCGCTGAGGATCATCTCATGCGTCTCGGTGTTGCGGACGAACTCGAGGGAAGCGTCCTCCTCGACGAGTTTGTGGAGCCCGAGGCTCACTTTTTCCACGTCCGCCTTGGATTTGGGTTCAAGGGCGAACGACAGGAGCGGCCGCGGCAACGGGGGCTTGGGGATCAGGAGCGGGGCATGGTCGCTGGTGAGCGTGTCTCCGGTCTGGGTGTCCTTGAGCTTGGCGATCGCCACGATGTCGCCGGCCACCGCCTTCTCGATGGGAGTGTATTTCTTCCCCACCCCGTGAAAGAGCCGCCCTCCCTTCTCCTTCACATTGCGCGTGGCATTGAGAAAGCCGGCATCCGGCGCCAGAGCCCCAGCGTACACCCGCAGGTAATTGAGCCGGCCCATGAACGGGTCGATGATCGTTTTGAAGACATACGCCGCGAACGCTGCCGTGGGATCTGGGGAAAGCTGGATCGAGCCGGTCCCGCCAGGCTTGGAGGCCTGCACGGGATGGCTCGCGGCGCGTTCCACCGGTGAAGGCAGGAGCGCCACGAGGGCGTTGAGCGCCTCCACCGTGCCGATGTTTTTTCCGGCGGACCCGCAGAGGACTGGGAACAGACTGCGCGTGGCGACCCCGCTCTTCAACCCTTTCAGGATTTCTTGAGCCGTGAGTATCCCGTCGCCCAAATACTTTTCGAGCAACTGATCATCGGCCTCCGCCGCCCCCTCCATCAGCTTCTTGCGGGCCCCCTCGACCTCCCCGCCCAGGACCGCCGGCACCTCGGCCTTCTGCCGTTTCCCGCTCGCATCAGCCGCATACCGATAGGCCTCTCCGCTCAGAAGGTCCACCACCCCTTCCAGGGAGGCTTCCCGGCCGATCGGCAGGCTGAGGGGGACCGTCTTGATCTCCAGCGCCTTCTCGAGTTCCTCCACGAGCGCCGCCCAGGCGGTCCCTTCCTTGTCAAGCCCGCTGATGAAGATCAGGCCCGGCAGGGACCGCTCCGCCGCGTACTCCCAAAATTTCTCCAGCTCGGTCTTGATCCCCGCGCTGGCGTTGAAGACCCAAAGCACGGCCTCCGCCACATGCGTCGCCTGTTTCGCTTCGGCTTGAAAGCTCGGCGCGCCCGGATTGTCCAGCAGATTGAGCGCAGCGTCGTTCCAGGGAATCTGGCAGAGGCTCGTCTGGAGGGAGATCTTGCGGTGGTGCTCCTCCGGCTCGTAGTCCATGGCCGTCGTGCCGGCCGCGACGGACCCCATCTGCGGAACCGCCCCGCTCGCGCAGAGGAACGCTTCGATCAGCGTCGTCTTCCCGGCGCCCCCGTACGAAAGGACAGCAACATTGCGAATCGCCTCAGGTTTGGATTCCTTCATAAATGAAGCCTCCAAGGAAAGCGTGGAGGCATTCTAGGAGGGGATGCATGGAGTGTCAACAGGGCAGCACTGGCCCCTGCCGTGCGCACCCCGCCTCGCTCCGCAAGATTGGGCCGCCAGCATACGCTGGCGGCCCAGCCTCAGGGT
>Ga0209055_1000538_pt1 | contig 26647 bp, 24 predicted proteins | sample GraSoiAngelo_110_FD_185875 | JGI IMG/M metagenome (GOLD analysis project Ga0209055, IMG submission 185875) | Grasslands soil microbial communities from the Angelo Coastal Reserve, California, USA - 14_0903_12_30cm (SPAdes) (version 2) | ecosystem: Environmental > Terrestrial > Soil > Grasslands ... | reverse complement strand
GCGCATCGGATTGCGCTTGTAGGCCATGGCCGACGAGCCCACCTGATCGCTTTCGAACGGCTCCAGGATCTCCCCCTCGTGCTGCAGCAGCCGCACATCGGTCGCCAGCTTGGCGGCCGACTGCGCCACGCCCGCGAGCGCCGCGAGCACCTGCGCGTCGAGCTTGCGGGTGTACGTCTGACCCGTGACGGGAAAGACCCGAGTGAAGCCCATTTTCAAGGCCACCCGGGTATCGAGCTCGCGCACCTTCTCGTCGTCGCCGTCGAACAGCTCGAGGAAGCTCGCCTGGGTTCCCGTGGTCCCTTTGACCCCGCGGAACTGTAGCGCGTCGAGCCGGTGCAACAGCTCCTCGGCATCGAGCAGGAATTCCTGCATCCACAGCGTGACCCGCTTTCCGACGGTCGTGAGCTGCGCCGGCTGGAAGTGGGTGTAGGCCAGGCAGGGCACGGCGCGCTGCCGGCGCGCCAGCTTGGCGAGCGCCACCAGGACCGCCGCGATGCGGCCCACCAAGAGCTGGAGGCCCTCCCGCATCAGGATCAGGTCGGTGTTGTCGGTGACGTAGGCGCTGGTCGCGCCCAGGTGGAGGAAGGCCCGGGCGGCGGGCGCCTGCTCGCCCAGGTGATGGATGTGGGCCATCACGTCGTGCCGCAGGCGCTTCTCGTGCTCGGCGGCGCGCTCCAGGTCGGCGTCGTCCAGGTGGGCGCGCAGCTCGGCGAGCGCCAGCTCGGGAATGTCGAGCCCCAGCTCGCGCTCCACCTCCATCAAGGCGAGCCACAAGCGCCGCCACAGTCCGATGCGGCGGCGCTCGCCCCACAGGGCCTGCATCGCCGGGGAGGCGTAACGCTGGGAGAGGGGCGAGCTGTAGGTCAAACCGGCGCCTTCGCGCGCGCCGCGAGCTTGTTCCAGTCCGCGAGGAACTGCTCCAGCCCGCGGTCGGTGAGCGGGTGGAGCAACAGTTTTTTCAGCACTTCGGGGGGCAGGGTGGCCACGTCGGCACCGATCATCGCGGCTTCCACCACGTGGCGCGGGTGACGGATCGAGGCCGCCAGGATCTCGGTGGCGATCTGGTAATTGTCGAAGATGACGCGCGCCTCGCGGATCACGTCCATCCCCTCCTGACCCACGTCGTCGAGCCGGCCGATGAAGGGACTCACGTACGACGCGCCCGCCTTGGAGGCGACCAGACATTGCACGCTCGAGAAGCACAGCGTGACGTTCGTCTTGATGCCCTCGCCGGCGAGCCGCCGCACCGCGACCATGCCCGCCTCGAGCATCGGAATTTTGACGACGATGTTGTCCGCGATCTTGGCGAGCTGCTTGCCCTCGCGCACCATCCCGTCGCTGTCCACCGCGACCACCTCGGCGGAGACCGGGCCCTCGACGAGCGAGCAGATCTCCTTCAGGACGTCCCGCGGGTCCAAGTCGCCCGCCTGTTTGGCCAGGAGCGACGGGTTGGTCGTGATGCCGTCGATCAACCCCGCCTGGGCGGCCCAGCTGATGTCCTTGAGGCTCGCGGTATCGAGAAAGAACTTCATGGCTCAGGCCCCCCCCCGGCGTAGAGGTCAGCGGGATAACGCACCGCCTCGAGATAGAGTCCCTGGGGCGGCGCCGGCGGGCTCGCCGCCTGGTTGTCGGCCGCGGAGAGCAGACGGGGAAGGTCGTCGAGCGGGCGCCGGCACAGCGCGATGTCGACCATGGCGCCCACGAGAAAGCGCACCATGCGATGCAGGAACCGGTCGGCCTCGATCGTGAACGTCACCCCCGCTCCGTCAGTCCGCGGCGCCCATTCGGCGAGCGCCACGCGGCTGCGGTAGTGGGGCCGGGTCGAGCGCGCGCCGGTCGCCGCCAGGCCGCGGAAGTCGTGCTCGCCCACCAGCAGCTCCGCCGCCCGCGCCAGCAGCGTGCCCTCGAGCGGGCGACCGAGCGCCCATTCGTACGGCCGCCGGAACGGCGAGTGCGCCGCCGTGTCGGTGCCGATCACGTAGCGGTACCGCCGCGCCAGCGCGCTGTTGCGCGCGTGAAACCCGGCCCGCATGGCGTGCATCCGCTCCACCCAGATGTCGCGCGGCAGCAGGGCATTGAGTGCCCGATGCAACCCGGCCGTGTCGGCCGCCCAGCGCTCGCTCGCGAGGAATCCGACTCCCTGACCAAGCGCGTGCACGCCCGTGTCGGTTCGGCCGGCGCCGGTCGCGGGGGTCCGCCGGCCCATCAACTTCTCCAGCACCGCTTCGAACTCGGCCTGCACCGTCCGGCCATCCGGCTGCCGCTGCCAGCCCGCGAACTCCGCCCCGTCGTACTGCGCCACGGCGAGGTAGGGCCGGCTCGTCACGACCGAAAGATAGGGCGAAGCGGAGGGCCAATCAAGCCACGCAACCCGTTGTGGCATTTGACAAAAGGCGATTTTTCGGGGTAGCTTTGCAGGCCCGAAACCCCGAGCCCCCCGTGCCCACGGCGTCTCAACCGGCACCCTCGCCGCTGCACCGCGCGATCACCGCCCTCGCCAACCGCCAGTCGCTCAGCGAGCAGCACGCCACCGACGTCTTCGGCGCGGTGATGCGCGGGGAGGCCACCCCCGTGCAGATCGCCGCCCTGCTCATCGGCCTGCGCGTGAAGGGCGAGACCGCCGAGGAGATCGCGGGTGCCGCGCGGGCGTTGCGCCAGGCCATGGTGCGGGTGGAGGCGCACGGCGCGCGCCTCGTGGACACGTGCGGCACGGGGGGGGGAACCGTGTCCACCTTCAACATCTCGACGGCGGCGGCGTTCGTCGCGGCGGGCGCCGGCGCGTCCGTCGCCAAGCACGGCAACCGCTCGTTCACGTCGCAGTGCGGGTCGGCCGACGTGCTGGAAGCGCTGGGCGTGCGGATCGCGCTCGAAGCCGCGGACGCGGCGCGCGTATTGCGCGAGGCGTGCGTGACCTTCCTGTTCGCGCCCAACTTTCACCCCGCCATGAGGTACGCGGGTCCGATCCGGCGCGAGCTGGCCGTCGGGTCGGTCATGAACCTGCTGGGCCCGCTCGCCAACCCTGCCGGGGTGCGACGCCAGGTCGTGGGCGTCGCCGAGCGGGACCGCGCACCCCTCGTCGCCGGCGCGCTGGCGCGTCTCGGCACCGACCACGCGCTGGTCGTGCACGGCCGCATCGGCATGGACGAGATCGCGCCGCACGGTATCAGCGACGTGTGGGAGGTGCGGGCGGGGGGCGTGACGATGTGGCAGCTCGATCCCGACCGGTACGACCTCGCCATCGCCGACGTGACGCCGCTCGCCGGAGCGGCACCCGCGGCCAACGCGGCGCGGATCGAAAGGCTGCTCGACGACGGCCGGGACGACGTCGCCGGTCTCGCCGCCGTCCTGCTCAACGCGGGCGCCGCGATCTACGTCGCCGGTCTCGCCGACTCGTACGCCGACGGGATCACACGGGCACGCGAGGTGGTGCGGGCGGGGAAGGGTCGCGACGCGCTGGAACGCCTGCGCCGCGCGACTAATACCGCCGGATGACGCCCACGACGACCCCCTGAACCGTGACGTCGCGCTCGTTGAGACGCAGCGGCGTCATGGCGGGATTCGCGGGCTCGAGCCGGATCCAGCCTCCCGGCTCGCGATAGAACCGCTTGACCGTGGCGCTCGAGCCCTGCACCAGCGCGACCACGGTCTGGCCGTTGTCGGCCTGGTTGCGCTCGTGCACCACGATGAAATCGCCGTCCTTGATGTGCTCGTCGATCATCGATTGACCCCGTACCTTCAGCACGTAGCTGCGGCCGCGGCGGGGTACCAATTCGTCGGGCACCGCGATGGTGTCGCTGCCGCTCACCGCCTCGATCGGCTCCCCGGCGGCGACCAGTCCGTACAGCGGCAGCTCGCTGGCGCCGGTCTGACCGCGCGGCGGCACGACTTCGATGCCGCGACTCTCGTTGTGAGCGCGGCGGATGTAGCCTTTGCGCTCGAGGTTGGTGAGGTGCTCGTGGACCGTGGCGAGCGAGCGGAACGTGAAGCGCTGCGCGATCTCCTCGAAACTCGGGGCATACCCCTGGGCGGCGATCTGCCCGGAGATGAAATCGAGAATCTCGCGCTGACGGCGGGTGAGCGGCACGCTTTCTCCCGAACGGAAACCGAAGCATAAGTTACCCGAAAATCGACCGAACGCAAGCATGCAGGAAAGCCGTCTCGAAGCCATTCTCAGCGCCACGCGGGAGCGCATCGCCGGCCTGCGCCCCCGGGCGGATGAGCTCGCGCGCCGGGCCGCCGCGGCGCCCGAGCCGCGCCGCTTCTCGCCCGCGCTCGCGGGGCCCACGATTGGCGTGATCGCCGAAGTCAAGCGGCGCTCCCCCTCGGCGGGCGCGATCCGCGAAGACCTCGATCCCGTGGCCCACGCGCGGGCGTACGAGCGGGGGGGAGCGGTGGCCATCTCCGTCCTGACCGACGAGCGGCACTTCGGCGGAACGCTCGACGACTTGTCCCGGGTGACGCGCTGCGTGAGCGTCCCGGTGCTCCGCAAGGACTTCATTCTCGACGAGCTGCAGCTGTACGAGGCGCGGGCGGCGGGCGCGAGCGCGGCGCTGTTGATCGTGCGGGCCCTCGCGCCGGAGCGACTGCGCGTCCTGGCGGATGCGGCCCGAGCGCTCGCGTTGGGCGTGCTCGTGGAGGTCCATTCGGAGGACGAGCTCGACCGCGCGCTCGGCGTCGAGCCGACAGCGGTGGGCGTGAACAGCCGGGACTTGGGGACCTTCGCCGTCGATCTCGGGCTGGCGGACCGACTGCTGGCCCACATTCCCGGCGGCGTGCCCGCGGTCGCGGAGAGCGGCATCGAGACCCGCGACGACGTCGCCCGGATGGCGGCCGCCGGCGCGGATCTGGTGCTGGTGGGCGCGTCGGTCGCGCGCACGGTCGATCCGGAGGCAGCGGTGCGGAACCTGGTCGGGGTGCCGAGAAAGGGGCGGTCGTGAACACGGATTGCGGATTGCGGAATGCGGAATGCGGAATTGATCGCGCGGCCGTCGAGCACGGGAGCGGGCCTCGCGGATCGACCGTGGTGCTGCCATTCCGCAATCCGCATTCCGCATTCCGCATTGGTTCGCGGATCGGAGGTTCGCGTGGCATCTGAGCCCAGCGCGCGTGCGGCGGGTCGTTTTGGGCCGTATGGCGGCCGCTACGTCCCGGAAACGCTCATGGCCGCGCTCGAGGAGCTGGAGCGGGTCTACGAGACGGCACAGCGCGACCCGGGCTTCTGGGCCGAGCTCGAGGGGTTGCTGAAGGACTACGTCGGCCGCCCCACGCCGCTCACCGAGGCGCCACGGCTGGCCGCCCAGGTGGGGCAGGGCGTGGTGATCGCGCTCAAGCGGGAGGATCTGAACCACACCGGCGCGCACAAGATCAACAACACGCTGGGGCAGGCGCTGCTCGCCCGGCGGATGCAGAAGCGGCGCATCATCGCGGAGACGGGTGCCGGCCAGCATGGCGTGGCGACGGCGACCGTATGCGCGCGCTTCGGGCTCGAATGTGTCGTGTACATGGGTGAAGAGGACATGCGGCGCCAGCGGCTCAACGTGTACCGCATGGAGCTGATGGGCGCGCGGGTGGTGCCCGTGACGTCCGGCACGCGGACGCTCAAGGACGCGACCAACGAGGCGTTGCGCGACTGGGTCACGAACGTCACCACCACGCATTACATCATCGGCTCGGTGGTGGGGCCCGATCCGTTCCCGCGCATCGTGCGCGACTTTCAGTCGGTGATCGGCCGCGAGGCACGGGCCCAGGTGCTGGAGCGCTGGGGTCGATTGCCGGGCACCGTGGTCGCGTGCGTGGGCGGCGGCTCGAACGCCATCGGGATCTTCACCGCCTTCCTGGACGACCGCGAGGTGGCCCTCGTGGGCGTCGAAGCCGCTGGCGAGGGCGTCGACACGACTCGCCACGCCGCGTCGCTCGGGCGCGGACGGCCCGGCGTGTTTCACGGCAGCCTGAGCTACCTGTTGCAGAGCGCCGACGGGCAGGTGCAACCGGCGCACAGCGTGTCGGCGGGCCTCGATTACCCTGGTGTCGGACCCGAACACGCTTACCTGAAAGACAGCGGGCGCGTATTGTATGAGGCAGTGACGGATCGGCAGGCCCTGGAGGCATTCGCGACGCTGTCGCGCCTCGAGGGGATCCTGCCGGCGCTGGAGAGCGCCCATGCCGTCGCCTGGGTGCTGGGTCGCCGGGGGACGTTTCGTGCGGGCGACCTCGTCGTGCTGAACCTGAGCGGCCGGGGCGACAAGGACGTCGCCATGGTCGCGGAACTGACGGGAGCCACTCTCTGACGAACGCGCCCGTACCCGAGCTGGCGCTGCCACCGCAGCAGGTCGAAGAGCTCATGCAGGTCCTATCCAAGGGGATCAGGGCCACGCAACTCTACCTGCCGAACAACCCCGTCTACCAGCGTGCGGTCGACAACATCCGGGCGGCGTTCCGCCAGATCTGGCAGGCCACGGACGATCTGGTGTTCGACGTCGGGGAGACGGAGCTGCGCTGGGAGGACAACGTCGTCTACAGCCAGGATCAGCGCAACGAGAGCATCGCCTGGACGCTGTTCAAGGACGGTGTCCGATCGCTCACCTTCCGGCCGGGCGTGGAAGAGACGGAGATCGTGCGCTTCCTGGGCGTGCTGCAGCAGGCGCGCAACCTCCAGGCCGATGCCCCGGACGACCTGCTCACCCTGTTGTGGGCGCAGGACTTCCAGTTCGTGGCGTACACGTTCCGCGAGCTCGTCTCGGAGAACGCGGTCCCGATCGAGAAGGGCGAGACGATCCCGTCGACGCCGCCCAGCCAGATCCAGCACCGCGTGCAGGAAGAGGCGCCGCCCAAGCGCGAGGGGCTGGTGTCGATCGACGACTTCGACACCACGCTCTATTTCCTCGAAGACAACGAGATCGATTACCTCAAGAAAGACGTCGACCGCGAGTACTCCCAGGACCTGCGCCGCAACGTCCTGTCGATGCTGTTCGACTTGCTCGAGCTGCAGACGTACGGCACCGTACGCGCGGAGCTGATCTCGATCGTCGAGAACTTCATCCCCTATCTGCTGGGGGCCGGCGACTTCCGCTCCGTCGCCTACATACTCCGCGAAACCCGCGCTATTCTGCAGCGGGCGCGCGAGATCATCCCGGAACACCGCAAGACGCTCGAGGGGCTGCCCGGCCGCCTGTCGCAGCGGGACGCGCTCTCGCAGCTGCTCCAGTCGCTCGACGAGGCGGCGATGCACCCCACCGAGGAGGAGCTCGCCGAGCTGTTCCAGGAGCTCGCCCCGGAAGCGCTGCCCACGCTCATGGGCTGGATCGCCAAGCTCCACAACGAGCGGGTGAGGGATCTCGTGCAGGCGGCCGCCGCGCGCCTGGCGCAGGCGAACGCCGGCGAAGTGCTCAAGGCCCTGGGCAGCGACGACAGCGCCGCGCAGCTCGAGATGGTGAAGCTCGCCGGACGACTCAAGCTCCCCGGCGCGCCGGACGGGATGGAGCCGCTGCTCGCGTCGGGCGATCGCGCACTCAAGCTGGCCGTGGTCGAGGCCCTCACCGCCATCGCCAGCCCGTCCGCGCTGCGACTGCTCGAGCGGGCGATCGACGACGGCGACCGCGACGTCCGCATCGCGGCCGTGCGCTTCCTGGCCTCGCGGGGCTACCGCAACGCGGCCGCGCGGGTCGAGGCCATCGTCGGCGGCTCCAAGCTCCGCAACGCCGACCTCACCGAGAAGATGGCGTTCTTCGAGGCGTACGGCGCGCTGGTGGGCGCCAAAGGCATCGCCGCGCTCGACAAGCTGCTCGTGGCCAAGGGCCTGCTCGGCAAGCGGGAGGACCCCGAGACCCGGGCCTGTGCGGCGATGGCGCTCGGAAAGATCCGCACGCCCGAGGCGCGCGCGGTGCTCGAGCGGGCGTCCCAGGACAAGGAGCCGCTGGTGCGCAACGCCGTGACGCGGGCGCTGCGCGAGGTGGGCGCGTGACCGGCGGCGGCCCGCCTCCCCGCGCCTCCATCGCCGATACCGTCCAGGCGACCGACGGCTTCCTGCGGCACGCCGGACGGGATTTCCTCGTCGTGCTGTACACCGCCTTCCGGTCGCTCAAGCTCTATCCCGTCGAGAACGCGCAGGTGCAGAAGGCGCTCGACGACCTGGCCCAGACCACGCAGCATCTGCTCGACGTCGAGAAGGAGCTCGAGCTGCGGCTCCAGGGGGAGTTCATCTTCGTCAATTCAACCCGCCTGCGCCTCGACCTCGACAACTACGCCTCGTTCTCGCACATCCTGGGCGTGCTGCGGCAGTGCGGCGTGGGGGCCGTGCGGATCGACGAGGGCGTGGAGCGCAAGCAGCTGCAGATCTTCGTGTCGCTGCTGCTCTCCTACGCGGCGAAGGAGGCGACGCCCAATAAGATCTTCGAGCTGAGTCAGAAGCTGTCGGATGCCGGCGTGACGCACGTCGGTGTGGATCCCCCGCTCGAGACCGACGAAGAAGCCGAGGACGAAGAGCGCCAGAAGGAGGCGGCGAAGCGCACGTACGCCCGGTCGGTGGCGGTGACCAAGGAGGTCATCAACTCGATCCGCATGGGCCGCACCGCCAACGTGAAGAAGGTGAAGCGGGCGGTCCAGGCGATCGTCGATCAGGTGCTCAACAACGAAGCCTCGCTGATGGGGCTCACCACGCTGCGCGACTACGACGAGTACACGTTCACCCATTCCGTGAACGTCTGCATCTTCGGGGTCGCCCTGGGCCGCAAGCTCGGCTTGAGCAAGCTGCAGCTCTACGATCTCGGCATGGCCGCGCTGTTCCACGACGTGGGCAAGTCGCGCGTCCCCCTCGAGGTGCTCAACAAGCAGGGAGGCCTGAGCGACGAGGAGTGGCGCATCATGCAGGCCCACCCCTGGCTCGGCGTGCTCACGCTGTTCGGCCTGCGGGGCTACGGCGAGATCCCCTACCGGGGCATGATCGTCGCCTACGAGCACCACATGAAGACCGACCTCACGGGCTACCCGAAGTCGCTGCGGGGACGTGAGCTCTCGATCTATTCGAAGGTCGTCGCGGTCGCGGACGGCTTCGACGCGGCCACGAGCCGCCGGGTCTACCAGACCGTCCCGATCCAGCCTGACCAGGTCCTCAAGGAAATGTGGGAGAACCCGCGGCGCGGCTACGATCCCATCGTCGTCAAGGCGTTCATCAATCTGATCGGCATCTACCCCGTGGGCACGTGCGTCATCCTCGACACCTACGAGGTCGCGGTCGTCCACGGCGCGAACCCGGATGTCACCCATGTGCACCGCCCCATGGTGCGGGTGGTGACGACGCCCGAGGGCGGGCTGGTGCACCCCGGATTTCTCGTCGACCTCGCCCAGCGCGACGCGCAGGGCAACTTTCCCCGCACCATCGTCAAGGTCACCGACCCGCTCAAGTACGGCATCAACGTCGCCGACTACTTTGTCTGAGCACCCGATCGCCGAGCGCTGGCGGTCCGTGCGCGGCAACGCCGTCCGGCGCGCCGCCCTCATCCCCTACCTCACCGCGGGATTCCCGACGCCGGCGCTGTCGCTCGAGGCGCTGCGGGTCGTGGCCGACGCGGGCGCGGACTTCCTGGAAGTCGGGGTCCCGTTCTCGGACCCGCTCGCCGACGGTCCCACGATCCAGCGCTCGACGCAGGCCGCGCTGGACCAGGGCATGACGGTGGCACGCGTGCTGGAGCAGATTCACCGTGCGGCGCTCGCGGTTCCGGTGATCGTGATGACGTATCTGAATCCGGTCCTGTCTTTCGGGGTGGAGCGCTTCATGGTCGACGCGGCGGCCGCCGGGGTCTCCGGGCTGATTCTCACCGATTTCCCCGCGGGCGCGGACCCCGAGATCGAAGCGCTCGTGGCGGCGAGTTCGCTCGTCTTGATCCGGCTGATCGCGCCTACCACGAGTCCGGCGCGATTGACCCGGGCCGCACGTGGTGCGAGCGGTTTTCTCTACCTGATCTCCCGTCTCGGCGTGACCGGAGCGCGCGACCAGGTGCCCGCGGACCTGGCGCAGCACGTCGCCCGGGTGCGCGCCGCGAGCCCGCTGCCCCTGGCCGTGGGCTTCGGGATCGGCACGCCCGCCCAGGCGCGCGCCACCGCGGCGCTGGCGGACGGCGTCGTGGTCGGCAGCGCGATCGTCGAAGCGCTGGGACAGGACGGGCTCGGCGCGGCGGAGCGTCTGGTGCGCGAGCTCGCCGCCGCCGTGCGCGCGCCATGACGGCGAACCGCCTCGTCGTCGTCTACAGCCGCGCCCTGGCGATCGGCGGGCCGCTGCTCCTAGTCGCGATCCTGAGCGTCGATCCGCGCTGGACCGGCCAGCTGCTCGAGATCGTCGTCATGACCGTCGCCGCCTTCCTGCTGCGCGGCGCGCAGGTGCCGTTGAGCAAGTACTCCTACCTCACGCAGACCGGCCTCGTGGCCCTCGCCGGGACCCTGCTGGTGGGCGCCCCGGCGACCGCGCTCGCGGTCGCCGGCGGCGTGCTCGCGGCCGACTGGCTCTGGCAGAAGAAGATGTTCCGCGCGGCGCTCGTGAATCTGGGCCGCGAGGTCGTCGCGCTGGTGGGCGCGTACGGCATCTATGCCGGGGCCCTGCGGGTCTCGGACGTCTCGTCCCCAGGACTGCACGTGGAGCTCGTGCCCGCGCTGTTCTTCTACGCCCTGGCGTATTTCGTCATCAGCCGGTTGCTGTTCTACTTCGCCCTCATCATTCGCGGCAAGCTCGAGCAGGACGAGCGCCTGCTCATCCTGCGCTACGAGTGCATCGGCTACGGCGCCAGTCTGATCGCCACCGGCATCATCGTGGGCACGGTGGCGTATTGGCCGCCGCTCGCCTGGCCGTTCGTCGCCGCGGCGCTGGGCGCGCTGGGCTTGCTCTTCAAGCACACGCTGGAAGAAGCGATCGCCGCGGAGGAGCTCAACAAGATCCACGCCATGGAGGCGGTGATCACGAGCAACATCAGCCTCGAAGACTCGTTCGCGCGGATCGAGCGACTGGCGCACCGCCTGGTCGACTGGGGCGACTTCCGGATCTACCGGCGGCAGGAGGGCGTGATCCTGCTCGCGTATCGGGGGCAGATCGGCCGGCCCGAGCGGGGCCAACCGACGCCGGACACCGAGGCGCTGCGCGAGCACGTGACCCGCACCGGGGAGGCGGTCGTGATCGACGACGTGATGCGCGACAAGCGCCTCGCCGATGCCCCGCTCGTGATCCAGAGCCTGGTGATGGTCCCCCTCAAATTCGGCGACCAGGTGATCGGCACGCTCGAGCTCGAGCACCACAAACGCAAGGCATACCGCGCCAAGGACGTGCTCACGATCAATACGTTCGCCAATCAGCTCGCCACCGCGATCCACATCACCGAGCTGCGCCGGCCCCTGGTCGAAACGGTCGAGACCCTCACCCAGCAGCTCGCCACGCTGGCCCGTGCCGCCCTGTCGATGCGCGAGGCCGCCGGGGCCGTGGCCCAGTCCACGGGCACGATCCGGCAGGGCGTCCTGGCGGAGGAGGGCGAGGTCTCGGGCGGCCTCGAGGCCACGGAGAGCCTGGCCCAGGTGTCGCGCCGGGTGTCCGAGGACGGCACGGAGGCCGCCCTGGCCTCGACCACGGCGAGCGAGGTCGCGAACAAGAACCGGGGACAGATCCGCGACGCGCTCGGCCGGTTGGTGGCGCTCAAAGCGTTCGTGGGCGAGGCCTCCAGTCAGGTGCAACAGTTGGGGCAGGTGAGCCGGCGGATCACCGGGTTCATCGCGTCGATCCGCGAGCTGGCGGACATGACGAACCTGCTCGCGCTCAATGCCGCCATCGAGGCGGCGCGCGCCGGGAAGCACGGCAAGGGCTTCGCGGTGGTGGCCGACGAGGTACGCCGGCTCGCCGAGCAGAGCGGCAATGCGGCGCTCGAGGCGGGCGAACTGGTGCAGGACATTCACCGCCAGGTGGGCGAGGTGGTGGAGCAGATGCGGCGGGGGCAGGTGAACGTGAGCGGCGTGGAGGAGCTCTCCTCGGCGGCGCTCGAAGCGCTCGATGCGATCGTCGCGGCGACGGCGGAGGCCACGGGTCACGCGCAGCGCATCGCCGCGGCCGCCCGCGAGCAGGACAAGGCGTTCGGGAAGCTGCGCGAGCGGATTCACGCCGTGGCGCATATCGCGGGGAAGAACCGCGCCGAAGCGGACGACGTAGCGACCCGCGCTGACGAGGCCGCGCGCGGACTCACCGACCTGGAGCGCGCCACGCGGGAGCTGGAAGACGTGGCGGCGATGCTGCGGGAGCTGACCCGCGGCTTTGCCAGCATCGCGTAGCCGGGCTACCATTCCGCGGTGGCGAAGCGGGAGCCGGTGTACGTGGCGCTGGGATCGAACATGGGCGACCGGGGGGCGCATTTGGCGTACGCGCGGAACCGTCTGGGGACGCTGCCCGGGACCCGCGTCGCCGCGGCGTCGCGCGTCGAAGAGACGGCGCCGATCGGCCCCGTGCCTCAAGGAGCCTTCCTGAACCAGATGGTGCTGCTCGAGACGACGCTCGAGCCTCGCGAGCTGCTGGGCCACCTGCACGCGATCGAATCGGAGCGCGGCCGCGAGCGCCAGGCGGGCGTGCGCTGGGGACCGCGGACCCTGGACCTGGACATCGTCCGCTGGGGCGAACGCAGCGTGCGCGAGCCGGACCTGACGATCCCGCACCCGGAGCTCCCCCACCGCGAGTTCTGGCTCCGGGAACTGGCGGAGCTGGACGCCGCCCGAGAGCCCGCCCGTGGCTGATGCGCTCCCCCCCAAGCCCGTCACGGTGCACGAGCTCCTGTCGATGAAGGAGCGCGGCGAGCGGATCGTCGTCCTCACGTGCTACGACGCGCTGTTCGCCCGACTGCTCGACGCCGCGGGGGTGGACGTGCTGCTCGTGGGAGACTCGGTGAACCAGGTGCTCGCCGGGGAGGAGACCACGCTTTCCGCGACGCTCGAGCAGATGATCTACCACACCAAGATCGTGCGGCGCGGGGCGGCGCGGGCGCTGGTGGTGTGCGACCTGCCGTTCCTCACGTATCAGATCTCAGCGGCCGACGCGATCCGCAACGCGGGCCGCGTGCTGCAGGAGACGGGTTGCCAGGCCGTGAAGCTCGAAGGCGGGACGCCGGTGGCCGCGACGGTGCGGGCGCTGGTCGACGTCGGCATTCCCGTCATGGGCCACCTGGGCCTGACGCCGCAGTCGGTGCATGCGCTGGGCGGCTATCGGGTGCAGGGGCGGGAAGAGCGGACGGCGGAGCGGCTCAAGGCCGAGGCCAAGGCGCTCGAGGAGGCCGGGGCGTTCGCCGTGGTGCTCGAGCTCATTCCCGCGCCGCTCGCCTCGCAGATCACCAAGGCGCTCACGATCCCCACGATCGGCGTCGGCGCGGGACCCGCCTGCGACGGCCAGGTCCTGGTCCTCCACGACGTGCTCGGCTTGAACGACCGGTTCACCGCCAAGTTCGTGAAGCACTACGCCGCACTGGCGGAGGACGTGCGCGAGGCTGTGCGGCTGTACGCCGCAGAGGTCCGGGAGGGACGTTATCCCGGTCCAGAGCATTCCTTTTCCAAGTGAATGACTGGACGCGGCGAGACGTGCTCGCGATGCTGGGGGCGGCCGCGATGACGCCGCTCCAGCGCTCAGGCGGGCGCGGGCCGGCGCGCGACCCCGCCGGCCCAGGCTTCCGCATCCGCACCATCACGGCAGGGACCACACTGCACGGCCCGGCCAGCCCCGAGGCGCTGCAGCCCGCTCTCGCCTTTCTCAAGGCCGCCCAACGAGTGGCCGCCGACGCAGGGTATGAGGTTCAAACTCTCCGTATTGCGACGCAGCCCTTCCTGGACGGGATGAACAGCCGCGCGCGCGCCGACGCGCTGACGGCCCTGCAAGCGCTCGACCGCGCCGTGGTCGCCGAGGGCGTGCTCCTGAGCATCGGTCCGGTGCTCTCTCCTGATGGCGGCGATCCCGAGTTCGGCGCGTGGGCCGCGGAGCTCGTCAGCACCACGAACAACGTGAGTTTTTCGGTACAGGTCGCCTCCCCCGAGCGCAGCGCGTCCCCCGCCGGGGTCACGGCGGCGGGCGAGGCGATGGTGGCGATCGCGCGCCACACCGCCGGCGGGATCGGCAACTTCCGGTTCGCAGCGGCCGCCAACGTGCCCGCGGGAACGCCGTTTTTTCCGGTCGCGTACCACCACGGATCGGACGCCGTCGCGGTCGGTCTCGAGTCACCGCCGTTGTTGTCCGCCGCCTTCGCCGGCGCGAACACGCTGGCGGAAGCCAAGCAACGCCTCACCCAGGCGCTCGAGTCCAAGCTCGGGCCGCTGGAGCGCCTGGTGCGGAACGTCGCCCGCCGCGACGAGCGGGCGTATCTGGGCATCGACCTCTCCCCCGCGCCGGGCAAGGACGCGAGCATCGGGGGGGCGATCGAGCTGCTCACCGGCGTTCCATTCGGCGCGGCATCCACCCTCGCCGGGTGCGCGGCGATCACCGACGTCCTCAAGAGCGTGCGGCTCAAAACGTGCGGCTATTCGGGCCTCATGCTCCCGGTCCTGGAAGATCCGGTGCTGGCGCAACGCGCATCGGAAGGACGATTCAGCGTGCGCGACCTGCTTCTGTATTCCAGCGTCTGCGGCACCGGACTCGATGTCGTGCCGCTCCCTGGTGACATTGCGGCGGATCAGCTCGCGGCACTGATCGCCGACGTGGCGGCCCTCTCCACGAAGCTCCGCAAGCCGCTCTCCGCGCGGCTGTTTCCCGTCCCAGGCAGGCGTGTGGGGGAAGTCGCCCGGTTCAACGACCCATACCTGACCGACTGCACCGTGATGAAGTTGGAGTAGTCGCCGGTGCACGTGCTCGCGAGCCTGAGTCAGATGCGCGCCTGGTCGCGCGCCGAGCGCGCCCGCGGGCGTCGCATCGGGTTCGTCCCCACGATGGGATTCCTGCACGAAGGACATCTGCGCCTGGTGGACCGCGCCCGGGAGCGCGCCGATCGGGTCGTCATGAGCATTTTCGTGAATCCGCTCCAGTTCGGGGCGGGAGAGGACTTCGCGACCTATCCTCGCGACCTCGACCGGGACAAGAAGCTCGCCGCCGAGCGCAACGTCGATTGCCTGTTCCTCCCCGATGCGCCGGCGATGTATCCCGCCGATCCGCTGGTCCGCCTCCATCCCGGCTCGATGGCCGATGGGCTCGAGGGCGCCGCCCGTCCCGGCCACTTCGCCGGCGTACTGACCGTGGTGGCCAAGCTGTTCCACCTCGTGGAGCCCGACATCGCCGTGTTCGGCAGGAAGGATTTTCAGCAGGCGATGCTCGTGCGACGCATGGCCGACGACCTGAACTTCGGGCTCGAGGTCGACGTCGCGCCCACGGTGCGAGAGCTCGACGGCCTCGCGCTGTCGTCGCGCAACGCCTATCTGCAGGGGGACGAGCGTCGGGCCGCGCTCGCCCTGTCGCGCGCGCTGCGCGCCGTGGAGCAGGCGTGGCGGGGGGGTGAAGCCGACCCCGGCCCGCTCGCGCGCCGGGGCCTCGACGTGCTGCGGGCCCCGGGCGTGGCACCCGAGTACCTGGCCCTCGTAGACGAGCAGATGCGTCCCGTCACCCGGGTCGACGCCCGCACCGTCGTGCTGGTGGCCGCGAAGGTCGGCAAGACGCGACTGATCGACAACGTGGTGCTGGGAGAGGGCGTGGCGAGTGATGTCTCGGTGCGAGCGTAGGGCCCGTTGTCCCCACCCCCTGACCCCCTCTCCCTTCCGGAGAGGGGGGACGTAGCGGCATGAACCTTCCCGCCTGGGCGATCGTCACCCCCGAGCGCCGGGCCCACATCGAGCGCGTCGTGGCGCTGCTCGCCACGTGGGCCGTCGCCCGGCGCACCGCCGAGGCAGAGCGGGCCCGCTGGCTCAGGGCGGGGTGGCTGCACGACGCGCTGCGCGACGCGCCCGCGGCCAACGAGCTCGCGCACGGACCCATGGCGGCCGAGCGGGCGGCGCGCGAAGGGGAGACCGATCGCGGCGTGCTCGACGCGGTGCGCTACCACTCCCTCGGCCACGCCGGCTGGGACGACGTCGGCAAGATGCTCTACCTGGCGGATTACTTGGAACCGGGCCGCACGTTCGAACGGGAGCTGCGGGCGTCGCTCGCGGCCCAGGTCCCGCAGGATCGGGACGGCGTGCTGCAACAGGTCGCCGCGCGTCGCATCGCGCGCGTGATCGACGGCCGCTGGCCGCTGGTGCGCGAAACGGTGGATTTTTGGAACTCGCTCGTCGCCTCTTAGTGTTGGGCGCGGCCGCCCTCATCGCCTGCCGAGGCGACCGGGCGGGCGCGTCCGGCCTGCGGATCCCGGGCGAAGCGGATGGGGGACCGCGCATCACGGTCGAAGTGTTGAACGCGAGCGGCAAGCCCGGGCTCGCGAAGGTCGCCACCCGCCTGCTGCGCCGCGCGGGCATCGACGTCGTGACATTCGGCAACGCGCCGGAGACCGTGGGAACGCTGGACTCGACCCGCATCGCCGTGCGGCGCGGGACACGCGTCGTCGGGGAGCGCCTGCGCAAGCCGCTGGGCGTGGGCCGCGTGAGCGTGCAGCCCGACACCACCCGGCTACTCGACGCGAGCGTGTTCCTCGGCGCGGACTTTGCGCCGCGCCTCGAGTTCCACCCGTAGCTGGCCGCACGCGGCGCTGATGTCGAGCCCGCGGCTGCGGCGCAGCACCGCTTCCACCCCGTGCCGCTTGAGCCGTCGCTCGAACGCGAGCATCTGCGCGCGCGTGCTGGGCGTGAGACCCGGCGCCCCGCCGGGATGGAGGGGGAGCAGGTTCACGAGCGCGCCGAGCGGCCGGGCGAGCTGGGCCAGCTGATCGGCGTGCTCGAGCGCGTCGTTCCTGCCGCCGATGAGCACGTATTCGAGCGTCACGCGGCGCCGGAACTGACCGAGCGCCCCGACCACGTCGGCCAGGCGGTATTTCTTTTCGATCGGCATCAGCTCGTGCCGCAGCTCCGCGGTGGGCGCATGCAGCGAGACGGCCAGCCGGAATTGCTCGGGACGCCGCGCCAGCTGCGCCAGACCCGGCAGGATTCCCACCGTCGAGACGGTGATGTGCCGCGCCCCGATGCCCAAACCCTCCCGGTGATTGAGAATGGTGAGCGCAGTGTCGACCGCGTCCCAGTTGAGCAGCGGTTCTCCCATCCCCATGAACACCACGTTGCTGGGCGTAAGCGACGGGTCGAGCAGGATCACCTCGCGTACCTGGGCCGCGATTTCGGCTGCCGTCAGGTTGCGTCGAAACCCCATCCGCCCCGTGGCGCAGAACACGCAGCCCAACGCGCATCCCACCTGCGACGAGATGCACAGCGTGCGTCGCTTGCCCTCGGGGATCAGCACCGATTCGATCGCTTCGCCATCGCCCAGATCCCACAGGTACTTTTGCGTCCCGTCGCTGGAGAGCTGCCGCGCGCCGAGCGCCAGCCGGCGCAGCGGGAACGCGGCCGCCAACGCGCCACGCAGCTCCGCCGGCAAGTCCGTCGCCTGATCCCAGGCGCCCACCGGGCGTTGCCAGAGACGCGGAACGATCTGGGTGGCGCGATAGGCCGGCTCGCCGCGCTGCGCGAGCCACTCCGCCAGGCGTGGACGCGCGGCCGCGGGAGCAAGGCTCAGCAGGTCGAGCATGTAAGTGCCACTCCGGGAATGCGTTGCATATCAAGCCTAACTTAACTATCTTCAAGCGTTTAGGACACTTGAGCCCACGGTGCGCCTGTCCGACCTTCTGACGCCCACACGCATTCGCGTGCCCCTGCACGCCACCGACAAAGCAGGGGTGCTCCGGGAGTTGGTGGATCTCGCGGGGGCGGGGAACGGCGTCCCGTCCGACGAGGTTCTGGGGGCTATCCTCGAGCGTGAGAAGCAGTTCCCGACCGGGATCGGGTACGGCGTGGCGGTGCCGCACGGCAAGACGCCGGTGCTGGGGGCACTGGTGATCGTGGCCGGCACGACGCCGGCGCCCGTCCCCTACGAAACGATCGACGGGGAGCCGGTGCGGCTGTTCTTCCTGCTGGCGGGCCCCGAATCGGCGGCCGGGGCGCATGTGAAGGCGCTGAGCCGCATCTCCCGGCTGGTGCGGCGGGAGCCGGTGCGGGCGAGGCTGTTGAGTGCCCGCACGCCCGAAGAATTCTATCGCGTGGTGTGCGAGGCGGAGGTCCCATAGCCAACGTCAGCGGCACATCCCGGCGCACCCTTCGCTGCGGCGAGCTGCGCATGCAGCACGTCGGGCAGCGGGTGCGGTTAGGCGGCTGGGTCCACCGCCGGCGTGATCTTGGAGGCATCCTCTTCATCGATCTGCGCGACCGCGCGGGCCTGGTGCAGGTCGCCATCGGCCCGGGGGCACCGGACGAGGTACGGCGCGTGGCGGCCGGGCTCGGGAGCGAGACCGTGATCGAGATCGAAGGCGACGTCACGGCGCGCCCAGCGAGCATGAAGAACCCGGAGCTCGCGACCGGGGACGTCGAGGTGCAGGCCACCCGGCTCGCCGTACTGGGGGCGGCCGTCACGCCGCCGATTCCGGTGGCGCGCGGCAAGGGCGAGGAGCTCCCGGCCGAAGAGCTGCGCCTCAAGTACCGCCACCTCGATCTCCGCCGGCCTGAAATGCAGGGCAACCTGCTACTGCGGCACCGGCTGCTGCAGCGTGCCCGCAGGACGCTCGCCGACCTCGAGTTTCTCGAGATCGAGACGCCGATCCTCACCAAGCCCACGCCCGAGGGCGCGCGCGACTATCTCGTCCCGTCGCGCGTGCACCCCGGGGAGTTTTACGCGCTGCCGCAGTCGCCCCAGATCTACAAGCAGCTGCTGATGGTGGCGGGGTTCGACCGCTACTTTCAGATCGCGCGCTGCTTTCGCGACGAAGACCTGCGCAACGACCGCCAGCCGGAGTTCACGCAAATCGACCTCGAGGCGTCGTTTGTCGGAGTCGAGGACGTGATCGGCTATGTCGAGCAGGTGCTGGTGGCCCTGTGGGACGAGGCCGGACACACGGTGGCGCGCCCCTTCCCGCGGCTCACCTGGCGCGATGCCATGGAGCGCTACGGCACCGACAAACCCGATCTGCGCTTCGGCCTCGTCATCGGCGATTGGACGGCGCAGGTCAAGGCGCTCGGCGTGCCCTTCTTCCAGCCGGCGCTCAAGGACGGCGCCCGCATCCGCGGGCTCGCCGTGAAAGGCGGGGCTGCGCTCTCGCGCAAAGACGTGGATCAGCTCGCCGACGCGGTGAAACAGCTGGGCGGCGCGGGGCTCGCGTGGGTGAAACGGCAGGGCGAGCAAATCTCCGGCTCGGTGGGCAAGCACTTCACGCCCGAGGTGCTCGGCGCGCTCGGCGTGGCTGATGGGGACGCGGCGCTCATGACCGTCGGTCCCGACCGCGTCACCTCACCGGTGCTCGATCGCGTGCGGCAGGAGGTCATCCGCCGGCTGGCACCTGCTCCCCACGCGGCCCATGCGTTCTGCTGGGTGGTGGACTTTCCCTTGTTCGAGCCCGATCCCGAGACGGGGCGGCCGGTGTTCGCCCATCATCCCTTCACGGCCCCCCATCCGGACGACGTCGCCCGGCTGGACACCGATCCGTTCGCCTGTCGCGCGCTGCATTACGACGCCGTCTACGACGGCAATGAGCTGGGGTCGGGCTCGATCCGGATCACGGATCCCGCCGTGCAGCGCCGCGTGTTCGCCCATTTGGGGATGACGCCGGGGGAGGTCGAGGCGCGCTTCGGGTTCCTGCTGAGCGGCCTGCAGGCGGGAGCGCCACCACACGGCGGATTCGCGATCGGTTTCGATCGCGTCGTGATGGCGCTCGCCGGGGCGGACAGCATGCGCGACGTGATCGCGTTCCCCAAGACGACCGCGGCGCGGGCGCTGTTCGAGGGTGCGCCCTCGCCCGCCAATCCGGCGGACCTGGCCGCGCTCCACATCGAGGTCAAACGATGAGCGACGTGATCACTCACCGCCTCTCCACGGAGGGCGTGGATCCCCTGGCGCTGGCCGGCGTGAACGACGGCAACCTGGTGGAGCTGGCCCGGCGGCTGGGCGTGCGGGTGTCGCTGCGGGGCGACATGCTGATGCTGCAGGGCGCGTTGCCGGCGGTGGAGCGGGCGGCGCAGGTGGCACAGGCGCTCGTCGAGCTCGCGCGCATGGGCGAAACGCTGGAGGTGGCCGACGTCGATCGCATCGTGAGCGACGAGGCACAGGGCTCGCTCGGCCGTCCGGTGGAGGGGGAGTACAAGATCATCCTGCCCGGCCTGCGCCGGGTGATCCAGCCCAAGACGGCGGGGCAGCGCGAGTACCTCGAGTCGATTGCGCAGCACGACATCGTGATCGGGATCGGGCCCGCCGGAACGGGAAAGACGTACCTCGCGGTGGCCGCCGCGGTGGACGCCCTGGCCCGTAAGCGCGTGCGCCGGATCGTGCTGGCACGCCCGGCCGTCGAGGCGGGGGAGCGTCTCGGATTTCTGCCCGGCGACCTGCACGAGAAGGTCGATCCGTATCTCCGGCCGCTGTACGACGCCCTCGAGGACATGATGCCGCGCGACCGCGTCCAGAAGGCGATCGAGAACCGCACGATCGAGATCGCGCCGCTGGCCTACATGCGAGGCCGCACGCTGGCCGACGCCTTCGTCATCCTGGACGAGGCGCAGAACGCCACGGGGATGCAGATGAAGATGTTTCTCACCCGACTCGGGGTGAATTCCCGGGCGGTGATCACGGGCGACAAGACGCAAATCGACCTCGCCAACCGCGAGGACTCGGGCCTCTTGCAGGTGGAGCGCATCCTCCCCGGGATCGAAGGGATCGGATTCTGTTATCTCGGGGATACGGACGTGGTGCGGCACCGCCTGGTGCGCGACATCATCCGCGCCTACGCGGACGACGCGCAGGGCTGACATGCGGCTCCCCACACGAGGGCAGGTGCGCTATCACGGCGAGCGCTGGGTTTGGGTGCTCGGCCTGGCGGTGCTCGCCACGCTCGCGTTCCCTTCGAGCGCCACCAACGTGGAGCCACTCCCCGTCGGGACGCCCGCCGACCGCGATGTGATCGCGCCGTTCACCTTCCCCGTGAACAAGTCCGACGAGGAGCTCGCGCGCGAGGCCGAGGAACTGGCCGGCAGCGTGAAGCCGATCTATCAGTTTCAGGAACGGGCGGTCGACAGCGCCAAGATCGCGATGCACGCCCTGTTCTCGAGCCTCGAGTCGGCGGCGGACCAGGGCGGGGCGGCGGCGATTCAGCACACCGTCAAAGCCCAGGGACTGGCGCTCTCGCCGCCTGAAGCGGCGTACCTGACCAAGGGCGGCAAGCGCCACGGACTCGAGAAGGCCCTGAGTGAGCTGTTCGACCGCACGTTGACGCTCGGCGTCACCGGTCCGGGCGTGCTCCAGAGTGAACAGTCGCCCGAGCTCATCGTGCGGCGGCGCTCCGGTGAGCAGGCGATGGCGCGCGACCAGGTGCTGTCGTACGCCCAGTATCTGCAGCGGGCGCGGGCCATCCATCCGGACAAGGGATCGAGTGTCGGGGACGAGCTCTACGTCCGACTGGCCGGGCACTTCTTCCGGGCGACGCTCGTGCCCAACACGCTCGAAACCGAGCGGCGACGCGACGAGCTGCGCCGCAGCGTCGACCCGAGCAAGTACATCGTGCGGGGCGGGGATCGGATCGTGGGCGCGCACGAGGTCGTGACCAGTGAGGCGCACGAGAAGCTCGTCGCGCTCCACAACGATCTGGTGCGGCGCGGCGCGGCCACGAGCCGCTCCGCGGGGGGCGTGCTCGGCCCCATTCTGCGCGACTCGCTCATCCTCGCAATTTTTTGGGTACTGCTGGTGTTCTACCGGCGCGAGACCTACCGCGAGCGCCGTCAGGTCGCGCTCATCGGGGGTCTGTTCGCCCTCGTGCTGCTGCAGGCGGCCGCCGTCGCGCACTTCTTCCCGCAGCACCCGGAGATCGTGATCCTCCCGTTCCTGGCGATGATGCTGACCGTGCTCCTCAACGGGCGCGTCTCCATGATCGCCGCCATGATCCTGTCGATCGTGATCGGCCTGCAGCCGGTGTTCCACGACATCCCCGCGCTGTTCTTCTGCGTCATCGGCGGGGTGACGGCGGCGCTGAGCGTGCGGGTGCTCCGCCGCCGCAGCAACTTCTACCTGCCGGTCCTGATCATCGCGCTCGGGTATCTCGCGGCCGCGCTGGCCCTCGGCCTCACCGGCAGCTGGAGCGTCGCCGAGGTCGGCGTGCGCGGCGTGTGGGGCGCCGCGAACGCCCTCGTCTCCGCGGGGCTCACCTTCTTCCTGCTGCCGGTGGCGGAATCCATCACCGGCATCACCACCGACCTGACGCTGCTCGAGCTGTCCGATCCCAGCCGGCCGCTGCTGCGGCGGCTGTCGCTCGAGGCCCCGGGGACATACGCGCATTCGGTCGCGATGGCCAACCTGGTCGAGGCCGCATGCAACCGCATCGGGGCCGACGGGCTGCTCGGGCGCGTGGGGTGCTACTATCACGACATCGGGAAGATCAAGAACCCGCAGTACTTCGTCGAGAACCAAACGCGCGGCAACAACCCGCACGACCGGCTCAAGGCCTACCAGTCGGCCCAGATCATCAAGGCCCACGTCGCGGACGGCCTCGCGCTCGCGAACGAGGCGAGGCTCCCCGACGCCGTGGCCGCGTTCATTCCCGAGCACCACGGCACCACCGAGATCACGTACTTCCTCGACCGCGCCAAGAAGAGCGGTGACGGCGGGCCGCTCCGGGCAACCGACTACGCGTATCCCGGGCCCAAACCGCACTCGTGCGAAACGGCGATCACGATGCTGGCCGACTCGGTCGAGGCGGCCCTGCGCGTGCTGGAGGACCTGACACCGCAGAAGATCGACGAGGCTATCGACCATATCGTGCGCACCAAGCTCAACGCCGGCCAGCTGGACGAGGCACCGATGACGCTGCACCAGATCGATCAGGTCAAGCGCGAGTTCGTGCGCATCATCAGCGGGATGTATCACAATCGCATCGACTATCCGGAGTCCAGTGGCGGCATCACGGCGACCTGGCAGCCCGCGGCCAAGGCTTGAGCGCGCCGCGCGGCGGGTCCTGGCGTGGGAGGGCGCCCGCGGCGCGCGGGTCGAGCTCACGCTGCTCGACGCGCCGGCCATGCGCCGGCTCAACCACCGCGCCACGGGACGGCGCGGGCTCACCGACGTCATAGCCTACGCGCTCCCCCAGCCGGACGGGACCCTCCTGGGGGACGTTTACATCTGTCCCGATGCCGCCTGGTCAGGTAACGGGCAACGTGGAACGGGGAACGTGACTGAGGAGCTCGTCCGGCTCGCCGTGCACGGGACGCTGCACGTGCTGGGGTACGACCACCCCGACGGTCCGGGACGCACGCGCTCCCCCATGTGGCGGCGGCAGGAGCGCTACGTGCGCCGACTGCTCGGCCGCGCGCCGTGACGCTCGCTGGCACGGCGGTCGCAGTCGTGGGCGCCGCGGTGGCCGGGGCGGCGGCGCTCTGGTCCGGCCTGCTCGCGCTCGGCGAGGAAGCCGCCGTGGGCGAGGCGCTCCACACTTTGGGCGACGCGCCGCCGGTCGCGGCCGGGGGTCACGTCCCGCTGCATCGTGCCCTCCACGTCACGCGGCTCGCCCTGCTGGTGCTCGGCGCCGTGGCCGCGGGCGAAGCCGCCGATTGGTGGGGCCGGCCCTGGGCCGCGGCCCTCGGCGCCTGGGGCGTAGCCGTGGGGTTTCTGTTCGTGCTCGGCGACGCGCTCCCGCGCAGCCTGGCCCGCCTCGCTCCCGAGCTCGCCGGCGTCGCCCTGCCGCTGGCCCGCCGCACGCTCGCTCCGTTCGGACCGCTGCTGTGGCTGCTGGCCTGGTTCGACCGGGGTCTGCACGCCCTCGTCGCCACGCCGCGGCCGCTCGAGCCCGACCTGGGCGTCGCCCAGCGCGACATGCTGCTCGGTGTGTTCACCCTCGCCGACACGCGCGTGGACGAGGTGATGACCCCACGACTCGACATGGTAGCGGTCGACGTCGCCGCGTCCACCGAAGACGTGATCGAGTCCGTCCGCCACAGCGAGCATTCCCGCGTGCCCGTGTATGACGGCACGCACGATAACATCGTGGGCGTCGTGTTCGCGAAGGATCTGGTGCCCATCGCGATGGGCCTCGTAGAAGGGGACGCGGGGGCGCATGTCCGCTGGCAGGGCCTCATCCGGCCGGCGGCCTACGTGCCGGAGACCAAGACGCTCGACAGCCAGCTGCGCGACTTCCAGCGCGCGCCCGCCCACCTGGCGATCGTCGTGGACGAGTTCGGCGGCACGTCGGGACTCATCACGCTGGAGGACATCCTCGAGGAAATCGTCGGCGAGATTCACGACGAGCACGATGTGGGAGAGCCCCCCGCCATTCGGCAGGACGGCGACCGTTACTGGGTGGACGGGCGAGTCACACTGGACGACCTGTCGCAGGTGCTCGGTCGCCCGTTCGAGCATCCCGAGGTCTCCACCGTGGGGGGCCTGGTGTATTTCGTGCTGGGACGCGTGCCGCGCGCCGGCGATGAGCTCACCCTCGACGGGTACAAGGTGGTGGTCGAGCGGGTCGATCGACGCCGCGTCACGCGCGTCGTGGTCCAGAGGCAGCGGTGACGCTCCCCGTGGTGGTACTGCTGGCCGGGCTGCTGCTCGCCGCCATGTCGGCGGCGGTGGGAGTGGCCGCCGCGGCGGTGAGCCAGCTGGAACTGACGCGCTGGGTGACGTACAAGCTGCGCGGGGCGAGCGGCGCGGCCGGCGCGCTCGAGAACCCGGGGCGCGTGCTGGCGACCGCCAACGCGCTCACGACCATCGGCACGATCTGCGCCGCGGCGGCGATCCCCGCGCTGCTGGCGCGCACCACGCCCACCGTGCTCGGCATCGTCACCGTGGCCCTGGGCGTCCCGTTGCTGGTGACTGCCGCCTACCTGGTGCCGCGCGTGGTGGGCCGGCGCTGGGCCGAGCCGATCGTGGCGCATGCGGTGCCCCGGGTGCAGCAGCTCAGCCACCTGCTCGCGCCGTTCGTCGCGTGGCGCGACCCGTCGAAGCGCACCGCGCTCGCCGCCGTGCTGTCCAACGCCGACACGGAGGCGCTCGCCTCCGCCGACGAGATGGCGGTCGTGTCCGGCGTGCTGGCGTTCGCGGACCGTCCCGTCAAGGAGCTGATGACGCCGCGCACGGCGATCGTGGCGATCCCCGAGGGGTTGCTCGCCGCGGAGGCCGCCCACGTGTGCATGCAGTCGGGCTACAGCCGGTACCCCGTGTACCGCGCGTCGCTCGACGAAGTCGTAGGGGTAGCGCATGCGTTCGACCTGCTTCGAATCGCGGCCGATGCGCCGGTGCCGGTGCGGCCCACGCTGGTCGTGCCCGGCACGACTCGTGCTGCCGATCTCATGCTGGAAATGCAGCGCGGACGGGGTCACCTCGCCGTGGTGCTCGACGAGTTCGGCGGGACGGCGGGGCTGGTGACGTTCGAGGACCTGCTGCGGGACCTGGTGTCGGAGATCTTCGAGCCGGGAGCGCCGCCCGCCGCCAGCGAGGCCCCGGCCCGCATCGTCGAGCTCGAAGGCAACGCCCCGGCAAGCCGACTCGAGGAGGGCCTGGGCATCGCGCTCGCCGCGGGGGGAGTGCAGACCGTGGGCGGCTTGCTGCTCCAGGCACTGGGGCGCATTCCCCGGGCGGGGGAGCGCTTCACCCTGCAGGGGCTCGAGTTCGACATCCTCGCCGCCACCCCCACGCGGGTGGAGCGCGTCGCGGTGCGGCCGGGCCCGGTGCGGGCCGTGCCGCTCGATCGCGCGGACGAGCGGACGTGAAGGCGCCCCATGTGTCTGGTTACCTTGCATGAGCGTGGAGCGCATCCTCGAAGCACTCGACCGGCACGAGCCCGCGGCGCTGGCCCGCGCGATCACGCTCGTCGAGAACCAGAGCGACGGCTTCGAGCGCGTGCTGAGCCATGCGCACGCGCGGCTCGCGCGCGGCGGAGCGCGGCGCGTCGGCATCACGGGGCCGCCCGGCGCCGGCAAGAGCACGCTCACGGAGCAGCTGATCCAGCACTACCGCGCCCAGGGACTCTCGGTCGGCGTCGTGGCGGTCGACCCCACGAGCCCGTTCACGGGCGGCGCGCTGTTGGGTGACCGCATCCGGATGGAATCCGCGAGCCTCGACCCGCACGTGTTCATCCGCTCGATGGCCACCCGGGGCGCGCACGGCGGCCTGGCCACCACGACCGAAGAAGTCGCCGATCTGCTCGAGGCGTTCGGGTTCGCACGGATCCTGGTGGAAACGGTGGGCGTGGGCCAGACGGAGCTCGACATCGCGCGCAGCGCGGAGACGACGGTGCTCGTGCTCGTGCCGGAGTCGGGCGACGGCATCCAGACGCTAAAGGCCGGCGTGATGGAGATCGCGGACGTGTACGTCGTCAACAAGAGCGACCGTCCCGGCGCGGACACGCTGCGCCAGGAGGTCGAAGTGATGCTGGGGATCCGGCGGGGCAATGCGTTTCGGCACGTCGCGCCGCACCACGCCCCGCGGCCCCGAGCGGACGGCCGGACTGGCGGACTGGCGGACAGCGGTGTCGGTCCGTCCGCCGGTCCGCCCGTCCGCCCATCCGCG
>Ga0209055_1000536_pt1 | contig 26666 bp, 18 predicted proteins | sample GraSoiAngelo_110_FD_185875 | JGI IMG/M metagenome (GOLD analysis project Ga0209055, IMG submission 185875) | Grasslands soil microbial communities from the Angelo Coastal Reserve, California, USA - 14_0903_12_30cm (SPAdes) (version 2) | ecosystem: Environmental > Terrestrial > Soil > Grasslands ... | reverse complement strand
ACCAACGACCCCGGCACCCAACTCCCGCCAAGCCACATCCTTGGGGACGACCGGAGCGTCGCGATCTACGAGCGTGCGCCGGGGCAGATCCCAGTAATCGTCGTCATGCAGGATGTTGAATCGCCCAAGCGGGGGAAGGACAATCCCAGCGCGAATGGCCTGCTCATGGCCCAGGTCATACTGCAACCAGAGCTGTTCGAGCCCGAGTTCCGCGCCGGTATTCCCTCCAGCGGCTTGCCTGAACCGCGTGCCACCGGATTCGCGGGAGACGTCTCGCTCCAGTTTCAGCTCCAGCAGACGCTCGAATTCCAGCTCACTGTGGAACTTTAACCGGTCGCTGATGCCCGCGTCGGTCGTCAGCACGAATCTTCGAAACGTAAAAGACTTGGCTGCCCCGCCGGGAACGAAGTTGCCGCCGCCGATGTTATTGGCTTCGAAACGGAATGACCCGTAACCGCCAAAGACCACACGGTCTCCCTTCGCCCACGTAGGCTTCTGAGCCACGTTCTTTTTCTGCTCATTCGTTTGTGGGGGTTGCTGCTGGGCCGTCGCCGGAGAAGTCGATGAGCGCGCCCCTATCGGCACGGGTACTGAGGCTGGTCCGGCAACAAGCGGGGAATTCGCGCCCGCTGTTAGATCAAGTCTCTCGAGCAATTGCTGCTGCTCGGCGCGCAGGCGCTCGATCTCCCTCGCCTGCTCTTCAAGGCGACGCTCCAGGGCCGCGATCCGCTCTTGGATGGCTTTTTGGTCTGTTTCAGACGCTGCGGCCTGTGCGCACGCGGCGCATAGAAGCAGAAGCGTCATCTTGCAAAACAGACCGACAGCCACCACCACCGGCCTTTCCAGCCCAAACCTTGGTCGCATGGCTCCCCCTCATATGGTTTAGCGGTACATGTAGCTGCGTCCGAATGAGATCGATAGCTGCGGAGAAATGGAAGGCTTGTCGGAAGTCAAAAGGGTTTGCTAGGATTCCGGCCAGGAAGTTTCGGGGAGCACAGACCCTCGTAACTTTCGATCGGGACCTTTGCCAATTGCCGTGGGCTAGGCCCATTCCCTTCTGTGCGCCTGCGAATGAACTGGACTGAGTTCTCAACGCCACAGCGCCGGCGCGTCACCAGTTTCCTAACCTGCTGTTGGGACGCCAGGGTTGCAAGACCCTCCTAGTCTGCGGGGTCCCTTCCCGGGTAGCCGTTCCCGTTGCCGTTGTCGAACGACCCTCCCTCCTTGCGTCGGCGACCCACAGAGTACATGACCAGGCCGCTAGTCAGCAGCACGAGCCACCCCAAGGTGATCCCGTCGAGTACCAGCGCCCCGGTTCGGCCGAACAAGCGACCGGAGTGCAGGTCGGCCACCACAATGTCCGCGCGAACACCTTCCGGGCCGTCTTCCGCGCGATACATATGGGGCAGAATCTTACGGCTGAGCATTCGCTCATCGAGCCGAAACATTTCTCGATGTTGGAGCAGAAACCCAGTGATAATCAGCAGCAACAAGTTGAGGGCAGAGATGACACCTACAAGCCCGTGGGCGCGACGCACCCAGGTTCTGGTGCGGCCGACAGTGCGGCCGCCGGTGTTGAGGTTGGCGGATCGAACCCGCGCGGCTGTTCGGCCGTGTTCGAGGGGCAGAACAGAGTCAGTTCGGAGAGCCGCGCCGGGTGGCGCCGAAGCAGCGGCAGCGCTGGGAGAGCTCGGAGCAAGTTTAGGACGGCTGTTCAACATGGCCCTCAGTTCCAGTTGCAACTCATTTGCATCTGGATCATTTGATTTTCGCTGTTCGAGGACCCCAAGTCAAGAAAAAAATAAGCTCCCCGTGATCTGTTGCAATCCATTTGCAACTGGCTCCGCGCACGCACTGGCAAGCTTGGCGGCCCTCCGCGCCCAGGCGCTGCTGCCCTCTCAGCCAGCAGCCGGCGGTCGCGCCCGGATCTCACCCGTGCTCAGTTTAGGATAATTGGCCGAGAAATCTATCTGGGGGCCAGCAGACCAGTTGCGCATTACGAACCTATGGAAGCGGGTAGAGGCCTACTGCCGGCAGGAGTCGCAGTAGCCGCCGATTTCGGTGCGGGTGATGGTGATCTTCATGCCACAATCGCGCTCGATCTGGCGCTTAAGCTGCTCAAACAGGCGGCTCTCGAACTCGCGGACTTTACCGCAGCGCAGGCAAGCGATGTGGATGTGGTCGCGGGGGCCGTGGCTTTCGTAGTAGTGCTGGTCGCCGCGGATGTGCAGCAGGTCCAACTCGTCGATCAGGCCGTGGCGCTTGAGCAGGTCCAGGGTGCGATACACAGTGACGCGGTGCACGCGCGGGTCAATCTTTTGCGCCCGGCGGAGGATGGAACCCGCGTCGAGATGGCGCTCAGCACCGTCCATGACCTGCAGAAGGACGCGGCGCTGGCGGGTCAGGCGGACGCCGCGGCCTTCCAGCGCGGCTTGAAGCTTGCCGGGCCTGGCATTGGCGTTGATGCGTTCGCCGGAGGAAACGCGGTGTTCGGAGGTGGCCATGCTCTCGGCTCGAAGGGCTTTTCTGCTCGAACCGGGCAATAGTCGCCAGCTCGATGCGGCGCTAGCGAGTTGCGCTCCTGTTATTCACCGGTTCGGAAGAAGCCTTGAAACGTCATTGTACATAACAATAAAAAATATGACCAACAGAAAGAGCAGCCCCACCTGCACGAAGCGCTCCTTGACGGTGATGCTCAGGTCGCGTCGCAGCCCGCCCTCAATGGCTAGGAGCAGAATGTGCCCGCCATCCAGGATCGGGATGGGCAGCAGGTTCAGGATCGCGAGGTTCAAACTGATCACTGCCATTAGATTGATCAGGGAGATTGTGCCACGCTTGGCTGCGCGGCCCGACTCGCGCGCAATGCCGATCACACCCTGCATTTGACGAAGGGAAACCTTCCCCGTGAAGAGTTGACCGACCACGCCAAGGATTTGGCGACCCATGGCCAAGGTGGCCACTGTAGCCTGATCAAACGCCGGAAACACGCCGAGGCGCTTGTAGTCTTCCTCCGTACGGGGTGTGACCCCAATCTGCCATACCACTTCGTTGCGGAAGGTATGCCCCTGAATGGGCTGAATCTGGAGCTGCTCCTCTCTCCCATTGTGTCGCACCAGAAGCCGGATTGGCCGGCCGCCGGAGTGTCGAACCCCTTCGACGAATTCCGGCCAGGTGCGCAATGGCTCGTCGTTCAAGGCCAGCAGTTCATCGCCCGGGCGCAGGCCGGCTTTTTCTGCAGGCATCCCCAGCCCAACTTCATCCACGACAGGTGGTATGGCGGGGTAGCCGAGAAGGGCGTCAACGTCGCGCGTCTCCGATAGAGGTACAGTGATCGGGAAATAGTTTCCGCTCCGCTCCACAACCAGCCGCAGGGAGGGTCCCTGGGCCACGCGGACCTGACTGATGGCCTGTTCCCAGGTGGGATTCTTCAGCCCATTAATTTCGACGATGCGGTCACCCGGCTGTATCCCCGCCGCGGCGGCCGGAGAATTCTTGGGTAAGGCCGCCACCTCGACCGGCCGGTTCAGATACACGGGAGTGGGAATGCCCACAAAGATAAAGATCCCGGCGAAAAGAACGATGGCCATCACAATGTTCATCGTCGGCCCGGCCACCGCAATGATGGCGCGCTGCCAGCGCGGCTTGGAGAGGAATTCGTCGGGATCACCTTTGCGCTCTTCCGTCGGGTTGTCGCCAGCCATCTTGACGTAGCCGCCCAGTGGCAACGCGCTGATACGGTAGTCCGTGGGGCCACGCCGCCGGCCCCACAGCCGCGGGCCGAAGCCGAGGGAGAAGATCTCCACGCGCACTCCGAACAATTTTGCGGCCATGAAATGGCCCCACTCGTGGACCAGAATCATGATCCCGAGGACGATGGTAACGGCGAAGATGCTGGTGAAAACGTCCGACATTGGAGTCCGGGTTCCCTTCTTTAGAATGCCTTACTTCATGGCGCACGCCAGCTTGTCTTGCGACACGCTTCAAGCGGCCGCCGCAAGCCGTGTTGGGCTAGTAGTGGGACACGCATTCTAGCCTGGCCGCTCTTTCTCATGCGTGCTAAGGACCCGCGCAGGACCGGCATCCATGCCTGTCCTACCTACGGCGCCGTGAGAGTCTTAAAGCCCAAGCGAGCGACTTCTTCTCGCGCCAGCCGCCGGGCTTCGGCGTCGGCGGCCAACACATCGCCTATCTCGGCGAAAGGCAACCGCGGCATGCGCTCAAGGACCCGCTCGATCACCTGGGCGATGCCCGAAAACGGCAGCCGGCGTTCGAGGAACGCCGACACGGCCACTTCGTCGGCCGCGTTTAATGCGCAGGGCAACGCTCCTCCCTGCCGTAAGGCCTCGCGCGCCAGGCCGAGGCAGGGAAACCTGCGCGAGGAAACCTTGTCGAAGTCCAACCGCCGCAGCGCGGCCCAATCGAGCTGACATCCATTCGATGCCACACGCTGCGGATAGGTTAGCGCATATTGTATGGGAACGCGCATATCCGTTGCGCCGAGTTGTGCAAGGATAGAACCATCCACAAATTCAACCATCGAGTGCACGGTGGACTGCGGGTGGATGACCACTTCGATCTGATCGAGCCGCATGCCAAACAGCCAGTGCGCCTCGATGACCTCAAAGCCTTTGTTCATCAGCGTGGCCGAATCAATGGTGATGCGCTGGCCCATCCGCCAATTGGGATGCGCCAGGGCCTGCTCGGGGGTGGCCGTGGCAAGCCGGCTGAGGGGAGTCTTGCGGAACGGCCCGCCCGATGCGGTCAGCACCAGGCGGCGCACCTCGTGGTGCTCGCCCGAGCGCAGGCATTGATGGATGGCGTTGTGCTCACTATCCACGGGCAGCAGTTCGACTCGGCTCGCGCGAGCGGCGGCCATGACCATCTCCCCGGCCGCGACGAGAACTTCCTTGTTCGAGAGAGCCACCTGCTTGCCGTGGCGCACTGCGGCGTAGGTGGCTTCCAGGCCGACCACTCCCACTGCCGCGGAGACCACCATGTCGGCCTCGCAATGCGTGGCCACAGCTTCCAGGCCTTTGCTGCCCCAGGAGACCTCCGGCAGCGCATCAATTCTTTGTGAGCCACTTGCGGAGCGCAACCGCGCAGCGAGTTGGTCAGCCCGGGTGGCGTCCGCCACAGAAACAAGTTGTGGCCGGTGCCGCAAAACCTGCGTGGCCAACTGCTCGAGATTCTCTCCCGCAGCCAGCGCCACCACCGAAAATTGCGCCGGCAGAGATTCCACCACGCTCAGGCACTGCCGCCCAATCGAGCCCGTGGAACCGAGTATCGCAATCTTTCTCATCCTTCTCTTCCATTCAGAAATGGGCTGGCGACAGGTCCAACGTCGAGGTCTTGGTCAACAGTGCCTTGAAACAATTAGCATGACAAAACCAGACCTGCCACTTCCCAAAACTTGTTTCGACGCTCACCCAGCAAGGATCGACCCCGACAGGCGCAATGTTCTGCCCACAGAAGCAGCCTGGACCGAATTCGACCCGAACACTAGGCCCTTTACAGCTTTCCCCATGGCTGTCGGCCGCTCGCACTCGCTCATCGTCCTACGACTAAAACAAAATAGTACCAGACCACTGGCGCGGCAAGAATCAGGGCGTCGACTCGGTCGAGCACCCCGCCGTGACCAGGAAGCAGCCCACCGGAATCCTTGACTCCAGCGCTGCGTTTGTAAGCTGATTCGAGCAGGTCGCCCACCTGACCACTGATGTTACCCAGAGCCGCCATCACCACAAGATGCCGCGGCTCGATGGACATCCAGCGGGCAAACACAAGCGCGACCCCCAACGATCCGACCAGGTTTGCTGCGGCGCCTTCCCAGGTCTTTTTCGGGCTGAGCTGCGGTGCCATGAGCAGCCTCCCCGCCCAGCGACCGACAAAATAGGCCAGCGTATCTCCGACCCAAACCAAAACAAGCACGAATAGGAGCAGCTTCGGCCCTTGCCGCCCTGCGCCGTGCAGGCGAACCAGAAAACTCAGCGGCAGGGCAACAAACAGCAGCCCGGCCGCACTGATCCCCAAGGCGGGTAGAACTTCCACCAGCGGCCGCCGACTACTCAAGGCAATTCCCGCCGCACCCAGCACGAACACCACTAGAACGAGCGGCAGCAGAACGCTCGGAGGCGGGCCGGTCACCCGCGTCAGGGTGAGCGAGCGACCCACCGACCAGCTCTCCGCTTCTGTAGCGCTCCATTGACCAAGCAACAACGCAAGCGCGCACACGCAGGTCCAGATGCGATAGCCGTAAAGGCCGGCCCTGGCGCCCAGCGCGAAGAATTCCAGCAAGGCAAGAAGCGTCACCAAGCCGGTCAACGCCGCGATCAGGCCGGTCGGGCCCCACCAAACCGCCGCCACCACCGCAGGGATCAGCACTGCCGCGGTCAGCACACGCGGGAGAGTCGCTGAGCTTTTCAGCCTGTCAGCCTCAGACGCCACGCGGAGAAATTCCTCGTGCAGTTTCGCGACTTTCGCGTCCCGACGGCTTTAGTCGGGAACCACGGCCTCGCCGACGTTGGGAATGATCAGATGAGCGGACCGGGCCGGCCCGAGCCTACCATATCTTGGAGTGGGCCGTTCGTCGGGGAAGTGATTCCGCGAGGGTTTCCGCACGCGGTGGGCAAGACCCGGCGGTACGAGCTTCGACGCGTCAACCGCGCGTTCCTGTGCCGGCGCTACACGCCGCAACACCACTCAAGCCGCCGTACCGGCGGTCGCGTTTCTGGAAATCGAGCAGAGCTTCAAACAAGCGCGCGCGCGAATAGTCGGGCCAGAGCGTTTCGGTGACGTAAATCTCGGCGTACGCGATCTGCCACAGCAGGAAGTTGCTGACGCGCATTTCCCCGCTCGTACGGATTAGCAGGTCCGGGTCGGGTAGCCCGGCGGTGTATAAGTGGTCGGCGATGGTCTGCTCGTCGACGCGAAAGGAGCCGCCGTTGTGGCGCGCGTGATCCAGGATGGCGTTGAAAGCATCGACCAGCTCGGCGCGCGCACCGTAGTTGAGAGCGACGGCGAGGCGCATGCCCGTGTTGGCCTCGGTCTGACGCATGGCGCGCTTGATATCGCTGCGCACTTCGACGGGCAACTGATCGGGCCGACCGATTACCAGCAGGCGGATGTTGTTCTCGTGGATGACGGGCAGCTCCTTGCGGAGGTATTCGCGGAGCAGCCGCATCAGGAAATCGATCTCGGCTTTGGGCCGACGCCAGTTCTCGAGTGAAAAGGCGTAGAGCGTGAGCGCAGAAATTTTCAGTCGCGCGCAGGTTTCGATCACCTCGCGCGCCGTGTCTACCCCCGCGCGATGGCCGGCAACGCGGGGGAGGTGGCGCCGCTGGGCCCAGCGGCCGTTACCATCCATGATGATCGCGATGTGCTGGGGCAACCGCCGAGGGTCCAGCTCGTCCAGCAGGCGTGCTTCTTCGCGATCGAGAGGTCGATCCGCGGCCTTGAGCAGGTCAGACGCTTTCACGGACCGAATCCTGAGGATTTCACCGGGCTGCGCGGGTCCTTGCAAGCAGGCATCTTTACACCGCAAAGTTAACACAGTGGACAAAGGCAGCGCAACGGGGGAGCCAGCGATGTGCACATCTTGCAGGGGCGTGGCACGGCAGTCGGCTAAGGAATCACCGAGCCGAGGCCCAAGGCCTCACCGTGCCCGGACAGCGCGGCATAAAGTAAGACAAGGGTCAGGGCGATCATCGCCGCGCTGGTGGTCCACGCGACCGCGTTGAAAGCCGGAGTGTTGATTTTGTCTCCCATCAGGTCGCGCCGGTTAGCCAGCAACACAATGAAGATCAGCACGATCGGAAGCCACATACCATTGGCCACCTGTGAAAGCAGCAGAATGCGCAGCAGCGGCGCCCCCGGAATCAGGATCAGCCCGGCGCCCACCACAATCAGCACCGTATACAGCCAATAAAAGATGGGAGCCTCGCTGAACTTATGATCGATGCCGGACTCAAAGCCCAGTCCCTCACAAATCACGTGGGCGGTCGAAAGCGGCAGAATCGACGCGGCAAAGAGCGACGCATTGAGCAGGCCGAAGGCAAACAGCATGCTAGCCCATTTTCCGGCCAGGGGCACCAGGGCCCTGGCCGCGTCCGCGGCGTCGGTGATGTTGCGTTGGCCGGAAGCGTACAACGTGGCCGCCGTGCAGACGATAATGAAGAAGACGATGACCATGCAACTGATGCTTCCGAACATCACGTCGGCGCGAGCCTGCGGGTACTGCCGCGGCCCCACCCGCTTCTCCACAAAACTAGCCTGGAGGTAAAAGAACTGCCAGGGGGCGATCGTGGTGCCCACCAGCGCCGTCAACATCAGCAGATATCCGGTGTCAAAATGGAAACTGGGGATGGCCACGTTCTTGGCCGCTTGCAGCCAGTCGGGCTTGGCCAGCACGGCGGAAAACAGGTAGGCCAGATAGAAGCTGCACGCCACCAGAAATATTTTCTCCACCTGACGGTAGGTGCCGCGCAGCACCAGCACCCAGACGAGAATCGCGGCTAAGGGCACGGCTATGTATTTGCTGATCCCAAAGATTTGCATGGCAGCCGCGACGCCCGCGAATTCCGCCACAACGTTGCCCAGATCCACCAAAAAGCCGGCTAGCATCACGAAGAACGTGGGGCGGAATCCAAATTCCTCCCGAATCAGGTCCGAGAGTCCTTTGCCCGTAATCACCCCCAGTCGCGCGCACATCTCCTCAGTGACATACAGGGCGATGGTCATGGGGATCAGGGCCCACAACAACTTATAACCGTAGTGCGCCCCGGCCGCCGAATAGACGGAGATGCCGCCGGCATCGTTGTCCACGTTGGAGGTGATCAGCCCCGGTCCCACCACCGCCCAAAAAAGAACCAGGCGACGACGCAGGTGGCGGCTTCCCTGGCGCAAGGCGAGGCCCCGGGCTCGCCACAGCTCCACTCTCGACAAAATCGGCGTCCAGTTCATCCAATTCCGCGCTTCACTTCTATCAGCGTTGCCGAAGCCGGCTCACCACATCGTCCACGGTAATGACACCGATCGGTCGGCCGTGCTCGTCCACCACGCCCAAACTACGCAGGTTGTACTTGTCAAACATCTCGAAGACTTCCTTGTCTTCCGCCCCGGACTGCACCGAGACGAGCGCTTCAGATTTCAGCTCGACCATGGGCCGGTTCGGCGCCGCCAGCAGCAGCCGAGCCAGCGCGACGTTGCCGGAAAGCTTAGCTTCGGCGTCGATCAAAAAGATAGTGTCAAGTTGCTCCGGGTTGACATCCTGCGTCCGGATCCACTCCACAACTTCGTCCCGCAGGGCCGTCTCCCCGACGAAAACAAACTGGGAGTTCATCATCCCGCCCGCGGTGTTCTCTTCAAAACGCAGCAGCGCGCGCACCTCCTGCGCCTCTTCACCGGGCATTTCCTGCAGTACCTCCCGCGAGGTTTCGGGCGTCAGCTCGGCGAGCACGTCTGCGGCCTGGTCGGGTTCCATCTCCTCGATGATGTCGGCGGCCTTCTCCGGGTCGAGCTTCTCGACAATCTGCGTGGTGAGCCGGGCGTCGAGTTCGGCCAGGAGCTCGGCAGCCGTCTGCTCATCAAGCGAGTTGATGATGGCCTGCCGCTCGACAGCCGAGAGGTCCTCCATGATGTCAGCCAGATCGGCCGGGTGGAGTCCCTCCAGCTTCCGGTGTGTGATGCGCAGCTTGACGCGCCGCAGCGGGTCGGCCTCAATCAGATTGACGAACTCCCAACGGATTAGCCGGGCGGGCAGCTTCTGCTGGATCCGTCGGATCAACGACGGGGAAACCAGCCCCTGCAGCAGCCTTCGGACTGCGCCGGTCAGGCCAACGTCCACTTGCGTGACGCGCAGTTCGACGGTCCCATTCACACGCTGCTCTGCCAGATCGATGTCGTTGACGCGCACGACCTTGCGCCCGCTGATATCGATAATCTGCTGGTCAAGCAGATCCTTCTGCACTGCCAGCCAGGCCTCGTTCGGCCGGTGAGTCTCGAGCGCTTTTTCATCCACGTTGAGCCGGACCGTCCCAGGCGCCACAAAAGCCACATGGTCATAGCGCGCTACCAGCGGCTGGTACTTCCCGCGGCCCAGCAGCATCCGCGCAACACGGTTAGGCTGATCGGCCGGCTCGATAAACAGCTCAATCACCCGGCCAACGAAGTTGCCTCCCACATCGTAGGCTTCTGCTCCCAATAGTTCAGTCGCGTGCAGCATGTCTTCCTCCCACCCGCTTCCAGATTCTCTCCCGCGTGTCTCACCGGGCTTGGATACCGGAATTCCGGGCCGGGCTTGTTTCCCAGGCCAAAAACAAAAAAAACCGCGGCCGAGAACAACCCCCGACCACGGGTCAACTCCTCACCGACTTGAGCTTAGCTTAGTCGGGCGTTGCTCCCGCAGAAGTGGGTCTCCCCAGCTTTCCTGCTTGCGGACCCGTCCAGTCCAACCCAGCCCACGCAGACCCGGCCGCCCTGTCAGAGGCCCCGCGGACGGGTTCCTGTTCCTCTGGAAGGCTCATCTGAAGCAATGGTCCTCAATTTTAGTAGTTAAGGGCAGATCGATACTTTGTCAAGCAAAGACTGACACTATCAACGCTATTTTTTCGAGGGGGGAAAGACCATGTCCGTTGCCGGAGTGCCTTGCTTCCGGGATTCGCCAAGGAATAGCGCCAGGTAGCTCTGGGTGATGTAGTCACGGGGACTGTACCCCAGAAGCTCTGCCGCCCGGTCGATGGCTTGGGTAGGCCCTTCCAGCTCCAGGAAGTTTCCAATCGGAGTCTCGTCGAGTTCGACATGGAGCCCGGCCGCCCAACGGCAGGTGGCAGGAAGCTGAAAGCTGGTCCGATATTTCTCATAGCGGAACCAGCCGCGCAGTCCCAGCGCTTCCAGAATCAACCGCAGCCGCTCCGGGTCGGCTACGCCAACCTCCACCTCTTCCCGCATCTTGTAACGCTTTCTCGGCCCATTACCGCCTGAGGTGTTCTTGATCGCAGGACCCTTATAGGTGAGAACCGCGCGTTCCTTCGCCGCCCCGCCCGCCTTTCCGACCATGCCGGAAGCCCGCTCGACGCGCAGCCTCAGCAGCTGGCCCTGTTTGGCGAAGCCTCCTTGAGGAGTGTCAAACAGGACATTCATCTCGTGCACCCGACCGTTGGCTGTAGGGCGCGCCCGGGCAAGTGCTAGGCGACGCCGAACCGCGGCCAAGTTGGCCACGCGGAGCTTGATTTCGACCTCGGTGTAGCCCGCCATGTTCATCTGGTGCGCGTCATCGGCTTTGGCTAGTATATATCAGCCAACTCAGGGCCCCGTTCGTTATACGATCCGCGCGTCAAACTCGAAGGAGGAGCCGCATCGAAGCATCGCCCTAGGAGGGACAATGAAAGTTCTCATCCGACTCGCGATCCTGCTGACGGCCACCATGATGACCGATACCCCACTCAAGGCAAACGACACGGCCGCGCCGCAGCCGCCCGCGGCGAAGAAAGCCCCCAAGGTGGACGTGCTGCACGGCGAACGCCGCCTGGACGACTTCTCCTGGCTGCGCGAAAAGACCAACCCCGAGGTCATCGGTTACCTCGAGGCCGAGAACGCCTACACCGCTGCACTCATGAAGCCGACGGAGGCGTTTCAAGAGGCGCTGTACCAGGAGATGCTCGCGCGCATCAAGCAGACCGACCTCTCGGTGCCCTACCGCGAGCGTGGCTACTTCTACTACTCCCGCACGGAAGAGGGAAACCAGTACGCCATCTACTGCAGGAAGAAGGGCAACCAGGATGCTCCGGAGAAGATTACGCTCGATCTGAACGAGCTGGCCAAAGGCCAGAAGTTCATGGCCTTGGGCGCCTATGCCGCCAGCGACGACGGCAACCTGCTGGCCTATTCCACGGACAACACCGGCTTCCGCCAATACACGCTCCAGTTGAAAGACCTGCGCACCGGCGAGCTGCTGCCCGAACGCATCGAGAAAGTCACCTCGGCGGCCTGGGCTGCTGACAACAAGACACTGTTTTACACCGTAGAAGATTCCGCCAAGCGCCCCTACCGGCTCTATCGCCATCGGCTGGGCTCCACCGGAGCCGACGACCTGCTCTACGAGGAGAAGGACGAGATGTTTACCGTTGGGGTGACGCGCACGCGCAGCCGCGCCTACTTATTGCTGCACTCGGGCAGCCACACGACTTCCGAGGTGCGCTACCTCCCCGCAGCACTGCCAGATGACGCGTGGAAGATCATCGCGCCGCGCGAACACGAGCACGAATACGACGTGGACCACCACGGCGAATTGTTCTACATCCGCACCAACTCGGGAGGCCGCAACTTCCGCCTGGTGTCGGCGCCGGCGGCGGACCCGCGCCGGGAGAGCTGGAAGGAAGTTATTCCCCATCGCCCGAGTGTGATGCTGGAGGCGATGGCATTCTTCGCGCATCACTACGTCCTGCTGGAACGCGAGGACGGCCTGCCACGCTTGCGCGTAACAGACCTGCGCAACAGCCAGTCACATCGTATCGAGTTTCCGGAGCCGGCGTATGCCGCCTTCCTCGCGCAAAATCCGGAATTTGATACGGCCACCTTCCGATTCACCTACCAGTCCCTAATCACACCGAGCTCGGTGTTTGATTACGACATGGACAAACGCGAGCGGAAACTGCTGAAGCAGACCGAGGTACTCGGCGGCTACGACCCGACGAAATACCAGTCCGAGCGCATTTACGCGACAGCCACAGACGGGACACGCATTCCGATCTCCCTGGTCTATAAAAAGGGCCTCAAGCGTGACGCCACCGCGCCGATGCTGCTCACCGGCTACGGCTCCTATGGGTTCCCCTTCCCGGTCTCGTTTTCCTCCAACCGTTTGAGCCTGCTCGATCGGGGTTTGGTCTTTGCCATCGCGCACATCCGCGGGGGCGGCGAGATGGGCAAGACCTGGCACGACCACGGCCGCATGATGAACAAGAAGAACACCTTCACCGACTTCATCGCCGCGGCGGAGTATCTGATCGCCCAGAAGTTTACGGCTAAAGATCGCCTGGTAATCACCGGGGGCAGTGCTGGCGGGCTGCTGATGGGCGCGGTCACCAACCTGCGGCCCGACCTGTTCCGAGCTGTGGTGTCGCTGGTTCCCTTCGTCGATGTTATTAATACTATGGCGGACGCTTCCCTGCCCCTCACCGTGGGCGAGTTCGAGGAGTGGGGTAACCCGCAAAAGAAAGCTGACTACGACTACATGAAGACGTACTCGCCGTACGACAATCTCGAGAAGAAAGCCTATCCGGCCATCCTGGTGCGGACCTCGCTCAATGACAGCCAAGTGATGTATTGGGAGCCCGCCAAGTACGTCGCTAAGCTGCGCACGCTGAAGACGGACTCGAACACGCTCCTGCTCAAGATCAACATGGCCGCAGGGCATGGCGGGGCTTCGGGCCGGTACGACTTCCTCCGTGAGGTGGCGTTCGACTACGCGTTCATTTTTTCCCAATTCGGGATTACCAAGTAGAAGAGCCACTCTGCATTGGCCAGGGCTAGAGATAGAACAGGCATCTGCGGCTCCTTGTTCCCGTTGCGGCAGATTGGCAGCCTTTCTTGGTGCACCATGGACAACTCAAGAAAGACAAGATTTCACTGATTAGGAATCATATTGCAAGGTGCACCTGATTGGTACAAAGCCCCGTCAGCATGTCTATTGTTTTCTATCAGTTAGCGCCGGACCTAGGAGTCGCCTATGGCACTGGTCTTGCTCCCAATTCAGCATGTCATCGGGGCACGAAGGCGCAGGTGTCAATCGAAGGCCAGAAGGCGCCTCCAGGTGGGAGTCTATCCCTGCCCCTAGCGGCCCGTCTCCACCAGAATTCCTCAGCCACTCGGCGACGCCCAACTACTCAGAAGAAGCCGAAGGATCGCTAAGTTGCTCTGCCCATTCCAAGGCTTTAAAGCTCGTATTACTCACAGATCGCTTTCTTCCACATGCGGGCTCCTCCCGGGTCTACTATTACAATCTCTACGAGAACCTAGTGTCCCAGTATCCCGATCAAGTCACGGTACTCACCAAAAAGGTTCCCGGTTGGCAGGAATTTGACCGGCGGGAATCAGGCGTATTGCTGAAGATCGTCCGCCGGTTCCACCCCCTTCCGCACTTGAAGTATCGTCAACTCCTCAAGATTGTCTTCCCCCTGGCGGATTCCATCCGTTTTGTCCGCAAAAATCAGGTCGATTTGATTCATGCGGGTGACCTTTATCCGCAGGGAGTGATTGGGCTCGTGCTGAAGCATGGTTTCGGAATCCCCTACATCGCGTACTGCCATGGCGGAGAGGTCACCCAGATGGATCAGCGGCGATACCAACATCTGGTTCGCGACCGCATCTATCACCAAGCCGATGCCGTGGTCGCAGCTGGCGGATTCGCCCAGAAGCAATTGCTTCGGATCGGAATCCCGGAATCCCGCATCTGCAAGATTACCCCTGGTGTGGATTGCGAGCGGTTTTCCCCGCGCAGCCCGCGCGAGGATCTTGTCAGGCGCTTCTCCCTGCAAGACAAGAAGGTGCTGCTTACTGTCGCCCGGCTCTATCCTCGGAAAGGTCATGACATCGCGCTCCAAGCCATCGCCCGAATCCGTGCGGAGTTCGCCGACTTGCGCTATCTGATCGTCGGCGAGGGGCCGGAAGAAGCGCGTCTCCGTCGCATGGCGGCGGAGTTGGGACTCGCCGACACGGTGACCTTCGTAGGCCACGTTCCGATAGAGGAGCTGCCGGACTTCTATCATCTTTGCGACCTGTTTGTGATGCCGAATCGACAGGAACCGGACGGCGACGTTGAAGGCTTTGGCATGGTCTTCCTGGAAGCCAATGCGGCAGGGAAAGCAGTGGTTGGCGGCCGATCCGGGGGAGTCTTGGATGCGATCTTGCACACGCAGACAGGGTTCCTGGTGAAGCCGAAGGACGTTGAGGGGTGGGCTGCAACGATAAAGCTCCTTCTCAGCAATCCCAATTTGTGTCACCAAATGGGCGCCCGTGGATTGGAACGAGCGCGGGCCCAATTCAGTTGGAAAAGCCGGGCCATGCAACTGCATCAGTTGAGCCGCGAGGTGGTGCAAGCGACGCGTCAGAAAGCATGGGAGAAAGCACCTCGGGTTTCTTCGCCACAGACCTCTTAGACTAAGCGCATCAGCTCATCGCCGCCCCCCTTCCCCAGCAGCCTGCCATCCTGCAACGAAGAATCCTCGCCAGCGTGCGTGGTCTCAACCGCTCCGTGCCCTGAATTTTCCGGTGGCCACTCAATAGCGCCGGGGCCGCCACCGCCGCTCGACAGAATCACACCGCCCGGAGTATAAGAAAATCATCCAGGCGACCCAGGCGACTCCTTAGCCCAATCCTGGAACGCTTGTTCCCTTCAGCGGGAAGGCAGTCAAAGGGACCGGCGGCGAGCAAATCGAAGATCTCGCATGAGCGAACCAACCACGCCGTTGATGCGGCAGTACCAGGCCATCAAGACGCGGTACCCACATGCACTCGTGCTCTTCCGCCTGGGCGACTTCTACGAACTGTTCTACGAAGACGCTATCGTGGCTTCGCGCGAGCTGCAGATCACCCTCACCTCCCGCAACCGGGAGCGCAACCAGCCCGTGCCCATGTGCGGCGTGCCCTATCACGCCGCGGAGAATTACATCGCGCGGCTGATCCGCGCGGGCTACAAAGTCGCCGTCTGCGACCAGATGGAGCTGCCCAGCCCGGGCAAGAAGCTGGTCCGCCGCGAAGTAGTCCGCGTCATCACCCCCGGCACCGCGACCGACCTGCAAGTGCTCGAGCCCAAGGAGAACAACTTCCTCGCCGCCCTGGCGCGTGATCCTTCGGCGCCAACCATCGGCCTGGCCTACGTGGACATTTCCACCGGCGAGTTCCACGCCACCGAGTTCACCGGAGCGGAAGCCGAGGAAAAATTGCGCGATGAGCTGCAACTCCTGCGGCCTCGCGAAATCCTGCTGCCGCGGCCCGTGAGTCTCTTTCCCCAGGCCACTGGCGCAGACCTCGACGGTATAGGTGGCGTGGAAACGCGCCTCGAGGAATGGGTCTTTCGCGACGACTACGCCGAGCGTTTGCTCATCGAGCAGTTCGGCGTGGTGGGTCTGGAAGGGTTCGGTCTGGCTGGCCACCGCCAGGCCGCCTCGGCCGCAGGCGCGCTGGTCCACTATCTGCGCGAGACCTCTGCCAAGGGCGATGGCAGCGAAACGGACAGGCGCGCTTGCCCACCCCTACAGCACCTGGATCGCGTGCGCTATTACGAGCAGCAGGAGGCGCTGGTGCTCGACAGCGTCACGGTGCGCAACCTCGAGCTGGTTGCCCCGCTGTTTGCCGAGGAAGCGACTCGCGCCCAGGCGACCACTTTGCTTGTGGCCCTGGACGAGACCTCAACTGGCATGGGCGCCAGGCTGCTGCGCTCTTGGATCCTTCGCCCGGAGATCGCTCGCCCGGAGATCGAGGAGAGGCTGGATGCCGTGGGCCAGCTCAAAGCGAATACCGTGCTGCGCGAGGAGATCCGCAAGGAGTTGTCGGGCGTGCTGGACCTCGAGCGGCTGGCGAGCCGCGTCACCCTGGGGGTAGCCTCGCCGCGCGATTTACTGGCGCTGCAGGGTTCGCTGGCGCGCATCCCAGTACTCCGCAGCTACCTGGCCAAAGTCTCCAGCGCGCGCCTGGCCGCGCTGCACGGCTCGCTCGACGAGCTCGCCGACGTGCGCGAGCGGATCCAGCGCGCCATTGCCGACGACCCTCCCCCGCAAGTGACAGACGCCGGCGTCATTCGCCGCGGCTACGACCCCGAGCTCGACGAGCTGCGCGAGCTGAGCCAGCGCAGCAGGCAGTTCATCGCCGCGATGGAAGAGCGCGAGCGCAAGCGCACCGGAATCGCCTCGCTGAAAATTCGTTTCAACCAGGTCTTCGGCTATTACATCGAAGTCAGCAAGCCCAACCTGCACTTGGTGCCCGCGGACTTTGAGCGCAAGCAAACGCTGGTGAACGCCGAGCGCTTCACCGCGCCCGAGCTCAAAGAATACGAACGCAAGGTGCTCGCGGCCGATGAGCGCATTCTGGAGATCGAGCGCCGCCTGTTCGCCGAGCTGCGCGCCGGGGTGGCGCAGCAGGCCGCGCGGCTGCGGCAGACCGCCGCGGGAGTCGCGCAACTCGATGTGCTGGTGAACCTCGCGCGCCTGGCCGCCACGCACCGCTACTCCCGCCCGGAATTTACCGATTCGGGTGAGCTGCTGATTGTTGGCGGGCGCCACCCGGTCATCGAGCAGCTCCTGACGCAGCGCGGCGAGCGCTTCGTGCCCAACGACCTCTATCTCCATCCCGCTTCGCAACAAATCCTGCTGATCACCGGCCCGAACATGGGGGGCAAGTCCACCTACCTGCGCCAGGCGGCGCTGATTGTGCTGATGGCGCAGATGGGCTCGTATGTGCCGGCCGAGCAAGCGCGCCTGCCGGTTATAGACCGCATTTTCACCCGCATCGGCGCGTCGGACAATTTGGCGCGGGGTCGCTCAACCTTTCTGGTGGAGATGAGCGAGGTTGCCGCGATTTTGAACACGGCCACGCCCGCGAGCCTGGTATTGCTGGACGAGGTTGGCCGAGGCACAGCCACCTTTGACGGGCTCTCGATCGCTTGGGCGGTAGTGGAGCACCTCCAAGCCCACACCCGCGCGCGCACGCTCTTTGCCACGCACTACCATGAGCTCACTGAGCTGGCCGAGTTGCTACCTGGCGTCAAGAATGTGCACGTCTCAGTGAAAGAGGCCGGCCATGACATCGTCTTCTTGCGGCGGGTCGAGCCCGGCAGCGCCGATAAGAGTTACGGTATCGAAGTGGCGCGCCTCGCCGGCTTGCCGCGCACCGTGATTGAGCGCGCCCGTGAAATCCTTCGCCGGCACGAACAGAGCGAACGCCAGTTGAGCGAGAAGCTATCGCCGGGGGCGGCGTCCGCGCCGGATGCTTCTCCCGAACAGCAAGTTATGTTCACGCCGATTGACCGCCAAGTGCTCGACGAGCTGCGCCGAGCCGACCTCGACAACCTCAGACCGCTCGACGCACTTAACCTGCTCGCCCAACTGAAGAAACAGATCACATGATAGTTCGGGCGACCGCCGCGAGATCCGTGCGAACTTCCTCCACCTCCTCTCCTTCCCTTCCCCCCGGAGCGACCCGATGAGTTCAGCCTCCCCCCGCACTATGCGCGTGCTCGGCCTGATGTCCGGCACCTCGGCCGATGGCATTGACGTGGCCCTGGTGCGCATTGCAGGCTCGCCGCCGAAGATTGCAGCGAAGCTGGAAAACTTCTTGACACTTCCATTTCCTCCCGCAGTCCGAGCCGCGGTCTTGCGGCTTGCCGAGGGCCAGCCCACCACAACCGGCGAGATCAGCCAACTCAATTTTCTCTTGGGAGAGCTATTCGCCCGCGCGGCGCTGGGGGCTTGCCGGCGCTTCCGGGTTCCACCGCAGCGTATCGATCTAATCGGCTCGCACGGGCAGACGATTTATCACCAGGGCCACCCGGGCCCGTTCCTAAGCTCGGCAGCGCCACTGCCCCAGCGGCGAAATCGCCAGCGGAATGCGGTGGCTTCGGCAACGCTCCGCGGGCCGGAGAGAGTTGCCTCGACGTTGCAAATCGGCGAGCCCGCCGTCATTGCCGAGCGCACTGGAATCACCACCGTTGCGGATTTTCGCCCTGCGGACATGGCCGCGGGCGGCCAAGGGGCGCCGCTGGTGCCCTTTGTGGACTACTTGCTTTACTGCGACGAACGCCGAGGGCGCGTGGCACTGAATCTAGGCGGGATTGCGAACGTCACGGTAATTCCGCGCGCCGCACGGCCTGACCAGGTCTTCGCCTTCGACACCGGGCCCGGCAATATGGTTATCGATGCGCTGGTGCGCCACTTCAGCCGCGGAAAGCAAACGTTTGACCGCGACGCCCGCATGTCACGGAAGGGCCGGTTCCTGCCACGGCTGGTGAACGAATTACTGGGCGAGGCTTACCTGCGCCAGCCGCCGCCAAAGACGGCAGGGCGCGAACAATACGGCGTGGCTTACATGCAGCGATTGCTCGACTGGGGCCGCAAGCACAAGGCGCGCCCGGAAGATTTGGTGCGCACGGCCACAATCTTGACCGCGCTTTCAGTGGTGGATGCGTTTCATCGCTGGATCCTACCGTGCGCGAAGGTCGAGCAATTGATCGTCTCCGGCGGTGGCGCCCATAATCCGTTGCTGATGGCGCAGCTCGGGGCGGGGCTTTCCGGCATCGAGATTGTTTCGTCAGCAGACTTGGGCATACCCGAGGACGCCAAGGAAGCTTTCGCCTTCGCCATCCTGGCCTATGAGACTTTTCACGGCCGTCCGGCCAACCTCTGTAGTGCAACGGGCGCCAAACATCCCGCTATACTCGGTAAGGTGATCTATGCGCAGAAAAGGAGCTAAAGGATGTAGCGGAGCCAAAGCAGGTTCCTCTACTTCGTCTACGCCCTTCATCTGCTTTGCTCTCCTTACCTTCTTGCTGCTGCTCGCGAGTTGTTCGAGCCCCCGGGCGGCTGACCCGGGCACGGTTACATTCTTGATTGAAACCATGCCTGCCAATCTTGACCCGCGCATCGGCACCGATGCGCAATCGCAGCGACTCCACAGCCTGGTGTTCAGCGGCTTGCTCGAGCGAGACGCGGAGATGAATCTGCGCGGGGACCTAGCCGAGCGCTGGGAGTCTCCCGATCCTCTCACTTACGTCTTCCATCTTCGCCGCGGCGTGCGCTTTCACAACGGCCGGGCACTTACTTCCGCCGATGTGAAGTTCACATTCGATTCCATCCTTTCCGGCGCCATCAAAACGCCGAAGCGGGGCGCCTTCCGCATGCTGGCAGCGGTGGAAACGCCCGATGCAGCGACCGTGGTGTTCCGCTTGCGCGAGCCGTTCGCCTCGTTTCTCTGGAATCTGGCGCGTCCATCCGTCGGGATTGTTCCGGCCGATGCGACGGCCGATTTCGCGCAGCATCCCATCGGAACGGGCCCCTTCCGCTTTCTGCGCGCGCGACAGGACGAAGAGGTCGTGCTCGAGCGCAACTCGAACTACTTCCGGCGCCCTCCGAGCATCGAACGCGTGCGCTTTCGCATCGTACCGGATGCCACGGTGCGCGCGCTCGAGTTGCGCAAGGGCACAGCGGATCTAGTGCTGAACTCGCTTTCGCCGGACATGGTGCCGGTGCTGGCGCGCCAGCCGGACTTGGAGGTCACCCAGCAGCCGGGCACGACCTATTGGTACGTGGCGTACAACCTGGACGCCCCTGCGCTGGGACGGCGCGAGGTCCGGCAAGCGCTGGCCTACGCTACCGACCGCCGGGCGCTGGTGACCTATCTGCTGCGCGGGCAGGCGCGACTCGCGGATGGCTTGCTGCCGCCCAATCACTGGGCCTACGAGCCCAATGTGCCGCGCTACGAATACGATCCTGCGCGCGCCGAACGGTTGCTCGACGCTGCGGGCTTCCCCCGTCCCGCCGGGGCCGGCGGGCACGCCATACGGCTGAAGCTGACCCTAAAGACTTCGACGGAAGAGATCACGCGGCTGCTGGGCGCGGTGCTGCAGGAACAGTGGCGGCGAGTGGGCGTCGAGCTCGAGCTACGCCCGCTTGAACTTGCCACTCTCTACGCTGACATCACTCGCGGCAACTTTCAGCTCTACACCTTGCGCTGGGTGGGCGGCAATAACGACCCGGACATCTTTGAGTTCGTTTTCCACTCGCGCAAGATCCCGCCGGACGGCGCCAACCGAGGCCACTATCGCAACCCGCGGCTTGACGTCCTGGTCGACCAAGCCCGCGTGGAGGCTGACCGCGAGCGGCGCCGGCAGCTCTACAGTGAAGTCCAGCGCATCGTGGCCGAAGACTTGCCCTATCTCAATCTCTGGCTCTCCGACAATGTCCTGGTGCACCGCCGACGCATCACTCAGGTGCAGCTCGCGCCCACGGGCGACTACGACTTTTTGGACGGAATCGTCCTGCAGGATTTGCCTCGAATACAGAAAAGTGGCCTGTAGATTCAATAAGAGCGGCACCTCTGGCGGCTTGCTCGCCCCGAGCTTTCTGCAAGATGTGTAAGTCATTCCGCGAACCATGCTTCGAGGACAAGCCCTTCTCTCTCGAAAGGAAAGGGCTTCGGGGCAGCCAGCCACCAGGTATTCTCCCCGCACTGCCACCAGGTATTCTCCCGACAGTTAGTGTCAGGTTTCACCAACCGCGAATTCCAATAATCAACGGATTGCCAAGTCTTCCTCTATCAGGTAACAGATCACTCGAAGCTTAATTCTCATGGATCTCAGTATGCGCCGACCAAACGCCTGCGGCTTTAAGTGCCGGTGCGCCAGGCCGGCAAGCAAATTGAGATGCCGCTCAGCCAGCCCGTAGGGCCAAAGACAAGAGAGGGCACGGTCGGGCGAAAAAGACCCCGAGGAAGGGGCACTGACTGTGCTGATGCAATTCGATCAACCGGCAAGTTGGTTTTGCAGGCGTGATGCATGGGATGGAGATATGAGATGAGGCGCAAAGTGGAACGACAGATTCTCGCATCGCTGCTCGGGCTCGTCACCCTGCTGGGTATACCCCGCGCTGGCAGCGCATCCGACGAAGAGGGCGAGTTCATCCTTCGTTGTTCGCCAAAGGAGATCCAGGAAGTCGTCAGACGCCACGGGTTGACACTCATCCACTCGCACGAGAGCCAGGACATCCATTTTGTCCGCGCCCCGGCTGCCGCTCATCCGGAGCATTTTTTAAGCCACCTCAGGTCCGACCCGGATGTGAAGGGGATAGAGTCGGACACAGATGTGATGCTCCCGGAGGCGCCTGCGGGGCTAAGACTCGACCAGTCCATTGCTTCCATCCTCGACACGCTGGGCCGCCGGACACTGGTCCCTTTCTACGGGAGCCCGGTGTCGAGCGGTTACGTCAACCAACCGGCGATCATGCTGATTCAGTGCGCGGAGGCCCATCAACTCGCCACTGGGGCCGGGATTGTGGCCGTGATTGATACGGGCGTGGACCCTAACCACCCCGTGCTGAGGGCCTCGCTGGTTCCGGGCTTTGACTTCACCCGCAACTTGCCTGGCATCCCTTCCGAGTTCGCCGATCTGGGCCAGTCCACCGCCTCTATCCTGGACCAATCCACGGCCTCCATCCTGGACCAACAGACAATCGTCATCCTGAATCAGTCCACCGCGTCGATTCTGGACCAGTCGACCGCGAGCATCTTGGACACCCGGCAAGTGCCACGGACTTTTGGGCATGGCACTATGGTGGCCGGGATCATCCATCTGGTGGCGCCCACGGCGCGGATCATGCCCTTGAAAGCGTTCGAAGCCGATGGGACCGCTAGCTTGTTTGAGATCCTGCGCGCCATCTACTACGCCGTGGACCACGGGGCCAAGGTGATCAACATGAGCTTCAGCACGGAGCAGCGTTCAGCGGAGCTGAAGCTTGCGATCAAATACGCGGCCAGCCACGGGGTAGTCTGCGTCTCCTCCGCAGGCAACAACGGAGCCAAACTCCGCGTTTATCCGGCGGCGTTTGATGACGTTTTGGGCGTGGGGTCAACGAGCAACCTGGATGCTCGCAGTACGTTTTCCAACTTCGGCGGCCAGGTCGTCACATTGGCAGCTCCGGGGGAAGGGATCATTACCACGTATCCCGGCGGGCACTACGCCGCCGCCTGGGGCACATCCTTCAGCGCCGCCTTCGTTTCCGGGGGCGCGGCCCTTCTGCTGCAGGTGAACACCCGAACAAATCAGGAGGCCGCCGCGGATGCGCTCGAAGAAAATGCCAAGGAACTCCCCGATAGACTGGGACTAGGAGAAGGGCGGATTGACTTGTACCGAGCGCTGTTGAGCGTGCTACGGCCTGAGAGCCGAGACTGAATAGGCAGCCGTGATCAAAGCCGTGGCGCCCCGAGCTTTTTGGTCCCTGGCTTCAAAAGGGTTGCAGGATTTCGCGTTCATTCCTTCAAGAAGTCAATAAACCATTAACAAAAGGTTGGCGCCGCGCATCGCGAGTTCGCGTCCCCTAGAGCGACCATCATTGTCGCGACGCGTTTTCTTATCCCGGCCACCCAAAACGCACTGGCGCGCGGACGGAAATTTCGCCGGCTGAACTTGATGCCACTCAGCCTGCGAGCTATCCCTACCCGAAAAATCCTCTTCGCGGCTCAAAACGAAATCCTTCTGACGCGGTCGCCACAGTCGTGTACTCAACTCCATGTGATCAACCCCATGTGAGTCCCTTTCAAGCGCCAACACGGACTAAACCTTGATAGCACTGCAAGGCGAAGACGGTTGGCCCAATTCGCTGGAGGCCCCTGGCAGGGAGCCGCAATAGAGTTAATTATGGATTCGGCAAAGCGTGCCACATTAAACGTCGTCATACTCGCAGTCGTGGTTTACTGTACCGTGATGTACTTGGACCGTGCGGATGCCGAGCGCAAGCGATCAGAACAAGCATTGCGCGAAAACGAAGCACGGCTTCGCCGCCCGCTTGATTTCAACATTATGGTGATCATTTTGGCGGATAAGAGCGGCTGAACCTCTGCCGCCGACAACGCTTTTCTCAAGGTGGTGGATTACACCTAATTTCATCCCTACGGGCCCCTGTGAAACCGGCCCACCTGCGGGCGTCTTCTTCCCAGAGGAGCAGAACATAGCATGATGAGGGAACCTGAATTAAAGCCAAAAATGCCCCAGAAACGGCCGCTGGATATCTTGTTTGTGGAAGACAACACTGCCGATGTGGACCTCAGCCTGCGGGAGTTTAAGAAGGCAGAGCTAGAGGTCCATGCCGATGTCGTGCAGACCGCCCAAGAGTTTGTCGAGAGGCTGTCCGCGAAAGCCTACGATGTCGTCTTAGCCGACTACCGGTTGCCCGGCTGGACCGGGATGGACGCCCTGGAGCTCCTGCGACAGCAGGGGAAAGAGATCCCGTTCATTCTGGTGACCGGAGCACTGGGGGAAGAAATGGCAGTGGAGTGTGTCAAGAGGGGCGTCGCGGACTATATTCTCAAGGACCGCTTGGTCCGTTTGCCCGTGGCCATTTGCCGTGTCTTGGAAGAAAAATACCTGCGAGATGCGCGCCTGTGGGCCGAGACCGTGCTGCAGGAAAGCAAGGCGAGGTTTCGCACGCTGACAGAAACGATTGCCTCCGCGATCTTTATTCACCAGGGGACTGAATGTCGTTATGTGAATCGCGCGGCCGAGGCGATCACGGGGTACAGCCGAGAAGAACTCCTGGCTATGAGTTCCTGGGACCTTGTCCATCCCGATTCTCGAAAACTTGTCATGGAACAAGGGCTTGCCCGCCTACGGGGAGAACAGACCCCTGGGCGATTTGAAATCAAGATCCTCACAAAGCAGGGTGAGGCGCGCTGGCTTGACGTCACGGTGGCAATGATTGAGTACAATGGCCGTCCGGCCGGGCTGACTACAGCCTTCGACATCACTGAGCGCAAACGGGCGGAAGACGAGGTTCGGCATCTGGTGGCCAGTGATCCGCTGACGGGTCTCGCCAATTACCGCCGGCTTCTCGAAGTGTTCGACGCGGAGGCGAAGCGGTCCAAGCGCACCGGACGACCGTTCGCTCTCCTGCTGCTGGACCTGGACGGACTGAAGAAGATCAACGACGCTCAGGGCCATCTCGCAGGCAGCCGGGCCCTGTGCCGGCTGGCGAACGTCCTCCGCCTCCATTGCCGTGCTATCGATATCGCCGCACGTCATGGGGGTGATGAGTTTGCCTTGATCCTCCCGGAAACAGCGACGGAGGCGGCCCAACAAGTAGCGCGCCGGATCTCCGAGCGGCTGGCCAACGACGGCGAGCAGCCTCCACTTTCCGTAAGCATAGGCGCGGCAAGTTACCCGCAGGATGGCGAAACCATCGATCAGCTGTTGGGCGCAGCGGACCGCGCCCTGTACAAAGTCAAGGCCAGCATTGGCGAAACCGGCTCCTTGCCGTCCCTTGCGCGAGGCGCTCCATCCATCTGATTAGGAGTTCGCAACCGCCGCTTTCGCGACAGAATTAAAGCGAAGGTCACAGCAGAGCCAAAGCCCGCGATTTCGACCCACGTGGAGATTGCTGGCACTTCTCCTGCCAACTCACAGGCAAGCCGTACCCAGAGATATTGAGCAACAATTCCAACCAGCCTAGATTCTCGGTTTATCGTTTCCTGCTTCCTCGACCTTCGTCCTGACTGTAAAGCCTTTAATCACCACGTAGAGTACCGGGATGAACAGAAGATTCAGTGACGTTGCCGCGATCATCCCGCCGAACACGGTGGTGCCGACGGAATGGCGGCCGGCCTGCCCCGCTCCCCGCGCCATCACCAGAGGCAGGACGCCCAGGATGAACGCGAGAGAAGTCATGAGGATGGGACGCAAACGGATTCCCGCTGCCTCGATGGCTGCTTCGGTGATCGATAGGCCCCGTTCGCGCAACTGCTCCGCAAATTCCACGATCAAGATCGCGTTCTTACTGGACAATCCGATCAACATTACCAGGCCAATCTGACAATACACGTCGTTTTGCAGCCCTCGCAGCCACTGCGCGCTGACCGCCCCCAATAACGCCAGCGGGACGGCCAACAGCACGATGAAGGGGAGGGAAAAGCTCTCATATTGCGCGGCAAGCGTGAGGTAAACGAACAAGAGGCCGAGCGCGAAGAGCATGGCGGCCTTGCCTCCGGACTCGATTTCCTCGAGCGATAAGCCGGTCCAGCTATAGTTGAATCCCCGCGAAAGGATCTGTCTCCCGAGCTCCTCCATGGCGGTGATTCCCTCGCCGGAGCTGTGACCTGGAGCGGCCGAGCCATCGATCTCCGCCGAGCGGAACAGGTTGTAGTGGCTGATCACCTGGGGGCTTGTGGTCTGCGCAATTTGCACCAAACTGTCGAGCGGGATCATCGCTCCCTGATCGGACCGCACGTAATACTCGCGGATATCCTTTGGTTGCGAGCGGAACCGTTCGCCGGCCTGTACGTAGACGCGATAGGAGCGATTGTTGAAGTCGAAGTCATTCACATACGCTGACCCCATGTAAACTTGAAGCGCGTCCGTGATTTGAGAAAGCGGCACGGCGAGGCTTTTTGCCTTTTCGCGGTCCATGGTTACCAAGAACTGCGGGTCGTTGGCGCTGAAACTGGTGAACAGCCCATTCAAATCGCTCCGGGAATTTCCCTGTTTCACCATCTGGCGAGTGACCTCGGCAAGCCCCTCCAGGGAATGCCCGCCTTGGTCCAGCAATTCAAACTGGAAACCTCCGAACTCCCCCAGCCCCTGGACTGACGGAGGCGCAAAAGGAACCACCACAGCCCCAAGAATTCCTGCGAGCGAGCCGCGCAGCCGTTGGATGACGCTGGCCTCGGAATGCTCGCTCCCTTTGCGCTCCGAATAAGGTTGCAAGGCCGCGAAGATCATGGCGCGATTCGGCGCGCTTCCGACGAAACTGAATCCGCTGACCGCGAAGACGTGTCTCACCTCGGGCACTTTAGCCAGAATGGCCTCCACCTGCTCGCAGATTCGCGTCGTGTATTCGAGCGAAGCTCCCTCAGGCGCCTGCGCCGCGATCATGAACCACCCTTGATCCTCCTCGGGGACGAAAGCTCGCGGCACCCGCTGA
>Ga0209055_1000532_pt1 | contig 26810 bp, 27 predicted proteins | sample GraSoiAngelo_110_FD_185875 | JGI IMG/M metagenome (GOLD analysis project Ga0209055, IMG submission 185875) | Grasslands soil microbial communities from the Angelo Coastal Reserve, California, USA - 14_0903_12_30cm (SPAdes) (version 2) | ecosystem: Environmental > Terrestrial > Soil > Grasslands ... | reverse complement strand
CCATCTTATCGTGGGCGCTATTCCCCCGAGCCGCCGCGTCCGCGCCCTGCTCGGCGAGCCCGGAGCCCCCGGGGCGGGCGGGGGGGGCGTGGGGGGCGGGGGCGTGCCAACGGATTTCGCCGGGCGACTCGCGCAGATCCTCCCCAACCCGATCCCCGCGATCCTCGGCTACCGAGACTCGCTCCGACTGACAGCCGGCCAGGTCACGCGGCTACAGGCGGTCTCGGACTCGCTCGACGCCGCGATCCGGGTCGTGTCCGATTCGCTCCAGGCGGAGAGCCGGCGGGCCGGCGGGCGTGCCGATCCCACCGCGTTGTACGACCGGCTGCGCCTCAAGCTGGCCGAGGGGCGGCGGCTCATTCGCCACGCGCTGGAAGCGGCGCAGAGAACACTCACGCCGCACCAGTGGGCCGGGCTTCCGGACGCGGTCAAGACACCCGCGCCTCGGTAACAGCTACCCATGACCACCTTCTGGCTGAGCGCAGGCGCTGCGGCCGCCGTCATTCTGGCGGTACTTGGCGTTCTCCAGTACGCTCGTTCCGGCTCCAACCTGCTGGTATCGGTGCGGCAATACGAGTTCGAGTTACCCGCGACTGCGCAGCAGGCATTCGCGACACTCGCCGAGCGCATTTCGCCCTGGAGTGATGAGCCACTGGTTGGAATCGACGACGACGTGGCACGGGGCGTGGAAGCCGTCCTCAAGGTCTTTGGTATACGTGTCGGGCCGAGGCTCGGAATCTTCTGGAAGATCATGCTCAGGAATCGCGGTCGGGTGCCCGCCGAGGCGGTTGAGTTGCACGTGCCTGAGGCCGTCCAAATTGAGGTGCGGCGCGCCAGCATGGGTGACGGCATCGCGGAGGAGTGGGTGGTCCTCCGGGATCGGGCGGTCATAGGGAAGGTGCGACCGCGTGAATCCGTGAGAGTGCTCGCCTGGGGTTCCCGCGTCTCGGAAGAACCGTCAGTCACTCAATCCAAGGGCAGGGCAGCGGTCCGGGTGCTCAAGATGGTGAGGTCGAGGTGGGTGCGGTTAGCACAGGTTCAACTAGCCCTCCTGGTCGTCATCCTCCTCTACGTCGTGATTCGGCTCACCTGGCTGCACTAGCCGTGCCGGCCGAGGACAATTGCCTGCCGATACTCACGCGGATTCGCTAACTTCAGGCGGAAGCAATTCCTAGGTCCGTAGCTCAATTGGTAGAGCACCGGTCTCCAAAACCGGGGGTTGCAGGTTCGATTCCTGCCGGGCCTGTTTTCCAATCTGTTGTCCCGCCGCGCGTTGCCGAGCGGGCGCGCCGCCCGTGTTATCCGGATCAGTAGACTGCACCCTGGATTGCACCCTGGCCGGAGCATTCTGGCGCCCGAGCGCCAGCGCCACGCGATCGAAGTAGCGGCCGACATCCGTGTAGTCGGCGTGGAAGCGTGCGTACCGCATCGTCATGGCTCCCGATGTGGTCCACGCATTCTCGATATGCGATCCAGGAGCTGCCTGGCGTGTCGTCCGGGTTCTGGATCAGCTCGTCGGCGGGCGGCGCCTTACATAACTGGAGGGTTGCCGGCAGGCGTAAAGGAGACTAAGTCCTCGGCCTCAGCCCCGCAGCCTCTGCACTTTTCGCCTCGGAGGCGAACATGTCAACGGATACGACCGTCGTGTTGGTCCACGGCGCGCGCCTTGTGCGCCGCACGCTTCCCATTCTCGTCGGCCTCCTTACGCTCGCCGCCCCGCTTGTCGGTCAGGCGAGACATGGCCACTTCTATCACATCAACTATTATCAGGTCCGGCCCGGCCAGGAGAAGGCATACGATTCGGCGCTCGTCGATGTGGTGACCCCAGTGTTCGACGAGTTGGTGAAGCGTAAGGCAGTCGTGTCATATTTGTTGCTCACCAAGATTGCCGGCTCCGGGGAGAACACGCATGTCGTCATCGTGGAGGTGACAACGCCGTCTGCGGAGGGCACCTTCCAAAGGGAACTTGATGCAGCCTCGCAGGCTCTGTTCCACAAGTCTTGGAGCGACGCGACCGTGCGCTTCCCAGAGCTGCGTGGATTCATGCACGCCGAGCTGTACACGCCCGTTGGCCAACTGCCCTAACGCTGCTATAACGCGGGGCGATGGCATAGTGGGACCTGTGCACCCTGAAGTGCACCCTGGGAAGCCAAAAAGAGTATGTCTAGGCTAGAGGTCACCCGTAGGCCAGAGGTACTTGCTTGGTTTGACAAGAGCGAGGTGGTTCGCCGGCTGCCGCCCGATTTCAAGTTGGAAGCCGACCATGCCCACGTAACCTTTGACGTTGACGTGGACGTCACCGGCAAGGTCACCGACGTCAGGCCGGTCATTCGGCAGCCACGGTTCGTGCTCAGGAAACTCGTTCTGCTTCTGCCCGACGCGGAAGGGAGCACGCGCCATGTGTCGGTAACCCCCGGCCCTGTCCCTCCGTCGCTTCAATCCGCCGTGGTGGCCGCGGCGTACGGTATCCGATTTCGACCCGCGCAGCATAACGGTCGCCCGGTCCCGTTCCGGGGCCTACGGCTGGGCGCCGTCTTTCCTCGCGGCGACCTGATGCGGGAAGCGGTACCCTAAGATCACGAAGAAGTGGCCCGCCAAGAGTGGGTAGTCGGTCCTCGCAGCCGAACTACGCTCGCTGCTACCGTGCGTTTTCCTCAGCCCGAGTCCGCGTGGCGCCTCCCACGGTTCCCCACTCGGCGGCGTCATCGATGGAGTAGGAGTAGCTGAGGCGTTCGGGCGCCGGCCGAGAGTGCGTGCGGCCGTTGCCCCGGCGACCAGAGCGCCCGCGACCGCGATGAAGAGCCCGGGCCCCAAACGCGGCACGAGCATCGGATTCGCATGCAGGTCGCGATACGTGATGAGGAGTTGCACCATCAGCCAGACGCTGAATACGGCGAGCGCGCCGCCGACCAGCGCAACGACCCATCGGACCCCCGGGGCGGGCCGCACCCAGCCCCGGACGCCCGCCACGAGGCAGACCGCTCCGCCCGCCGCGAGGACTCGACCGTTCAACCCGATCACCCCGCGCAGCGGGTGCAGCCCGGCGTACAGCGTCAGCCAGGGCAGGAACGCGCCGATCGCCATCAAGACCCCGCCCGCGACGGCGGCCGAAGCGACACGGCGTTCTTGAGCGGTGGGCATGGACAGAAGGCTCCTTAGGGAGTCGTCACGCCCGGGCGCACATCAAAGAATAGATAGACGTTCGTCAGGATCTCCGGCGTGATCTTCGCGCCGGTCGGATCGGCGGCCTGGAGAGCCCTCACCGCGGCGAGACTCTTGCCCGCGACGACCTGGTCCCACGTCGCGGGATCCTTGACGCCGATCACGTGGAGCTCCCACCAGTTGCCCTCGACCTGATCGACGATGTGACTGTGGGCCGGGAGCGGGGCGTTTTCCGTGCCTGCGCCGAACACCCGCGAGAGATCGATCGTCGAGGGATGGTTGATGCAGTGGCCGACCATCGGACACTGGAGCGTCGACTCGGCGGGGCGGAAGCCGATCGGGGTCATCACAAAGAGGATCGGAATACTCCCCAGCCGGGGGTCGACCGTCCCATCCGAGCCGACCTCGCACGCGGTGGTGGAGCCGACCGCGTTGCCATCCTCGACCGGCGTGCGGCAGAAAAACGGCTTGTGATAGAAGAACTGGACCGTCTGCCCCTGCAGCCAACCTGCGGTGAACCCGAACTCGGCGTCACCCACTTGGTTCTGGGTCTGCTGGAACGCGGGAGCCATGGGCCCCGGGTGGAGCTGGGTAGGCGGGCCGGCGTCCGAGCAGCCGGCTATCAGGGCCGCCAGTGTGACGCCGGTGAAGCGATGACCGATGTTGGGGCGCATAGGTACCTCCAGCGTGAGAGTGCGTACGTCGAGCAGGCCGTCTGTACACACGTCCGATCGGCCTACAGCGACTTCAGGTATTCGACCAAGTCCGCTTTTTGCGTGTCCGACAGTCCCAGTCCCAGGACGCGGTTGTAGTGCTCGACGACGTCCGCGAGCGTCGCGGCGCTGCCATCATGGAAATACGGTGGGTGCTGCGACAGGGCCCGGAGCGGCGTGGTCCGGTACTTATGGTTCTTTAGCCGGCTCGCACGCACGGGATCCATGCCCGTTTCCGACGGATCGTGCAGCACGCCGAGATTTACGTCTGTGAAGACCATCGCCGGCAGATGGCAGCTCGCGCACCGGCCCGTCGACGTGAAGACCACCTTCCCCCGCTCAGCGGCCGCCTGATCGAAGCTGCCGGCCGCCGGTGGCGGGGCGTTCAGGCTCAGCTGATACGCGCGCAGCACCGGGAGCACGGGCGTCACGCGGTCGGGGGACTGTTGGATGTCGATCCCGAGCCCGGGGTCCGAAAACGAGCCGTGCCCGTGCATCTGGGTGACGGCGACGTAGGCGTTCCAGTAGCTGACCGGCCCTTCGCCGGTGTAGGTCTCGAGGGCGACGCCGCGCAAGCCGAGGGCGGGGGGGATCACGACCGGACTGTTGATGCCGTCCCGGTTGAACTCCGCGTCGTACTTGCCCGGACCCCACGAATTGAACACCGCCTTGACGGCCGGCGGCAGGACCGGCGAGAGGGCGACGATCGCCCCGACGTTCAGGTCGCGGTTCGGCAGCCCGTCGAGCCGCCGCCCAACCCCGGGCGCCACCGAGTTGTCGACCGTCGAATGGCACAGGGCGCACGTGATGCCGAGCCGCTTGATGTGCCGGTCGGCGGTGACCTGGGCCTCGACGCCCACGACGGCGTCTCGGCGGAGCAGCTCGACCGTCGTCGCCGAACTGGTGAGATCGGCACCGGCGAGGAAGCCGGGCGGCAGCGGCGCCGCATCGACCTTGAGACCCACCGCCAGCGCTGTCGCCGGCGACACGCCGGTCTCAATCACCTCGTTCAAGTGCAGCGTGTCGGTCCAGAACGGCTCGTCGCCAAAGGTCCAGTGTCGAAAGATGTACTGGCCTTGCGCGGGAACGTTCACCGGCGGACCCGCGATGAGATCTCCGGCGGGCGGGAGCGGGCGACCCGCGGGCGCGACGGCGTCCGGGCTTTCACTGCAGGCGAGCAGGAGCGCCACGAGCGCGACCAAACGCATACGACCTCCTGACGTGACGGGGATTCAGTGGCGATCTATAACATATGTACGTAGGTTTTACAACGAACGGTTGTCGTCCTTGACAAGAACCGGTCGTTCGGCGCCGTCGTGCCGCACGAACGCAACACGGGGGGAGGGGGAGGGGGAGGGCGGCGCCACATCGCGACGGTAGTCGACGTGCTCGACTTGGAGGTTGCCTCTGGGTTCCCTAACACGCGTGCAGAGCCTCTTGCTCAAGTCGCTGCTCGACTTGCTGGTGGCCGTAGCCTGGGCCTGTTGGAACCGGCTGATGGCCTCGCAGGAGGAGCACCGCGCGCGGGCGCTAGAGCACCAGCGGCCTGTACTACGGCTCGAGACACGGCGGGTAAAAAGATTCCCGACTGTCGTTGCAGTCCTTGTATCACTGCCGGAAATGGAGCACCGAGTGCTCCGCGCGCTCGGTGGGCGCGCGACCCTGCGCTTTGCGTCGACGTGGGCCGAGTTGCAGCAGGTCGTAGCTTACATGGCGCCGTCCGCGATCGTCGCAGACCCCGCTGCCGACCGGCGTGGAGATCCCGAACAACACCTCGCGTTATTCTCAGACGAGTGGCGTCTGCCCGTGATTCTCTACACCACCCTAACCCCCCAAATCGCAGGGGTCCTCCTACGACTGGGCGCACACCGCATCTCCCACGTCATCTTTCACCGATTGGACGACGCCCCACGCCGGTTTGTCGACGCGATAGACTGGGATAGGGGTGGACCGCCGTTGCTGGCTGCCTGACGAAGTCACCGTCCGGTCCGGCGCAACGGCACCTGATGCCAGGTGACCCCGAGCCCCAGCTGCGCCAGCGACACGGTGGGCCTGTTATTCTGGATTGTTCCGCCGTTGAACTTGAGTGACCCCCCCACGATACCGAGTGCCACATTAATGAAAGGGCTCACCAGGACGTGTGGGCTCACGGGCCACTCGTATCCCACCCCGAATTGCGGCCCGATGGCGGTAGACGTGCGCCCGGGCCACGCGACGACTGCACCGCCGAGGTGCACAACAGCTACTCCGTGGTCGGTCCGGATCGCAAGCTCTATCCGACGTGGCACCCGCCGGTCGATCCGGTTACCGGGTGCTCGTTCGGGCACGATCACGGCCGCGACCCCCGCGGGTCGGCGCTGTACGCGGAGGTCGGGCCGATCCCCTTCGGATACGCCAACGAGCAGCTCGACGTCTATGACCCCGCGAACCCCCGTCACGAGGACCACTTCGGCCACAAGATCGAGTGGGAGAACGACGTGCTGATGCGGTTCGGCAGCGCCGCCGCCGGATCGCTGTTCGAGATTCGCTGCGACGTACTCGCCAAGTTGCACCAGGGGACGCACTCGAAGGACGCCTTCACGAACAACCTGCACGAGCTCGCCTATCACATTCGCTGCACCGACGGCACCCGGCTGGACCTCACGCTGCTCGCCGCGATCGGCGATCCGGGGCAGTTCGACCGCTCGTGTGACGGCACAGCGGTCGTCGTCGGACCCGCGACGCCCGCCAATTCGCCGTCAGGGGGCGGACGGCGCATCATCCCCGACCGCACCTGCATCGACCAGTTCGTGCTCGTAGCGCCCGGCCAGCGGTCCGACTTCGGCGTGTTGCACGAGAGCTGGCAACTCTCGCTCAGCGTGCGGGCAGCGGACGGTCACGGGCTAGCGTTTCTGAATCCCTACTTCCAGGTGTTCCTCCCGAGCCGCTTTTATGATCCGGCGGCCACGAACCTCGTGGGGCGTCCCATCGACGTCTGCTACGAGGTCACCCCGAGCGGCGCGCGGGCGCAAGGAGAACCGTGCGACCAGTCGACCGGCGCGGGGACGGTCGCGGGCGTGACGTTCGACGACCCGCGCTCCGTCTTCAACGGGGTCGAGCGCGTTGTGGACATCAACGAGAACGTGATCGACAACGCCCAGGGCCCGGTGTTCTGGTTCACCGATCCGTTCGGCAAGAACGGCCGGACGGACTCGTTTCCGGGCTCGATCCGTCAGTTCATCGCGAACATCGACAACACGCGCGGCGGCCTCGACGTCTCCGGTCCGACGCTGGGCCGGAACCGCGACTACGGCGGCCCGCGCGTGCACGCCCCGAACTGATCGTCTTTTCCTCCTGTAGGATGTAGCGTCGGTCCAACATCCCCCTGTCGGGCGGGTCTTGCTGCGGGAAGCCGTTCGGCGAGTTAATTTCGACTGCGGTGCATACCCTGTCCCGCCGGACCTTCCTGAGAGCGGGCGCCGCCGCCGGCGGCGGTCTGCTCGTGAGCTTCAGTTTGCCCGCGCGCATCGGCACGGCACTCGCTGCCGGCCCTCAAGCGGCACGCGAATTCAAGCCCAACGGGTTCGTCCGCATCGACCGCGACGGCGGCGTCACGCTCGTCATGCACAAGGTGGAAATGGGGCAGGGGACCTACACGTCGATGCCGATGCTGCTCGCCGAGGAGCTGGAAGTCGATCTCAGCCAGGTCCGGCTCGAGCACGCGCCCCCCGACGACGCGCTGTACGCCGAGCCACTGTTCGGCGTTCAGGAAACGGGCGGCTCGACGTCGGTGCGCGGCAACTGGGAGCCGTTGCGTCGCGCCGGGGCCACCGCGCGCACCATGCTCGTGTCCGCCGCGGCGCAGACCTGGAAGGTCGAGCCCAGCTCGTGTCGTGCGGCGAACGGCGTGGTGATGCACGGACCGACCGGCCGCAGCCTGACGTACGGTGCTCTCGTCGACCGCGCCGCGCTCCTTCCCGTGCCGAGCGGCGTGGCCCTCAAGGACCCCAAGGACTTCAAGCTGATCGGCACGCCGGCGAAGCGACTCGATACTCCCGACAAGGTCGACGGCACGGCACAGTTCGGCATCGACGTGCGGCTCCCCGGCATGAAGTTCGCCGCGGTGGCCGCCTGTCCCGTGTTCGGCGGCAAGGTCGCGAGCGTCGACGACGCCAAGGCGAAGGCCATTCCGGGCGTGCAGCAGGTCGTGCGCCTCGACGACGCGGTGGCCGTGGTCGCCGCCGATACGTGGGCGGCGAAACAAGGCCTGGCCGCGCTCGACATTCGTTGGGACGACGGGCCGAACGCTAACCTGACGACCGCCGACATCGTGCAGCAACTGGCAACGGCGTCGGAGAAATCGGGAGTTGTCGCGCGCAAGGATGGCGATGTCGCCGCGGCGATGGCCGGCGCCGGACAGAAGGTCGAGGCGATCTACGAGCAACCGTTCCTCGCGCACGCCACTATGGAGCCGGTGAACTGCACCGTCCACGTCCGGCCTGACGGCTGCGACGTCTGGGTGGGAACCCAGGTCCCGACCTTCACTCAGAACGCCGCCGCCAAAGTGACCGGGCTGCCGAAGGCCAAGGTCCACGTGCACAACCATCTCCTGGGCGGCGGCTTCGGCCGGCGGCTCGAGGTGGATTTCATCACCCGGGCCGTGCAGGTCGCGAAACAGGTCACCGGCCCGGTGCAGGTGCTCTGGAGCCGCGAGGAAGACATCCAGCACGACATGTACCGGCCGTATTACTATGATCGCATCGCGGCCGGCCTCGATGCCCAGGGCAAGCCGATCGCCTGGACCCATCGGGTCACCGGATCATCCATCATTGCGCGGGTGTCGAGCGAGCTCTTCCCGAAGAACCTGCGGGTGATCCGGGCACTGGGCCTGGGCAGCGTGATCGCAACGATGAAGGGTCTCGACACCGACGCGGTGGAGGGCGCTGCGGAGCCGCCGTATGCGCTTCCCAACATCCGAGTGGAGTACGTGCGCCAGGAGCCGCCAGGAGTGCCCACCGCGTTCTGGCGCGGCGTCGGGCCGACCCGCAGCATTTTCGTGGTCGAGAGTTTCATGGACGAGCTGGCCGCGGCGGCCAAGCGCGACCCGTTCGAGTACCGGCGCGCGCTGCTGGACGGCTCGCCGCGGGCCAAGGCCGTGCTCGAGCTCGCGGCGGACCGTGCCGGTTGGGGTGGGAAACTACCAGCAGGCAGTGGACGCGGGATCGCGCTGCTGCATGCCTTCGGCAGCTATATCGCCCAGGTCGCCGAAGTCGCGGTATCGAAGCAGGGCGACGTGCGTGTGCGGCGGGTGGTGTGCGCCGTGGACTGCGGCACCGTCGTGAACCCGGACATCGTGAAGGCCCAGATGGAGAGCGGCATCGTCTTCGGGATCACGGGCGCCTTGTGGGGCGAAGTCACGATCAAGAACGGCCGGGTCGAGCAGCACAACTTCTCCGACTACCGGGTGCTGCGCATGAGCGAGACGCCCGCAATCGAGGTTCATCTGGTCAAGAGCGCCGAGGCGCCGGGCGGCGTCGGCGAGCCCGGCACATCGGCGGTCATGCCCGCGGTCACGAACGCCGTCTTTGCAGCGACCGGCCGGCGGATCCGGAAGCTCCCCGTGAAGGACCAGTTGCGTCCGGTGTAGAGGGACACACATGATCTGGATCGCGCTCGCTTATCATCTCGCGAGCAGGCTCGCCTACGTGCTGTACGTCGGTCTCACGCTCAAGCGGCAGGACCGGGCGGAATACCTCACCCAGCGCTACGGTGTGGAAGCGGGATTCCAGCGGTTCCGGCGCGTGGCGGCGTTCGTCATGGCCAACGATGCAGTCAGTCTCGCCGTCTTGTGTCTCGTGAGCGCCGACACGTTGCGCGTCGGGCTGCCCCGTGGCCTGGCGATCGCGGTGGGCGCGGTGCTCGTTGTGGTCGGGGTGTCCACCAAAGTCTGGGCCGCGCGCACGCTGCGCGGCGGGTACTACTGGCGCAATTTCTTCGCGCCCGACGAGCAGGTCGTCCCCACCACCGCCGGACCGTATCGCTGGCTCAGGAATCCGATGTACACGATTGGCTATTTACCCGTGTTCGGCCTGGCGATCGCGACCTCGTCCGCGTTCGGCCTGGCGGCTGCGCTGTTCGATCAGTGCGCCATTCTCGCCTTCTATTACCTGGTCGAGAAGCCGCACTTCGAGCGGCTGCGCCAGGCGCCGGCCGAGCCCGGTGTCAGGTCTGTACCTGGTTCCGCCCGCCCTCCTTCGCTCGATACAGCGCCCGGTCAGCCGCCTTGACCACCTGATCCCACTTCGTGTGGCGCTCGTTCTTCGCCGCCACACCGATGCTGATCGTTACCGGGACGCGCTCCCCGGGCCCCCGGTCCGTCAAGACTTTCTCCTTCTTCTTCTTCGAGCGGAACCGGGCCCGCAGGATGAAGCGGGTGTCCTCGACGGTCTGCCGCAGCCCTTCCAAGTCAGACAGACATTCCTCGGCCCCCCGGCCGGCGAAGATCACCGCGAACTCCTCGCCGCCATAGCGGTAGGCCTTCCCACCCCCGGTCACCTGCGCCAGCTTCGCGGCGATCATCTTGAGCACCTGATCGCCGACGTCATGCCCGTGATGATCGTTGATGCGCTTGAAGTGGTCGACGTCGAGCATCGCCACGGTGTAGTGACCGCCGAGCCGCAGCAGCGCCTCGTTCAGGGCGCGGCGGGCGGGGAGCCCGGTGAGGCTGTCCTGGTACGCCATGTGGTAGGAGGCTTCCGCCACCGCGACGATGAGGATGAGGGCGCCGGTGGCGAGGTAGAACGTCGAGAACCCGGGGTTCCCGGGGCGCACCGTGGACAGGCCGAGGAACGTCGGCAGCAGCGCCCAGGCGAACGAGCGTCCCGTTTGCGTGGGTGACATGAGCTGCGCAGCCGCCACCAGCCCGCCGGCCACGAGGAAGGCGAGGAGGGCGGGGTCGGCGAGCGAGCTCCACGCGAACAGCCACTGCGGCAAGAGCCGCGCGCGCAGCAGGGCTGCGGTGGCTCCCGTAGCCTCGCGGTCGAGGATCGCCACGAGCGCCAGCTGTCCCAGGATGAGTGCAAATCGGGCGAGCCCCGGCGGTGTCAGCACGCCGCGCTCCGCGCCGAGCAACAGGGCGGCGAGGTTGAGTGGCAGCAGCACACCGATCGCCTGGAGCACGACCGGGTGCCGCGCCAGCCCCTGTCCCACCGCGAAATGGAGCAGCGTGCGATCCGCCAGCGTCACCAGCAGCAGGGCGAAGAGCAGGCGGCTGCGGTGGAAGCGCCAGCCCAGCAGCACACCCGCACCGAAGACCGCGTACGGGTAGAACGGCGCGAGTCGGCCGAGCAGGGACTGCAGCCAGTCGGTATGGGTGTACGCGAGCGCCGCGAGAATGATCGGGGCTTCGGGGAGGCCGTACGACAGGGCCTTCCAGACGGCCTCGTAGGGGTGCGTCTGCTGAGTCGCGGCTCGCGGCACGGTTCGCTTGGCTCCTTGGGGACGACGGCGCGGTTAAGGGTAAGCAGAAGCTGGCCGAGGTCAACAGTTGGGTTGCGTGCCGTGCGGGCGGCTAGTGATATTTTTCCCCGCCCAGGGCGGTATCGTCTAGGGGACTAGGACGGAGCCCTCTCAAGGCTCAAACACGGGTTCGAATCCCGTTACCGCTATAAAGTCAAAGAGGCGTCAAGTAAAGGCGTCAAGCAACGCCGTCACGCAGAACCGTCGCGCACAGACGTGGGGTGCGGGCGGGTACGGTTCTGCTCGACGAATTCTCGCGACGTTCTCGCTCGACGTCTTTGCGAGACGTTGTTAAGCCCTTAGCCCCCATCGTCTAACGGTTAGGACACCACTCTTTCAAGGTGGGAACAGGAGTTCGATTCTCCTTGGGGGCAGAGGCAAAAAGGCGTCGAGCAGAGGCGTCACGCAACGGCGTCAAGCAGGACCGTCGCGCAGAACCGTACGGCGCGACGACCACGATTTCGCGTGACGTCTTTGCGTGACGTCTTTGCTTGACGATTTTTTTCTGTTAGGGCCGATAGCTCAACTGGCAGAGCAACTGACTCTTAATCAGTAGGTTCTCGGTTCGATTCCGAGTCGGCCCACTCGCAACATCACTTCGACGGTTCTTCTCCGCGCGCCCGCCGGACTTCCTCTTGTCGCCTGCGGCGCTCCTCGGCGAGTCGCGCGGCTTGCTCCTCCTCGACCGTCGCCGCGTGCTGCGTCCAGCTGCTCTTGGACGCGATTCTCCAGGCCGCGGATATCGCGAGCAGAATCCACAGTACGTCCCAGAGATCAAACTCCGCGCGGAACACTTTGGAAAAGCCCACTTGCCGGCCGACGATCTTCACGACCGAGCTCACCGCCCGGTGCACCACGACCTTCCGCTCCGCGAGCGGGGCCCGGCGAGCGCTGTCGAGTGCCTCCTGGAGCATGCGCGCTCGCAGCGGGCGCGGCACGGAATCCGACAACAGCGTCGAATCCGACCAGACGACTTCGGGGAGCGCGGCCCGGAGCTCCGGCGAGAACGCCCGACGGTGCGCCATGTCCAGGAAATACGCCACGTTGACCGCCTCCTGATTCCCGAGCAGCTCGTCCTCGATCATCGGCTGGAGCGCGAAGAGGTGAATCAGGAGCTTGCCGAAGATCAGCGCGCCAACGGCGAGCGCCGCGGCGGTGATACCGAGTGACGGATTCCCTTGACCCGCGGCCTTACGAACCGCGAGGCCTACCAAGGCGCCCAGCCCCAACGCTCCCCAGCTGAACGCATAATGGGTGAAGTACGCGACCAGAGCCCAGAGCGCAGCCGCACCCAGGCCCGCGATGATGCCGGCCAGGATGGGGCTCGAGTCGCGCGATTTCGTGCGGGGCTTGGCGCCGTAGACCTTGGGTGCAGGGAGGGGCCGCCTGCCGGGAGTCGTCACGCTGCCCAATCTTTGACGGGAGGTTGGGGCACGCAACCCCGAAGGGCGAAATGTGTCTTAGGGCGCCTAGGCCGGCAGGGTGAATCGGACCGTCGCGCCTTCGTTGACCTTCCCCTCCGCCCAGATCCGCCCGCCGTGTCGCTGGATGATGCGCTGCGCGAGGGCCAGGCCGACCCCAGTACCCTCGAACTCGTCGGGACGATGCAGCCGTTGGAACACGCCGAACAGCTTGCCGGCGTACTGCATGTCGAATCCCACGCCGTTGTCCTTCACGTAATACGCCACTTCTGATCCGTGCTGCTCAGCGCCGATCTCGACCTTCGGGTGCGCCCGCTTGACGCTGAACTTGAAGGCGTTGCCGATCAGATTGACGAGCACGTGGCGCAGCAGCGCCGCATCCCCGCTGGCGGGAGGCAGCGGTGAGAGCACCACTTCGACGGCGACCGAGCCCTGAGTCTGACGCAGCTCGGCTACCACGCTCTCCGCCAGCGCCGTGACGTCGACGGGGGCCCGCGCGAGCGCCTGGCGTCCCAGCCGGGAGAAGTTGAGCAGGCCGTCAATCAGCTCGCCGCCCAGCTTCGCGCTGTCGCGGATCACCGCCAGGAGCCGCTTGCCCTCATCGTCGAGCCGGGCGACGTGGTCCTCCCACAGCGCCTGCGCGTAGCCGTTGATGGCGCGGAGCGGGGCTCGCAAATCATGCGATACCGAATAGCTGAACCGCTCGAGCTCCTGGCTCGTCTGCGCGAGCGCCTGCTCGGCGCGGCGCCGCTGGGTGAGATCGCGGGTCACCTTGGCATACCCGATGAGGCCGCCCTGTAAGTCCCGCATCGGACTGATCACGGTATTGGCCCAGAAGCGCGTGCCGTCCTTGCGCACGCGCCACCCTTCGTCCTCGTGACGGCCCTCCCGCTCCGCGATCTCCAGTGCCCATTGCGGCTTGCCTTGCGCCACATCGTCCGGGGGATAGAACGTCGAGAAGTGCTCACCCATGATCTCTTGGGCGCGGTACCCCTTGATGCGCTCCGCAGCGGCGTTCCAGCTGGCGACCCGCCCGTCGGGGTCGAGCATGAAAATGGCGCAGTCCTGGATGCTCTCCACCAGCAGTTGGAAAGTCTGTTCGCTCCGATGCAGCGCGTCCTGCGCTTCCTTGCGAGCCGTCAAGTCGCGGGTCACCTTGGCGAACCCGATCACCGCCCCCTCGGAATCCCGCAGGGCCGTAATGGTCACCTCGGCCCAGAAGCGGGCGCCGTCCTTCCGCACCCGCCACCCTTCGTCTTCCACCTGGCCGTCCCGCGCCGCGATCGCGAGCAGCCGCGCCGGCTTTCCCTCTGCCACGGCCTCCGGAGGGTAAAAGCGGTGGAAATGCTGCCCCACGATCTCCTCCGCCCGGTACCCCTTGATGCGCTCCGCTCCGGAATTCCAGGTGGAGACGCGACCCGCGCCATCCAGCATGAAGATCGCGACGTCCTGGACGCCCTCGACCAGCTGTCGGAAGGTCTCCGAGGATTCGCGGGGGGTGGTAACGGCGGGCATTACGCGTTTCGCCAGCATGATGACAAGTATGCCAGGGCGTACATTTCATGCAAGCCTTGGCAACGGCGTGCCCCCGTCGCGGCGCCGCAACACTGGAAGCCAGCGTGGAGGATGAGTCGTGGAGCTGCGCGAACACGTGCCCCTCGCCCCGTACACCACATTCGGGCTCGGAGGGAAAGCCCGCTATTTCGTCGAGTGCGGCTCCGAGGACGAGGTCCGCGCAGCGCTGGCATACGCGGCCGAGCGCCGCCTGCCCGCATACGTCCTGGGCGGCGGCAGCAACGTGGTCTTCCTCGACTCAGGGTTCCCCGGACTCATCCTGCGCCTCACCATCGGTGGGATCGAGTTGCGCGACGGGCCGAGCCCTGAGGTGCGCGCCGGCGCCGGGGTCGATTGGGACACGCTCGTGCAAAACGTGGTGCCGCGCGGCTGGACAGGGGTCGAGTGCCTGTCGGGCATTCCGGGCACGGTCGGCGGCACGCCGATACAGAACGTGGGCGCCTACGGGCAAGAGATGGCCGAGAGCCTGGTGAGCGTCGAATGCCTCGACCGCACCACGCTCGAGCGCCGGACCTTCACCGCACGGGAATGTGCCTTCGGGTATCGGGACAGCCGGTTCAAGCGCGCGGACCGAGGGCGGTATGTCGTGCTCGAGGTCACGCTGCGGCTCGCTCGGGACCAGAAGCCACGAATTCGTTATCCCGAGCTGCAGCGTGCCGTTGCGGGCCTCGGCGGGCTCGACACGGTGACCGCGATAGAAGCTGTCGGCCTCGTGCGTCAGGCCGTGCTCGCATTGCGCCGCAGTAAGTCCATGGTGCTCGATCCAGCGGACCCGAACACGCGCTCGGCCGGCTCGTTCTTCACCAATCCGGTGCTGTCGGCCGCCGCCTTCGCCGACCTCGCGCAGCGCTGGAAGGAGATCCCGTCGTTTCCGGCGGACGGGGGCGTGAAGGTCCCGGCCGCGTGGCTCGTCGAGCACGCAGGGTTTCCCAAGGGATACCGGAGCGGGGCCGGGGCGGGGATCTCGACCCGTCACGCGCTGGCGCTGGTGAATCGCGGCGGCACGAGCGCGGATCTGCTGGCGCTGGCGGAGGAGGTTCGGGCCGGGGTAGAGAAACAGTTCGGCATCCGGCTCGCGTACGAGCCGGAGGTGGTGCGTTCCGAAACGTGAGGTGCGCTGGCGGGCCCGACGGGCCGGGGCATATTCTCGAGACCGTCCCGCTCGCGGAGTTATGCAATGCCCCGAATTGTTATGCGCGCCCAGCTGTTGGCGCTCGGGCTCGGCCTCGCTGCTTGCACCGAGGCACCCGCCCCCACCGCAGTCGGTCCCGCCTTCGCCACCCGCCCGCGCGGGCCGGCCGTCGTCGTCGTGGACGTGAGTCGTGACACGACCGCCCAGAACGAGACGCCGATCGCCGCCAACCCGCTCAACCCGAGCAATCTGATCACCGGCGCCAACGACTGGAACTTCAATGACGGTTGCGCCGTGAACGCCTCGTTCGACGGCGGCCAGACGTGGACTGCGACGCTGCCGAACGGGTTCATTCCGGGGGTAACCAGGTTCACGAACGATCCCAGCGTTCCCGGGACGGGATTCTTCGACGCCGGGGGCGATCCCGCGGTCGCCTTCGGGCCGGATGGCACGGGTTACTTCGTGTGCCAGGGATTCAACTTCACCTCGCCGTTCCAGATCAACCTCCTGCTGAGCCGGTCGACGGATGGCGGCCGCTCGTGGCTGAAGGGCGGGACGGCGGAGCCCCTCACGGTCATCGCGAGCTGGAATGGCAACGGGAAAACGAAGGGTTCGAACGGGCAGTTCACCGACCATGAAGCGCTGTGGATTGACCGCAGCCCGTCGAGCCCGTTCTATGGCTCGATCTACGTGACGTGGGCGCAGTTCAACGGATTTGGCACGCATTCCCCGGTGCTCGTGGCCTTCTCGCGGGACGGTGGACGAAGCTTCTCGGCGCCGATCAAGGTGAGCGCCGGTCCGATCCGCAACAATCAGGACCAGCGCATCGTGAGCGGGCCCGATGGCACGCTGTATCTCACGTTCGACAACGGTATCCAGGGCGGGAAGGGCACCGCGAACTACGTCGCGGCGTCGCGCGACGGTGGCGCGACGTGGACGGCGCCGTTCGCGTTCTACGTATATGCCAACCCGGTCTGCATCTTTCCTTCATTCTGCTTCAATATCCCGGTCGGCCCCTCGGGCACGCCGTTCCGAGGACCCGGCTCGTATCCGGCGCCGGCGTTCGATGCGACGCGCAACCGCGTGGAGGTCGTGTTCGCCGACCTCGTGAACGGTTTAGGAAGGATCTATTTCACGTCGGCCGCGGCGAGCGACCTGGGGCACTGGTCCCCGCCGGTGGAAATCGCACCCGGCACGGGTGATCGGTTCGGTGCCGAAATCAGCGTCGCCACGAATGGCCGGATCGATGTCATGTTCGACGACCGGAGCTACAGCGGCAACGCACTGGTCGACGTGACCTATGCGTCGAGCACGGACGGGGGTGCGACCTGGACGACGACGCGCGTCAGCACCGCCGGCTTCGATCCCGGCGCCTCGGGCGTGCCCGATGCGTCGAGCCCAACGGGGATCCGGCCGTTCATCGGGGACTACAACGGGATCGCGTCGCTCGCCGACCACGCCGTCATGACGTGGACCGGCGTCGCGCCGAAGACGGGGACCTTGAACGACAACCTGGAGATCTTCTTTGGGAGCGTGACGCCCTAAGCGGTCTTCCCCGCCACCTTCCCGATCGCGCTGATCAGGTCGTTGAAGTCGTAAGGCTTCATCACGGCGGGCTGGCCGCATTCCTCGAGAAAGCGGCGCGTCTCGTCGCGCGCGCGGTCGCCGGTGACGAAGACGAAGCGCTCGGCCAGCAGGGGACGCTGCTCGCGCAGCTGCTCATACAGCGCCCGGCCGCCGAGCCGCGGCATCTGCAGGTCCGTCACCACCGCGTCGAAGCGGTCGCTCGCGGGCCCGAGCCGCTCGATCGCTTCGAGGCCGTTCTCGACCGCGACCACCTCGTGACCCTCGCGCTCGAGCAGCAGGCGCATCGCCTGGCGGTTCACCGCGTCGTCGTCGACGACGAGAATGCGCAGCTTGGGCAGCGAAGGCGTGGCGGCGGTGGCGCGCGCCAGCGGTGCCAGGACGCTCTTGGGGAGGGTCACCACGACCTCGGCGCCGCCTCCGGGACGCGGGCGGAGTCGCAAGGTCCCCCCCGACGACTGGGCCAGCGCGCGCGCCAGCGCGAATTCGATCTCGCCCCCACCCGCGCTCTGCGTGAAGCGGAACGGCGTCACGAGGCGCTGCTCCGCCTCGACCGAGAGCGGCGTCCCTGAGTCCCACAACGAGATCGTGAGCGAGGGTCCGGTCTCGCTCACCGCGATGCGCAGCTCGCGCGGCGGCTGGCTGTCGCGCAGCCGACGCAGCGCGAAGTCCAACAGCTTCATCAGCATTTCGGTGAGCTGCGCCATGGGGCAGGCGACCATCGGGAGCTCGTGAGGAATGCTCCGGACCAGCTTGACGCCCAGCTCCTTCAGCGTCCCTTCGCGCTCGGCGAGCACGCCGTTCAGCACGATGGAGCAGTCCGACGGCTCCGCCGCCCCGATGGGGTGCTGCGCCAGCTCCAGGAAGTGCTGTGTGATCTCGGCGGCCCGGCGCACTTCGCCGTGCAGCATCATGAGCGCCCGCGCGCGCTCGGGGTCGAGCGGGCTGCCGTGCAGCAGGTCCGCCAGCGCCCCGATCGCCGCGAGGCGGTTGTTGAGAGCGTTCAGCACGTTCGCCGAACCCTCGTCCAGCACCACGTGCTGCACTTCGGGGGGAGCGAAGCGCGCGGCGGGGGGAGGCGGGGCGACCGGCGGCGCAGCAGCGCGGCGCGCCGCCGCGCGCTGTCGGCCGATGATCGTCCCGATGAACGCGCCAATCAGCGCCCCGAAGCCGAACGCGACCCAGAGTTCCATGGGGCACCAATCTAGCGCACACCGGCGCGCGGCGCCGCATCGGTTGACCCCCCAAAGGGCCGATTCTACCTTTCTTCACCCGCCCTGGTGGTGAAACTGGTAGACACACTGTCTTGAGGGGGCAGCGCCGCAAGGCATCCCGGTTCGAATCCGGGCCAGGGCACTTTCAAGAGCTGGTTCGCTGTCGCAGCGAGACCCGCACGATGATGGCCATGGTGAGTGAGATCACCGCGCTGATGGCCGCCGTTAACCGTACAGACTGAGCGAATGCGTCCCGGGCCGTGTCGAGCAATTCGACACGGAGGTGGTGGGGTAGCTGTTGGGCCACCGAGAGCGCCCCGCCCAGCGTGGCCCTCGCGACCTCCGCCGCTTCGGGGGGAACGCCCATCGGGATCCCAGTAGCCATCATGCCACGGTACACCGCGACGCCGATGCTGCCGAGCACCGCGATCCCAAGCGCTCCGCCCAGCTCAGAGCTGGTCTCCGAGATTGCCGATGCGGCACCCGCCCGCTCGACCGGCGCGCTCCCGACGATCAGATCGGTCGCCAGGACGACCACCGGCGATAATCCCAGCGAATAGATGACGGACCCGATAACGATGGCCCCGAGCCCGGCGGCCCCGTCTACCTGAGTGAGCACTCCGAATCCAACGGCACCGACGACCAGCCCGACCCCTATCAGAGACCATGGGCGCACCCGGCGCGCGAGTACTGGGACCACCATGGAGCCCACGATGAACGCGGCCATCGAGGGCACCGTCGCCAGCCCTGCCTTCAATGGCGAAAGACCCAGCACGAGTTGCAGGTACTGCGCGATGAAGATGTACGCTCCAAATGCAACGAGTGTCGCCAGCAGATAGACTCCCAACGACGCACTGAAGGCGCGCGACCGGAACAGATGGAGGTCGATCAGCGGGTGGGCCAGCAGGCGCTGGCGGCGCAGAAAAACGATGCCGACGACGAGGCCCGTCACGATAGTGAGGGCCGGTACCAACGCGAGGCCGTGCTCGGCGATCCGCTTGAGGCCGTAGATCACCAGGAGCACGGCGACGAGCGACAGCGCCGCACTGAACAGATCCAGGCGCTCCGCTGCGGGATCGCGAAACTCCGGGAGCAGCACCGGCCCGAGCACCAGCAGGAGCAGCATCACCGGCACCCCGATCAGGAACACCGAGCCCCACCAGAAGTACTGCAGCAGCACTCCGCCGAGCAGCGGGCCGATCGCGCCCCCGACCGAATAGCTGGTAACCCACACCCCGATGGCGACTGTGCGCTGCTGTGGGTCGAGGAACATGTTGCGGATCAAGGACAGGGTCGACGGCGCCAGCGTCGCCCCGGCAACTCCGAGCAGCGCGCGGGTCGCGATCAGCATCTCGGCGGTCGTCGAGAACGCGGCGATCACCGAGGCGACGCCGAACGCCGCGGCGCCAATCAAGAGTCGCGGCGCGTCGCTTTGGGGCCGCTCACGCGGGCTCTACCGCCACCTTGATCCCGCGCCACCTTCCCTGACGGAACCGCAGCACGCTCAACGCACAGCGCGTGATGTGCCCCAGCAGGATGGCCGTCCAGATGTCGGCGGGGCGCAGGCCGCGCGTCGCCTGGAACAGGGCGCAGAGCCCGAGCGGCACCACGATCTGTGATACAATTGAGATGTACAGCGGTGACCGGGTGTCGCCCGTGCCCTGGAGTCCCCCGGTGTACGTGAGGGCGACGGTGACGAACAACCCCGAAACACTGAGGAAGCCGAGTAGCTGCACGCCCAGGCCGACGACCACCGGGTCGGTCATGCCGAACAGCCCGAGCAGCGAGTGCGGGATCGTGAGGAACAGGACGCCGATCGCGGCCGCGAGGCCGAGGCCAATCCCCGCCGCGACGTGCACGCCGTGCACGGCGCGGTCGGGACGACCGGCCCCCAGGTTCTGACCGCCCACGGTCGCGGCGGCGCTCATCAACCCCACCGACGTCCACGTGATGAAGGAGAACAGCTCGGTGTACCCCACCGCATAGGCGGCTTGCGCTTGGGCGCTCTGCGCGAGCGAGCCGATGAAACGGAGCAGCAGCACGCCCGCGATGTTCATCGCGATCCCCTGAACGCCGGTGGGCAGCCCGAAGCGGAACAGCTCGCGGATGATGCGCCAGTCGGGTCGCCAGCTCATGCCGCGGTGCCACGTCACCGGGAGCCGCCCGGAGAGCAGCATGTATCCCGCGATGCCGCTCACGACGATCCCCGCCACCGTGGTGCCGACGGCGGCGCCGGCGGTGCCCAGCCGGGGCAGGGGCCCGAGGCCCGTAATGAACGCCACGTTGCACACGATGTTCAGAGCGGTGAGGAGGACACCGAGGCGCAGCGGCGTGCGCGCGTCGCCCGCCGCCCGCAGGGCCCCGCTCACCATGAAGAAGAGCAGCATCCCAAGGCTGCCCACGAACATGATACGCAGGAACGGCAGGGCCTCGGCCTGCACGGCGGGCGCGGCGTTCACCACGCCGAGCAGCGACGGCGCCAGGAGCCACCCCAGCGGGGCCAGCAGCAATCCCCACAACGCCACCGCGGCGAGGAATGCCTGGTAGACGGTGCGATTCACCTTGTCGCGTTCGTTGGCCCCGGCGAAGCGGGCGACCAGCACACCCATCCCGCTGAACACCGACATCACGAACACGATGACGACAATGAAAATCTGGATGGCGACGCCGATCGCGGCGTTGCCGGCGTACCCGACGAAGTGCCCCACCAGGGCGTGATCGACCACGCCCTGGAGCCCGCCGATGAGGTTCTGGAGCATGGTGGGCCAGGCGAGCATCCAGACGGCGCGCGCGAGCGGACCCTCGACGATGGAGCGGTCGAGCGGCTTACTTCCCCCGCTTGGCATCCAGGCTCCATGGCCCCGGCCCGGCGGCAGAGATGTAGAGCCAAACAAAGCAGAACAGGATGGCGGGATGCCCCTGGTTCAGCACCGGCCAAAAGCCATGTGGCGCATGGCCCAGGAAATACGCGACGGCCATCTCGCCCGCGACGACGAAGGCGACCGGCCGGGTGAACAGTCCGAGCAGCAGGAACAGGCCGCCGAATGTCTCGAGGGTTCCCGCGATGCCGGGCAGCGACGCGATCGGCGCGGTGCCCCCGCCTGGCATGATGGCCGCCGGAAACGCAAACAGCTTGGCCGTCCCGAACTGCACGAAGAGAAATGCGGCCACGATCCGGAGGACGCTGAGCAGGTACGGCGCCCACGTCGGCCATCTCGCGGGGATGCCTGGAGCGGTCATGATACGCGTCTCACTTTCCGTTTTCGGAGTGAAGGGGACTAGGGCCCCCGGTGGACAGCCACGAGCCTCCCAGGATCAGCACCAATCCGGCGAGCGACGTGGGCCCGAGATGCTCATCGAGCACCACGACGCCGAGCAGCACGGCGACCAGCGGGTTGATGTACGTAATCACGCTCGCCCGGCTCGGTCCGGCCTCTGCGATGAGCCGAAAAAATACGACGAGCCCCAGCGCCGTGCAGACCACGCCGAGCACCGCGATGGCCCACAATGCGGACGCCGGGATCGCGTGTGGCGGGCTTAGAAACACGGCGGGGAGTAGTGCGACTGTCGACACCGTCAGACTCGCGGCCACCGGACCGAGCGGATCGAGATCGGCCAATCGGCGGCTCACGATAATGGGGGCCGTGGCGTACCCCACGGTCGCGAGCAGGACGAGGGCGGCACCGAGCAGCTCGTTGGGGCGACCGGCGACGTCGATGCCGAGCAAGGCGATGACCCCGCCGAGCCCGATCACGAGTCCGAGCAGCCGCAGTCCGGTCGGCTTGTCGCCGGGCGACAGGCGCACCGACAGGAGCGCCACAAAGAGCGGCATCGTCGCGATGAGAATCGCGGTCAGTGACGACGAGATGTACTGCTCGCCCATCGCGATGAGGACGAAAGGCGCGGCGATTTCGCACGCGGCGTAGGCCGCAATCGCCGCACCGCGCCCCTGCAGGCCGCGGAGCGCGCCCCGCCGCAGGGCCAGGGGCACGAGGAGCGCGGCGCCCAGGGCGACCCGTGACCATGCGAGAAATGCGGGCGGCACGCCGGCATCGACCGCGACCCTGATGAACAGGTAGGGCACGCCCCAGATCGCCGAGCTCAGGGCGAAGAGCCACCATGCGCGGGGGGTCACGTCGGTGATATGAGGGTGATCTCAGTCGCGATTCCGCCTGCGCTCGGCCGCAAGCTCGGGAATGGCGTCCACGAACACGGTCGGCTGGAGTCGATATCTGCTGGCCATCTGGCGCACCGCCGGTGCCCCTGCAGTCCGCATTTCCCCCTCGGGCTTGTCTCTTGGAAGCACCACGCAAGTCATGATTTCCTCCGCATCGTGTTGAGCTGACGGTCTACACTATCTAGACGTTTGGAGGAGGACAGAATCGACACGCACCCTCCCAAAACCACCCAATTTGAACGCCCAGACGGCGCGGAATGTTCGAGGCGGAGTCACATCTTGCGGCAGCGTTCCAATAGTCGGGCGTCTCCCACGCGCTCCGTCCACGCGGCGAATGCATGGGTGGGCCCGCGCCACCGGAGCTCGTCCACATCCTGGAAGAGTGGCGCATCGGTCCTGAGCGTGGCCAGGGTTTTGAACAACACTGCCCGGTCGCGCTGCTCCCCGAGCACCGTAGGGGGAAAGGTTTCGATCGCGCCGTACTGGTTCAGGAGCCGCGCCGCCGTGACCGCGCCGATCCCCGCAATGCCCGGATAGCCGTCGGCCGTGTCGCCCACGAGCGCGAGGAAGTCGGGGATCAACTTGGGCTCCACGCCGAATTTCTCGCGCACCCCAGCCGCGTTGCGAATCGTTTTCCCCTTGCGGTCGACCTGCACGACGCGATCGCCACGCACGCACTGGGCCAGGTCCTTGTCGGGCGTCCAGATGCAGACTTGCTCCACCCGCTGATCCTCGGAGGCGATCTGCGCCGCCGACGCCAGGGCATCGTCAGCTTCCAGCTCGATCATGGGCCAGACCACGACTCCCATTGCCGTGAGCGATTCCTCGAGCGGCTGGAATTGCGCGAGCAGCGCGGGCTCGATGCCCTCCCCGGTCTTGTAGTCGGGCCAGAGGTCGTTGCGGAACGACTCGATGACGTGATCGGTTGCCACACCGAGGTGAGTCGCTCCGGTCTCGATCATCTCCAGTATCGAATGCAGCACGCCGCTGACGGCGCCGAAGCGCTCATCCTTGCCCTTGCTGAAATGGCGCCGGCCGTAAAACTGGCGGAACAGCTCGTACGTGCCGTCGATGAGATGAACGATCATGCGGCAGCTAGCGGCCGCCGCTCACGATCAGCACGACGGCAGCCAGCGCACAGCCGACGCCGGTGACTTGCCACGGGCGGAGCCGCTCTCCCAGGACGATCCGCGCGAGCAGCACCGTGCTGGCGGGGTACAGCGAGGATAGCGTCACCACGATGCTGAGCGGCCCCTGCCGCGTGGCGAGCAGGTACAGGGCATTGGCGAGCATGTCCATCACGCCAGCGAAGATGACGAGCGCGGTCACCTGCGTCGGCATCCGGAGGGACCGCCCGCCGGCGATCGCCATGACCGCGAAGAGCGTCGTCGAAACCGTGCGCGCGACCAGCAGCGGCCACATGCCAGCCGTTGATCCCGCTTGGGCGAACGACAGGAGGAACACGCCGATCGCGATACCCGCAACGAGCGCAGTGCCGACGCCCGACTGGCGGCTGCCCGGCAATCCTGGCTCGCCCGCTCCCGGCTGCGTCCCTCCCTGCTGTTGGCTGACCAGGACGATCGAGACCATCCCCAGCGCGATGCCCGCGACGGCGAGCGGCATCGGCCGCTCGCCGAGCAACATCGAGACCACCACCGGAATGGCGACGGCGCACACGGCGGTCGTCGGCGCCACCACCGCCATCGTTCCGGTCGCGAGCGCGTGATACAGCAGCGCCACGCCGATTCCACCACTCAAGCCGGCGGCGGCTCCCCACAGCACATCAGCCCGCGCGGGCGACGCGTGGGGCAAGAGGGGCATGATCAACGCGAGCATGATCAACCCGGCGGCCTGTGAGAGCAGGACGACGGGGATGGTACTGGCGCGCCGGGTCGTGAGCCCGCCGGTGAAGTCGGCGGCACCGTAGAGCACTGCGGAGCCGATCGCCAGGAGGTACGCCACCTATTTCTCTCCGGTCGCCGAACGGTGCCCGCACGCGGCGGCCCGCTCGAGCAGCAGGGTGCGCTCGCGCGCATTGCGGGTAAGCGACGCGGCGCGCTCGAACTCGGCGCGCGCTTCGGCGAAGCGACCGAGCTTGTCGAGCAGATCGCCACGCACGGCGGGCAACAGGTGGTAACCCTCGAGTGCCGGCTCCGACCTCAGCGTATCGACGACCTCGAGGCCGGCTGCCGGACCGAACGCCATCGCCAGCGCCACTGCCCGATTGAGGTTCACGACGGGAGACGGTAGCAGCTGCGCGAGCCCGTCGTACAGCGCTACGATACGCGTCCAATCCGTCTCGTCCGGTGTGGCGGCTCGCGCGTGGCAGGCGGCGATCGCGGCCTGAAGCGCGTACGGGCCATACCCCCCACCGGGCGCCACCGCGCGCTCCAGCGCCGCCAGCCCGCGGCGGATGAGCAGGTGATCCCAGCGACTGCGGTCCTGATCGAGCAGCAGGATCGGTTCGCCCGACGGCCCGACGCGGGCGCTGGCGCGTGACGTCTGGAGCGACATCAGCGCGACGAGGCCGTGCACCTCCGGCTCCTGCGGCACGAGCTCCGCCAGGATCCGGCCGAGGCGCAGGGCGTCCTCGCACAGCGCCGGTCGCATCCAGTCGTCGCCGGCGGTCGCCGCGTAGCCCTCGTTGAACACGAGGTAGATCACCTCGAGCACCGAGGAGAGGCGGGCGGCGAGATCGGCCCCGCGGGGGACCTCGAAGGGGACGCGCGCCGCCGCGAGCGTGCGCTTGGCCCGGACGATGCGCTGCGCGATGGTGGCCTTCGGGACCAGGAAAGCCCGCGCGATCTCGTCGGTCGTGAGGCCGCCGAGCAGTCGGAGCGTGAGCGCGGTACGGGCCTCGGTCGAGAGCACCGGATGACAGGCCGTGAACATGAGGCTCAGGAGATCGTCGCCGACGTGATCGTCGAGCGCGGCGGCCAGCTCCCCCTCGGGACTCTCCTGGCGGGCTTCGAGCTCGTGCCCGAGCTCGACGTGCTTGCGCTCGAGCAGCTTGCCGCGGCGCAGGGCGTCGATGCCGCGGTGCTTCGCCGTGGCCATGAGCCAGGCGCCCGGGTTGTCCGGGACCCCTGACTCAGGCCACCGCTCGAGCGCGGCGACCAGCGCATCCTGCGCGAGATCCTCCGCCGTGCCGACGTCGCCCGTCAGGCGCGTAAGCCCGGCAATGACCTTGGCCGACTCGATCCGCCACACCGCTTCGATCGCTCGGTGGGCATCGGATACCGTCACCGCCTGGCCTCGTTCTGCGCGATCCGAGCCTTCACCAGCTTCCGCACCAGGGCCGTGGGAAGGGGTTTCATGGTTTCATCCGACGTCCATTTTGCGGAAGCGCTCCACCGCCTCGCTGGGTCTAAAATCATCCAGCTCGAACAGCTGTCGCACCTCGATCTCGCCTTCCTTGCCGTCCAGCGAGGGATTGGGAAAGCGCCGGGCCCATTCCATGGCTTCTTCCTTCGATTTCACCTGGATGATGGTGTAGCCCGCGATCAGCTCTTTTGCTTCGGTGAAGGGACCGTCGACCACGGTGCGCTTCTGTCCCGAGTACTTGATGCGCCATCCCTTCGACGTCGCCTGGAGTCCCGAGGCGTCGAGCAGCACGCCGGCCTTCTGCAGCTCTTCGTGGTACTTCGCCATCTCGCCGAGGATCTTCTCGTGCGGCATCACGCCCGCTTCCGAGTCCTTCGTGGCCTTCACGACGATCATGAATCGCATGGTTCTATCTCCGCAATCGCTTCTCTTGCTCCTTGAAGTCCGGCTCGATCAGCTCCTTCGTCTCCTTGTTGGCCTTGACCAGCACCATGAATCGCATCGTCGTCTCCTTCTTGTTTTGGGTTCTACCTACACGACGAGCGACGGGTGGCGAGATCGACGGGGTGGGTGAGGCCTACCCGCCGGCGATGGCCCCGAGCACGAAGAACGGCTCCGCCCCCTCGACCACGGCGGCGGGCAGCGGCGTGTCCGGCGACTCGTGGGTCAGATCCCGCTCGCAGGCAAAGAACCGCAGGAACGGACGGCGCTCGAGCGTAACGTGGTCGCGAATCGTGCCGCGCAGCATCGGGTATCTGGCCTCGAGCGCGTCGAGGATGGACGCCCGGGTGACCGGGCTGCCAATCTCGAGCTGCACCTCGTCGCGAACGTGCGCCAGGGTGCGCAGGTGCGGCGGGAGGACGACGCGGATCACCGCAGGGTCTGGACTTCCACCGACAGCACAGCCGGGAGATCCCGCACGATGGGCGTCCAGCTGTCTCCGGCATCGGCCGACATGTACACCTGTCCGCCCGAAGTGCCGAAATACACACCGCACTTATCGAGCGAGTC
>Ga0209055_1000531_pt1 | contig 26819 bp, 24 predicted proteins | sample GraSoiAngelo_110_FD_185875 | JGI IMG/M metagenome (GOLD analysis project Ga0209055, IMG submission 185875) | Grasslands soil microbial communities from the Angelo Coastal Reserve, California, USA - 14_0903_12_30cm (SPAdes) (version 2) | ecosystem: Environmental > Terrestrial > Soil > Grasslands ... | reverse complement strand
GGCGCCACGCGCGGCGGCTCGTCGCTCTGCTTCTTGTAGTGCGGCGGCCACGGCGCGTCGCCCAGGCCCGCGGCCTCCTGGGCGGCCGACAGCTCGAGGAGCCGGTCGAGTGATCCGGGTGCGGCGTCGATCGCCGCGGAGGCGTCGCCGCGCTCGGCCAGGCGCGCGGGCGCGGTGACCAACGTGAAGGTCGCCGGATCGCAGCCGGCGACCTCGTCCCACTCGAGGGGCATCGAGACCCGCGCGTCGGGTGTCGGCCGCACCGACCAGGCCGAGGCGACGGTGCGGTCCTTCGCGTTCTGGTTGTAGTCGAGAAAGACCCCGTGGCGCTCTTCCTTCCACCACTTGCTCGTCGCCAGCTCGGGCGCGCGCCGCTCGACCTCGCGGGCGAGGGCCAGGGTCGCGCGCCGTACCTGGTCGAAGCTCCAGCGCCGCTCGATGCGCACGTACACGTGCATGCCGCGCGAGCCCGACGTCTTGGGCCAGCCCCGTAGCTGGTGCTCGGTGAGCACGTCGCGGACGATCAGCGCCACGCGCCGAATCGCGTCCCAACTGGTGCCCGGGCCGGGGTCGAGGTCGACCCGGAGCTCGTCCGGATGCTCGAGATCGTCGGCGCGCACCGGATGCGGGTTGAGATCGATGCAGCCGAGGTTGACGATCCACAGGAGCTGGGCCGCGTCGCGCACGACGATCTCCCGCGCCGTGCGGCCGGAGGGAAAGGCGAGCTCGACCGTCTCGATCCAGTCGGGGTGCTGGTCCGGCGCCCGTTTCTGAAAGAACGGCTCGCTCTCCGCGCCATTCACGTAGCGCTTGAGCACGATCGGCCTCGCCGAGATCCCCCGCAACGCCCCGTCGGCGACCGCCGCGTAATATTTCACCAGGTCCAGCTTCGTGTGGCCCGCCTGGGGAAAGAACACCTTGTCCGGGTTGGTGATCGCCACCTCGCGCCCGGCCACTTCCAGAACGGTCTGCGGTGACTTCGCCATGTAGACAGTGTTGTCAATTCACCTGCGCCGCGCAAGGCGGCCGGAGAATGCGTGCTGGCTTTTGCGGGGGGAGTGTCGATTCGGAGCCTGCCCGTTCGACTCTAGGGTGAGAGGGCGACCGAGCCCGGCTCACCAAACGCACACAGAAGGAGTCGTAGGGAGTCATGACGATGCCATCGACGATGCAAGTTCAGCCCTACCTGTTCTTCGAGGGGCGCTGCCAGGAGGCGCTCGAGTTCTACCGTCGCGCGATCGGCGCCGAGGTCACGGCCCTCATGCGCTTCAAGGAAAGCCCCGACCCCGGGATGGCTCAACCAGGTGCCGAGGACAAGGTGATGCATGCCAGCTTCAAGGTCGGCGAGACCACCGTGCTGGCTTCGGACGGTCGATGCGGCGGGCACCCGAGCTTCCAGGGCTTCGCGCTGTCGCTCACGGTGGGAAGCGAGAGCGAGGCTGATCGGATGTTCGCGGCCCTGGTGGAGGGCGGGCAGGTGATCATGCCGCTGACCACGACCTTCTTTTCTCCGCGCTTCGGGATGACCACGGACCGGTTCGGCGTGTCCTGGATGGTCTACGTGGCGCGGCCGGGGTCGGCCAAGGCCGGTCGGAGCGAGGCGCTGGCCAAGCAATTCGAAGCGAAAGCCGAGGAGGCCATCGCCACCCTTCAGCGACTCGGCGATGCGGACTGGAGGAAGGTGACCCAGGCCGAAACGTGGTCGGTCGGAGTGACCGCGCACCATATGGCCGGCGTGCTCGAGGCGATCGCCGGAATGATCGAGACGGTCGCGTCCGGCCGGCCGTTCGAGAGCTTCAACCCGAGCTCGATCGACGAGATGAATGCCAGGCACGCGCGCGACTACGCCAGCTGCACCAAGGCCGAGACGATCGAGCTCTTCCGCCAAGGCGTCGGCGTGGCGGCCGCGACCATCCGCCGGTTGAGCGACGAGCAGCTGGCCAAGAGCGCGAAGGTCATGTCCACGATGCCACCGATGACCGTCGAGCAGCTCATCGCCGCCGGTCTGCTCGCCCACATCGACGATCACTTCGGCAGCATCCGTAAGACAGCCGGCCACTGAGTGGAGGGCGCCATGATCAAAGGCCTGCGCGGGGCGACGACCTGGAGTGAGGATCTGAACAACCTGCTGCCGTTCTATCGCGACCTGCTCGGCCTGCCGATCGCGATCCAGATTCCCGGCTTCGTGGTGCTCGGAAAGCTCGGCGCCGCGACCCTGGCGCTCGGGACTCACAGCGAGGTGCGCGGCCGCAACGCGGACCCCGCGCGTCACATGGTGGCGCTGGAGACCGACGGAAGCGGCTCAGCGCGGCCGGCGTGGAGTTCATCGAGAACCCGACCGACTCCGGCCAGCTGCGCATCGCGACGATGAAGGACCCGGAGGGCAATCTGATTCAGCTGCTGCAACCCATTCGCGGCTGAGCTGACCTATTTTTGCCGTTGACACACTCCGACCCAGGCCCTAGGGTTCGGTGGCCATGAGACCTTTCTCGATCGCCGTGGTGCTGCTGGGGCTGCTGCTCACGACGCCGTCGGGATTCGCGCAGGAGGTGTTGACCAATCAGTCGGTCGTCGAGATGGTCAAGGCGGGGCTCTCGGAGCGTGTCATCGTCGCAAAGATCCGGACGAGCCCGACGAACTTCGACGTGCGCACGGACGCGCTGATCGCGCTCAAGAAAAACGGTGTGCCGGAGAAGGTCATCGAGGCCATTCTCTCGCCGTCAGCTCCGGCCGCTTCCGCCGAGTCTTCGCCGTCCGCTGCTCCTCCCTCGGCAAGCGTGGCGGCCGTCCCACCCGCGATGAGCCCGGCACGCACGCGGCCGACGGTCTTCCAGGTCATTGCCGGGAAAGAGGTCGAGCTGATGGCGGCGGGCACGGAGCTCCAGAAAAATCGGGCGCCGTATTCGCGATCGAGTGAGCTGGTGTTGCCCGGGAACAAGGCGAAGTACCGTACGCCGGACCGCCAGCCGGTGTTCGTGATCACGTCCGAGCCCAACGAGATGCCGCTCGTCCGCCTCGAGCCCGGCAAAGACGATCGGAACCTCAAGATCGGGAGCGGGTCGCGCGTTCCGTACGGAGGCGGCTCGAGCCGTCGGGGCATACGCGGAGAGGACATGGTCGACGTCGACGCCGAGCGGGACAGCCGCGGGTTCTACCGGATTCGGCCGAGGGCTCCGCTGGAGCCCGGCGAATACGGATTCGTCTCCTCGCGCGGCGGCGGCTCGGTGGGCGGCAGCATGTACGATTTCGGAGTGGACTGAGCGCGCCGGCGCATCCGGCCCTCACTCGAACGGGCGCCCGTACCGCTCGAGGTGGGCCACCTCACGCAGCGCCTTGCGCTGCTTCTTGCCTCGTCCGACCGGGCGCGCCGGATAGCCGAACGGAAGGATCGCGAGCACCTCGAGGCCCGCCGGGATGTCGAGCAAGTCCTTGACCTTCTCGAGCCCCCCGAAGCCCACCCAGTTCGAGCCCACGCCATCGGCCCACCCCGCCAGCAGCATCGACTGGATCGCGCGGCTCGCGTCGGACACGGCGAATCGGGTCTTGTCGGTGGCGACGACGACGGCCAGCGGCGCCTGAGCGACGTATGACCCGCTCGAGGCCAGCGCCCCCAGCCGTCGTAGCGTTTCTCTCTCCCGGACCACGACGAAGTGCCAGGGCTGCCGGTTCATCCCGCTGCCGGTGAGCCGTCCGGCCTCGACGATCCGACGGACCACCTCTTCCGGAATCGGTTTGTTCTGATAGCCGCGCACCGCGAGGAGCGTGCGAACCGCATCGAAAACGTCCATGTGTCGCCTCCCGAGGAAAACGTAGGGCCCGAGCGCGCAGTATAATCGGGCGGCGATCGAGACGTTCCAGCGGTGCGGGGGGAGGCCCATATGCACGTCGGCCTGGTGATGGAGTGCGACCATCGAGACGGGAGAACGCAGGAGGAGGCGTTTGCCGAGGCGATGTCGATCGCCGAGATCGCGGAGACGCAGGGGCTCGACGGCGTCTGGCTGGCCGAGCGCCATTTCGCCGTCCACCGGAAACCGACCGATCCGATGGGCGCCGGGATTCCCTCGATCGCCTCGGTGCCGCTGGTGCTGGCCGCGGCGATCGCCGCCCGCACGACCCGGCTCCGGATCGGCCCCGGAGTCAGCGTGCTTCCGCTCTGCCACCCCATCCGCACGGCCGAAGAAGCCGCCACCGTCGATCAGATCAGTCGGGGCCGCCTCGACTTCGGCGTCGGGCGCAGCGGTTTCCCCCGCGCGTACTCGGGCTACGGTGTTCGATACGACGAGAGCCGCGAGCGCTTCCAGGAGTCTCTCGACGTCATCCTCAAGGCCTGGACGCAGGAGGGCTTCTCACACGCCGGGAAGTACTTCACCGCAGACAATCTGACCGTCGTGCCTCGCCCCTATCAGAAGCCGCACCCGCCGATCTGGGTGGCGGCGACCACCGCCGACACGTTTCCGATGGTCGGCCGCATGGGTTTCTCGCTCGTCACCGGGCTGCGCGGCTTCGACGTGCCCGAAGCGGTCGGGCACCTCAAGGCGTATCGCGAGGGGCTACGGGAGAGCGGCCACGCGGGCGTCCGCAACGTCTACCTCCGCATCCCGGTCTACGTCGCGGCCACCTCGGCCCGGGCGCGCTCCGAGGCGGAAGACAGCACGATGCGCTCGTATCGCCGGCTGGCCGAGAATTTCGCCTCGTCGGTCGGCGCGGCGGGCACGACCGGCTCGGAAGAGCGCGCGGAGCGCGCGGAACGCCTCTCGAACATCACCTACGACGACGTGCTGCGCGACCGGGTCGCGTACGGCACGCCGGACGAAGTGGTCGACCGGCTTCGCCAGCTCCGCGACGAGCTCGGCCTGGCGGGGATCATCGCGGAATCGAATGTCGGCGGGCGAATTCCCATCGAGCGCGTGCTGAACTCGATCCATCTCTATGCCCAAGAGGTCGCTCCGCGCCTGCGCGGGGCCCAGTGAGGAGTGGCACCATGACAACGAGCCGCACGTCCTACGTGTACGTGGGTCTGGCCGGTGAGACCGCTCCGGGCCGGCCCGTGAAATCGGGTCTCTATCGGATGGCCGTTGGCGACGACCGGTGGGAGCTCGTGACGCGCGGTCTGCCGGCCGCGCCCGCCATCCGGGCGATCGCGACACACCCCGAGGCCGCCGACACGGTGTACGTCGGAACGCAGGACGGTCCGTATCGCAGCACCGATCACGGAGAGCACTGGGAAAAGCTCGACGTGCCGGATCACGGGTTGCCGGTCTGGTCTCTCGCGTTCGATCCCCGCAACACGAAGGTCCTGTACGCGGGCTACGAGAACTGCGAGATCTATCGGAGCGAGGACGCGGGCGAGCGCTGGCGGCAGCTCCCGGTGACCGTCCGCTTCCCGGAGATCACCGTCGCCGCCGGATCGAACCCGGCCAAGCGCGTCCTGAAGCTGGCCGCCAACCCGGCCGACCCCGACGAGATCTACGGCGCCGTCGAAGTCGGCGGCGTGATCCGCAGCCTCGACGGCGGCGAGCACTGGGACAACATGAGCCACGGCCAATACGTGAACGACGACACCGTGGACATGCACGGTGTGCTGGTCGGGCGCTGGCGCCCCGGCCAGGTGTTCGCGATCGGTCGCGCCGGACTGTTCTGCAGCGCGGACCGGGGTGAGCACTGGGCCAGCGCGCGACTCGAGCCGCTCAACCCGAATGGACAGACGTACTGCCGCGATATCCGCGAGACTCCGGGCGACTCGAAGACGATCTGGGTGGCCGCGGGCGCGACCTTTCAAAGCGAGGTCGGCGTGTTGTTCCGCAGCAAGGACGGCGGCGCGAGCTGGAGTCGGGTGGACATGGGCGTGAAGCCGAAGACGACGATGTTCACGCTCGCCTTCGACACGCGGCAGCCCAGGCGCATGTTCTGCGCGACCAGCGGCGGCGAAGTGTTCGCCAGCGAGGACGGCGGGCAGAGCTGGGGTGCGCGTCCATTGCCCGAAGGCGCCACGCAGGTCTACGCGATGGGCTGCTCGTAGTCCGTTCGAGCCGTCGGCGTCGATAGAATTCCTGGCCATGGGCGACGACGAGGTGGCGACCGTACGCGCCATCACCGAGTATCGCGCGGTCGTCGCGTCCACCGTGACCGGCCATGGCGGGCGCGTGGTGGACGCGCCGGGCGACAACGTGCTGGCGGAGTTCGGGAGCGTCGTCGACGCCGTTCAGTGCGCGGTCGACGTCCAGCGCGAACTCCAGTCGCGGAACGCCGCGCTGCCAGCCGCGCGCCGGATGCGGTTCCGCGTCGGGATCAATCTCGGGGACGTCATCATCGAGGGCGAGCGGCTCTACGGAGACGGCGTCAACATCGCCGCTCGTCTGGAAAGTCTGGCCGAGGGCGGCGGCATCTGCCTCTCGGGCACAGCGTACGACCAGATCGAGGGAAAGCTTCCGTACAGCTACGAATTCAAAGGCGAGCACACCGTCAAGAACATCGCGCGACCGGTTCGCGTGTATCGCGTGCGTCTCGACCCGAGCGTTGCCGGGCCGTCCCGGCGAGCGACGTCCACGCGATTGGTCAAGGCGGTCGCTGCCTCCGTCGCCGCCTTGTTGCTGCTGGGCGCGGCGGGTTGGGTCGGCTGGCGCTGGCTCAGACCGCCGGAGTCCGCCGGGCTTCCGCTGCCCGACAAGCCGTCGGTGGCCGTCCTGCCCTTCGCGAACCTGAGCCAGGACCCGGCGCAGGAGTACTTCAGCGATGGCGTGACCGAAGACCTCATCACCGGCCTCTCGAAGGTCTCCGGATTGTTCGTCATCGCGCGCAACTCGGTCTTCACCTACAAGGGCAAGCCCGTGAAGGTCCGCGACGTGGGCCGTGACCTCGGCGTGCGTTACGTCCTGGAGGGTGGCGTGCAGCGCTCCGGCAGCCGGGTGCGCATCACGGCGCAGCTCGTCGACGCGAGCACCGGCTATCACATCTGGGCCGAGCGCTACGACCGCGAGGTGAACGACATCTTCGCCCTCCAGGACGAGGTCACGCAGCAGATCGTCCGAGCGATGGCCGTGAAGCTCACCGAGGGGGAGAAGGTGCGTCTCGGCCGGCCGCCGACCGGGGTCCTGGAGGCGTACGATCTCGTGCTGCGCGGACACGACGAGCGCAGGCTGAGCACGCGCGACGGCAATGCGGAGGCGCGGCGCCTGTTCGTGAAAGCTCTCGACCTGGACCCGGGGTACGCGGCGGCCTACCTCGGGTTGAGCTGGACACATCTTCAGAGCTGGCAGCTTCTGTGGAGCACCGATCGCGAGAGCCTCGCGCGGGCTCGCGACCTCGCCGAGCGGGCCATCGCGCTGAACGAATCGCTGGTCGGCGCTTATCACGTTCTGGGGCAGATCTATCTGTGGATGAAGGAACACGACCGCGCGATTGCCCAGGCGAAGCACGCCGTTGCGCTCGCGCCCAACGATGCCGACGGCTACGAGACTCTGGCCGAGATACTCGGCTGGTCGGGTAGGGCGGAGGAAAGCATCGGCGTGATCCGGCATGCCATGCGCCTCAATCCGCGCTATCCGTTCTTCTACCAGTGGACGTTGGGGCACGGCTACTATCTGACCGAGCGCAGACAAGAAGCGCTCGACGCCTTCGCCAGAGTCGTCCGAGAGAATCCGAACTTCTTCCCGGCGTACGCCTATCGCGGGGTGCTGTTCAGCGAGCTCGGACGCGTGAAGGAAGCGCGAGAGGCGTGGGGCAAGGCAAGCCACCTGAACCCGCGCGTCTCGATGCTGAGTCTTCGCGAGCGAATTCCGTACAAGCGACCGGCCGATCTCGACCGGCTCCTCACCGCCGCGCACCGCGCCGGCATGCCGTAGCGTCTCGCAAGTCCGGACGCCGAGTGCTCTCGGCGTCCGGGCCTCGCTAGAAGACCGGGACGCGTGTGTTCGCCGATCGACGATACGTCACGTGCTCGGCGAGGCGTTCGGGCTTCACGCCGCGGGCGAGGAGCTCACGGACTCCTGCCGTGGCGATCGCGATGGCGATGGTCTCGCCGGGGCACGCGTGGGGGCCGGAGCCGAACGTGAACGCGTGACGCGAGGGCCGGGACGGATCGAATTTCGCGGGCTCTGGATTCGCCGTCGGATCTCGGTTGGCGGCCGCGAGGACCACGAGCACGACGTCTCCGGCTTTCATGGCCTGTCCCGCGACGACGGCGTCCCGGGCGAGGAAGCGGCGCGTGTTGTGAACGGGCGGATCGTAGCGCACTACCTCGCGGACGAAAGCCTCGAGCTGGTCCCCGTTCGCCAGGCTCGCCGGTCGCGCCTGCCCCCGGCCCCCGAGCGTCACGAGCGTGTTGCCGATCAATCCGGTCGTCGCCTCGTAGGCCTGAGAGAGAAAGCCGATGCCGTTGGCGACGACGTCCTCACGATCGTCGTGCCCAGCGCGAGCGACCTCTCGATCGAGATCGCCGAGCAAGGTCGCGGGGGATGCCGTGTCGCGAGCGTTCAGCAACCCGCGGAACACGGCGAGGAGCTCGCTGGCCGCCGCGCTTCCTGGCGCCAGCTGTTCGCTCGTCGCGCCGGGCGCGATGCTTCGCGCGAAGTCCCCGACCATGGCCGCGATGCGAGCGAGCATGTCCGGGGCGACCCCGAGCATGCTGGCGAGGACGTACCCCGACAGAGTGAACGCGAACTCGTTCACGCGCGCCGGATCGTCGGCGGGCTTCAGCGCCTTGAAGAGGTGCTCCGCCCACCGCCGCGCTGGCTCGCCGACATGCTTCTCGAGGTCGACGGTCGCGGCCGACACCGCCGGCTTCAGCGCCGAGTGTTTCGCGCCGTCGTTCATTCGTACGAGGCGTCCGAAGATGGAGCCGGCCGGTGACCCCACCAGGGCCCGCGGCACGGGCTCACTCGGCGGGCGTACCAGACACGCGGGGCTCTCGAGCACCGCCGTGACCGTGGCCGCGCTGCAGGCGACCCACAAGCCGAGTGCTTCGTCGCGGTGGATGGGCCGCGTCGCGGTGAGATCCGCATAGTAAGGATACGGATCGGGGTGCGTCACCGCGGCGATCGGATCGGCCGGACGCAGGTCCGCGCTCACTTCGCGCGTCCCGTGAAGAGATCTGGCCAGCCGGCGACCCGGCGGCCGTGCCACGTCGGCCCCTCGCGCACGAACTTCCACTCCGGATTCCTGGCCACGTCGCGCAGGCTCGCGCAGACCTGATGGAACGTCGGCACATCGGCGTCGGCGCACTCGAAGTAGGTGACGAAGTCGTACGCGCTCTCGGGCGCCGGCTCGCTCGTACTCTTGTAGGTCCGTCGGAGCAGGCACGAGATGCCGGCCGCCGACGCGAGCGCGTGCCCCTCGTTCTGCATCCGCCCCTCGTCGTCGTAGCGAGGCAGGAAGTACGTGTGCCGCTCCATCCAGTCCTTCGCCCACCACGCGGCCGTCTTGTTCATCGGCAGCAGGAACGCGTTGGGCATGAGGCGTCCGGACTGCTGCACGACCTGGTGCGCGTAGGCGAAGTTGTTCATGGCCGCGCCGGTGTAGGTCCTGGGGCGGACGACGCCGCCGATCACGCGCAGACGCGCCATCGAGCCGAGCAGGCGCGTCGCCTCGGCGCAGAAGTCGCTCACCGGTTGTGCGGTCGGCGCCGCGACGTGCACGACGGCGTCGGCCCGCGCGACGCCGTCGTCGGCGACCGTGCCGGCGGCCGCGCCGTGTCGGCGCAGATAGGCGATCGATTGGGCCGGCGGGCCTCCGGCCGGCTCGAACTCGTTGACGAGGCCGAGCTTCTCGGCGAGCGCGGGGATGGCGGCGCCGACGACACCGCGAATGTCGGCGCCGTCGGCGAGTCGCACGCAGACGTAGGCTCCGTGGCGAAGGATCTCACCGGCGAGGACCGAGTTGTCGAGCATGGCGCACCTCCTGACCCGCACCGTACCGGCGGGCCGTCCATGTGTCCAATGCATAGAGCAGCGTCGACGAAGAGCTGCGTATGGGAAGCCTGCGGGCCATGCGCATCTCCGGAGCCAGGGTCACGATTCCGGTCGTGCTGATCCATCGCCGGCGCGCGTATCTCAGCGGCGCCGCCCGGGCCCTGATGGCCGAGCTGACGGCGTGGCCCAGCCGCCAGACGCCACCGCGCGGGGTGAACGGCTCGGGCCGCCGCCTCGCCCGCGGCGCTCGAAAGACCGCCGGCCGACACGGGTAGCATCCTCAGGAGCATCGACACTGGAAAACTTGAGTCTCCGCCTCGGATTTTGCTTGTATGTTGGGGTTATGCGAACCATCGAGCGAGCCATTGGCAGCGCGTAGCCGCAAGCAGACTCATCCGGAGCCCAGTCCTCCCGCTTCCACCGCGACCTCCAGACCGTCGGTCTCCGCCGTCGAGATGGGAGCGCGCCAGCGGGAGATCTCCGTCTCGGAGTTCTTCACCAAGAATCGCCATCTCCTCGGCTTCGACAATCCGCGAAAGGCCCTGCTGACCTGCGTCAAGGAGGCCGTCGACAACGCGCTCGACGCCTGCGAAGAGGCTGGAATTCTCCCCGACGTGGTCGTCAAGCTGGAGGCGGTGGCCAACGGAGGACCGCCGCCCCCCGCGAGCCAGGCGAGCCGCTTCCGGATCACGGTCACCGACAACGGCCCCGGCATCGTCCGACAGCAGATTCCGCCGATCTTCGCGAAGCTCCTCTACGGATCGAAGTTTCACCGGCTGCGCATGAGCCGCGGCCAGCAGGGCATCGGCATCTCGGCGGCCGGCATGTACGGGCAGCTCACCACCGGCAAGCCCGTCCAGATCATCTCGCGCACGAGCGCGCGGTCGCCGGCCCACTTCTTCGAGGTCCAGATCGACACCAAGAAGAACGAGCCGCTCATTCTCGAGAAGAAGCAGATCGACTGGGAGTCGCCGCGCGGCACCCAGGTGACGATGGAAGTCGAGGGGCGTTACCAGAAGGGCCGCGCCTCGGTCGACGAATACGTCGAGCAGACGATCATCGCGAATCCGCACGTCAAGTTGACGTACCTGACCCCGGAAGGGGAAACCAAAGAGCATCCCCGGACGTACGACCAGGTGCCGGAGTCGCCGCGCGAGATCAAGCCGCATCCCTACGGCATCGAGCTCGGGATGTTGCTCAAGATGCTCCAGGACACGAAGAGCCACTGGCTCTCGGGATTCCTGGCCGGGGATTTCAGTCGCGTGTCGCCGCGTCTGGCCGAGGACATCTGCAAGACCGCGGGCGTCTCGCCGCGCGCGCGGCCGCGAGACGTCCATGGCCAGGCCGCCGAGAATCTCTACAGGGCGATCCAGTCGACGAAGATCATGGCGCCGCCGACCAACTGCCTGTCGCCGATCGGCGAGCGGGCGATTCTCTCGGGGCTCTACCAGCAGATCAAGGGCGACTTCTACACGGCGGTCAGCCGGCCGCCAGCGGTGTACCGCGGCAATCCCTTCGTGATCGAGGCGGGCCTGGCCTACGGGCGAGGGCCCGAGCAGGCGCAGGAGGACCAGCAGAAGAAGGCGGTCCCGCTCGCGGAGGGCGAAGCCGATCAGGGTGACGACAACGAGCTCGCGCGCGTCATCCGCTACGCGAACCGCGTGCCGCTTCTCTACCAGCAATCGGCCTGCGCGATCTTCAAGTCGGTGCTCGACACGACGTGGCGAACCTACGGCGTGTCGCAGTCCCGGGGCGCGCTGCCGGCCGGGCCCATGGTGATCTTCGTCCACATGGCCTCGGTCTGGGTCCCGTTCACGAGCGAATCGAAGGAGGCGATCGCCGAGTACGACGAGATCCGCAAGGAGATCACCCTGGCGTTGCGCGAATGCGGCCGGCGCCTGGGCGCGTTCCTGAGACGGCGCGAGCGGGCCTACAGCGAGCAGAACCGGCGCGACATCTTCGAGCTCTACATCGAGGAGGTCGTCGAGTCGTGCAACCGTCTCAAGGGCGGCCGGCTGCCGGTCGCGAAGCTGAAGGAGCAGCTCCAGAAGATGGCCATGAAGCGGACGGGCGGCGAGAAGACCGACGAGGTGCTCGGCAAGAACGGGAGCGGTCCGGAAGGCCTCCCGCACTCGATCATCGTCACGCCGGAGGGCGTCGAAGGTGAAGTGCCGAAGATGATCGCGGAATCACCCCCGGCCACGGCGGCGAACGGAAACGGGCATCCCGCCGTGGAAGAGGAGGCCGCCGCGAAATCAATGGCGACGACGAAAGCGACGGCCAAGACAACGTCGACGGCGAGGGCGAAGAAGCGAGCCCTCGCCACGGGCCGCCGCGAGAGTGCCGGCCGCGCGGCGCATGGGCGCACGATAGACCGCAGGCCGAGAAGTGCCCATCCGACCGCCAAGTCGAAAGCGCGCTCTCGGCGCGGGAAGGGGTAGGACACGCCGATGGCAGCGAAGGCTCGAAAAGTCAGCACGGTCGAGAAGAAACTCGTGGGCGTGGCCGACCTCGTCATCGACGCGGCGCAGCGACGGAAGGATCCCACCCTCGCGATCCCCGTCCGCTCGCTCTCCAACGTCACGTTCGACGAGCGCAAGGGCCTGATCGAGCTCGGCCGCCGCAAGCAGGCCCGGTCATTCTTCAACGTCGGGATGGCCAAGAAGTTCATGCAGACGGTGCTGGTCGCCGACGCCCTCTGCGAGCTTCAGCGGGCGAACCTGACGACCTCGCTCCGCGAGATCTATTACCGGACGAAGCACACGATCAAGAACTCCCACGAGAACACGCTCGACACCCAGGACGAATCCGATCCGCTCATCGAGGACCTGGAAGTGACGTTGGCGGCGCTGCGCGAGGAGCTGCACGTGCGCGCCGAGAACGCCGGATCGATCGTCGGGCCGCTGGTGCTGGTGGACGACGGCGACCGGGTGGACTGCGCGCGGCTCGGCAAGGGCGGCTATTCCGTCCCGTCGATCGTCGAGCCGGAGTATCTCGAGATCCGGCAATGCACCGCGGACTTCCTCCTGCTGGTCGAGAAGGGCACGCAGTGGAACCGACTCTCGGAAGACAAGTTCTGGAGAACGCACAACTGCGTGCTGCTGACGGGCAATGGGCAGCCGCCGCGCGGCGTCCGGCGCCTGGCGCGGCGCCTGCACGACGAGAAGAAGCTGCCGGTCTACGTGCTCGTGGACAACGATCCGTGGGGCTACTACATTTACTCGGTCATCAAGCAGGGCTCGATCAACCTGGCGTTCGAGAGCCAGCGCATGGCCATTCCCAAGGCCAAGTTCATGGGGCTCTCGAGCGCGGACCCGGAGGCCTACGAGCTGCCGCGCAACGTCGGCATCAAGCTGAACGACAAGGACATCGCGCGCGCGCGTGAGCTCCTCGGCTACACCTGGTTTCAGAAGAAAGGCTGGCAGACCGAGATCAAGCGGATGCTCTCGACGGGGCTCAAGTACGAGCTCGACGCTCTCGCCAACAAGGACTTTCAGTTCCTGACCAAGAAGTATCTGCCCCGCAAGCTCAAAGAGAAGGATTGGTTGGACTAGACCCGGGCGCTTGGCTATTGTCCTCGCGGGGACAGACGCCATGCCGCTGGTCTCGTTTCACGACGTCCAGAAGACCTATCGCTCGCTCCAGGGAGTCGACTACCCGGCGATAGAGCACTTCAGCATCGACATCGAGCTGGGCGAGTTCTTCTGCCTGCTCGGTCCCAGCGGCTGCGGCAAGACGACGGTGCTCAAGATGCTCGCGGGCTTCGAGGCACCGACGGCGGGCCGGATCCTGATGGACGGCCGCCCGGTCACCGGCGCCAGCCGCGACCGCGGCGTCGTCTTCCAGGGCGACGACTCGCTCTACGGCTGGCTCAGCGCCGTCGAGAACGTCGAGTTCGGATTGCGCATGCGGCGCGTGAGCCGAGCCGAACGGCGCGAGCGAGCCATGCGCTACCTGGAGCTGGTCGGGCTCCGGGGTCAGGAGCAGAAGTACCCGGCCGAGCTCTCGGGCGGCATGAAGCAGCGCATCCAGATCGCGCGCGTGCTGGCCAACGAGCCGAAGATGCTGCTCATGGACGAGCCGTTCGCGGCGCTCGACGCCCAGACCCGATCGCTCATGCAGGCGGAGCTGGCCAACATCTGGCGGGCCACCCGCACGACGGTTCTCTTCATCACCCACGACATCGACGAGGCGGTCACCCTGGGCAAGCGCATCGGCGTGATGCGCGCCGGGCCGCGGTCGCAGGTCAAGGGTGTGGTCGAGGTCTCGCTGAACGGCGCGCGCAGCCGCACCGACGACGCGTTCCTGCGCTACTACAAAACGGTGCACGAGATGATCCGCGACGAAGTCGCCAAATCCCTCGCGCGCGCGGACTAGCGAATGCGCCTGACGCAACGCCTGTGGACCGGGTACGGAGGCTATGCGCTGGGCTTCGCCAGCCTGTTCGTGGTCTGGCAGCTGGCGTCGCTCTACCTGGTCAGCTCGGTGCTGTTCCCGCCGCCGACGATCGTCTTCCACAAGGGCCTCGTGCTGGCGAAGAACGGCGTGCTGCTCGCGAATCTCGCGGCCAGCCTGCAGCGAATCCTGGCCGGGTTCGTGGCCGGGTCGCTCCTGGGGATTCCCGTCGGGCTCGCCATGGGCTCCTTCCGGCCGGTGCGCAGGCTGCTGGAGCCCTACACGGAGTTCTTGCGCTTCATCCCGTCTGTCGCCATGATCACGGTCGCGGTGATCTGGTTCGGGATCGGCGAGGCGTCCAAGGTTTTCCTCATCATCTACACGACGATCTTCATCGTCATCCTGAACACGGCGGCCGGCGTCTCGGCCATCGCGCCCAACAAGATCCGCGCGGCGGAATCGCTGGGCGCAAGCCGGGCGCAGATCTTCTTTCACGTGGCGCTGCCGGCGACGGTCCCGTACATCCTCACCGGGATGCGGCTGGCGATGGCGAACTCCTTCACCACGATCGTGGCGGCCGAGCTGATCGCCGCCAACGACGGTCTGGGCAAGATGCTGTGGGACGGGCGACTGTTCATGCTGGTGGACGAGATCTTCGTCTCCCTGGTCACCCTGGGGCTTCTCGGCTTCGCCACCGATCGCATGTTCCGATGGAGCATCTATACGTTCGCGGGCAAATATTCGCCGGCAACCTAGCGCCCTGCCAGGAGAGGAGCTTTCATGCTGACGCGCGGTGCGCAAACACGTGGTGTGCAGTGCCTGCTCGTGTTGAGCCTCGTGCTGTGGAGCGGTGCGGCGTGGGCCCAGACCAAGATGACCATCGCCACCGGAGTGGATCCGGTGTTCTCCGCCTACTACGTGGCCCAACAGGAGGGACTCTTCAAGAAGCACGGGCTCGACGTACGGATCAACACGGGTCCGTCGGGCTCGGCCATGGTGTCCTTCCTCATCAACGGCCAGATCGAGTCCGCCTTCGGCTCCGAGATCGCCGGGGTCAGCAATCACAACCTGGATCCCAACGTGGTGGTCGTCGCCCAGGCCACGCGCCTCGTGCGCTGGATCGCGATCGTGGGCCGTAACGTCGACACCCTGGATCAGCTGAAGGGCAAGAAGCTCGGCGTGGCGCGCGGCTCGGGCGGCGAGGTGTTCTGGCTGGCCCTGATCGACAAGCTCAAGCTGAACCCGGCGGATTACACGGTCGTCAACGTGGAGGCGCCGGAGATGGTGGCGGCGCTCGAGCGCGGCAACATCGACGCCTACGCGGTGTGGGAGCCGTGGGTCACCCGCGGCCTCGCAGCGGTCAAGAACACCAAGGTGCTCCGAGACCAGGAAGGCATCCTGGAGCAGGGCGTCTACATCTACATGAACCTCGCCTGGATCCGGAAGAATCCGGAGCAGGCGGAAGGGTTCATGCGCGCCCTCGTCGAGGCGACGGACATCATCAACAAGGACCAAAAGCACGCCGCCAAGGACGTGTCCGACTTCCTCAAGAGCCTCGACCCGCCGCTGGTGGAACAGCTCATGACCAAGCTCCGCTTCGAGATGGTCCTGGACGACTTCACCATCAGCCTGTTCCGCCTGGCCGAGACGCAGCTGAAGCAGCAGGGCAAGCTCACCAAGCCTCTCGATCTGGGCGCGTTCGTGTATCCGGATCTCCTGCGCAAGGTCCTGCCCAAGAGCGTCAACTACAAGCCGTGAGCCTGACCGGCGCAAGCCTCGAGGACGGTTGCCGGCCATGAGGCGCTCGCTCTCGCAGAGCCCGGGGCGCATCTTCTATGGCTGGTGGATCGTGGCGATCGGCTGCGTCCAGGACGCGGTGAAGGGCGGGTTGTTCAACACCGGATTCACCCTGTATTTCCTGCCGGTACTCACCGAGCTCAACCTCAGCCGTGCCGCGACCTCGCTGCCGTTCTCTCTCTCCAGGCTCGAGGCTGCTCTCGGGGCGCCGTTCGTCGGATATCTCATCGACCGATTCGACGTCAGGGTGATGCTCGTCGTGGGGACCTTGCTCGCGGGGCTGGGGCTCATCCTGCTCTCGCTCACCCACAGCTACCTTCTCTTCCTCCTCGTCTTCATCGGACCCCTGAGCTTCGGCTTCCAGGCCGGGTTCAATCAGGCCACCCTGGCGGTGGTCGCTCACTGGTTTCGCCGCAAGCGTGGGCTCGCGATGGCCATCGTCCAGACCGGCCAGGCCATCGGCGGGGTGGTGATCTTTCCGCTGGTCGCGCTGGCCGTGTTGAATCTCGGCTGGCGGACGGCTGCGGTCCTGTCCGGCCTCGTCGTGCTCCTGCTGCTTCCGCTCGTCCTTTTCATCCGGCGCTCACCGGAGAGCATGGGCTTGCTGCCCGACGGTGAAAGCTCAGCCCGTGGCGCCGCGCTCGGGCGCACGCCTCCACTCGGCGACGCAAAGGAGTTCACGACCCGGGAGGCTCTGCGAACGCCGACGTTCTGGCTGCTCGCCGCGTTTCACGGCCTGCGCAACGTCCCCTATGCCGGGGTGACTGTGCACCTGGTGCCGCTCCTGGTCTGGAAAGGGCTCGACGAGCCGGCGGCGGCGTTCTACGTCGGGCTCACGGCGCTGGCGACCGTGGTCGTCCGGCCGCTGACGGGGTGGCTCGGCGACCGGCAGTCGAAGCAGATGGTCGGCGCCGTGGGGGTCTTGCTGGGCGCCGCCGGTCTCGTCGTGCTGGCGTACGGGGACGGGGCGTGGTGGGCGCTCCTGCTCTTCGCCGTCTTGTTTTCGTTCGGCGACGGCGTGAACTCGGTGACGTGGGCCCTGGTGGGTGACGTCTTCGGTCGCGCTCACTTCGCCACGATCCGGGGCTGGATCAGCATGTTCCAGAGTTTCGCCTCGATGCCGGCCGCCGTGTACACCGGCTGGATTTACGACCGGACCCAGAGCTACACGCAGGCGTTGATCGCGTTCGTGATCTGCTACGGCGCGGCCGCGCTCGTCCTGTGGCTGATCCCACATCCGATGCGGCCGGCTCCGCTCGAGGTGGCCGCGAGTCAGGCGTTGAGCGTCTCCTAGAACCTCGCGCTGATCTTCGCGCCCTTCGAGGTCTGACACGAGCCGACGCCGCCGCCGCGCATGCCCGCTTCCGAGGCGTCGAGCGAGAATCGGCAGAGCATCGTACTGCCGCGGTTACCCTTCAAGGTCGCGATCGCCTTGTTGAGATGCGCGCTGACGAATGCGATCCGGTCTCGCGCCGCGCCCCACATGCTGTCGTCGATCTCGCCGCGAGCGTCGGCCGGCTCGTCGCCTTCCCAGGTCGGATCGATCCGGCCGCGCGACATCCCCTTCTTTACGACCGTGTACTTGCCCGAGAACCGCTCGCCGTCGGGCATGACGGCCGCCATCGTGCCGCTGCCGCCGAAGAGTCCCGATTCCCAGCTCATCGTGAGGGGCGCCGCCTCCTGACCGGCCATGGAGACGCGCCCGGTCACCGGCCCCGAGGCGCAGCCCACGATCCCGATGGCGAGGAGTGAGATCACCAGCATCTGGATCGAGTCGGTCCGCATGCGGTCCTTCCCCCTCGTGTCAGCGCGCCGTGCCGAGTCGGCGGCGCATTCGTGCGACGACGCGATGAACTTCGGGTGCGAGGCGATGATAGACGATCGCCGCCGGCCACGGAAGCGGGCTTCCGGGGGAGCGTGCTACCGGATGCCGGCCGACCGACCGCTTTCGAAGAGGGGGACGGTGCCCGGCGCCTGAACGCCCTCGATCGAGAGCAGGCGAAGCTTCGTTCTGATCCCGCCGCGCGCCGAGAAGCCGCCGATCTTGCCGCCGGCCGCGAGCACACGGTGGCACGGCACCACGATCGCGAACGGATTGTGGCCGAGCGCGGATCCGACGTCGCGCGCCGCGCCGGGCTCGCCCAGCCGCGCGGCGATCTCACCGTAGGACAGCGTCACGCCCGCTGGAATCGTGCGCGCGACCTCGTAGACGCGGCGATCGAACGGCGCGACCTGCCGCATGTCGAGCTGGATGAACGACAGATCTTTCGCCTCGCCGCTGAGAAGCGCCACGATGCCCTCGAGGGCGTGCTGCACGTCGGGCGGCGCCGGCGATTCGTGAGCGTCCGGGAACTCGCGGCGTATGCGCGCGCGCGCCGCCGACTCGCTCGCCTCCGGCAGCCGGACGCCCACGACTCCCCGGTCGCCCCACACGATCCCGCAGACGCCGATCGGTGTCTCGAAGAGCAGGAAGCCGAGGTCCGTCACGACGTCCGTTGCCTCCACTCTCGGATCTGGGCGGCGTGCTCTCGGTAGTGTCCGGGGCCCGCGCCATCGAACGAGTCGCGGGCGGCGCCGCCCGGCGCGAAGTGCGGCTCCGGCAGCGCTGCGGCGGCGCCGACGAAGCGTCGATGGCTGAGATCCAGCTCGGCCAGGACGTCGGCGGTCTTCACCCCCGTCTTGCGCTCGACGAAGCGCGCGTTCCACGCATCGAAATCATCATACGTCCCCGGTGGGTAGGGTGCTTCGCCCTTGGCGATGTTTCCGAGGGCCGGGATCATCGCCTCGTGCCAGCCGGAGATGTGAATCAGGATCTCGCGGGTGCCCCAGCTCCCGAGCCACACGCGGCGCATCTGCTCGTCGGTGAGGCCGTCGACCGCCTGACGAAGCTCGGCGAACGTTTCCTCGGCCTGCCGCAGCATCGTGCTCTTGTCGCTCATCGTCTTCCTCCCGCCCGCGGTTGTGATTACGCCTTCTGAGACCCCGGCCGGGCCCCCTTGTGAAAGGCTCCGTCGGAAACTCCCTGACCGGGAGGGCTGGTCACGGTCGGTCCATCCTGGCTGACAGATCGGTCAGAAAGAGACCGACTGAACCAGGGCAGCCGCCCTGGCCAGCACAATAAGTGCCCGTCAAATTGGAGATGACGAGACTGTCCGGAAATGGTCTGTGTTTTGCCTCTTTCGAGCCCGACTATGATGCTCAACTCCCCCTTTCCATGCGCTATCGGTGCGGGTGCGGTCCGCCGCCATCCGTCGTCGGCGGCGTGTCGGGCGCTTCGGCGCGATCATTGCGCACGATAACGAGGGTGTTCGGCACGCGGCTGGCGGCGAAACCCTTCGCCATCTCGCTGCTCCTCATCGTGGTGCTGGCCGTCGTCGGATACCTGAGCTTCCATGCGGTCGGCAATCTGGTGGCCGTCAATCGAGAGATCGCGACCCGCACGATCCCGGCGGTTCGACTGGCCGCGTCGACTCGGGAGGCGATCACCCAGCTCGTCCGCCTCGAGATGCGCGCGCTGGTTTTGGGTGACCCCGGGTACGCCAAGGCCTGGAACGAGCGGGCGGCGCGCGTGGCGGAGGATCTCGAGCAGCTCGCCGGCTCCGCGCAAAGCGCGCGCGAGACCAACCAGCTCGCCGCGGCGCGGTCCGCCTTCGAGCGGTATCGCGGCGTCGTCATCGCCGAGCAGGAGCTCCTTCAGCGCGGCGACAAAGCACGGGCGCTCGCCCTGACCGACGCCGAGGCTCGGACGCTCGCCGAGGAAGTCCAGGAAAGTCTCGACGGCTTGATGGCGGCGATCCATACGCGAGTCCTCGCCGCGCAGGCCGAGGCCGCGCGGCTCGAAGCCCGCACGTGGACAGGGGTGCTGATCGCGCTGAGCGCGGCCGTCGGCCTGGCGCTGCTCGTCGCGCTCGAGAACGCTCGCCTGCACGCTGAAGCCCAGCGCCACATCCGTCAGCTGACCGAGCAATCGCGGCAGCTCCTCCAGGCCAAGGTCGCGGCCGAGCAGGCCAGCCGGGCCAAGAGCGAGTTCCTCGCCTCGATGAGCCACGAGCTTCGCACGCCGCTCAACGCCGTCATCGGCTTCTCCCAGGTGCTCGCCAACAAGACGTACGGAGACGTGAACGAGCGCCAGCTCGAATATCTGACGTCGATCCTCATCGGCGGCCGCCACCTCCGAAAGCTGGTCGACGACCTGCTCGATCTGGCGAAGGTCGACGCCGGCCACCTGACCCTCGACCTCACGCGCGTGGCCGTCGCCGAGGACATCCCGGAAGTCGTGGGCGTCGTCCAGTCCCTCGCCCAGCAGAAGAACATCACGGTGACCGTGGAGGTGAAGGAGCCGCTGCCGACGATCACCGCCGATCGGATGCGCGTGCAGCAGATGATCTACAACTTGCTGAGCAACGCGATCAAGTTCACCGATCCGGGCGGGCACGTCACGGTGACGGCCGACACGCTCTTCCCCGGCGGCCCGTGCGACTCGTGCTCGCTACGGATCAGAGTCGCGGACACCGGGATCGGCATCAAGGCGGAGGACCAGGCCCGCATCTTCGAGAAGTTCGAGCAGGTCGATGCCTCGCCCGCCCGCGAGCAGGAGGGAACCGGGCTCGGCCTCGCCCTGACGCGCAAGCTCGTCGAGCTTCACGGCGGCCAGATCAGCGTGGAGAGCGACGGCATCAAGGGCCGGGGCAGCATGTTCACGGTGCTCCTACCGCTCGCGCCCCCCGAGACGGAGCCCGCTAGCTGACGCGTCCGCCCCTTCGGTCAGGAGAGCGCCGTCGGCGCGGGCAGCCGCTCGTACATCCGGTGCACGTCGGATCCGTGGAAACGCGCGACGTGATTGGTCGGCGGCAGCGCCTCCGTGTAGAAGAACTCCGGTAGCTCGTCGTCCTTCTCGGTGAATCCGGCGCGGCGGTTGAACTCGTACTCGAGCCGGAGCGCGTCACGCCCCAGCGGCTCGAAGAAGTCCTTGGTCAAGCTCGTTCCGTGCGCGGCGTTGATCGCGTTGACGAGGAACTCCGTGTTCGGATTGGTCACGCTCATGCCGAAGATGCAGAGCCCGAGCGAGTCGTTGGCCGCCACCCGCGCCTGGTGCGCCAGACTCTGCTCGACGATCTGCTCGGCGTTCATCTCGCGCGTCTTGAGCCGCGGGAGGTTGCCCGCGGTGTGGTCGGCGCCCTGCGCGGTCGCCATCATCGTGACGCCGGTGGCCTCGACCACGCGCGGATCGTAGGCACTGATCGCCTGCTTTTTGATGACGGGGACCCGGCGCACGTCGTAGTGAGCGCCGACCCGCGCGGTTCCTTGCGCCCAGAGTCGGCCCTGCTCGGTGCCCCGGCGCATCTCGGCCATGCAGTCAGCCATGAACTTCACGTCGCCGAACACGCCGAGCCCGGCCTCCATCAGGACGGCCAGGGTGGCGCCGAGCTCGATGGTGTCGACGCCCAGGTCGTTCGCGAGGAAATTCATCTGCGCGAGGTCGTCGGGATCACTCAGGCCGCAGTTCGTGCCGAGCAACCCGAGCGTCTCGTACTCCACCGGAGAGACGACTTCTTTGCCGCTCGCATCGACGTAGACGTTGCTGCACTGGATCACACAGCCCGGCATGCAGGCGTGCGTGTGCTCGCCGCCTCGCGAGACGTTGAGCTGGCTGATGTGGTCGCCGCCCATCTTGAATTTCCCGCCGCCGGCGACGTCCACCTGCTGGCCGGCGCTGAAGTTGCGTACCGGCAGGCCGCCCAGCGCGTTCTGGAGGTCGGCCATGCCCATGGTGCCGATCTTCTGGTAGAAGTTCGTGACCATGGAGTCCGCCAGGAGCATCTTCGCGTAGTCCTTGATCGCGACGTTGACCTTCTTGGCGTCGGTGAAGGGGGGGATCTTGTCCAGGTCCACCACGACAGCCTTCACCCTCTTGGATCCCATCACCGCGCCGACGCCGCCGCGTGCCGACAGCCGAGCAGGTCTGCCGTCCTTGTCGCTGAACGCGATGCCCGCCAGGAGACCCTGATACTCGCCGACGGGGCCACAGAGCGCGATCGTGACTTTCCGCCCGTACTTCTTGTGCAGCATCTCCTGGGCCTCGAAGTTGCCTTTGCCCAGGTACGGCGCGGCGTCGTCGAACTCGATGGTGTCGTCCTTCTTGAAATGGATGATGACCCAGTCGGCCGATGCGCCGTGCAAGGTGAAGCCCGCGACCTTGAGCTGCCCCAGCCCGTAGCTGAAGCTGCCGCCACCGTTGGCCTCCTTGATGCCGCCCGTGAGTGGGCTCTTGCAGCCGACGCTCGTGCGATTGGCGTTCGAGAAGCTGGTGCCGGCGAACGGACCGGCCGAGAAGATGAGCGGGTTGGCAGGCGACAGCGGATCGACCGTAGCCGCGTCGAGGTCGAGGAGCGTCCGGGCGATCCAATACCGGCCGGCCCTGACGATCTCCTCGCCGTGCAGCTCGCGCTTCGTGATCCTTCGGCCTGTCAGATCGATGTCGTAGTAGGTACGCATGACACGCTCCTGAAATTCGGTACGTTGTGGCCTGCTGCGTCAAATTAAGCCGCCGGGAGCGCGGTGTCAAATTCGTCCACGACGTCCACGACGGAGCCGCCGGCGGAATTGACACCGCCTCGTGGCCCGCCGACACTGCTCGTTCAGGTGAACCGGTGATGGTCGACGCGGCGCTCAAAGCCCTTCTCCTGCTCGTCCTGGCCGTTCTGGCCACCGCCTACACGCGGGGGTGGCGTCGGCTCAGCGCTGTCCGACACGCGCCGCCCATCTGGCGGGCGGCGGCGTACGCCCTCGGGCTCTTGACCGTGGCGGGCGCGCTGCTGTCGCCGCTCGATGACCTCGCCGTCTCCCGGTTCTCGGCCCATATGGCTCAACACCTGCTGCTGACGATGATGGCCGCGCCGCTCCTGCTGCTCGGCAATCCGCTGGCGCTCGTCCTCTGGGGTGTGCCGCCGGGCCTTCGGCGCCGGCTCGCGATGCCCCTGCGGCGGGATGCCGTGCCGCGCTCCGCGCTGTCGGCGCTGACGTTCTGGCCCGCGGCGGGCTTTCTCCACGTGGCGTCCGTGTGGGTCTGGCATCTCCCGGTGCTGTACGACGCCGCGGCCGAGCACGAGCTGGTGCACGCCGTCGAGCACGTGATCTTCTTCCTGACGGCGCTCCTGTTCTGGTGGCCGATCATCCGCCCGGCCCCCCGGCTCGGTCCGCGCCTGCACCCCGGCCTGCAGATCGCGTATCTGCTCGCCGCGACCGCGCAGAGCACGGCGCTCGGCATGCTGCTGGCGGTGCCGGAGCGCGCGTTCTATCCTCACTACGCGCGGATCGCGGCGACCCTCGGCATCAGCGCCGTCGACGATCAGATGCTCGGCGGCGGGCTCATGTGGAGCGGCGCGCACATGTACCTGCTGCCGATCCTCGTGATCCTGTGGGGCGTGTCGCGCGACGCCGCGCGGGAGCGCGACGACGCGCCGGCCTAGCTTTGCGCGATCGCACAGACTGAGGAGACAACGCTCATGGGCCTCGATCTCCTGATTCGCAACGGCACGGTCGTCGACGGCTCGGGCGCCGCGCGCTTCCGCGGCGACGTCGGCGTCAAGAACGGCTCGATCGTCGAGATCGGGCGCATCCGGGCGGTGGCCGAGCGCACGATCGACGCCGAGGGGCTGATCGTCGCGCCGGGCTTCATCGACGGTCACACCCACATGGACGCGCAGGTGGCCTGGGACCGGATGGGGAGCTGCTCCTGCTGGCACGGCGTCACCACCGTGATCATGGGCAACTGTGGTTTCGCGCTGGCGCCGTGCACGCCGCAGGAGCGCGAATGGTTCGCGCGCTGTCTGACCGCGGTCGAGGACATCCCGACCGAGGCGATGATGGCGGGGATCGACTGGACGTGGGAGACCTTCCCGGAGTATCTCGCGACCGTCGACCGCCTGCCGAAGGCGATCAACTACGGCGCCTACATCGGCCACTCGGCCTTGCGCATGTACGTCATGGGCAAGCGCGCGTTGAGCGAGCCCGCGACGGAAGACGACCTCACGCGGATGGCCGCGGCGGTGCGGGAAGCGATCCGCGTCGGCGCCATGGGGTTCTCGAGCTCGCGCGCCACGACGCACGTCACGCCGGACGACACCCCGGTGGCGAGCCGGATCGCCGCCTGGTCGGAGGTCGATCGCCTGGTCGGCGCTATGGCCGAGCTGAACGCCGGTGTGTTCCAGGTGGGTCCGGATACGTCGGGAGGCGAGGCGCAGCGGAAATTTCTCGCGCGGCTCAAGCAGGTGGCGGTGGAGACCGGGCGGCCGGTCATGTTCGGCACCATCTCGAGCCGCCAGGGCGACAGGCCGAATCCGTGGACGTATCAACTCGACTATCTGGACGACTGCGCGGCCGCCGGGGCGCGGATGTGGGGACAGACCACGACGCGCTCGATCAACGCCATCTTCTCGCTCAAGTCGTACCTGCCGTTCGACGTGCTGCCCGCCTGGCGGCAGATCCGCCGCTTGCCGCTGGCCGAGCAGAAGCAGCGTCTGGCCGATCCGGCCACGCGGCGGCAGCTCGTCGCCGAAGAGGCCGGCATGAAGCCGCGCGACAACGTGTTCCAGGGTGGCGGCGCCGCCACGACCGACCCGCGCAAGCCGGACTACGGCAATCTCTACGTGATGAAGGGTGTCGACTGGAACGATCCGACGGTCGCGCAGCTGTCGGCGCAGCTTCGCCGACATCCGGTCGAGGTCATGATCGATCTGGTGCTCGAGAACGACAATCAGGTGTTCGTGCAGCCCCTCGTCAACGAGGACCCGGAACACGTCCTGGGCATGCTGCGTCACCCCCGCACGCTCGCCACGTTCTCGGATTCCGGCGCGCACGTCTGTCAGGAGATGGGCTCGTCGCTCCAGACTCACTTGCTGAGCTACTGGGTGCGCGTGCGGCAGGCGTTCACCCTCGAAGAGGCGGTGCGGAAGCTCACGTTCGACAACGCCTCGGCGTGGGAGCTCAACGACCGCGGGCTCGTGCGCGCGGGCTACCGGGCCGACCTGGTGGTGTTCGACGAAAAGCGCGTGCGGCCGGCAATGCCGACGGTGGAGATCGATCTGCCCGGCGGCGCCCGCCGCCTCGTGCAGAAGGCGGAGGGCATCGCCGCCACCATCGTCAACGGTCAGGTCACGCTGGAGCAGGGTGAGACCACCGGCCGCACGCCCGGCGTCTTACTGCGCGGGCCCGGCGCGCGGCCGGCCTGACTCGCGTCTTCGTGAGTCGCGATCTCAGAAGATCGCGAGCGGATGCGCCGGGGCGCCCGTCGAGCCGACCAGCCGAATCGGCGTCGCCGTGAAGAGGAACTCGTAGCGCCCTTCCTCGGCGCATGCGCGCGCGAGCCGCTCCGGATTCGAGTTGTCCACGAGCACCAGACCCAGGAACGGAATGGCCAGGTGCGTGCTCATCGCGAAACCCGGATAGCTGGTCGGCCGCTCGTCCATCATGTCCCACGAGATCGCGGCGATGTCCTTCTCGCGAAACCACTCCAGACACGACAGATGCATCCCGGGGTGGGGGGACACGCGCGGCACCCAGTCGGGATTCGCCTTCCGAAAGGCCTCGTCGCCGTTGCGCACGACGACCACGTCGCCCGGCTCGACCTTGATGCCGGCCCGCGCGGCCGCCGCGTCGAGCTCCTTGGGCGTGACCGGCTGGCCGACGGTCACGTAGCCCTCCTTGCGGCCGGCGGCGACGTCGAGGAGCACGCCTCGGGTCGTCAGGCCGTCGAAGTACGCGTCGATCGCGCACCAGGTGGCCCCGGCCGCGGTCAAGCTGTCCTTGAACGCACGGCCGTTGTAGAGCTCGCCGTCCCAGGCCACGTGGCAGAGCGCGTCGATGTGGGTGATCGAGAACCCGTGGTAGACGAGGTCGAAGCGATCGAGCACGACGTCGGCGCGCTCGCGGCTCGACGGGAACGTCACGCTGTACATGATCGCCGGCTGGGGCCCGATGTCGCGCGCCAGCGAAACGGTGCGGCCGGTCCGCACCAGGGACGAGGCCTGCGCACGCTTGGCGGCGGTGATCAGGTTCGCGGTGCCGCGCTGATCGTCGTGACCCCAGCGCCCCCAGTTGTTGAGCTCCTTGAAGTACCCCTCGACGCGATCCTGCGTGGGTGGCTTCCAGTCGGCCATCGCCGCTCCTCTCGATGAATTGGGCTAGTAGTACACCGCGCGTCCGGCCCCGCCGGTGGCCACGACCAGCTCGCCGGTGACGGCCCAGGCCTTGTCCGACGCCAGGAAGACCGCGAGATAGGCGATCTCGGACGCGTCCACCATGCGGCCGATTGAATTACCGCGCGGCGAGTCGTTGGCGAAATCGCTCTTCTCGACGTCGTCGGCCGAGATGCCGAGCTCGGCCGCGCGCGCGGCCAGAAGCCGCGGGGTGCGCTCGGTGCGCGTCGTGCCCGGGTGGATGCAGTTGACGGTGATCCCGAACCGGCCGAGCTGTACGGCGAGGGTCTTGGTGAAGTGGACCAGCGAGCCGTTGCGCGCGCCGCCGCTCAGGTTTCCGGCGTTGCGGGCGTTGGTGCCGCTGATGTTGATGATCCGGCCCCAGCCCTGCTGCTTGAGATAGGGAATCGCGGCGCGGGCGCATCGCAGCGCGCCGACGTACTTCACGTTGAAGTCCTGCAGCAGGTCCTCGTCGACGATCGTCTCGATCGGACCGGTCGCGGTGGCGGAGCCCCCGGGCGGCGAG
>Ga0209055_1000529_pt1 | contig 26825 bp, 23 predicted proteins | sample GraSoiAngelo_110_FD_185875 | JGI IMG/M metagenome (GOLD analysis project Ga0209055, IMG submission 185875) | Grasslands soil microbial communities from the Angelo Coastal Reserve, California, USA - 14_0903_12_30cm (SPAdes) (version 2) | ecosystem: Environmental > Terrestrial > Soil > Grasslands ... | reverse complement strand
ACGTTTGAGATGCGTGCCGGGCGGATCGACGTACGGCTCGTCGTGATGCTGCACGCCGACAGCCCCGTGGTACGTTGCATCCTCGATATCGACAACCAGGCGACGTGGCATCGGTTGCGGGCGCGGGTGCCGACGCAGCTCGCCGACGTCTCCGCGCTGGCGGGCGCTCCGTTCGGGTCGGTCGCGCGCCCGCCGGTGGTCGTGCGCGCGGCCGATTATCCGCTCGAGACGCCCGTCCCGACCGCGCCGGCGCAGCGATTCGTCGCGGCGGCGGACGGGCGGCGCGGGCTCGCGCTGCTCGGGCCCGGCTTCTTCGAGTACGAGTGGACGCGGCGCGGCGACCTCGTCCTCACGCTGCTCCGTTCGGTCGGCGAGCTGTCGCGCGGCGATCTGCCGACTCGCCCCGGGCACGCCGGCTGGCCGACCGCGACGCCGCTCGCGCAGTGCCTCGGGACGAGCCGAGTGGAGTTGGCGATCGCCCCCGTGTCGCAGACCGACGTGGAGCGCGGCGACATGATCCCGTCGCTGTGGGAGGACGTCTTCTTGCCGGTGCGCGGCTTCTGGCTGCGTGACGCGCGGGAGGTCGTGCCCGCACCGATCGACATCGCGCTCGAGGGGACCGGGCTCGTCGTGTCCGCGGTGAAGCCCGCGCAGCAGGGCTCGCCCTTGGTGCTGCGGTGCTACAATGCCACCGGGCGCCGGGCGCAGGGTGCGTGGCGGTTCGGGGAGGGCGTGAAGAGCGCCCACCGCGTGCGGGCCGACGAGCGCGAGTCGACGGCGCTGGTGCTCGAGGGGCGGGGCAAGACAGTGCGGTTCGTGGCCGAACCGCACGAGATCGTGACGATACTCGTGACGTGAGATGACTATGAGACGAAGCCGGCGTGTCTCTTCCCACGCTGAAGCGTGGGCTCGGCGAGACACTGTCCTAAAGGACACGGGGTGTGCTTCAGCACAGTGTCGTGCCGAGCCCATCCTTCAGGATGGGTAACACCGTGCATGAGCACCATCTACCGGTCTCTCGCACCGCCCGCTACCACACGCTCGGTGCACCCGGGCCCGGGACGCGCGAGGTCTGGGTCGTGTGCCACGGATACGGGCAGCTCGCGTCACGTTTCCTCGAGAAGCTACGCGTGCTGGACGACGGGACGCGCTACCTCGTAGCGCCGGAAGGCCTGTCACGCTTCTACTTAAGCGAGAGCCCGACCGAGCGCCGCGTCGGTGCAAGCTGGATGACCCGCGAGGACCGGCTCGCCGAGATCGAAGACTACGTGCGGTATCTCGACGCCGTGTATGACGCCGTGTTCGGTCCGATCGATCGGTCGCGGGTGACGGTGCACGCGCTGGGGTTCTCGCAAGGCGCGGCCACCGTCAGTCGCTGGACGGCGCTGGGCAGGGCCAAGGTCGATCGCCTCACACTCTGGGGCGGCGAGTTTCCGCCCGATCTGGATCTCACGCTCGAGACGGTCGTGGAGCGGCTGCGCACCGCGCGGCTGTCGCTCGTGTATGGGCGGGCCGATCAGTTCATCACGCCAAAAGTCGTCGCCGCGATCGCGCAGCGGCTGCGCGCCCACGACATCCCGTGTCGCGAGCTGCCGTTCGACGGAGAGCACGAGGTGAACGCGACGGTGCTCACAGAGCTGGCGGCGCTCTAGAGCCTCGCGTGGGATCGAGGGCGTCCTGCAGCGCATCTCCCAGCAGTGTGCAGGCCACCACCACCAGCACGAGCGCCAGTCCCGGCGCCGCCGCTACCCAGGGCGCGTTCACCAGGGTGTCCCGTCCCGACGCGATCATACTGCCCCACGACGGCGTGGGCGGCTGCACCCCGAGCCCGAGGAACGAGAGTCCGGCCTCGAGCATGATCGCGTTGCCGATCCCGAGTGCCGCGGCGACGATGACCGGCGTCAGTGCGTTGGGCAGGATGTGTCGCCACAGGATCCGGACCCGCGAGATCCCCAGCGCGCGTGCGCCCTCGACGAACGGACGCGCGGCGAGCGAGCGCACCTCGCCCTGGACGAGACGGGCGACGGACATCCAGCCCGTCAACCCGAGCACGACGATGACCAGCGCTGCGCTGGGGCGCCACAGCGCCGCGAGCAGCAGCAGCAGCACGACCCGCGGGAGGGCGAGGGCGATGTCGGTGAACGCGAGCAGCAGCGCGCGCACCGGTCCACGCCAGTACCCGGCGACGGCCCCTACGGCGAGGCCGATCGCGATCGCCAGCAGCACGGCGAGGGCCCCGACGCCAAGCGAGATACGAGCGCCGTAGACGAGCCGCGTCCACACGTCGCGCCCGAACCGGTCGGTGCCGAGCGGATGGATCGCGCCGCGCGCGTCCGCGCTGAGGGGCGGCAGAAATCGCGTGGCGACGATGTCGGGCTGGTCCGCATCCCGGCGTGAGACGAGCGGCGCCGCGAGGGCCGCCGCGACGACGACCAGCAGCACGCCGGCGCCGAAGATGGCGCGTCGGTCTCGCAGCAGCCGCTTCACGAGGCGTCGCTCCGCTGGCGGATCCGCGGATCGATCCACCCCACCACGCCGTCGGCGAGCAGGTTTCCCGCCACGACCAGCATCGCGCTCAGCGCGGTCGCTGCCATGACGACCGGATAGTCACGCGCCAGCACGGCTTCGACCAGGCGGCGCCCGACGCCGGGCCAGGCGAACACGAACTCCACGAACACGCCGCCTGAGAACAACGCGGGGAACGACAGACCCAACAGGATCGCCACGGGGATGAGCGCGTTACAGGCGACGTGTCGCCACAAGACCGCGAACGGCGCGAGTCCCTTGGCCTGGGCGGTGCGCACGAACGGCTGGCCTACGACGTCGTGCATCGCGCCGCGGACGAATCGCGCGATGCCCCCGATGCCGATCAGCGTGAGGGTGGCGAGCGGCAGCACGAGATGGCGCAGCCGATCGGCGAGCCACGGCCCGCCGGCGAGCAGGTCGCCGTCGAGTCCCGCGCGGCCGAAGGCGGGGAGCGCGCGGGCCCAGTACGTGAACACCATGATCAGCATCAGGGCCAGCCAGTATCCCGGAACCGCGAACAGCGTGACCGTCGCCACCGAGAGCGCGGTATCGACGCGCGGGCGCGCGATCGCCTGGACCGCCCCGACGGCCACGCCGAGCAGGTAGCTCAGCACGAGCGAGAGGCCGACCAGCTCGAGCGTGGCCGGTACGGCCTCCCCCAGCAGCGCGCGCACCGGCCGTCCCGTGGCGATGCTGGTGCCCCATTCCCCGCGCGCGAAGCGGCCCAGCCACGCGACGTACTGCACGGCGAGCGGCCGGTCGAGGGCCAGGGTGTGCCGCTGGGCGGCGACTTGCGCCGGCGTGGCCGTGGGACCGAGCAGCAGCTCCACGGGATCGCCCGGCGCGAGCCGCAGCAGGAAGAAGGTGAGCGTGACGACCCCCGCCACGACGGCGAGTCCCGTGGCGGCGCGGCGCGCGAGCGCGGGGAGCATGCGCGGAATCTCGCGCGCCCCGCGGACGCCCGCTAGAATCCGGGCGTGCTGCGACCCATGGGACGGGTGCTGCTCGCCGGCGCCACGCTGGCGGCGTGCGGGGGAACCGCCGCGCGCCGGGAACGCACGGTGGTGTACGCCTCGGGCGCCGACCTGCAGAGCGTGAATCCACTCTTGACCACGCATCCGCTCGCGAAGCAGGTGCAGCGCTACGTGCTGCTCACGACGCTGGTGCGCTACGACTCGACCCTCGCGCCGCGGCCCTACCTGGCGCGCGAGTGGACGTGGTCGCCCGATCGGCAGGCGCTCGTCCTGCGGTTGCAGACCGGCGTGCGCTGGCACGACGGCGTCGCGACCTCGGCGCGCGACGTGGCATGGACGCTCAATGCGGCTCGCGATCCCGCGACCGGATACCCCCGGCTCAACGATCTCGCGGACATCGTCTTCGTGAACGATCGCGACGACTCGACCGTGGTGATACGCTTCGCGCGGCCCCAGCGGGGCATCCCCGACGTCCTCACCGATCTCGCGATCCTGCCGGCGTACCTGCTCGACTCGGTGCCCCATGTCGCGCTGCGGCAAGCGGCGTGGAACGCGCACCCGGTCGGCAACGGGCCCTTCCGCTTCGTGACCCACGAGTCCAACCGGCGGTGGGTGTTCGCCGCCAACCCGGACTTCCCGCAGGCGCTCGGCGGCCCGCCTCGGCTCGAGCGGTTCATCGTCGTCGTCGTCGACGAGCCCACGACGAAACTCGCCGCGCTCACGGCGGGGGAGATCGACTTCGCCGGGATCCTGCCGTCTCATGCCGCGTTCGTCCGCCGCGCCCCCGATCTCGCGGTGCTCGACTACGCGCTGATCTACCCGTACGGGATCGTGTTCAACACCCGGCGGCCGCCGTTCGACGACGTGCGGGTACGCCGCGCCGTGGCGCTCGCCGTGGACCGCCAGGAGATCGTGGACGGCTATCTCTACGGCTTCGGCACGGTCGCCGACGGCGCGGTGCCGCCGGACGTGCCCGGGTATCTGCCGGGGCGACCCACGCCAACCGATCCCGACTCGGCCCGGCGATTGCTCGCCGGGCGAGCGGTCGCGTTCGAGCTGCTGAGCGTCGGCAGCGGCGAGGCACCGCTCGAGCAGATGATTCAAGCGCGCCTCGCGCGGGTCGGGGTGCAGGTCTCGATCCGTCTGCTCGAGCTCACCGCGTTTCTCGATCGAGTGAACGCCCGGCGCCGCGATTTCGACGCCGCCGTGGTCGGCACGTCCGGCGATGCTGGGTTGGGATACTTGGGCACGCTGGCCGAGCTCGCCGGGATGCGCGCCCCGGCCGATCCCGCGGCGGCGCAGCGCTTCTTCCGCGATTCGCTCCCGGTCGTGTTTCTCTATCACGCCCGCGGCGTCCAGGGGATGAACCGCCGGGTGCAGGGAGTGCGCATGGACGTGCGGGGGGAGCTGTCGGGCGTCACGCGCTGGCACGTCGCGCCGTGAAGCGGCGCGAGCTGCCGAGCGAATTCCGGGCGACGGCGCCGACCCGCCTCGACTTCGCCGGGGGCTGGACCGACGTGCCGCCGTTCTCCGCGCGCGAAGGGGGCGTCGTCGTGAACGGGTGCATCGGGCTGGCGGCGCACGTCGAGCTGAAGCTCGGCGGCACGCTGATTCGCCTGATAGCGGAGGATCTGGGCCAGGAGCTCGAGTGCGCCGACTCCCGCGGCCTCGTGCTCGACGGGCGTCTCGACCTGGTCAAAGCGGCGCTGCGGATGTTCCCCGTGCAGAGCGCCTGTACGCTGACCACGCGATCCGACGCGCCCCCCGGCTCGGGGCTCGGGAGCTCGGGCGCGCTCGATGTGGCGCTGGTGGCGGCCTTGAGCGGCGCGCGCGGTGAGCGCCTGTCCGAGCGCGAGATCGCCGAGCAGGCATGGTACCTGGAGACCGTGGAGGCGAAGATTCCGGGTGGCAAACAGGATCAGTTCGCGGCCGCGTTGGGCGGGTTTCAGCGCCTCACGTTCCGCGATCCGGACGTCGGCATTGAGCCGATCACCTTGGATCCGGCGTTCGCCGCGGCGCTCGAGCGACAGACGGTCCTATGCTACACCGGCCGGTCGCGGGTCTCGGGTGCCACCATCGCGCGCGTCATGGGGGCGTACGAGCGGGGCGACCCGGAGGTAACCGGGGCGTTGCGGGCGATGCGGGACGTGGCCGACGCGATGGCGGAGGCGCTGCGCGCGTCCGACCTGGCGCGCGTGGCGCAGCTGGTGAGCGCCAACTGGCGGCAGCAGCAGGCCCTCGACGCCGAGATGCGCACGTCCGAGATGGCGCGGCTCGAGGGCGCGCTCGCGCCGGCGGGCGCGCTCGGCGGCAAGGCGGCCGGATCGGGGGCGGGCGGAGCGATGTTCTTCATCACCGGCGACGACGCGCGACCCGCGATCGCGGCGGCCCGCGAGGCGGGCGCGACGGTGCTGCCGGTCCGCTGGACTCCTGTCGGAGTGCGCGCGTGGTGACGGCGGAGGCGCTGGCGGCCAGACGCCAGGAGATCGCCCGCTCCGCCGATCTTGGGGCGCTGCTCGCGCATCTCACCGCCCGTGCCGCGCCCTTGCTCGAGCGCCTGCCTCCCATCCCGACCGTCAAGGCCCTGCTCTCCGCCGACGGCGGCGTCTGCCCCGACGACGGCGCGGCGCTTGTCTTCGATCCCTGGAGTCCGCATGAGCACCGCTGCCCGCGCTGCGGCACGACGTGGTCCGGCGAGCGCCACGACCGGCACTGGGCGCGATTCCAGCATCTCTGGGTCGCGGAGCGGGCCGTGCACCTCGCGACGCTCGGCGCGCTGGCAGACAACGCCGCCGCCGCAGGACGTGCGTCCGAGATCCTCCGGGCGTACGCCCGGAGCTATTGGACGTACCCGAATCGGGACAACGTGCTCGGCCCGAGCCGGCTGTTTTTCTCCACGTACCTGGAATCGATCTGGATCCTCAATTACCTCGCCGCGGCGGTGTTGCTGCGGGCGTCCGGACGGCTCGACGACGCGACCGCGCAGGGGGTCGGCCAGGTGGCGGATGAGGCCGCGAACCTGATCGGTGAGTTCGACGAGGGGTTCTCGAACCGCCAAACGTGGAACGACGCGGCCTTGGCCGCGATCGCCGTGTGGTTCGAGGACGAGGAACTGGCGGCGCGGGCGATCGAGAGCCCGACTGGGCTGCTCGCCCATTTGTCGCGCGGCTTCGGGCGGGACGGGCTGTGGTACGAAGGAGAGAACTACCACCTGTTCGCGCTGCGTGGGTTCTTGACGGGCGCCGCGTGGGCGCGCGCGGCGGGCGTCGACGTGGGCGAGGAGCCCGCGCTGGGGCGGCTCGAGGCGGCGCTCCTCGCGCCGGCGCTCACGGCGCTGCCGGACTTCACGTTCCCCGCACGGAAGGACTCGCGGTTCGGGGTGTCGCTGGCGCAGCCGATGTATCTGGAGCTGTGGGAGGTGGGGCTCAGATACGTCGGGAGCGGGGAGACCCTAAAGGACTCCCTGACGGTCGCGGGAGAAGGGAAAAGAGAACTCGAGAGCTGGCTCCACGCCCTGTACGGCGTTCCTCCGATTCAGCTGGAGGTCTTCGACTCATACCTGCACGACGCGCCGAGTGACCCTCTCCCGCGACCACCAGGGAGTCCTTTAGGGTCTCCCGTCTCCCGAGGTCGCCTTTCGTGGTGGGCCCTCCTCCACATGCTCCCGGAATTGCCGTCCGACGTCTCGCCTTGGACTCCCCGCAGCGTGCTGCTCGAATCGCAGGGCCTCGCGGTGCTGCGCGCCGGCGAGCGCTACGTGAGCCTCGAGTGCGGCCAGCTCGGCGGTGGGCACGGGCACCCCGACCGGCTGCATCTGACGCTCCACGCCGATGGCGTGCACTGGCTCCCGGATTTCGGTACTGGCTCGTACGTGGCGCGGGATCTCTTCTGGTACCGCTCCACGCGGGCTCACAATGCCCCGCGGTTGGACGGCGGGACCGGGGAGTCGGGCGACGCCACGTGCGAGACGTTCGATGCCCCGGGCGACTGGGCTTGGACCCGCGGCCGCTACGGGGCGGTGACGCGCACGGTGGTGGCCGGTCCGGCGTATGTGCTCGACGTCGTCGAGCTGGCGAGCCGCGAAGAACATCTGCTCGAGCTGCCGTGGCATTTCCAAGGGCGCAGTGACGTCACCACGCCGGGGCGGTGGGAGGACGGGGAGCTGGCCGGTGAGTTCGTAACTCACGTCGAGCGTTTCGTGCCGCACCCCGGCGTGCCGGTGGTCGTTCAGGTGGTTGCCGATAGCCGACAGCTGTCGGCGCTTTTTCTGCTCGAGGGAGAGCTGCTCCGCGCCGAAGGACCAGGGTTGCCGGGGCGCGGCACGCGCGCGCCGTTCTACGTGGTGCGCGCACGGGGACGTGCCGTCCGGCTCGTGACAGTGCTCGAGCCGATGGCTGAGGCCGCGCACGTGCTGGGCGTGCGTGTGAAGGGTGGTGTCATCGAGGTGGAAACGACGAGCGGAGTGGATCGCCACACACCGTCCGCCGCGGCGTGGGAGATCGCCTCCGGTGCAACGCGCCTGCGCCTCGCCGGCGCGCGCGATCCCGAGCCGCCGTTTCAGCCGCTGGTGCAGCTCGATCCACCCAAGCCGGCGGTCGCCGCGGCGTTGCGCGTCGATCGGACCCCGCCACTCGACGGCACGTGCGACGGGTTCGACGCGAGCGAGCCGCTGCGGCTCGACCTCGAGGACCAGTATCGCCGCAGCGAAGAGCCGTACTCCGGACCCGAGGACTTCTCGGCCGTCGCCTACGCCGGCTGGGATGACGCGGCGCTCTACCTCGCCGTCGAGGTGACGAAGCCGGATCTGTGCGTCCGCGCACCGCCCGGCGATGCGCCGCCGCTCCGGCTCGACAACGAGCCGGATGACATTCACTCGGACGGCCTGCAGGTGTACCTGCGGCACCCGGAGACCAGCGACGTCGCCGGCTTTCTGGTCGTGCCCGAGGGGCGGGACTCCGGGTCCGTGCGCGTTCGGGGGGCGGGAGATCGACCCGGAGTCCCCGGGTCGGTGCGGGGCGCCTGGCGCCGCACCCAGCAGGGCTACCGCGTCACCATCGCCGTCGCCTGGCCGGAATGGCACCACGCCCACGTCGGGGGCCAGGTCGGTTTCGACCTTATCATTAACGAGATGTTGCCCGGCCGCGAGCGGCGGGCGGGACAGCTCGTCTGGAGCGGGGGGAACGGCTGGGTGTGGCTGCGGGGGGATCGGCAGGACCCGGAGCGGTTCGGGATATTGGAGCTGGTGGGATGAGCGTCGTCGTCGTTCTCCACGAGCCCCAGGATCTCGTCAACATCGCGCACGTCGTCCGGGCGCTCAAGAATTTCGGCTTCCGCGACCTGCGGCTCGTGCGGCCGCGCGAGTTCGACGCCTATCGGATCGAGGGTATCGCGCACCAGACGCAGGACGTCCTGGCGCGGGTCACGCGGTACGAGCAATTGGACGAGGCGCTCGCCGATTGCGTGCACGTCGTCGGGTTCACGGCGCGGGAGCGCAGCGCCAAGCGCAACCGGCAGCGTCCGCGCGAGGCCGCGGCGGAGCTGCTGGCGCACGCGGAAGCGGGCGTCGTCGCCTTGCTCTTCGGCCGCGAGGACAAGGGGTTGCCGAACGACGCGCTCGACCGGTGTCATCGCCTGGTGACGATCCCGACCGAGCCGGCCTACGCATCGCTGCAGCTGGGCCATGCCGTGGTACTGACGCTGTACGAACTCGCCCTGGCGCGCGGCGCCGAGGCTCGCCCGTTCAAGACACCGCGCCGCGAGGCGCCGCCGGCGCGGGTCGAGGACCTGGAGCGACTGTTCGCGGACGTGGCAGCGGCGTTGCGGGTGATCGAATTCTTCAAGACGCGCCAGGCCGAGGGAGTGCTGCGGACCGTGCGGGAAGTCATCCACCGCACACCGCTCGACGAACGTGAGGCGAAGCTCCTCCGGGCGATGGCGATCGAGGTGGTCAAATACGGTGAGCGACTGGCGCGTTCCGGGATTCACGTCGACCGGGAGTAAGCGTCCCGACGCCCTGTTCGGGGCGGCGGGTGGCGAGCCGGGCGAGGACGCGGGCCTCCCGGAGCGGATGCTGCGTGCGTCCGGGTGATGGCGCTCGGCGCGGTCGCGCTCGGCTACGGGCACTCCGCGGTGAATCGCGCCGCCGAGCAGGCGATCGCCGCCGGTGTCGCAGGTCCGCTGCCGCCGGTGCTCGAGGAACAGCTGGCCGATGTGCTCGCCATGCGGATCCCGTGGCTCGAAAGCGTACGGTTCCTGAAGACCGGCGCCGAAGCCGTGGCCGCTGCGGTGCGGCTGGCGCGCGTCGCCACCGGACGCGAGCATGTGCTCGGTTGCGGCTACCACGGGTGGCTCGATTGGTCGCAGGGCGGGGAAGGAATCCCCGTGACGACGCGCGCCCTGTATGCTGAGATTCCCTTCAATGACGTCGAAGGGACGCGGCGCTTGATCCGCGAAGCCGGTGATCGCCTCGCGGTGGTCGTCGTCGAACCGGTCGTCGTGGTGGAGCCCACGCGCGAGTGGCTCGACGCGTTGCGACAGGAGACCACCCAGGTGGGCGCGGTGCTCGTGTTCGACGAGATCAAGACGGCATTCCGGCTGGCGATCGGCGGTGCGGCCGAGCGCTATGGCGTGCGCCCCGACTTGACGGTCCTGGGGAAGGCGCTGGCGAACGGCTTTCCGCTCGCGGTGGTGGGTGGCAGGGCGGACTTGATGTCCGGAGTGGCCCGCACCTGGATCTCCTCCACCCTGGCGACCGAGACCGTGGCGCTCGCGGCCGCGCACGCGACGCTCGAGGTTTTCGCGCATGAGGACGTCTGCGGGCATCTGCACCGGATGGGCATCCGGCTGCTGCATGGGCTCCATCGGCTGCACCACAAGCACGGCGACGTGTTGACCGGCGTGGGCGGGATCGCCGAAATGTGTTTTCTGCACTTCGCGAACGAACGCCTCTCCCGGGATCTCGCGCGCGGGTGTGCGGCGCGGGGCCTGTTGTTCAAACGGACGGCGTACAACTTCGTGTCGCTGGCGCATGATGAAGAGACGATCGACCGCACGCTCGGTATTTTGGAGGACGTTCTCGGAGCGATCAGCGCGTGACGCTGCAACGCAAGCTGCTGTTGGGTTTCGCGCTGATGGTCGTCCCGACCCTGTTCGTCGGCGTCCAGGCGATCCGAACGAATGCTTTGGAGCGCGCCACGCTGGATGCGCTCGGTCAGCGCTTAGCGCGCTCGCGCACCTATGCGGACGTGGAAGACGCGATGTTCAACCAGACGCAGGTCATCTGGCGCTACCTGAGCGGTGATCCCGCCGCCAAGCAGGAGTTCCCGCTCACCGAGCAAGTGGTTGACTTCTGGCTCGATCGCTGGACCTCCGGCCTCCCTCCCGACGAGGTCAAGCACGCGGACGGCGTCCGGCACATCGAAGCCGACATCCGGGCGGTCGCGGCGCGCGTCTTCAAGCTGCACGATGCCGGGCAGCGGGACGCCGCCGCTCTGATCGCCCGGCGCGAGCTCGTCGAGCGGCTGCAGCCCACGCTGGCCCGCGTGAACCGCGAGATCTACCGCCAGACACGGGAGCTCAGCGTGCAGGGAGCGGTCGCCCAGATGCAGGCGATCGTCGAGGCGAAGCGCCGGGTCCTCTGGGCGACGGTGTTTCTCGCGCTGGTGGCGGGGCTCCTGGCGTCCTGGCTCATCTCGCGCGACCTCGCGCGCCCTCTCAACGAGCTGCGGCACGCGATGGCCGTCGTCGGGGCTGGCGACTTGGACCACGCCATCGTGCCCCGCTCCTCGGACGAGATTGGGGAGCTGGCGCGGGCCTTCGCCCAGATGACCGAACAGCTGCGTCAGTCGCGCGCGCACCTGGTGCAGTCCGAGAAGCTGGCGTCGATCGGGCAGATGGCGGCTGGGGTGGCCCATGGCCTGCGGAACCCGCTCGCGAGTTTGCGCGCCGCCGCCCAGCTCGCCCGACACCGGGTCGATGTGCCCGCCGCGCGCGAGCAGCTCGATGCCATCGTGGAGCAAGTGGACCGCCTCGACGCCCGCATCGCGCACCTGCTCCAGTTCTCGCGACCCGCGCCGTTCCACCCGCTGCGGGAGAGCGTCCGGACCCTGGTGGAGGGCGCGCTCTCCGGCTTCGCGGAGCTCTTGCGCGAGCGCGGCATCGCGCTTGGGGTGAGTGTTGCCGAAGCACTCCCCGACGTGCGGGTCGATCCCCTGCGCCTGGAGCAGGCCCTGACTGAAATCGTCTCGAACGCGCTTGACGCGATGCCTCCCCCCGATGGCGGGCGACTCGAGATCGCGGCGCACGTCGGGACGGGCGACGCCGGCGCGGGTGGGGGCGGGGGCGGGGGCGGGGCGGGAGTGGTCCTCGAGATCAACGACTCGGGGTGCGGGATTCCCGCGGAGATCTTGCCCAACCTGTGCGAGCCTTTCTTCACGACGCGAACGGAGGGCACCGGTCTCGGGCTGGCGATTGCCAAGCGCTACGTCGAGGAAGCCGGCGGCCGCTTGGAGATCGCCAGCGTAGTCGGCCGCGGGACGACGGTGCGTATCTGGCTGCCCGCCGCGAGTCACGATGCCGCCCCGGCGCCCGAGGGGAGCCTCGCGTGAGCGGCTCGACCGTTCTCATCGTCGACGACGAGCACACGCTGGCGCGGTCCGCCAAGGCCTTCCTCGCCGACCACGGCTACGAGGCGGAGGTGGCGGGCAGCGGCGAGCAGGCGCTGGAGCTGCTCAAGAGCCTGCAACCGGACGTCGTCTTCGCCGATGTGCGGCTGCCCGGGATGAGCGGGCTCGATCTGCTCAAGCGGATCCGCGAGTTCGATCCCGTGCTCCCCGTCATCATGCTCACGGCCTACGGCTCGATCGCCGGAGCGGTCGAAGCCGTGAAGCTCGGCGCGTTCGATTACGTCAAGAAGCCGGTGGACCTGGAAGAGCTGAAGCTGCTGGCCGATCGCGCCCGCGAGAACCGCCTGCTAAAGCAGGAGCTGTCCTACTACCGTCGTCGCGCGACGACGGACGTCGGGTTCGAGGGTCTGGTGGGTGAGTCGCCCGCCATCCGCGCGGTGCAGGAGCGGGCGCGTCAGATCGCCGCGCTGGACGAGACACCGCCCGTGCTGCTCACGGGCGAGACCGGTACCGGGAAGGGCGTCCTCGCCCGCGCCATCCACGCCTCCGGGGCTCGGGCGGCGAAGCCCTTCATCGAAATCAACTGTACGGCCCTGCCGGCGACGCTCATGGAGGCCGAGCTGTTCGGCTATGAGCGAGGCGCCTTCACGGATGCCAAGCAATCGAAGACCGGCCTCGTCGAAGCGGCCGAGGGCGGGTTCCTGTTTCTCGACGAGATCGGCGACGTCGACCTCTCGGTGCAGGGCAAGCTGCTGCGGGCGATCGAGGAGCGCGCCGTACGACGCGTGGGCAGCGTGCGTGAGCGCACGATCGACGTTCGCATCATCGCCGCGACGAACCGCGATCTCGATCGCGAGGTGCGCCGGGAGCGGTTCCGCAAGGACCTGTACTTCCGCCTCGCGGTCATCGTGCTCGACGTGCCGCCGTTGCGCGCACGCGGCGAGGACGTGCTGCTGCTGACCGATCATTACTTGCGGCTGTTCAACACGAAGTACGGGAAAGTGGTACGTGATCTGAGCGCGGCGGCGCGCGATCTGCTGCGCTCCTACCCCTGGCCGGGAAACGTCCGCGAGTTGAGCCACGTCATCGAGCGGGCCGTCCTGTGGAGTCGCGGCCCCACCCTCGACGTGGAGCATCTCTCGCTCACGAGCCCGGCCGACGCCGGCCCGGTCGAACAGGATGAGTCCCCCGCCGCCGACGCCGCTGCGCCCGCCGTGCTGCCGCCGCAGGGGGTCGATCTGGGGCAATGGGAGAAGTCGGTCATCGAGCAAGCGATGCGCGAGGCGGGCGGGAACCAGACCAAGGCCGCGCGCCGGCTCGGAATCTCCCGCGACACACTGCGCTATCGATTGCGGAAGTTCGGCCTGCAACCGTGACGACGCTGGGTGATTACACCCACTTTGGGTGAAATGACCCAGCGGCACGGGCTGCGCGCCTGGTGCGGGGTGGTGACGTCGCCCGCGACAATCGCATGGAGGAGAAGGAGTTGAAGCCCGATGCCGCCGCTGATCCGTGACTGGCATGACGCGTGCGTCCCCTCAAACGGTGAGTGGTGGACCACCATCGTTTCAGGAGGAGTCAAATGAAGTGGACCAAGCCCGAATTCGAGGTCGTCGAGCTGGGGATGGAAGTTGGCGCGTACGCCGGTAACGCCTGAACCAGCTGATGCGGATGACGGGGGGGCCGGGTGACGAACCCGGCCTCTTTAGTTTCCAGTCATGCGAGTGATCATCCTCGGCTCCGCGGCGGGGGGCGGGGTCCCGCAATGGAACTGCGGCTGCGGCAACTGTCAGGACGCGCGGCTCAGCGGCACCGGCCGAACCCAGTCCTCCGTGGCGCTCAGCGCGGACGGCGCGCGCTGGGTGCTTTTGAACGCCTCGCCCGACCTGCGCGCGCAGATCGCTTCTCGACCCGAGCTGTGGCCGCGCGGTGCGCGCGGCACGCCGATCAGCGCCGTCGTGTGTACCGATGGCGAGATCGATCACACGTTGGGGCTGGTGTTGTTGCGAGAGGCCACCGCGCGATTCCCCGTGTACGCGCCGGCAGGAGTGGTCGGCCTGCTCGACCGCGAATGGCCGGTGCTGCGCGTCCTGTCGGCCTATGCCGGCGTCGAGCCGCGGACGTTGCCCGAGGGGCAGGCGATCCCGCTGGCCGACGGGGCGGGGCGGGAGCTCGGCGTCACGTGCACCGCCGTGTCGGTAGCGCGGCGTGCTCCGCGCTATGCCCGCGAGGCGAGCGCGGCGACCTACGACGTCGCGCTCCGGCTCGCGGACCAAAGGACCGGTGCGACGCTCGCCTATATCCCGACCGCCGGCGCGGTGGACGACGCGGTACGGTCGGTGGCTCGCGGGGCCGATTTGCTGCTGTTTGACGGCACCTTTTGGTCGGACGGCGAGCTGCGTGCCGCGGGGGTGGACGCGCCGACGGCGCGCGAGATGGGTCACGTCCCCATCGGAGGGCCCGGCGGAAGCATCGAGCTGCTGCCGCGTCTCGGGGCAAGACGGACGGTGCTCGTGCACATCAACAATACCAATCCCATCCTGAGTCGCTCCTCGAGCGAGCGGGCCCAGGTCGAGGGGTCCGGCATCGAAGTGGCGGACGACGGCATGGAGGTCGAGCTGTGACGGCGGCGACGTCGCGCATCGGGCCGGACGCGGCGGCCTGGTCAAGCGACGAATTCGTGCGCCGGCTCCGCAACGTGCTGGAGCGGCGCTATCACCACCTCCATCCCTTCAACCGCCGCATGCACGCGGGCGAGCTGTCCTCGGACGAGTTGCAGCTGTGGGTCGCCAACCGCTTTTACTACCAGGTCAACATCCCGATCAAGGACGCCCTAATCCTCGCCAACTGTCCCGAGCCGGAAGTCCGCCGCGCCTGGATCCAGCGCATCATCGATCACGACGGGCGTCCAGGGGAGGAGGGTGGGATCGAGGCGTGGCTGCGGCTGGGCCACGCGATGGGCGTGGGCCGGGAGGACCTGCTGGCGCAGCGCCGGCTTCTCCCAGGCGTTCGCTTTGCGGTCGACGGCTACGTGAGCTTCTGCCGCTCGAAGCCGTGGCTCGAAGCGGTCGCCGCGTCCCTCACCGAGCTGTTCGCGCCGTTGATCGTGCAGGAGCGGCTCGCGGCCATGCTGAGCCATTACCGCTGGGTCGATCCGGATGGGCTGCAGTACTTCAAGAACCGGCTGTCGCAGGCGCCGCGCGACGCCGAGCATGCGCTGGCGCTGGTGACGGAGCGGCTCCGCACCCGGGAGCAGCAGGAGCGGGCCGTGGCGGCGCTCGAATTCAAGTGCGACGTGTTGTGGTGTCTGCTGGACGCGGTGGAGCGGGGACCACTCCCGGGTAGCGACCGATGAACCCGGCGCCCGCCGCAGCCGTGCCGCGGCTCCACCCCAAGGCGCGGCTGCAGCGAGACGAGGTCCGCGGGCGCGACGTGCTGCTCTACCCGGAGGGCCTCGTCACCCTGAACCCCACGGGGGCGGAGATCCTCGGGCTGTGCGACGGAGTGCGCTCAGTCGCCGACATTGTGGCCGCCCTGGAGCAGCGTTACGGCGCGAGTGGCCTCGAGCAAGACGTCATGTCGTTCCTGGATGGGCTCGGGGCCAAAGGACTGGTGATCTATGGACGCTAAGCCGCTCTGGCTGCTCGCGGAGCTCACCTACAAGTGTCCGCTGCAGTGCCCCTACTGCTCGAACCCGCTCGACTTCGCCGGTTCCCGTTTCAAACACGAGCTGACGACGGAGGAATGGAGCCGCGTGTTCCGCGAAGCCCAGGCGCTGGGTGTGCTGCAGCTGGGCCTCTCGGGCGGCGAGCCGTTGCTCCGCCCCGATCTCGAAAGCCTCGTTGCGACCGCGCAGCAGCTCGGCCTGTACACGTCGCTCATCACTTCCGCCCACCGCCTCACGCAGGATCGACTCGCGGCGCTGAAGCGCGCCGGGCTCGATCACGTTCAGATCAGCGTTCAGGCGGCGGACGCGGAGCTGTCCGACCGGATCGCCGGGACCAGGGCGTATCGCGACAAGCTCGCCGCGTATCACTTCGCCAAGGAGCTCGGCTTCCCGCTCACCGTGAACGTGGTGCTGCACCGGGAGAACCTGCACCAGGTGGAGGCGCTGATCCGGTTGGCAGAGTCGCTCGGCGCCGAGCGCATTGAGCTCGCGAATACGCAGTTCTACGGCTGGGCGTTCCACAACCGGGACGCGCTGATGCCGACGAAGGCGCAGCTCGACGCGGCGTGGCAGGTGGTGCTGCGGGAGCGGGCGCGGCTCGGGTCCCGCCTCGAGATCGTGTGGGTGCTCCCCGACTACCACGAGCAGTTCCCGAAGCCCTGCATGGGCGGGTGGGGGCGCGCCTACATGACCGTGACGCCGGCGGGCGAGGTGTGGCCGTGTCAGGCGGCGGGCGGCATCACGACGCTGACGTTCGAGAACGTGCGCGACCGATCGCTCGAGTGGATCTGGCACCAGTCGGACGCGTTCAACCGCTTCCGCGGCGAGGCGTGGATGCCCGAGCCGTGCCGGTCCTGCGCTCGCAGGACCGTCGACTTCGGCGGCTGTCGCTGTCAGGCGTTTCTGGTCGCGGGAGACGCCGCCCTAACCGATCCGGTCTGCTCGCTGGCGCCGCACCGGCATGTGATCGACGCGGCGGTCACCCAGGTCGAGCGCGCAGCAGCGGCGCGAGTCGAGCCCACGGCATTGACCTACCGCGCGGCGCCTGCCTCGCGCGCGCTCGCCGCCAAGGGATGACCGCCACCGCGATCCACGCCCGCGGCCTCGGCAAGGATTTCGGCGCGATCCGCGCGCTCGGCGAGCTCGACCTCGAGGTGCGCGAGGCCGAGTTCTTCGGCTTGCTGGGTCCCAACGGCGCCGGCAAGACCACCACGGTCCACCTGCTGGCTACGCTGTTACGCCCCACGCGGGGCACGGCTCGGGTCGCCGGACATGACGTCGTGCGCGAGGACTTGGAGACGCGGCGCCGCATCGGCCTCGTCTTCCAGGAGACCACGCTCGACCGCGATCTCACGGTGGAGCAGAACCTCCGCTTCGCGGCGCGGCTCTGGAACCTGCCGGGGCGGGTCGCGGGCCCCCGCATCGACGAGCTGCTCGCGCAATTCGGGCTGCGCGAGCGACGGCGGGATGCCGTGCGCACGCTGTCCGGGGGCATGCGACGGGCGCTCGACATCGCCCGCGGGCTGCTGCACGAGCCGCGCGTGCTGTTCCTGGACGAGCCGACCGCCGGCCTGGACCCGCGCGCCCGGCGCTCGTTGTGGGAGCTGATCCAGCGGCTGCGCTCGGCATCCGGGCTCACCGTCTTTCTCACGACGCACTACGTCGAGGAGGCGGAGCCGTGCGACCGCGTCGCAGTGCTCGACCGCGGAGCTCTTGCGGCGCTCGGCACGCCGGCCGAGCTCAAGCGCGCGGCGGGTGTGAGCTCGCTCGAGGCGGTATTCCTGGCGCGCACCGGCCGTCCGCTCGCCGAGTCGACCGCGGCCTGAACATGCGCGCGATCGGCGGGATCGTGGCGCGCGAGCTGCTCCGCTTCCTGCGGCAACGGGGTCGCCTGGTGTCGAGCCTGGCGCGGCCATTCGTCTGGCTGGTCTTCGCCGGGGCCGGGTTCGCTACCGTTTTCGCGGGCGCGGGCGCGATCGACTACCGGCGCTACCTGGCGCCCGGCCTGCTGGGCATGGTCGTCATGTTCGGGTCGCTGCTCGCGGCGCTCTCCACCGTCACGGACCGCGAGGCGGGCGTGCTGCGCATGGTGCTCGTCGCGCCGATCCGGCGCAGCACGGTCGCGCTCGGCAAGACCCTGGGAGCGACGCTGCTCGGCACGATGCAGGCCGTCGCGGTCGCGGTGCTGCTGTTGTCGCTGCTGCAATTGTGGCCGGGTCCGGCGGGATTACTGCTCGCCTTCGCCGCGATCGTGCTCTCGGGTCTCGCCCTCGGTGCGCTGGGGCTCGTGCTGGCCGCGACCATGCGCTCGATCGAGAACTTCGCCGGCGTGATGAACTTCGTGGTGTTTCCGATGCTGTTTCTCTCGGGAGCGCTGTATCCGGTGCGTCGCCTCGGGCCCTGGCTGCACGTCCTGGTCCATGTCAACCCGCTCGCCTACGGCGTCGATCTCCTGAAGCACGCCTTGCTCGCGGAGTGGGCGGGGACGGGTTACGGGGGCGAGATGCCGCCGGCCCTCGACGTCGCGGCGTTGCTGGTGTTCGCGGCGGCTGGGCTCGCCATCGCGGCGGCCCTGCTTGGCCGCGAAGGGGGCGTCACGCGGACGGCGTTCCGGTCACCGGCCTAACGACCGACGACCACAGCCGTCAGGGGACCAATGATCAACACCAGAATGACCCCCGCAATGCTCGCGAGCAGCGTATACGCGACCGTCTTATCACGCGGGACCTTCATGAGCGGCGGCAGTCCGAGGGCGAGCAGCCGCACGCTGTAGAGCGCGAACACCCCGCCGATCAACGAGAGCTTCGGGAACAGCGCCACGATGCCCCCGAGCCAGTAGGGAGTGCTGCCGTAGGCCGCGACCTTCAACGCCTGCACGCGGTTGCGTTGCCCCCCGAAGGACGGCGCCAGCACGTCGATCAGGACCGCGAACAGGTATACGCCGAGCAGGTTGAGCCCAAATTCGAGCACCCCGCTCGTGACCGCGTCGCCCGGCGACATTCCGTACGACCCCGCGATCGAGTTGCGGACTCCGAACACGATCGTGCCCACCGTGGCCGAGATCGGTCCGATCGCGGCCATCGGCACGATGTAGCGGGAGTAGATGGGACCGGGGGTCGCGAACTCCGGGGTGATGGCCTGCCACTCTTGAGCCGGCCGCAGCAGGAGGCGCTGGGCGCGCGCGAGCCAGGCCGGCAGCCTGCGGGATGGCTTGCGCGGCGCCGCCCTGGGAGGCGCCGGTTTCGCGCCGGCCGGCCCCCGTTGCGGGGAGGCGGGTCCGCGGGGTGGCGTCGGTCCACGGGGCGGTTGGGGGGGCGTACGCATCCTCGCACAAGATAGAAAACGGCGGCCAAGTCGCCAGTGGCGTTCTCAGACGCCAAGCCGCAAGGGGTCTCCCAGTGCAAGATGCGGGGCGCACACTTGCGCCTTGGCGTCTTGGCGTCTGGGCACTCAGATTCATGCATGCTCATCGACGTCCACGCCCACTTCTACCACGACCGCTCCCCCCGCGCCGACTGGCGCGAGCGCAACGCCAGCCGCCTCGCCGCCGGAGAGAAGATCGGTATCACCATCCATGTGGCGTCGATCCTGGGGAGCTGGGGCCGCACATCCCCGACCTATTTCCCGTCGCCCGCCGACCTGCCGTACGGCAACGATGCCCTGCTTGCCCTCGCGCGCGAGCACCCGAACCGCGTCCGCGGCTACGTGACCGTCAACCCGAACTACACGGCGCACGCTCGGGGCGAGATCCTGCGGTGTCTCGGTGCCGGGATGATCGGGATCAAACTGGCCGCGAGCCGGCGGGCGACCGACCCGCTGCTCGACCCGATCTGTGAGATCGCGCGCGAGCGCGGCGTCCCGGTGTTGCAGCACGTGTGGCAACACCGGCGACGCGACTGGCCGGGACAGGAGGCGTCCGACGGCGCCGAGCTGTGCGCACTCGCGGGCCGCCACCCCGACGTCCGCTTCATCCTCGGCCACATCGGCGGCGGCGGGGCCTGGCAGCACTCCCTCGCCGCGCTGCGTGCCGCGCCGAACGTATACGTCGATCTCTCGGGGAGCGGCGTCGACGGCGGGATGCTGGAGAGCTGTCTCGCGGCGGTCGGCGTCGAGCGCCTGCTGTGGGGGAGTGACATCACCATGGACACGGGGTGGGCCAAGTTGCGCTACCTCACCCACCTCCTCTCGCGGGACGAGGCCGATCTGGTGAAATGGAAGAACGCGGTGAGCATCTTCCCCCACGGCGCGTTTCCGTCCGACTGATGCGGATCGACGTGAACGTCTTCCTGGGCGCGTACCCGTACCGCCGGGTGCCCGGCACCTCACCCGAGGCCGTGCTCCGGGCGATGGAACGGGTCGGCGTCGACGAGGCCTGGGTGACGCATCTCCCGAGCCTGTTCTGGCAGGCACCACCGGAGGGGAACGCCTGGCTGTACGAGGCGACGGCGCGCGAGCGGCGTTTCAAACCCGTACCGGCCGTGCACCCCGGCTTGCCGGGATGGGAAGCCGTGCTCGGCGAAGCGCTCGACCGCGGCGCCCCGGTTGTGCGGTGCGACCCGACGTACTGCGGGCTCGATCCCGCGGGCGCGGAGATGCGCGTGCTCACCGCCGCCTGCGGGGCGGCGCGGCTGCCGTTGCTCGTCGCCGTGCGGCTCGAGGACGCTCGCCAGCGGCACCCCAACGATCGGGCGGCCGAGGTCCCCACGGCGGCGGTGCGCGCCCTCGTGCGGTCCGACGCGGATGTGCGCCTCGTCATCACCCACGCCGACCGTGCGTTCGTCGAGGAGGTGCACTTCGGGTCCACTCCCGAGGAAGCGGCCCGCATCTGGTGGGACATCTGCTGGATTTGGGGGCCGCCCGAGGATCATCTCGAGACGTTGCTCCGCACCGTCGGCGTCGAGCGATTCGTGTTCGGGACCGGGCAGCCGCTCAGGATCCCGGAGAGCAGCGTGGCCAAGCTCGACCTGCTCGCGCTCGCACCACCCCAACGAGCCGCCATCGAGTCGGAAAACGCTCGCCACGGGCTGGGCTTCTGACTGCGCGACCGGCCGAGCGCCTGACCGCCGCCTTGGAATGGGGCTTGATCCCCGCGGTCCCGGTGCCGTTTCGCGGGGACGCGGTCGCGGAGGACGCGCAGCGGGACTACGCCCGGTCGATGGCCGGCCAGCAGGTAGCGGGCGTGGCGGTGTGGGCGCACACCGGGCGGGGTCCACACCTCACCTCCGAGCAGCGTCACCAGGTGCTCGCCACTTGGCGCGCCGCCCTCGCCGACAAGGTGATCGTGGCGGGTGCCACGAGCGTCGCGATGGCGCGGGAGGCGAAGGCGGGCGGGGCGGACGCCCTGCTCGCTTTTCCCCGGCCGGACGACCCGGTCGGGTACCACGCCGCCTTGAGCGGCGTGCTACCCGTGATCGCCTTCTACTTGTATGAAGCGGCGGGCGGGGTCGCGTACGACAACCCGACGCTGCACGGCATACTCGAGCTGCCGGGCGTGATCGGCATCAAGGTCGCGACCCTCGATTCGGTCATGACGTTCCAACGGCTCGCCGGGCTGATCCGCGAATACCCGGAGAAGCTCCTGATTACCGGCGAGGACCGCTTCTTCGGCTATTCGCTCACGATGGGCGCGCGGGCGGCCCTGGTGGGGATGGGGGCGGCGCTGACGAAGTTACAGGCTGCGCTGATCGAGGCGTTCCATACCGGCGACTTCGCCCAGTTCGTGCGGTTGTCCGGGATCTGCGACCGATTCGCGGCGGCCACGTTCACGGCCCCGATGGAGGGGTATGTGCGCCGTCTGCTGTGGGCCCTCGCCGCCGACGGCGTGATTCCGGAGGACGCGTGCGACGACCCATGGGGGCCGGCCCTCCCGCCAGCCGAGCGGGACGTCGTGCGCCGCGCCGTCCGGGACGCGCGCGGCGCGCGCGTCAGCCGGCCGTGAAGCGTATTCCCCGGCGCTCGTTTCTCGAGGCGTGGGCGGCGAGCGCGGCACTCCCTCTCCTCAAAGGCTTCGTTCCCATGAAGCACAAACCGCACGTCGTGGTGGTCGGGGCAGGGGCGTTCGGCGGCTGGACCGCGTTGTACCTCCGGCGCGGCGGTGCTCGCGTGACGCTGGTCGACGCGTGGGGACCCGGCAACGCCCGCGCCAGCTCGGGCGGGGAGACGCGGGTCATCCGCGCCACCTACGGCCCGCGAGCCGTGTACACGCACCTGACAATGCGCGCGCTCGCTCTGTGGCGGGAGCACGAACGACGCTGGAAGCAGCGTCTGCTCCATCCGATCGGCGTGCTGTGGCTGGTCGAGGACGACGAGTCGTACGAAAAGGCCGCGCTGCCGATTCTCAAGGAGGCGGGGTGTCGCTTCGACGAGTTGACGGGTGCCGAGACCGCCAAGCGCTACCCGCAGATCAACTGCGCGCGTGTGCGCTGGGCGATCTTCGAGCGGGACGGCGGCTATCTCACGGCGCGGCGCGCCTGTGCCGCGGTGCTCGAGGGATTTCTCGCAGCCGGCGGCGTCTATCGTCAGGTCGCAGTGCAGCCGCCCGCGCCGGGCGAGGCCGTGCGCTGCAGCGATGGCAGCGACCTGGCCGGCGACGCGTACGTGTTCGCCTGCGGGCCGTGGCTCGGGAAGCTGTTTCCGGATGTGATCGGCGATCGCGTGCGCGCGACGCGTCAGGAAGTGTTCTTCTTCGGCACCCCGCCCGGTGACGCGCGCTTCACCGAGGAGGCACTCCCCGTGTGGGCCGATCACGCCAATCACTTCATATATGGGATCCCCGGGAACGAGTGGCGGGGGTTCAAAGTGGCGGACGACGCTCGCGGGCCCGTGTTTGACCCCACCGCCGGTGAGCGCCTGCCGTCGCCGGAGGCGCTCCGCAGCGCCCGCGACTACCTGGCATTCCGGTTCCCGGCGCTCAAAGATGCCCCGCTGCTCGAGGCGCGCGTGTGCCAGTACGAGAACTCCCCTGACGAGCACTTCATCGTCGACCGCCACCCGAGGGCGGACCATGTGTGGCTCGTGGGTGGTGGATCGGGACACGGGTTCAAGCACGGGCCGGCGCTGGGCGAGCTGGTAGCCGGGCTTGTGCTCACCGACGGCGCGGCCGACCCCCAGTTCCGGCTGTCGCGGTTTGGCCGCTGACCCCGGGGCATGGCCCCGGGGTTGGTCCACCGGCCTATGCGTTCGGAGCTCGAGCGCGATTTCGAGCGCTTCAAGCGGGAACTCCCCGGCGACTTCGCCGACCACGTGCGCGAGACGTACGGGATCGACCTCACCGCGCGCTACCTGGGTGAGGCGGTCCCCCATCCCGTCGGGAAGGGCTCGGGCCAGTTGTCCCTGAACCAGAATCAGCTCGCCGAAGATGCTCGGGCGGGACTCGCCTTCGTGGTTCTGAAGACCGTCATCGCTCAGGACGAGGCCGGTAGCCAGTCGATGGCGGCGTGGGCGATCCACGAGACGAAGATGACGGTCGAGCGGCGGCGCGCCGCGGGCGGCCGGCCCGGGTGGACCGTCACCTGGAAGGGCAGGGGTTGGGACCGCTCATTCGACGAATACCTCGGGTTGATGCGGGCGGGACGCGACCTCACGCGTGCGGGACGCCTGCTCGTGGTGCCGTCGGTGCAGTACCACTTGCCCCGGCTCGAGGACCCGTTTCGTGACGCCGAGTACCGCTATACCACGCGGCTCCTCGCCGACGCCTGGGGAGCGGGCGAGCCCCCGTTGCTCGTCGAGAAGGACTTCTCGCCGACGCTCGCGGGGGACTCATTGGCCGGTGACCGCGACCAGATTCTGCGGTGGCTGCGTGACGTCCCCGGTCGCATCCGCGCGGCGGCGCCGCGAGCGGTACGAATCGCCGTCAAGCTGATGAACGCGCGCTTCGATGACGCCTTCCAGAACGAGATGATGGACGCGTGCCGGGGTGCCGATGCCCTCATCTGCTTCAACCGATTGTTTGACGCGCAACAGGCCGTGGCGTACGGCGGCTGGGACTTGAGCGACCGGAACCTGCGGGTGCTGGATGCCATGGCCCCGGGCGTTCGCCCGGCGCTGTGCGGGACGGGTAACATTTGCTCGGGCCGCATGATCGTCGAATATGCGCGGCGCGGCTGCGAGAGCATGCAGCTCCACACCTTCTTCCAACTCCCGCTGTCGCAATACCCGGCCACCCACGGTTCGCGGACTCAGCGGGCCCTCCACGCGCTGCTGTTCGATCCCGCCGACGGCCTCGTCGCCGCGCTGCTCGAGCTCGAAGCGGCGGGTGGGCTCGAGCGACGCGACGGCGCGCTGCACTTCCTCGACCTCGCGGCCGGTGCGCATCACCCGGGTTGAGCTGTTCGACCTGACGATTCCGTTCGTCGAGCCGTTCATCATCTCGGGGGGACGGATCGACGCGCGCCGCTCGCTCATCGTCGCGCTGCACGACGATGCCGGCCATGTCGGGTACGGCGAGTCGCCCCCGTTCGAGCTGCCGTTCTACTCCGCGGAGACCCTCGCCGGGGCCCGCGACCTGATCGTGCGCGTCCTGCTGCCCCGCGTCGCCGGGCAGGAGATCGACGCCCCCGACGCGGTGGATGCCGCGCTGCGCGACGGCGTGCGCGGCAATCCGTTCGCGCGGGCGGGAATCGAAACCGCCGCCTGGGACTTGGAGGCCCATCGCCGCGGTGTCGGGCTCGGCCAGCTCGTCGCCCTCCGGCTCGGCGTCCCCGCGGCGTCGAGCGTCCCGTGCGGCGTGGCCCTCGGTATCCCCGAGGATCGGCAACCGGGCACCCTCACACGCCGGGTCGCCGCCGCACTGGAGCAGGGGTACCGCCGCGTGAAGATCAAGGTGATGCCGGGCTGGGACGCGGTCGCCGTCACCGCGGCGCGCGCCGCGATGAGCGGCGTCGACCTCCCGCTCACGGTCGACGCCAACGGCGCGTACGCGTGGCCGGCCGACGAGCGGAGCCTCAGGGCCCTCGATCAGGCGGGCCTGCTCTACATCGAGCAGCCGCTGGCCCCGGACGAGCTCGTCGGCCATGCCGTGCTGGGCCGGACGCTCGCTACCCCGGTCTGCCTCGATGAGACGCTCACGAGCGCCGCCGTCGCGCGCCAGGTGATCGATCTGGAGGGACCCCGGGTATGGAACATCAAGGTCCACCGCATGGGCGGCCTCGCGGAGGTGTGCCGGGTGTACGCCCAGGCGGCCGCGTACCAAGCCGAGCTCTGGGTCGGCACGATGCCCGAGACGGGGATCGGCTCGCAGGCGGCGCTCGCGGTCGCCGGCCTGCCGCTGTGCGTCTATCCGTCCGACCTGGAGCCGAGCTCCCGCTGGTATGGGCGCGATGCGGACGTGATCAAGCTCACGATGAGCAAGGACGGTCGGATGGCAGTGCCAGGCGTGTCGGTGGCGCGACTGCTCGACATGGGGCGGTTTCGGGCGGCGGTCCGTCCGATCGCCGCTTGACTCGGCAGATCGGCGGTGCGAAATACCGCGCCGATTCTCGTAACGGTCATCTCTTGTGGGGGAGTGTTCGCGCGTGATTGCACTACTTCGGCTCGCGTCGTCGGTCTGGCTCATCACCATCTTCCCGTTAGTCGCTCTCTCTCAAGCGTACGACCCCGCGCTCTTCGCCGAGCTGCACTGGCGCTCGATCGGTCCGTTTCGCGGCGGCCGCACCGTGGCGGCGACGGGCGTGCCGGGTCAGCCCAACCTGTTCTACATCGGCGTGAACAACGGCGGCGTATGGCGGACCACGGATTACGGGCGCACCTGGACGCCGCTGTTCGACGGGCAGCCGACCGGCTCGATCGGCGCGCTCGCGGTCGCCGCCTCCGATCCCAAGGTCATCTACGTCGGGAGTGGTGAAGGGCTGCAGCGCCCCGACCTCTCAGTGGGCGACGGGATCTATCAGTCCGGCGATGCGGGGCGGACGTGGCGGCACCTGGGACTGTCCGACGGCCAGCAGATCCCCGCCGTTATCGTCGATCCGCACGACGCCCGTCGCGTCTTTGCCGCGGTGCTCGGTCATCCGTACGGCCCCAATGCGGAGCGCGGCGTGTTTCGGTCGACCGATGGCGGGGAGACCTGGCAGCGCGTGCTCTACAAGGACGAGAACACCGGCGCCGTAGACGTCGCCTTCGATTCGGCGAGCCCGCAGACCGTGTTCGCCGTCCTGTGGGCGGCGCGCCAGGCGCCCTGGGAGATCGGCAGCTCTTGGACCTTGTCCGCCAACAACGGCTTTTACAAGTCGACCGATGGCGGCACGACCTGGCGGGGGATCACCGGCGGCCTGCCGACGGCGGAGGACAAGCTCGGCCGCATCGGCCTGGGGATGTCCGCGAGCGAGCCCCGGCGCATGTACGCGGTGGTGGGGGCCGCGAACGGCGGCGGGGTGTACCGCTCCGATGACGGCGGCGAGCATTGGCGCCTCGTCAACGCGGACCCGCGGCTCTGGGGTCGCGACGGCGACTTCAACGAGGTGAAGGTGGACCCGAAGAACGCCGACGTCCTCTACGTGGCGAACGTCGTCACCTGGAAGTCGAGCGACGCCGGCCGGACCTTCACCGCGTTCCGCGGCGCGCCGGGGGGCGACGACTATCACCGTCTCTGGATCAACCCGGACGATCCCAACATCATCCTGCTCGCCGGCGATCAGGGCGCCGTCGTCACGGTGAACGGGGGCGGGACGTGGAGCTCGTGGTACAACCAACCGACCGCGCAGTTCTACCACGTCAGCACCGACAACCAGTTCCCGTACCGCGTGTACGGCGGCCAGCAGGAGAGTGGATCCGCCGGGATCGCGAGCCGCGGCAACGACGGGGAGATCACGTTCCGGGAGTGGCGTCCCGTTGGCGCGGAGGAGTATGGCTACGTCGCGCCCGATCCGCTGCACGCCGACATCGTGTACGGCGGGAAGATCGCGCGTTTCGACTGGCGGACCGGGCAGGTGCAGGACGTGTCCCCCGAGCCGGTGCGGATGGGGAAGTATCGCTGGGTGCGCACCATCCGCACCGGCTCGGGGGACACGTCCTGCACCTGCCCGGTCCGCCAGTCGAAAC
>Ga0209055_1000525_pt1 | contig 26891 bp, 18 predicted proteins | sample GraSoiAngelo_110_FD_185875 | JGI IMG/M metagenome (GOLD analysis project Ga0209055, IMG submission 185875) | Grasslands soil microbial communities from the Angelo Coastal Reserve, California, USA - 14_0903_12_30cm (SPAdes) (version 2) | ecosystem: Environmental > Terrestrial > Soil > Grasslands ... | reverse complement strand
ACGTTGGGCAGGATCTGCAGTTCCCGACGGCGCTTCATTGTGCCACAAATGAATCGTTTCACAAACCAGGAAAAGTCTACACTTGCCCTGCCGAGATCGCAACGCAGCCTGAGCACAACGCCGCCTTGACACTCGTTTTCTTGCGTGTTTAAATTCAACGGCTTAATGAAACGATTCATATACAGCAATCTGTACAGTTTATGAGAAGAGAAAGATCAGCAACTGCGATTGAATACGGCACGTTCATCTGGATGTTTGCAGTGGAGAACTTCATAAATCATTTCGAACGGAAGCCCGGGGAGAAAGATCATGTTTCGAGCAGTATTGCTGTTTTTTGTGGCTCTCAGTTTTGCGTTGCCGGTTCAGGCCGAGGTGAAAGTGGAAAAGACGGCATACAAAGGTTGGAACAATTGCTATCGCGTTAGTAATGGCGAAGTGGAGCTCATCGTGACCGGTGATGTTGGCCCGCGGGTGATCCGGTTCGGATTTGTTGGGGGCCAGAACCTCTTCAAGGAATTCACCGATCAAATGGGAATGAGTGGGGAGGAGAAGTTTCAATTGCGGGGTGGGGATCGAGTCTGGAAGGCCCCCGAAGATCCGATCGCAACGTGGGCGCCGGATAACGTACCAGTTGAAATCACTCCAACGGCTACAGGACTGATCGCGCGCGCCCCTGTCGAACCGCTTACCAATCTACAGAAAGAAATAGAAATAAGCATGCCGCCGTCAGGAACGAGTGTGACGGTTTCGCACCGGATCACGAACCGCTCGCTTTTCGCGTTGGAATTCGCGCCTTGGGTACTCACAATGATGACGCCAGGGGGCAGCGAGATTACAGGTTTTCCACCACGCGGTACTCACCCGGCCCATCTGGAGGCTACCAATCCATTAGTGATGTGGGCGTACACTAACCTGGCAGACAAGCGCCTGACCTTCACAAAACAATATCTGGTGTTACGTCAAGATCCCATGAATTCTGAGGCGCAGAAGGTGGGGTTGTTTAATCGAAATACCTGGGCAGTTTACCTGCTGAACGGGGAAGCCTTTGTCAAGCGCGCAACCGCGGATCCAACCAAAACTTACACAGATTTCGGTTGTTCTTTCGAAACCTTCACCAATAACGAGTTTCTTGAGATTGAAACCCTAGGCCCGCTTACAAAGGTGGAACCTGGCCATACGGTCGAACAGGTGGAACAGTGGAGCCTCGCTCGTAATGTCAATCTAACTCAAGTGACGGACGATGCGATCGACGGTCTGGTGTTGCCACTGCTGAGGGCAGGACGGACACATTGACGTCCATCTTCTCGGCGATGCTCGCACGCACGTGGGCGCCGACATCTCTGATCGCGGCAGCTTCGCGGGTGATGTCTCTCGGCGGCATCGATCTGACCATCATCACTCTCTACTTCTTTTTGGTTCTGGGGCTCGGTCTCTACCTGAAGAAGTTTACAAGCACTGGCGAAGACTTCTTCATGGCCGGCCGCGAGATGACCGCCTGGATCGCAGGACTCAGTTTCATCTCAGCAAATCTGGGCTCTCTCGAAATGATGGGCTACGCGGCGGCCACATATCAGTACGGAATTCTTGTTGGCCACGCGTATTGGATTGGAGCGATTCCAGCCATCTTATTTCTCGCGCTGGTGATGTTGCCGTTCTATTACATCTGCCAGACCCACTCCGTCCCCGGGTATCTTCAACTTCGATACGGCGAAGCGACGCGGTCGCTCTCAGCGATCTCGTTCGCCATAATGACGATCCTCATGAGCGGCATCAATATGTATGCCATGGCCGTGATTATGAAGGTCATTCTGGGCTGGAACATTCATTTCAGCATCTGGGTTTCATCACTCACTGTAGCTTTCTACGTCATGGCCGGCGGGCTGCTTTCCGCGATCTTCAACGAGGTGCTGCAGTTTATGCTGATTTGGCTCGGCGCTCTTGTCATTCCCGTAGCGGGACTGATTGAGACGGGCGGCTGGGCAGGCATGGTTCGACGGATCTCTGAAAATTTCCCGGGTCAGGATTTCACGCATATGTGGCGAACGCTGGGTTCGTTTACCGGCAATCCCATGGGTGTCCACTGGACCGGGATTGTCTTCGGTTGGGGCCTGGCCATCTCATTCGGCTACTGGACCACCGATTTCTTGGTAGTGCAGCGCGTCATGGCCGCGAAGGACCTGCGATCGGCGGAGATGGGGACGATCATTGGCGGCTTGTTTAAGATGCTGGTGCCTTTGATCGTGATTCTTCCCGGATTGCTGGCTCTGGCGGTTCTTCCGTTCAAGCTCGTTCCTGAGACTATGGCCAACGTGCCGGGCGTCCACACCTACAATGAGGCTCTTCCTCTCATGCTTGCCCGATACTGTGGCCCGGGCCTGCTTGGCCTGGGGGTGACAGCGCTGATTGCCGGTTTCATGAGCGGGATGGCTGGCAACGTAAGCGCGTTCGCCACGGTGTGGACCTACGACATCTACAAGCCGCTGATTCGAAAGCAGGCCAGTGATCAGCACTATTTAAGCATGGGACGGTGGTGCTCGCTGCTGGGCGTGGTCGTGAGCATCGGGACTGCTTATTTGGTCATGAATTTCTCCAGCATTATCGTGTACGCCCAAGTAGTATTCGTATTTTTCATTGTGCCCATGTTCGGTACTGTGGTTTTGGGAATGATGTGGAAGCGTACTACACCGGCCGCCGGGTTCTGGGGACTGCTGGCGGGAATACTGGCATCTTTTGTTCTGTGGCTGTGCGTGAAGCTGGATCCCTCCGCGCTGCGTCTGGTTGCGTTTTCAAGTCACGCCAAGGACATGGCAGAGAACGTCTATCGGGCATGGTGGTCCTTGCTGGCCAATGTCGTTGTGACGATAGTTGTCACCCTCTTCACAAAACCGAAGCCTGAGGAAGAGCTCAAAGGGCTCGTCTACGGCTTGACCACTCTACCTTCACTTGGGCAGCTTCCAATCTTCAAGCGACCGATCTTCTGGGCGGGAGCGGTTGCGATCGCATTTGTTCTGCTGAATGTCCTATTTTGGTAGTGCCAAATGAAAACTAAAAACATGATTTCGATCTGGTTCTTTGTAGGCTGTCTGCTCGCGTTGTATGGAGCGCTGATCCTGGCAGCCGGCCTGCAAACGTATTCGAATCGACGCAGCGCGAATATAGCCATGCAGAACCTGCACTTGCAGGGGTGGTGGGGTACCGGGTTGCTAGTAATCGGATTGTTCTACGTAATCCGGTTCCGACCTCGAAGATTGCGATAGCCGCCGATCAATTCTCAGCTTCGGAGGCAACATGGTCTGCGCCAAGACTCTTGTGAATCTTTTATTGCTGATTTCAGGATCAGTGATGACGATGGCTGCAGAAAAGCGGGGAAGCTTCATTCTGCAAACGCCAGAACGCGGGATGCGGGTGAAGATTGCGCGCAGCGGTAACGGCGTGGATGAACTCATTGAGATCAGTGAGCACGCCAAGCCTATGCGGCCATTATGGATAAAGCGCACAAAATGGCTACCGGTGTTGTCGGCTCGAGGATCGGTGACACGAGTGATCGCCGGTACGCCGGGTCAGCTCCAGACGTGCGCGCTTGAATCGATCGAGAAGAAAGAACATCCCGAAGAAATTGTTGTTCTCTCGGACTGTGGGTCCGGTCATCTCAAGCAGACCCTAACTACAACCCAGGAGCCGGACGTCATCGCCGTCAGGGTGGATTTTTCACCCCATAGCACGATCGCGATTCGTTCCGTCGAGGATCGCTACACCTTCGCTCCTGGAAGAACCGAATCGAATACTCTCACCCAGGGCCCACTCGATTTTGTATGGAGCCAGAATCTCAAAAATGAACCTGATGGACTAATGCCACAGTGGACGTTCAAGTCACCGGCAGTCATGCTCCAGCGGGGAAACATATTTGCGGCACTTATGCCGGACCTCAGCCGATCATCGAAGCTTCCGCTTTCGTTTGACCTCGATGTGACATCCGAAGCAAAACCCTGGTTTTCATACGGCAGCGTGCCTTCCGAACCTTATGGACACAGTTACTTCCGTCGTGCTGCGAACGCAACTCTCTCATCCGACTCGGGAACAATCGAATATTCTTACGCGATTGTGGGTTCGGTCCAGCCGCTAAAGCTGGGCTACCGGCGCGCGGTGCGCAGGCTCTGGCAAACGATGGGACATCCGGAGCTGTTGCAATCTCCAGACCTTCAGCGCAATGTGCGCCGTCCCGAGTTGGTACTGTTCGATGATTGGCGGCATGACGTCTGGGTGCGGTATGCGAGTCAGGTGTATCGCCATGTCGCTTGTAGGACTGACAATTGCGGCACGTTAATGAGTAACCGCAATTACATGGGCGACTGGGACAGGACTGAAGAAGACGCGTGGTTCAACTCATGGTTTCAAAGCTTGCGGACGGCTTATGGTTGGTATCTCTATGCCAAGAGAACTAATGACAAGCAGATGGAGAAGAACGCCGAGGGAATCCTTAGTTTGGCACTGCAAAGTCCACAGCAGGAAGGGGCTTTTTCCACCATCTACCTTGTTCCCGAGCATCGCTGGATCCGAGATGATGGCTGGGCGGGCTTTGCTGAAGATTATCACGCCTTCTGCATGTCCTGGACTGCCTACTGGATGCTGAAATGGGCCGAGGATCTTACGCCCAATCGAAGAAACGAAGTGCTTGCTTTCACGCGACGCTATGGCGGCTTTTTATTGCGCCATCAGTTGAAGTCCGGCGTGATCCCTTCCTGGTATGACTCGGATCTCAAACCCCGCCCGGAATTTCGCGATCTGAATGCCGAGACCGCCGGCTCCGCACTTTTTCTGCTGGAACTTGGCGGAATAACGGGAGACAAAGCATACGTGGACGCGGCGACCCGTGCAATGGAATTCATTACCGGTGAAGTCCTTCCGCGGCAGCTCTGGTGGGATTTTGAAACCTTCAAATCATGCGCGCGCAAGAACTTCGATTTCTCCGATCCGATCACGGCGCAGTATCCGCAGAACAATCTCTCGACGATCCAGGCTGCTAAAGCTTATCTCAAGCTGTACGACATATTGAAAGATGGCAAATGGCTGGATCTGGGCACGAGAGTTCTCGACTATCTGTTACTCACCCAGCAGGTTTGGAGCCCGCCGTATTTCGATCCGAAATTATTGGGCGGATTCACCACTCAGAATACAGATGCGGAATGGAGCGACGCGCGGCAATGCTATGCGGCTGTTTTGCTCCTGGACTACTACAAAGCAACGGGAGAAATGGAGTACCTCGAACGGGCGGTAGCCGCAGCCCGGGCCACTTTCGCGGTTGCTCCGTGGGAAAATTGGGCGCACACCGGCTACAAAGATGAACCGGGCGCCATGACCGGTTTTCACTGGGGGAGCGGTAGCGCGATGACTTCGATCGAGATCATGTCTGCGACTTTGGGCGACGCGTTCATAGATCTTTCCCGGAGCCGGGGCGTCGGTTTCAATGCGAATTCGCTGCGCACTTTGAACGTCGTTGGCAGTCTGATCTCGTTTAACGTCAATGCCGTACCCGAGTTGAAAGGAGTGCATGTTCGCTTCGCGGCAGCGAATCCGAATGTTACTTACAGAATTATTGTTAACGGCCGGCAGCCGGTTACGGTGAACGGCGATGAGCTTTCTCACGATGGTTACGTACTCGATTTGGCTGCTAGCCAGTGACCTGTTGCCAAGAATCTCTTCTTTCTTCCCTCCCGTTTTTCTGATTTTCGCCACTGCTGGGCATTTTCGTGGAAAAACACGGGCGGCTGAGGCAGCGATTCAAGGCGTCGAAGCACCGCTTCCAGATGGTGGCTGTGCCGCAGTTCAGCCCCATGGCGGACGGTCCATCTCACAAACGTAGTCACTTTTCTAGGTCCGAGATCCCAGATCCGGCCAATTCCTCCAGTAAGTGATCGGGTTGTTGGCCTTCAGTCAGTGCGGTTCGCATCCGTCGCGCGAGGTTTATGCAGCGATTTTCCGTCCGGTGATTTCAGCGTCATACTGCGACCGGTTCGGTCCGTCAACTCCTCCATTCTCGACAATAACGGTATCCACTGCGACAGTCAATTGCGATGACGACTGAATCAGCCGGATATTTCGCCCTTCCACGCCCTGATCTGCGCTGATGTAAGGAGTACCAATCATGTTTTCGGGCAGGAATGTCCTACTATTCCCGAGCAGCGGGAATGCGGCATGGCTATTGGCCCTACGTTTGGCACATATTTCTGTGCTTGCCCAGAACGCTAAAGATCAACAGGACGAAACAACGCGGAGTGCCTCCCTGAACCCCTTAAGATCATCGCAGCACTCACCGATATTTACAGATTGCGTCAATCCTGCTTCCAGGACATACATCATTTTCAACAATACCTGACTTTTCGGCTTTTGAATCGATTCATTGTGTGGCAGAATGAATTCCAACTGCTCGGAGTCCAATGTCAACCATCGTGGAAGTAGCAAAACGTGCGGGCGTTTCGGTTGGAACTGTTTCCAACGTCATTAGAGGAAATCCACGTGTCGGCCGTGAATTTCGAGAACGCGTCGAAGCCGCGATTCGCGAGTTGGATTACCACCCCAATGAAATCGCTCGCAGTTTGAAGGTGAATCAGACGTACATGCTCGGCATGGTGCTCCCAGACATCACTAACCCTTTCTTCCCGGAAATCATTCGCGGTGCCGAAGATCAGGCACTGCAACGGAGGTATTTGCTGGTGACGGCTAACACTGACGAACACATAGAACGAGAGCGAAGTATCGTCTCTGCTTTGCGCTCCCGCCGCGTTGACGGATTGTTACTGGCATCTGCCCCAGGAAAAGATAGTAGTCACATACGCAGAGTCATGGATGCAGGCACCTCGGTCGTTTGCTTAGATAGGGCCCCCGCCGGCATAAAGGTTGATACTGTGCTACTGGACAACGTTCGCGGGGCAGAGGATTGTGTCCGGCACCTGCTACGCGTTGGTTACCGCAAGATCGCCATTATCACAGGTCCCTTGGAACTGCAGCATGCGCGCGAACGATTGCGCGGTTATGAGAATGCTCTGCATGAAGTAGGCATCAAGGTCTCCGAGGAATTGATTCTAGAAGGAGATTTCCGAGAGGAATCTGGTCATCGTCTGGGAAAAGAATTGCTCCTTCGCCGAGTCCGTCCCTCGGCAATATTCGTGTGCAATGGCGTTATGACCCTGGGAGTGCTGCAGGCATTCGAAGAACTCGGGGTGCGGTACCCGGAAGACGTCGCGCTGGCTACGTTTGATGATCTCGCTGGTGACCGCTCGTTCTACCCGCGACTCACAGTTGTGGCGCAACCCGGTTATGAGATCGGCGCTCGCGCAGCTACTCTTCTGATGGATCGCATTGAAAATAAATTCAGCGGAAAAGCGGTGACGATACGAATGGCTCCGACTCTCATCGTTCGTGAATCGACGAGAGGGTCGGCGGTAGAACCCTCGAGGCCGCGCACGCACACACCTCTGTCCGTCTGAACCGCGAGCGCAGTGCCCTCGCGATAATTCCTGCTGGCGCAGTGCCTGTTCATCTTGCCACTGGAAGCACGAAACAGTAAACCGTATACTTGATTTCGCTCCAGGCCTGCTCTGCCACGGGGTAGCCTGGAAACAGAGGGCGGGTGACGGGAGTAAATTTTATTCTTATCCAGATCGAACGGCGGCCACGAGTGAGCTCACGTGAGATGAGGAATTCATCATCGCGGAACCGCCGGTTCGAGGTTTCCACGTTGTGTTCTGTCGCTCCGAGCTCCTGCGCTGGATTCGAATAGACGCACGAATTCGATCCGGCGAGGTACCAAATTCCTGCAAGCTTCCAATCCGACCGTGTTTGATCTGAGACGTAAACCTCCGCTCTCTGGTCCGGAAAGGAATAGTCAAGTTTGCGTCGAAGCAACACTCCAAGGTTATCCGATCGAAGCTGCACGTGAAATTCCGATGTTCCTTTGGTTACTCGTCCTGTATCGGTTTTGGCCGGATATATCTCTTTGCCGTTCAGAGTATCCACACCCCACTCGTAACGGGACGTGAGCTCGTAGGGCGGCGACGCCTGCGGAGACGAGTAACCATGCGAACGCTCATCGGCCATATCGCCCACATGAAGTTGATCGGTTTCCACCAGCGAGGGCGAGGGGAGGCCGTACCAGTACGTCACAGTTTCGTAGTGTTGCTCGGAATCATCCATGCCTCCGTGCTCCAGGCGAATCTCAGCATTCTTGCCGAATGGCATGAGATCTGCCAATAAAAACCGGTAAGCGGATTCGATTTTGTCTTCATCACTGGATGCGGTCTCTAGGTTGCGCGCCCCGACGGGATGGCCAGCGAAGGGCAAGGTCATGTTTAGACCACCCCAATAATCGCCTCCTCCACCCCATTCTTCTGTTCCCGTACCTTGGGCCTGCGGAGTAAGGCTGTCGTCGAAGAAGAACCGCGGATCGCCCTCCAGCGTGCCGAAATCCGCCTGGTGCGAGAAGATGAATGAAGTGCCTACAAAGCTTCCTGACCAGTCTCCCCCTCCCTCAGTGATGCGCGTATCGAGCAGAACGAGATCGCGTCCCGGTATTGGCTGAGGAAAATCGTGGTACGTTGCATGAAAGTAGGAAACTTGGCTCGCGCGCTCATGCAGCGGAAAGTAGCGCAGGGTCCATTCAATTCCATTAACCGGTGGGCCCGCTGACCTGAGCTCGATTCGCGCGGATCGGAAGAAGGGCATCGGAAAGTAGCACGCAAGATACACATCATCTTCCGAGAAGCGTATGTTCACGGGAAAGGCTTTGACCAGGAATTCGCGATTGTCGCGGTTGTAGAGCGTTCCCGCTCCATAGAAAAGCGCGATTGGAGCATCGATGGAAGGTTGTTTCCTTCCATCCCAGGTCACGCGCAAGTGAGCCCGTTCGAAAGCGAGCGCCTGCTTACGAGGAATAGAAAACTTGAGCGTGGTGAGCACGGCCCTGGCCCTTACCTTCGCCACAGTCACCGTCTCTCCTGCCGCAAGATGAATCCTTCCCCCTACTTCTTTCCCCAGATTCGGAGCAATGTCACTTCCCGCTTTGGCGATTAGATCGCGCACGTCCCGAGCAGGCGCAGATTTCCCATTCCAACTCTGCAGTGGATGAGTCAGTCGCGTGCCCGGCACGAAGCGGTCGAAGATGTAATATCCGGTGCCATAGTGGGTTCGCGTGTAGGCCATTTGCAAGCTTCGTTCGAAAGAAATTGGCGTCCAAATGAGGTCAGAGCCTTTTGTTGTTGTCCAAGTGAAATCCAGCGGTTGGGGAAACGGTAAAGATGGAAGGAATATGGAATCTGCCACAGGCTGCAAAGGATTTGCTGTGCTGGTCTCCTGTACCAGATGGTCGGTTCCATCTACAACGAAGTGCCATGGGCTGCCGTGCCAGTGATTGTAGCGGCTAAAAACCAGCATTCCGGGTCCTTCCAGGTCGAGGGTCACGTTGAATTCGTCAGAGAGTTGATACAAAAAATGCGCTGCATCCGCTCCCTCATTGCCGCCGCCACGATCGTAGGTGCTGCGCATGTAGGCGCGCATGCCAATTCTTTGATCAGCCCAGTGATCCCATGATCGATATGCATCAAGTCCAATCGGTATTGCGCGGGGTTTTTCGGCCGAATACGCCAGTCCAGCCAGCGCAACAGCGCAAACCCAAGAATATAGATAGCGGACATTGCAGCTAAAGATGGCGGCTTTCATCGTGAATGCGCGGCGGATGCGCCGCGAACCATGAAATTTCAATGCACAATTGAGAGTCCTCTCCTCGGCATCATCGCAGTATTCGTCGCCAGAGATTCTACTCGCCAAAAAACCTTGACAGCCTCTTAACCCTGTGCTTCAATCCTTTCGCTGAAACGATTCATTCGTTTGATTCCTGGCAAATGTGCCCAAACAGTTAGCAATTCGTGAGCAATGATCGACGTGGGCCTGAAAGGTTTCACCAACTTCCGGTCCAACGATCCAGGAGCTGATTATGAAAACCAAATTGTTTTTCGTTCTGCTTCTTGCGCTCGCTATTGTTTCCATGCCGAGCCGCGTCCTCGCTCAGGCTGATCGCGGAGCGATCAAAGGCGAGGTCCAGGATGTGCAAAAAGCAAATGTGCCCGGCGCGCAGCTCACTCTGAAGAACGAGGCCACTGGAGTTTCCGCAAGCACAATCTCCAGCGCTTCGGGAGAATTCAATTTTCTCAATCTCGCGCCCGGCAGCTACACTCTCATGACCGCGGCGAAGGGGTTCAGCACTGCGACGCAGGAGCATATCTCGGTCGCAGTAGGGCGCACCCTAGGAATCACGGTCACGCTACAACCGGGCTTGGTGGAGCAGACCGTCACCGTATCCGCAAATGCGGCCTCGATTGATACCCAGACTTCGGATATCGGAACGGTGATTACTCCCCGCGAAATCAAAGATCTGCCCGTGCCCCTCAGCGGCGATATGCGCAATCCGCTCAGCTTTGTCGTGCTTACGCCCGGGGTCAACGGATCTGTGCCGGGCGCCACGCCGGATTACCGGCTGCATATCAGCGGATCCGCAAGTTTTTCCGACGAAGTTTACATCGATGGCATTCCGGTGTCGAATACGAACTTCACCGGTGATATCAGCAGCAATCATCCGCCGATCGATGCGATCAGTCAGTTCAAACTCGTCAATAACAATGAGAGCGCACAGTATGGTCTCTCAAGCGGCATCGTGTCGTTCGCCTTCAATTCCGGCACAAATGCATATCACGGGAGTTTATTCGAGTTTCTGCAAAACGACGCGCTAAACGCCGCGGGTGCTGTCTTTGATGCTTTGCGAGCTCGCACGGATTGCACCGTCACGCCACAGCCGACGGCTTGCAAAAAACCTGGGCTGAAACAACATGAGTTCGGCGGTACATTCGGTGGTCCAGTATGGATTCCAAAAGTGTACAACGGTCGCGACAAGACCTTTTTCTTTGTGGACTTTACCGATTTCAAGTTTCGCCCTAGCGCAATCAACGGGAGCCTGACAACTATTCCAAATGCGTATCGCACAGGAGATTTTTCCCAAGCACTCGGCCCGCCGCTCACCGCCAATGGTCAGCCCGTCTTTGATCCTGCTGGGCGTCCGGTCTACCAAGGCGAGATCTTCAATCCCTTGTCGGTTCACACCGTCACAGGTCCGGACGGCAAGCCGTACCAGATACGTGACCCATTTCCAGGAAACATAATTCCTCCTGGTTTTGCCGGCCTAAGTAAGGTTTCGCAGAACGTGCTGAAATACTTTCCCATGGCGGACAACAATGCGATCTTTAACAATCTTGTGCGCAAGCAAGGATCAAAAATCGATCAGTACCGAATGGTCGTCAAGATCGACGAACATATATCGGAAAAGCATGCGCTATCCGGCAGCGTGTTCACGGGAAATTCCAATTTCAGCAACAATGGCGGTTTGAATTTGCTGGATGCTGTTTCCACGGTCACTCCCAGCAAGCAAATACGCTTTACCTATAACTACGCCCATTCTCCAACTTTGGTTAACAATCTCAATATTGGACTTCTTCGCGATGAAGGCTTCAATGGACCCCTTCAGGCGGGGCCCGGCTTTGCCGCTTTAGGAATCTCCGGCTTAGCGCCGCTTCAGAGCAGCAGCCCATTTCCTCAGATCGGGCTCGGCACCCTTATCAACGGTATTGGTTCCACAACGGGAGGAGCTTTGGCCGATGCGGAGAATCGGTTCATTGAGAACGATAATCTGACGATGGTTCGCGGCAATCACACGTTCAGCTTTGGCGGGGAGTTGCGGCGACTGCAGCGCAACAATAGCGGTATCGCCAGCGGCAGTTTTGTCTTCGAGCCCACTCAGTCGGCTCTGAACGGAACTGGCTTCATCAATGGCAATCAAGCGGTCTCGATGCCGGCGGGCACCGGAAATCCAGTCGCCAGTTTTCTTTTCGGCGGCCCTGATTACATCCACATTGATTATCCCATTGCGCAGTATTACAGATGGTTGCAAGCTGGCGCTTATGTTCAAGATGACTGGAGGGCGCGACCGAATCTGACCTTAAATTTTGGACTTCGCTACGATGTCCAGGTACCACGGACAGAGATCCGTGGAAATGTTTCAAGTATGGAGCCGACGCTGGCTAACCCTGTCGCCGGGGGTCTACCGGGAGCATACAGCTTCTTCGGCAGCGGCCCCGGGCGCAACGGAGAGCCGCGCATCGGCAACACCTATGCCTTGGGATTTCAACCCAGAATCGGGTTTGCATATTCTCCGGGAGCCCAACACAAAACTGCCTTTCGCGGCGGCTTTGCTGTAACCCGGCCAATCGGCAACGATAATATGCAGTCGGGCTTTACAGGTGGGTACAATTTCGGTTTTGCCGGGATCGCAAATGCCGTACGACCTCAGGACGCGGTAGGCTCCCCTGCCTATTTTTGGGACAATCCTTTTCCTGCGAATGGGGTCAGCGGCGCGAATCTTAATCCGGGACTTCTTGTTGGCAATGACAATCCTGTCTGGATCGGGTCGAACGTAGGCCTGCCTCCGACACAACTTTACTGGTCGGCGCAGATCGAGCACCAGCTTTCGAGCAGCATAGTGGCAAACATAGGGTATGTGGGGATGCATACTTACCACATTGGCATCTGGTCGAAACCAAACGAAGTGAATCCAGCCCTAGCACAACAGAAATTTGGTGCGGCCGCGGCGGGTGCAGGATTGCCATTGAACGAATTTCTAGCGTTGCCAATTACGGATCCGAGGGCGGTAGCTGCGGGTGTTACTCCTCCATGGCCAGGCTTTGTTCCGACTTTAGGAGCGGCAGCTACGGTGGGCCAGTCCATTCGACCGTTTCCACAGTATGGCAGTGTCGATCACCCCGAAAATCCAATCGGCAGCATCTCCTACAACGGCCTGCAAACGAGTTTGCAAAAGCGATTCTCGCAAGGACTGACATTTCTCGTTGCTTACACGTTCTCGAAGACGATCGGTGACGTCGATAGCAATATCAGTTACGACGCCGGGGCAGAAAATGCCATATTTGCCGGCTCTTTCTTCCAGGATCATTACAATCCCCAAGCCCAACGCTCCGTCACCAGCTCCGACATTCCACACGTGGTTTCGCTCAGTTACACCTACGAACTCCCATTTGGACCGGGGAAAACCTTCTTGAATCGGAGTGGCGTAGTGGGGAAGATCGTCGGAGGCTGGTCCGTCAGCGGCATTCAGAAATATCAGAGTGGCCGCCCTATTCACATTGAGTATGACGCCTTTGGCAGCTCCAATCCCTACAATGCGCAGGATGGTTTCAGCTTTCGTCCAAACATCGTTCCTGGTCAGCCGTTCAAGAATCCTGACTACAATCCAAGCTGCTCGGGTCCGGTGCAAACCACCGCAGGCCGTAATCCCTGCCAGTTTTACATAAATCCCGCGGCTTTGGTGGCTCCCCCTCCCGGTCAGTTTGGCGACGCTCCCAACTTAATTTCGGCGCTGCGCATGCCTGCATACCTGAATGAGGATCTATCCCTATCGAAGCGAATTCCGCTCGCGGAGAGTGTGGGTTTGCAGTTTCAGGCAAACCTCTTCAATGCCTTCAACCGGGTCGTCTGGTCCTCCGCGGGGCAAGCGGGATCACAGGGCAACGCGCAAACCTTCATCTTCAATGCAGCTCCGGCGAACCTAAGTCCGGCGTCTCTGGCAAATTCCAATACCATCTTTGGGATCTTTACTTCCCAGCAGAACGGGCCGCGAATTATCCAGTTCGGTCTGAAGCTGGAGTTCTGAGCAGGTGGCTATGCTCGCAAAATTATTCGCGTTTTTTAGCATAGCCTTGCCTCTGCTCCTCTGTGCCCAACCATCTCCCCACGAGATCGCTGCACACGCAAAGGCGGCACAGGCAGCGGAACAGCGGAACGACTTTTCGACTGCCGTCCATGAGTACGAATTTGTGGCAAAGGCCCTGCCCCAGAACGCGGAAATGCAAAGCAATCTGGGGGTAGCGCTGTACTTCAACCATGATCTCAAGCAGGCCATCCGCATCTTTCGAAGAGCGACAGCGATGAATCCGAGCTTGCTTGCGCCACATCTGTTCGCCGGGTTGTCATTGTACCGATTGTCTGATCCGAACGCGGCGGTACAGGAGCTGGAAAAAGCTGTGCAAATCAATCCAGCCGATGTCATCGCTCACACCTGGTTAGGGTATGCCTATACCGCACAAAGCCAATATGAAGCGGCTTTAAAAGAGTTTCAGGCAGCCCGCCGTCTCGAGCCCGGTAATATTGATGTCTGGTATTCGCTGGGAGAGACTTATCTGCAAATCGGGAGAGAGGCGACACTGGAGTTGATTGCTGTAGCTCCAGATGGAGGCAGAACCTGGCAGCTGGCGGGAGAGCAATCGCAGCTGAAGGGCGACCCTCAGGAGGCGCTCGAATGCTACAAGATGGCGCTGGAGCGTCGCTCCGACATCCCGGAGCTGCGCTCACTCATAGCCGACTTGGGTGGAACCGCTGCGTCCGCTCTGGGCCCCTCCCAAAATGGAACAACACGGGAAGATGAGATTTATCGAAGAGCCCATGATGCGGAGCAGGAGTCGCGGGCAGCTTTTGAGCACGTAGTCCAGATGGCACCGGATTCGTACCGCTTCCACCAAATTTTGGGCGATGCCTTTACGGCCGAAGAAAAGCAGTCTGAAGCAATCGAGGAGTATCGAACAGTATTGCTATTGAAGCCAGACTTGCCGGGTATCCACGAAGCAATTGGCAATAATCTGCTGCGCAGCGGCAAACCGGCGGAAGCTCTTCCGGAATTTGAGGCAGAACTTCAGCTGCAACCCTATTCCGCCAGCGCATACACGGATCTCGGACAGGTGTTTCTGATCATGGGCAAGGACGAAGAAGCTGCCAACATGCTTAACAAGGCACTGCAGATGGATCGACCACCCATCGAAGTTTACCGCCTTCTGGGAAAGGTAGAGTTGCATCGCAAACAATTTCAATCAGCCGTAGAAAACTTCACCCGTTATGTGTCGGTCAGGAGTAGCGACTCGAGCGCTTATTACCTGCTCTCGCAGGCTTATCGAGCGTTGGGCAAAAAAGACCAGATGAATCAGGCACTGCAACAGTTTGAGAAAACTTCGCAGGACGTGAAGGCCAGGAGTAAGGCGCAAGCAAGGCTTCAGGCGCTAAATCGTCAAGGCGAAGTTACCGATGAAGCCAGAGAAGTCGAGCCTAAGCAAATCCACTGAATCGGAACGAAGCCTAAGATTCGCACGAGTGCGATGCTATGCACTACATCTGTGATTATCACGGCGTGATCGCGGGAACGCCGGGTATCGATTTGCTGCGTGAACCCTTCGCCGACGGTGACATTGGTTTCACTAACCCGAAGAGGGTCGATTGGTGGGAGCAGCAGTTGCGAGAGATTCTCATCGACTACAGCTTCGATGGGTGGATGGAAGATTGTGGCGAGTGGGTAGCCGACACCGATCGCTTCTTCTCTGGCAAAACTGGTCGCCAGATGACAAATCTGTATGCGTTGCTCGATCACGAAATTAGGTGTGAAATCTGCCAACGAGCGAAACCGCATGAGGTCGGATTTGTTCGCTCTGGTTACGCTGGGTCCCAAGGCTATACGCGGGTAGCCTGGGGAGGCGACCCTTCGGTAGTTCCGGCCGACGTGACGGCGGGGCTTTCCGGCTTTGCGGTGTGGGGACCCGGTATTAATGGAAACGGCTACTCGAAGGAACTCTGGATTCGCTGGCTGGAATTTGGTGCGCTGAAGCCAGTCATACGCGATGATCCTTGGGATAAGCCTGCTGCCGCCATTAACCTTTGGTACGACTCCGAGACGCTCGATCTGTTCCGACGCTACGCCGGCCTGCACATCTCGTTATTCCCTTACTTCTATACTTATGCTGGTGAAGCAGCGAAGACGGGATTGCCAATCATTCGACATCCGATGCTCGAGTTTTCGGAAGATCCACAGGCATACAAGGCGGAAGAAGAGTACCTGCGCGTGAAAAAGTTATTAGTCGGTCCTGTCGACTACTGGGCTGGGGAGCTATTTACCGGTGGCGGCGACATTAGAATGCCTGCACCTCTCGACCAAATCCCCATACTGATGCGAGCGGGCAGCATCATTCCCATCATCAGCGCGGAAACTCAGCCATTGGCAGCGGATACAGTAGAGGGAAGTTCAACCTTGGCAGGAAGCTTGACTTGGAGAGTATTCCCTGCACCGCAGCCGTACCGTGACGCTTTTGCCCTGTGTGACGGCACAGTCGCAACCGTCTACCAGGATGCATCCATGATCACAGTCCAGGTCAAGAACTCCCCTGTGGCTCACGATTATGAGGTGATTGTGCCGGCAACAGAGTCACCTCGGGAAGTCCATGCGTCAGGCAAAACTCTTCAGAAGATCGATTCAAACGATCATCGAACTCGCGAAAGTGGATGGTGGATGGACCCGAAAGATAACACAGTGCGGGGTGCGGTTGTCCGCAGGTGATTTCGTAATCGATATCTCACGCTAGGTACTTCGCAAGGTGAGACGAGCTGGTGGCACATGGATGATCTCAGCTTTAGGTCGCCGCGTCCCAGACGTAGGTGCGACGCAAGTACACAGATTATGCTCCTCAGTCTTAGAGTCCCGCGTGGGTTACTCACAGGGGGTGTAGGCCTTCTGCTGGTAATGAGTATCGGCTGCTCCAAACGAGCAGTGTCGCGGCGCCCTTCTGTCCCGGTGCCTTCGGCGGCGACGCAAAGACTCGCTCCTGCCCAGAGTACATTTTTCTCGACCGCTGCAGAGGAGTCCTATTCGACGTACCAGCTTGCCGGCGATGGGGATCTATGGCCGTCCTGCTGGGCCGACGACGATAACTTGTACACGGCGAATGGAGACGGCAAAGCTTTCAACGGAGGCTCACGACTCTACGACATGGCCGTGAGCCTCGTCTCCGGTATGCCTCCGAACTTGAGCGGAAGGACCTTGGCAACCGACGTAGGCACAAATTGGAGCGGTCGGCACTACAACCGCAAACCCACGGGAATGCTGTGTGTGGATGGCGCCATCTATCTCGCATTCCAAAACTTGCAAAAGCGCCATTTTGATGACGCCCCTGCAGCATCGATCGCCAAATCTACCGATCACGGGGTCACCTGGACGTGGGATCGTACCGCTCCGATGTTCGGCGCATCGCGGCGCGCGAGCGATCCAGCAGCCCATAAGTTTACGACCATATTTTTTCTCGATTACGGCAGGAACTACGGCAATGCGATCGACGGCTTTGTTTACGCCTACGGCCTGGATAACAATTGGCGAGACCAGCAGGATCTCTATTTGGCGCGCGCGCCAAGGCGCAGCATCCTTGATCGCCGCGCTTGGGAATTCTTTGCCGGAGTAGATTCGAGCGGGGTCCCTGCCTGGTCAAGCGATATCGGAAACAAAAAGCCCGCGTTGACGGACAACCGCTCGCTGTATCCGGTGGTATTCGGACACGGATGCCCCCACAAGCAGCATGTCATCGCTCAGGGTGGCGTGGTTTACGACGCTCCCCTGCACCGCTACATCTTTGCCTCGTGGTCCTGCGCGACGCAACAATTTTATGAGGCGGCGAATCCGTGGGGGCCTTGGAACCTATTCCTATCTGACGATTTCGGTCCATTACGCCTACCTCACAACTATGGACAATATGGCACTAGCATTCCCTCGAAGTTCATCAGCACCGATGGCTTGACTCTATACCTACAGAGCAATGTGTGGGTCCACGCGTACACTTTTTCTTTGCGCAAATTGTACTTGCAGACGTATAGCCCGGTAGGCCCGGCCAACCACCTGTCGGACGTCGATCTCACGCTCGCACCCGGAGCCAGAGCAATCAGCAAGAGCACTCATTTTGGATCTCTATGCGCGTTGAACTGCGCCGATCAGATCAGCGGCAGCAACGGAAACAAGAGCGAGGACGACTTTGACGAAGAGACAAAGACGACGGACTGGTGGGGCTACATCTGGCCTCAGACATACACGATAAACACTGTCATATACAGGACCGGAAGCATGTTTCCGAGAGGCGGCTGGTACGCTCGCACTCTCCGAGTCCAGGTACGCCAAGACTTTCGTTGGATCGATGTGCCGGAAGTTACTATAAGTCCCTCGTATCCCTATGACCGCAGAGCAGGAGATTACTCTACTTATACCTTTACCTTTAAGGCGGTGTCGGGAGACGGCGTGCGCATTATCGGAACGCCGGGCGGGGATTCTCATTTCACTTCGATCAGTCACCTTGCCGTCTATTTCACTCAGCGTGGCCCTTTATAGATAATGGAGGAACAAAATGGCGCGGTTCACACTGCTCAGCATACTTGTTTGTAGCTTTATGCTTTCTGCTTATGGCCAGACTTCGGGTTGGCAGCCAGATCTCAGCCGACAGCAAACGTATGTGGCGCACCGGGCCTCGAGCGCCGACCCGACGGGGGCGAATGCAGATTTCCGTTCAGTTGCGCCGGGTACGACTCTAACCGTGTTAGATGTCGATGGTCCGGGTACGATCTCGCACATTTGGTTCACGATTGCGGATTCCGAGCCCTATCACCTGAAGCGCATCGTACTGCGCATTTATTGGGACCAAGAACAATCACCCAGTGTGGAAGCCCCGATCGGAGACTTCTTTGGACTTGGACTTGGCTATTACTATCGCTGGCAGTCCGAACTGCTCTCGGTCGGAAGCGACAAGAGCTTAAACTGCTTCTTCCCCATGCCGTTCCAGGGTCACGCGCGGATTACCGTTACCAACGAAGGCGAGCGGCCCATTGGGAGCTTCTACTACAACATTGATTACCGGACAGATTCTCATCCATTCCCTGCTGACATTGTGTACTTCCACGCGCAATATCAGCAGGCGCAGCCGAATCGCGGTTGGACGAACTCCTGGACGAATAACCAGGATCCGTCCGTGAATAATCGCACCAATTTGAGCGGGCAGGGCAACTATGTATGGATGGAGGCGAAAGGGCATGGGCAGTATGTCGGAGTAACCATGTCGGTGCTGCAGAATCAGGACTTCTGGTGGGGAGAAGGGGACGACATGTTCTTCATTGACGGAGAAACGACGCCCTCGATTGTGGGAACCGGCTCGGAAGATTACTTTCTAGGTGCCTGGGACTTCGGCGGCAAGCCGTTTTCCTATCAGTTGTACGGCGCCCCCGTTGTAGGGGAGGAGTTGGCGGGCAGCAGGTCGAGCGTGTATCGCTTTCACCTGGATTCTCCCATTCCCTTCCATCAATCATTCAAAGCGACGATCGAGCATGGGAATGCGAACCACCGCTCCGACAACTATTATTCTGTTGCGTACTGGTATCAGGCCGAACCTCATCAGCCGTTTCCGCCGTTACCGCCTGTTGCGCAAAGATTGCCGGCGCTGCAGATGGTAGGAGGGCCGGGCAATGGTCCGGCTCACTCCGAGTAGAGGAGACCCGGTGAGCGGTAGGTGTTCTTTGGCTGTGTCCGCCGTTTCCAGCTTCGTGCCCGAATAAGTCCACCATGGCTCGCCGGGGAGCTCCCCCCTCACGGATCCCGCCGTGCAGATTTTCCGCAGCGGGTTCTTCAGGCGTGACTCCCTGCGCCCGCCCAGGCATGTGTGATCCTCGGTCGCAACAGCGGGTACTGACGTAGGATTTCCGCATATCGCTCCCACGTCAGTGGCCGCCCACGGGTGCGGCGACTCAGCCATTCTCGCCAGATACGCCGGACCCTCCGGTAGAACTGCCATAGACTGCAGTAGTTCGTCGGGCGACCGTAGTACTGGTAGTGGCCGCGGAGCTTGGCGTTGAGGGTTTTCTGCTGCTCGTTCACCGGCTCGTGGCGGTGCTGTCTGCACCACTCGGAGACCGCCATCAGCCCTCTGCGGAGCCGTTTCGCGATCGTCCTCACGTGCACTGTGAACTTCCCCTTTCGACTGCGGGCGCTTATATGTGAGAAGCCGAGGAAGTTGAAGGTTTCGGGTTTCTTCCCCTGCCGCTTCGCGTTCCTCGCCGCATTGCGCCCGAATTCAATCAGCCGCGTCTTTTCCGGATGCAGTGTCAGACCGTACTTCTCGAACCGTTTCGGCAGGACACTGAGCACCTTTTCCGCGTCCTCCTTGTGCTGAAAGCACAGGATGGCATCGTCGGCGAAACGGATCTCGTAGGCTTCCCCTTTCAAGCGGGGCTTCACGACTTCCTCGAACCATTGGTCGAGAATGTAGTGAAGATAGGTGTTGGCCAGGAGCGGACTTATTGGTTGCCCCTGTCCCGTCCCTGTTTCGCTCACGAGCAGTCTGCCGTTGTCGATGGCTCCCACCTTGATCCATTTCTGGATCAGGCGAAGCACGCTGCCGTCGTTTACGCGTCTCTCGATCATCTCTACCAGGGCCGATCGGACTATGGAATCGAAGTAGGCGCGAATGTCAATTTCCAGGATCCATCCCGTGGGCCGGGTACAGATAACCCTTCCCACTTCGTCCAGGGCTTGGTGTTGCCCACGTCCGGGCCGAGACCCGTAGGAGCACTGGAGAAAATCCTGCTCGTAGATGGCATTCAGCAGGTCAACCACCGCCTTCTGCACCAGCTTATCCTCAAGAGCCGGAATCGAGATCGGCCTCTGTTTCCCGTCCTCTTTGGGGATATAGACCCGGCCTTCTCCACTGTGATCAGGTGAGCGATCGATGAGAATTGTCGCTTCGAATCGTCCTTAGCGAGTTCAGCTATTCTGTCGATGTCTGTGGACATAATAGTTCGAGCTCTGAGTCTCGTTATGTCTCCTTTCAACAGATTCGTACGCCTGCTTCCCCCTTCCCTCCAGTGGATCCTGTGGCCGCCCCTTGCGGGAGCCCTGCAGTTCTCCACCTTCCTCGGTAATATGGGGTTGTAAGACGGCTCGACCATCCGTCCGTGCTTCCTCCGGTCGACCCTCGGTTGCACATACCTCCCGACCCCATTCCAGAGGCAGTCCTCCTGGTGTGAGAGGAGATGGAGAGCCCTCTTCGGTTCCTGGGCCATCCCTTTGGAGCCTGCCCTGGGCTAGGGACACCGCCGATCCCAGCACGACCTCGCAATAGCGGTCGCTGCCGGATGCTGCCTTCCGCTAGGCTAAACACGTTGGCATCGGGACGATATTAGATTTCGGTGCTGAACCCTCACGGCCTGCTACCTTGTTGTCTACGCTTCGCACCCACCAGTCGCCCGGTGAATGGCAAGACTCACTACTGACCTGTCTGCTCGACTTTGATCAGGCGGGATTTGCACCCGCTGGATGACATTAAGAGGTTTCACTAATTCATCGTCAGATCCTCCTCTTCCAAGCTTTTCCGAACGCGATAGCCTGCTAATTGATATCGTTGCCATTGAAGGTGCTCGTCCCGATTTCTTGCCAACTTCCTCGTTACGTCAACTCAATGAGCGGACATGAGAAGACAGCTGCTCCTTTCGCACATTTGGCAGCCATTCAGATGCGGCATCGACTGACGGAGTGCAAGACATCTCAGTAGATGAGACTGTCTGGAAACTGAAGGACTAGCGTTTGCTGTCGGGAGAAATTAAAGAAGCGTTGATTTCTGTTGCCTTCGGATCGATGCTGTTTGCCATTTCGAAGGTGTTGCACTCACAGTCAGCCTCCGGCCGGGCGGCCGATGGCCGACTCGCGTCTCCTGTGCGAAGGCAGGTCGTGGGAGGCGAATCGCCGTGCTGAGAAGGCAAGCGACGGTGCAATTCCGATCCCGGCAAATTTCGTAGATGTGACTTCGTCAAGCGGAGTGCAATTTGAATATCTTTAGTCCGCACACATCGAAAAAATATCTGCTTGAGACAATGGGGGCTGGCGTGGCGCTTTTCGATTGCGACAACGATGGACGCGTTGATGCGGTGGTGCCAGCAACGATGGACCCATTCACATATTGCCCAACAAGACTCGAACTCTAAACCATTGGGTTACATTAGAACTCGTCGGTCACCGGAGTAATCGTGATGCGATCGGAGCGGAAGTCAATCGGAGCACAGCGAAGGGCTCGCAGTACGCGACTGTGAAACGGCGCCGGCAGCTATCGGTCTTCCAGTGACAAGCGAGTACAATTTGGCCTTGAGCTTAGCTTAGGAATGAATAATCTATGATTGCGAAATCCAAAATGTGAGGAATGAAGACGAGCAGTGCCTTTCTGAATAAGCTCGAGGTTTGTGGAATGATTCATTGCGAAGTTGAGAATCACATGAACTTAAGCCTGGAAGACAAAGTTATTTTGATAACCGGGGTGCTCACGTCTTTGCAGCGCAACCTTGTGCATTACTATGCTGTCACGCAAGCGGTGTTGCCGTTTCTCAGGCAATCGCAAGGTTGCATCGTAAACATTGCCTCAAAGGTGGCCATCACAGGACAAGGCGGCACTTCTGGGTACGCTGCGGCTAAAGGAGCGGTTTTGGCACTCACTGAAGACTGGGCGGCAGAACTGTCGGCATTTGGAATTCGCGTAAACGCTGTTGTGCCTGCGGAGGTCATGACGCCGCAATATAAAAGATCGGTGTCGCAATTCCCAGCATCTGAGGAGAAATTGCGCAGCATTGCTTCCAAGGTCACTCTAGGGCAGCGCATGACTGAACCTGACGAGATCGCGTTCATGGTTGCTTTCCTCTTGTCGGGCAAGTCTGCGGGTGTCAACGGACAGTCGCTCTTTGTGGACGGCGGGTACGCTCATCTGGATCGTCGTTTGAGTTGAGGCTATGATCGAATCTTCTTCTTCGCGGCATTGCGGCCGCATGCGAGCTCGCAGCTCAGTTGAAATTGTCCTGCCCGCTATGACTCAATGCCACGCAATGACGTTTCCAAGCGGAGAAATAAGCAGGGACGACGGCGCTCAAATAAGTTGACCTGAGTTCTTCTCGGATTTAATTGATCCCATCCATTCACAGCAGGGAGAGAAGAGAACTTTTTCCCCAGCGGTTGGTTGGTTTTGATTAAGAGTGGGCTGCTGGAGGGTAAGAGGAGAATGCGGGGTTATGACGGAGGGCGGGGAACAATGGGGGCTATGAATTACACGGCCAGGCGATTTGCCGTAGACTGCATGCTGGCGCTCGCATTACTTCAACATCCTGCCGTTCTCCGGGGACAGGGAATCCCCCATTTTGATCTGGATGCCGGCGATTTGAAACTAAGTGGGCCAGCGGAGCCGTGGCGTTTCGTCGATGCCGTGGGAGAAAAGGCCGGTGTATGGGGATTTGAGAGCGGGGTTTTGGAGGGATGGGTTTACCCTCTGAAAGTGTTCCATGATTTCAGTCTTGCCTTCCAGATTGAAGGATCACCGACGATCTATCCTGCAGAACACCTGATCCGTAGTGTGCGAGTTCGTCCTCAGAGTGTCGACTTGCAATATTCTGCGGAGCGCTTTACGGTCACGGAGACCCTCTTTACCCCGCGCCACGAGGCTGGCTTCGTGATTTTGCTGGAGAGCAAGAGCTCGGCTCCTCTGCGAGTGTTTGTGCGGTTCAGACCCGACCTCAATCTCATGTGGCCCGGCTCTGTCGGCGGCCAGATAGTTGCTTGGAATCAAGAAAAAAGATGGATGGAACTCAGCGAGCCCTCAGGCAATTTCTCCGCTCTCATCGGCTCACCAGTGGCGATGGGGGCGACAGCAGTAGGATATCACCCCTACTTGACCAACGATCAGCCGTATGAGCAGATCGAACTGCGCCTTGACGTGAAGGATGCGCGGCGAGCATACGTACCTATCATTGTCGCAGGCGGTATCCGCAACCTATATCAGCCCGCCGCGACGTACGACCGCATCCTTGGACATGTCCAGGAACTCTATGCAGAGAGCGTGAAGCACTACGCGGATCTCGATGCTAACGGGCCACAAATAGACACGCCCGATACCGTTGTTAACTCGGCCTTGCGCTGGTCGCGGATCTCGCTTGATCAGTTGAAGGTATGCAATCCTTATCTCGTTTGTGATTACGTATCCGGGTACGGTTCCTCCGGTACGGGGACACGTCCCATGTATGCGTGGTTTTTTGATGAGCCGAACATCAGCGAGCGGGCATGGCTCGACGTTGGCAGTACAGAAAGCGTACGCGAAGCCTTTCGATTCATTCAGAAATACCAGCGCGCCGATGGACAAATTCCGCATGAGATTTCGCAGAGCGCGGGTGTGATTGATTGGTTCAAGAAATACCCATATGCCTATATCCACAGCGACAGCGCTCTCTGGTATCTGATCGCGATGGGCCATTTCTACCGTTTCACTGGGGACCGTGCCTTTCTCGAGGAGAGCTGGCCATCAATACGGAAGGCTTATGGTTACTGTCTTTCGATGCTGAATGCAGACAATGGTCTCCCACAGATTCCACCGGAAAATTGGGGATCGATGGAGACAGCCGGTGTCACCGTTCAGGACTCGGCCATGGCAGGCGAGTGGATTGCGGCCCTGCGTGCAGTGGCCGAGTTGGCCCCGGTCATGGATGATTCGGCCCTCGCACAAGAGTCCAAGACGCGCGAGAAACTCGCCTCGGACTCGCTGGAGAAAATGTTCTGGAACCAGACGCTCGCATATTACGACTATGGGGTGGGAAAGTCCGGGGACAAGGTCACATATTTGAATCCGGCGATTGCGTACAGCGCCTGGTTCGGGAGCCTGCCGCAGGAACGCGCCCGGGCAGTGCTGGAGCGATTGGCGACGGCAGAGTTTCTTTCCGACTGGGGTGAGCGGAGCATTTCGCTAGAAGACTCGCGCTACGACGAGAACTCTTACCAGGTCGGTTCGGCGTGGCCGTTCTTTACGGCGGCTCCCATGCTTGCCGACTATCGCTATCACAATGCAGTGCAGGGTTTCATCACGTGGATGTCGATGACTTGCCTACGCTCGTTTAGCGCGCTTGGAGCAATGCCGGAATCGCTGTCGGGATCCTATTATCGGCTGCTCGACAATGGAGTGCCGCACCAGATGTTTTCCGAACTGGTGGCCATGCCAGGCTTAATTGAGGGAGTGCTGGGAATGGACCCCGACGTTCCTAGCGCAGTTCTCCACCTGACACCTCACATGCCGCCGAGATGGCCAGATGTTGCAATTCGCCAATTCCCCTTTGGACAAGGGAAGGTGACCTTCGAACTGCATCAGGAGCCAGAGCGGCTGACTGCTGACCTCACGACTCGCGGCACCTCGCCGTTGGTATTGGAATACTCGCCGGCATTACCCTCAGGAGCGAGAGTTGACTCGGTCATGGAAAATGGGAGAACGGTACCTTTTCGAACGGAGGATAACGGCAGTGACGTTCACGTCCATGTCAAGTTGACATCCGTGACTAGGGCGCACATCGAGGTGCGCTATCATGGCGGGGTTGGCGTGGATGTCCCCTGGCAGCCGAACCTTGAGGGAGACCAGAGCCGGAATCTTCACGTTCTCAAGACTTCCTATCACAACGGTCAATTTCAAATGATCGTGGAAGGGCGCCCGGACCTTAAGTATGAGATCCGACTGTGGACCCCATGGCAAGTCGCCGGAGCGACTTCCGCTGAGGATATCAGACAAGCAGGTAACTGGAAGACTTTGCGCGTTGCTGCACCTGCCAATGTCAGGGAGCATCTCGATAAAGTGGGGTATGTGAAGTGGACCGTGGTGGCTGCGCTGAAACCGGACTGAGGACTTGCTTGGCTCAATTAATTTCCAATTGGTCTTTTGCGGGCAGTTTCGGAAAAGTCGCGTGAGGCTCGGTTTGGTACCAGAATGCGACAGAAGAGATGTCGTCTGTCAGGGGCAAATACCTCCCACCGCTTCTCCATCCCAGCGCCTGGATGGTCACGCGCAGATCAGACACGAAGCGAATCGGGTCAGGGATGTGCCAGCGGTAAAGGCCAAATCTCTGCTGCGACTGGTAAAGTCCGTCGGGCTTGATAACCTGCACTAATCCGGAATAAGGGCTGGTGAATTCTTCGTACTGATGTCTCTCTGAATTCTCAAAATCGTAGGATCCATTAAAGTAGTCTTCCGTGCCCGTTCCGTTGATGGTGGGGTACTCCCGGTCTCCATCCAGGTAAAACTTGATTTCTCCTTCTCCCCACCAGCCGTTGTTGTGTACACCCCAGGCCATATAGGTTCCGACGTATTGGCCCCTACCCTTGATGCCGTCAAGAATCGTGTAGACCTGCTTATAAGGAAGAGGATTCACTCGCCGAAACTGGGCGTGGAAGTAAGCTGCATCTGCGGGCACCGACGATAGCGCGTAGTCCACCTGGTAAAAGAGAGTTATGGCTTTGTCGTCGAGATTCTCGATGGTGATTCTGGCCTCCTGTTGGAACGGCATGGGCCAATAAGAGTTGAAGGCGCTGCCCGGATTCACACAGACTGCCAGGGAAGAAATCCTGGCATACTTTCCCCAACCCATGGCAAAGAAATCACCCAGCGGCACTTCGACAGACGGCTCCTTTTCACCATCCCAGTACATGCGCAGAATGGAGAATCGCCAGTTGCCGGTCGGCGTCATCCAGATGTGCTGAATTGCGCCGGAGCCACGGATCTCGGCTACCGTGTACGTCGCTCCCGCAGCAATGTCCACCGATGGGCTGATTTTCCAGCCTTTGCCCAGATCACGCGCGGCCTTCGCCCCGGTCCCCTCCGTTAGAGTGCCGCCTTTGCCCTTTTCTCCGGTAGGGTTCTCCGGGCTGATGGACAAGGTTTTGGCATTGGAAAGCCGGTAGAGACTGCTCAAGTGATTGTCGAGCCCGCTGTAAGACGTTTCTTGGGCGATGGCAGTAAACGGGATCGAGAGGACCAGCACTGCAATAAAACACGGATTCGTTCTCATCTCACAAGCTCCTGTTGGCGGCTACGACAGACGCGGTTTTCTGTATCAGTGTGCCGCTGCAACTGGTTTGTTGGAACTTGGGTTCAGCTCCGCAT
>Ga0209055_1000523_pt1 | contig 26975 bp, 29 predicted proteins | sample GraSoiAngelo_110_FD_185875 | JGI IMG/M metagenome (GOLD analysis project Ga0209055, IMG submission 185875) | Grasslands soil microbial communities from the Angelo Coastal Reserve, California, USA - 14_0903_12_30cm (SPAdes) (version 2) | ecosystem: Environmental > Terrestrial > Soil > Grasslands ... | reverse complement strand
TACGTGGCGACGGGCGGCGCCCGCAAGGGCATCCTGTTCGGACCCGCCATGGGGCGCGCCATCGCGGATCTCATTCTCGGCGACACACCCAAGATCTCGCTCGAGGCGTTCGCCCCCGGGCGCTTCGCGGAGGCGTTCAGGCAATGAGCAAGACGCAAGGGACCTGGGGCGATGAGGTCGCGAAGCGCCTCGAGGGCATGGTGGCGCTGCGGCGCGACTTCCATCGCCATCCCGAGCTGTCGTTCGCGGAGCAGCGCACGTCGCACATCATCGCGGAGCGTCTCACCACCGCCGGGCTCGAGGTGAAGACCGGCATCGCGAAGACGGGCGTCGTCGGGATCCTGCGCGGCGACACACCGGGCAAGACGATCGCGTGGCGCGCCGACATCGACGCGCTGCCGCTCACGGAGACTCTCCGGGCGCCGTTCACCTCGGGCACGCCGGGCGTCATGCACGCGTGCGGGCACGACGGCCACACCGCGATCGCCATCACCGCCGCCGAAATCCTCGCGGCGCGGCGCAAGGAGCTGCCGGGCACGGCGGTCTTCATCTTCCAGCCGGCGGAGGAAGTGCTCGCCGGCGCGAAGCCGATGATCGAGGCTGGCGTGCTGGAGCACCCGCGCGTCGACGAGATCTACGGCCTGCACCTCACGACGCAGGACAAGACCGGCACCGTCAACGTGCGGCGCGGGCCGACGATGGCGTCCGGCGACGGTTTCAACGTCGAGGTGACGGGCAAGGGCGGTCACGGCGCCTATCCGCACCTCTCGGTCGATCCGATGACGGCGGCGGCGCACATCCTGATCGGCATGCAGAGCCTGGTCACGAAGGAAGTCGCGGCGAAGGAGACGGTCGTGCTGTCGGTCGGTCAGATCACCGCGGGCACCAAGAACAACATCATCCCGGACAAGGCGATCATGCGCGGCACGCTGCGCACGTTCGACATGGACGTGCGCGAGCGGATGCTCGGACGCTTGCAGTCGTTCACCTCCGACATGGCGCGCGCCTATCGCGCCGAAGCCCAGGTCCAGCTCACCATGGGCTGCCCGCCGGTCGTCAACCCCGAGCGGGAGACGGAGCTGGTGCGCGCGTGCTGCATCGACGAGATCGGCGCGGATTCCGTCATCGAAGGCCCGCCGGTGATGGCGAGCGACGACATGAGCCTCTTCCTGCGCGCGCGTCTCGGCTGCTACTTCCGTGTCGGCATCGCGCCCGCGCACGACCGTGAGGTACCGCACCACGCCCCCGAGTTCGAGATGAACGAGGACGGCCTGCCGGTCGGGCTGCGACTCGCGCTGGCCGTCCTCAGGAGTCGCCTCGGCGCGTAGGGTAATCGCGTCGGGGTCGTGCTCTTGTACCGGCGCTACCCCACCCGCGCGATGACTTCCTCGGCGAACAGCTTCAGCGTGGCCTCGCGCTCGCTGAAGCCGGTACCCGGGACTTGCGGCAGGATGATGATGCGGCTCACGGCGGGAACCTCCATCACGCGCCTCACCTGTCCCAGAACCTCCTCGGGCGTCCCGGCGAGCGCGATGAGATCCACGAAGCGATCGGGCACGAGCTCGCGGTGGCGCGACGCCGCCGTCGCGTGCTCGTAGGAATCGTAGGCGTCGCGCAGCCGCCGCACGGCCGCCTGGTCCTCGGGCGAGAGCTCCACCGGCAGGGGATGCCGCATCGCGGAGGCCACGCGGCCGCGCACGTGGTCCCGCGCCACCACGCGATCGCGGCCGACCGCGGTCGGCGTCCACAGGACCACGTCGAGGTCGGCCAGCTTGCGGCCGCGCTCCCTCGCGCCCTCCGCGACGTGACCGAGGCCGGCTCGTAAGATTTCCGGCGCCGTTCCCGCGTACATGATCACGCCATCGCCCAGCCGACCGGCCGCCCGGAGCATCTTCGGGCCCGATCCCGCCACGTAGATCGGCACTGGACGCGGCTCGTCCAGCCACGCGATCCGGCCCTCCACGCCCGAGTCGAAGCGTACCGTGCCCTTCGTCACCAGCGAGCGAATCCCCTGCACCATCGTCTCCAGCGTCGCGGTGCGCGCCGCGCGCTGGACGCTCAGCCCCATCGTCTCCGCGCTCGAGCCGCCGGTGCCGATGCCGAGCACGAGACGATCGCCGGCCAGATCGTGGAGCGTGGCGATGGCGCTGGCGGTTACCGAGAAGTGGCGGGTGTGGGGCACGGTGACGCCCGGGCCGACGCGGATCCTGGAGGTGCCGAGCACGCAGGCGGTGAGCGTCACCCACAGCTCGCGGCAGACGAGGTGCGAGTCGGTGATCCAGGCGGTGTCGAAGCCGAGCGACTCGGCGAGCTTCACCTGGCGCACGATCGCCGGCACTGGCTGGTTGTTCATGATGCCGACGTCGAACTTCACGGCGCGCCCCGGCGCCCGGCCGTGAGGGCTAGAGCCGGACGAGCTTGTACGTCGGCGTCCGCCACTCCGGGTGCCGAGAATCCACGCCGCGCACCAGGTTCATGTAGCCGTTCGCGATCGCCCGGGTGACCGGGCCGACCTCGCCCCGCCCCACCGGGAAGCGGTCGACCGAGGTCACGGGCGTGATCTCGTAGCCACTGCCGCACAGGAACGCCTCGTCGGCGGTGTAGAGCTCGGTGCGGTCGATCTCGCGCTCGACGACCTCCATGCCGACGACGTTGGGTCCCACGTCCTCGATGAGCGTCGTCCGCGTGATGGACTCGAGGATGTCGTTGCTGGTGGTCGGCGTGCACAGCCGGCCCTTTCGCACCATGAAGAAGGTGGCGCCGGTGCCCTCGGCCACCTTGCCCCGGCCGTTGAGGAAGATCGGCTCGTCGTAGCCGTCCACCTTGGCCTGCAGCTTGGCCAGGCGGCCATTCTGGTAGTTGGCGCCGCACTTGAGGCGAATGGGGATGGCGTTGTCCGACGTCCGCGCCCACGACGACACGCACGCGCTCACGCCCTTGCCCTCGGTGACGCGCTGACGGCGCCGCGGGTTGATGTAGAGCCCGGTCGGCGACGTGGCGTCGAGGCCGGCGCCGCCCACGTAGGCGACCAGGTGCATGTGGACGTCCTCCTGCACCTCGTTGCCGGCCAGCACGGCGCGCACCGCCTCGAACAGCTCGTCGTCCGAGTACGGCACGCTGAAGCGCATCATCTTCATGGACTCACGCAGCCGCGCGAAGTGATCGGCCAGCCGGAAGCCGTACAGCTCGCCGTCACGCTCGTTCCAGTAGGCGCGCAGGCCCTCGAAGACGTTGGTCGCGTAGAAGACTGCGGCGCTGTTCACCGGCAGCACCGCTTCCGCCTGAAGCACCAGCCGGCCGTTCATCCAGATCTTGAAGTCCGCCATCCCTGGCTCCTGTCCGCTGCGTCGTTGTCGCCTGTCATCTTACTCGATCACGGCGGCGGCGCGGAAGAGCGGGGCGGCGGCGCCCCGGCGGCGAGCGACAGAAGCGCGTGCGCATCTTGCAAACGCTTGTAGCATTGACGGTTCGTGCGTCCGGCTAGGCCGCTTCGTCCCGCTCGTCTTGCGCGCCATGTCATTCACCTTCTCTGAAAATCGGTCATGATGCAGCCGTGCAGTCGACGTGCCACGCACGTGGACGGGCGGCCACAGGGAGGGCGAGGTGTCGCGGGCTAGCGGACGGAACGGCGACGAGTGCTGACGTAGTCGACGACGACGTACTCACCGAGCTTGTCGGCGGCGGAGAAGAACGCGCGGCCGCGGTTGATCCGGGCCATCTGCTCGACGAACGAGGCCAGCCACGGGGTCCGCTCGAGCATGAACGTGTTGATGACGATGCCGTCGCGCGTGCAGCGCTGGACCTCCTTCAGCGTTTCCTCGACGGTCCGGCGCGTGGGCGGGTACGAGAAGTCCGCGACGCCGTCCTCCAGGTGGGCGGTCGGCTCGCCGTCGGTCACCATGATGATCTGCTTGTTGCCGCCGTGGTGCCGGTTCAGCAGCTCGCGGGCCAGCATGAAGCCGGCGTGCATGTTGGTCCCCACGTTCCACTCACTCCACGACAGTGTCGGGAGCTGGGCGGCCTTGAATTCTCTGGCGTAGAGCGAGAACCCGACGATGTAGAGCGCGTCGCGCGGGAACTGTCCGCGGATCAACGACGACAGGGCCAGGACGACCTTCTTGGCGGGCAGGAAGTAGCCGTTGTTGAGCATCGACCGGCTCATGTCGAGCATCACGACCGTCGCGGCCTGCGTGCGCAGCTCCGTGCGGTGGACCTCGAAGTCGGCCGGGTGGACGCGCACCGGCGTGCCCGGGCCCTGGCGCTCGACGGCGTTCATCAGCGTCTGGCGCAGGTCGAGCAGGAACGGATCGCCGAACTCGTAGGCCTTCGTCTCGTCGAGCTGGTCGCCGCCGGCGCCGCGCCGGTTCATCGTGTGGCCGCCGAAGCGGTCGCGCTTGAGCCGGGTGAAGATGTCGCGCAGCGCCTTGTCGCCGATCTTCCTGATGGCGCGCGCCGTCAGCTTCAGCTCGTCGCCGTCGCGCTCGAGGTACCCCGCCTCCTCGAGGCGCTTGCTCAGTTCGCGCAATCGCTCGAGGTCCTCGCGAGACTCCTCGCCGAGCAGCCGCTCCACGCGCTCGGCATCCATGTGCTGGAGCTCCTCCAGCGAGCGGACGCCCCGCACCTCGCGCTCGAGGTCGTCCAGCTCCTGCAGCTCCTCCATGAGCCGCATGGCCTCCTGGAGCGAGACCTCCTCGTCGCCGCGAAACGGATAGCGCTGGATCAGCTCGTCGAGCGGCAAGAGATCGTTCAGGTGCATGCCGAGCTGGCGCATGGCCGCCTCGAGCCGCTCGTCGCGCATCATCAGCTCGCGCATCATCTCGTCGAGCTGCTGGCGCTGCTCAAGCGTGAGGCTCTGCATGAGCGACTGCATGGCCGCCATCTGCCTGCCGATCTGCTCGATGAGCTGATCGAGGCTCTCGACACCGGGGAAGCGATCGCCCCACTTCTGCTTGAACGCCTCGAAGTCGGGCTCTTCGCCGTTGGCCCGCTGCGCCAGCATGCGGTTCAGGTCCTGGAGCATCTCGCGCAGGCGCTTCATGTCCTGGGGACTCATGTTGCCGAGCGCCTGCTTCATCCCCTGCATGAAGGGCTGGAGCATCTGCTGGCGCAGGGAATTCATCAGCTCCTCGAACTGTCGCTTGGCCTCCGGATCGACGAAGTCGTACTTCTGGAGATTCCGGATCTTGCCGGCGGGATCGGGCGGCAGCTCGTCGAGCTTCTGCTCGTGCCGCGCGCGGTCGCGGCCCTCGGGCATCCGCTGCTTGATGCCCTCGCGCTCCTGCTTGACGATCTGATCGAGCTTCTTCTTGATGTCGTCGAGGCTCGAGCCGAGGTCGTACCGGTCCAGTCGTTGCTGGCGCTGGCGCTTGAGCCGCTCGAGCAGGTCGCGCAGCCCGGGCATCTTGCCGCCCTCGGGCGTCTGCATGCCCTGCTGCATGAGCCGGCGCATCGCGCGCCACGGGTCGCCGTCGTAGAGCACGTCGTCGGCCATGGCGTCGAGGAGGTCCTCGGCGTCGAAGTCCACCCGCTGCGTGCCGTCCCAGCGGGAGTAGCGGAAGAGCATGGCCTCAGCTCCGGTAGCGCGAGCGGCCGGGCTGGACGTCCTTGTTCAGCTTCTTGGCGAGATGGAGGCCTTCGAGGACGAACTCGACGGCGGAGGCGACTGCACCCGCCTCGGTGGCGCCGAGCTTGACGACGGCGCTGCGCAGCGCCGGAAACTGGCCGAGCTGCTTGACGTACTCGTCGGAGGGCATGGCGTCGGAGACGTGGAGGCTGGCGCCGGCCTTGAACGCGGCGACGACTTCGTCGAGCTCGGGCTGGCCGAAGCGGCGGCCGAAGACGTTGTGGACGGCCTTCTGGACGAGCCGGCCGAGCAGCTTCTCCTCGTTGCCGTCGCCGACCGACTCGAGCTCGATCTTGCCGACGGTGGACGCCGCCAGCGCGCCGAGATCGCTCACGCGCGGCACCGCGATCTCCTCGCGCAGCCGGATCGCGCGCTTGAGCGCGCTGGCGAGGATGTTCTCGTAGTTGCAGATGCTCACGCGCACGGACACGCCCGAGCGCTGGCTGACGTCCGACGACTGGCGGGCCAGGTGCGTCAGCTCGGCGACGATCTGCTTCATGTAGTCGGGACACTGGGTCGCCACGCCGTCGCCGAACACCGTCTGCTCGGCTTCCATGATCGCGATCTCGTCGTCGAGCTTCTTGGGGTAGTGCGTGCGCACCTGGGAGCCGAAGCGGTCCTTGAGCGGCGTGATGATCCGTCCGCGGTTCGTGTAGTCCTCGGGGTTGGCGCTGGCCACCACGTAGAGATCGAGCGGCAGCCGCACCTTGTAGCCGCGGATCTGGACGTCGCGCTCCTCCATGATGTTGAGCAGGCCGACCTGGATGCGCTCGGCGAGGTCGGGCAGCTCGTTGAGCGAGAAGATGCCGCGATGCGTGCGCGGCAGCAGGCCGTAGTGGATCGTCAGCTCGTCTCCGAGGTAGCGGCCCTCGGCCACCTTGATGGGATCGACCTCGCCGATCAGATCGGCGATCGTGATGTCGGGCGTGGCCAGCTTCTCACCGTAGCGGCGGTCGCGAGGGATCCACTCGATGGCGGCCTTGTCACCCTGCTCGGCCAGGCGCTGGCGACAGCCCGCGCAGATCGGAGCGAGCGGATCGTCGTTGATCTCGCAGCCGGCCAGCACCGGGATCTCCTCGTCGAGCAGGCCCACCAGCAGCCGCGCGATGCGCGTCTTGGCCTGGCCGCGCTCGCCGAGAAAAATGATGTCCTGCCCGGCCAGGATCGCGTTCTCGATCTGCGGCACGACGGTGTCGTCGTAGCCGACGATCCCGGGCAGGAAGGAGTCGCCCTTCCGGAGCCGGGCGATCAGATTGTCGCGCAGCTCCTGCTTGACCGACTTGCGCTGCCAGCCTCGAGCCCGGAGATCACCGACCGTGTGAGCGTTGGCCATGAGCGGTCAGCGCCACTATGCGACCCGGGTCGCGCGCTGTCAACTTCGACGGAGCGAACGCCACACGCGCTCGCCACCGAGCGGCATGTCGAGATGACGGACGCCGAACGACGCCAGCGCGTCCACGACGGCATTGACGGTGGCCGGCGTGGAGCCGATCGTCGCGGCCTCGCCGATGCCCTTGGCGCCGAGCGGGTTGAACGGCGTCGGCGTCACGGTCTCTCCAATCGTGAACGACGGCAGGTCTTCGGCGTGCGGCACGGCGTAGTCCATGAGCGAGCCGGTGAGCAGCTGGCCGTCCTGGTCGTGGACGAGGCGCTCGACGAGCGCCTGGGCGATGCCCTGAGCCAGGCCTCCGTGCACCTGGCCCGCGACGATCATCGGGCTGATGCGAACGCCGCAGTCGTCGACCGAGACGAAATCGCGCAAGGTCACGTGGCCGGTCTCGCGATCCACCTCGACGACGGCGACGTGAGCGCCGAACGGGTAGACGAGCTGGGGCGGGCTGAAGAAGTCGGTGGCCTCGAGGCCGTTGTCGATTCCGGACGGCAGGCCGGCGCCGTACGCCTTGGCCGCGATCTGGCCGAGCGTGACGACGCGGTCCGGCACGCCGCGCACGCGATAGCCGCCGTCGCCGACGACGATGTCCTCGGGCGCCGCTTCCATCAAATGCGCGGCCAGACGCTTGGCCTTGTCCTGCACTTTCAGCGTCGCGTTGAGGATCGCGGTGCCGCCGACGGCCAGGCTGCGACTGCCCCCGGTGCCGTTGCCCATCGGCGTGTTGAGGGTGTCGCCGTGACGGACGACGACATGGTCGAAGTCCACGCCGAGGTGGTCGGCGATGATCTGGGCAAAGGTCGTCTCGTGGCCCTGGCCGTGGGCGGACGTGCCCGTGAACGCGGTGACCATCCCGCCCGGCTCAACGCGGACCACCGCGCTCTCGAAGGGCCCGAACCCGCACATCTCGACGTAGCACGACATGCCGACACCGAGCAGGTGCCGATCGCGCCGCTCCAGTCTCACGCGCTGCTCCTTGCGGAGGTCGTCGACGCGGGCGAGCTGCAGCGCCTTGGTGAGCGCACGATCGTACTGACCGCTGTCGTACCGCTGCCCGGTCGGCGCCTGATAGGGGAACGCGTCGGGCGGGATGAAGTTGCGCCGGCGCACGACCTCGGGCGCGTGCTTCAGCTCGGCGGCGATGCAATCGACCAACCGCTCGAGGTAGTACGCCGCCTCCGGCCGGCCCGCACCGCGATACGCGGCGACCGGCGTCGTGTTCGTGAAGACGCACGTCGAGCGGAGGTCGACGTTGGTGATCCGGTACACGCCGATGCCCATGGAGAGCGTGAGGTCGGGAATGAACGTGAAGATCGGGTACGCGCCGACGTTGGCGATGACGTGCATGCGGAGCGCGAGGATAGTCCCGTCGGCGTCGACGGCCGCCTCGAGGTCGGCGACCTGGTCCCGCCCGTGCGTCGTGGCCAGCATGTGCTCGGTCCGCGTCTCCACCCAGCGGACGGGCAGCCGCAGCTTGAGCGCGATGACGGCGAGCGTGGCGTCCTCCGGATAGACGCCGAACTTCACGCCGAAGCCGCCACCGACTTCGGGCGCGATGACCCGGACGAGGTTCTGGGCGAGGCCGAGCGCGCCGGCGAGCTCGTTGCGGAACCCGTGCGGCGCTTGCGTGGTCGCCCACATCGTGAGGCCGCCGGTCGCGGGATCGGGCGCGGCCAGCGTGGCCCGGCCCTCCATCGGGACGCCGCACAGACGCTGGCTGATCATCCGCTGGCGCACGACGCGCTGGGCCCGCGCGAACACGGCGTCGGGCTCGCCACCGGTGATGCGGTTCTCGTGCTCGATGTTCTTGGGCGCGTCGTCGTGGATCTGGGGCGCGCCGTCGGCCATCGCGGCGAACTGCTCGCTGACGGCAGCCAGCGGCTCCCACTCCACGACGACGTCGTCGACGGCGTCGCGGGCCACCGACTCCGACTCGGCCACGATGGCCGCCACCGCCTCGCCCACGTACCGGACGCGGTCGAGCGAGAGCGCCAGGTGCGCGCGCTTGGGCGCCGCGGTGGCCGCGCCACCTTCACCACCGCCCCCCAGCGGCAGCGGGGCACAGCGTCCCTCGATGTCGCGGCCGGTGAAGACGGCGCGCACGCCGGGCCGTCGGAGCGCGGCGGCGGCGTCGATGCGCCGGATCCGCGCGTGAGCGTGCGGGCTCCGGACGAACGCGACGTGGTGCAGGCCCGGCAGCGTGATGTCACCCACGTACGCCGAGGCGCCGGTGATGAGGCGTGGATCTTCCTTGCGCTTGATCTCAGCGCCCATGAGTCGGGATGGCGTGGACATGCTCGCTCCTCCGGCCCCAAGTGTGCCACGGACGTGCAGCAAGTTCTGCATGCGACCGCACCGCCGAGCGGGTACGCTGTGTCTCACGACAGGAGGACGCCATGCTGGGAGCCTGGAAGAAGAAGGTCGCGATGCCACCGCGCGAGCAGGCGCTGCCGGGTCGGCCGCAGCCCATGCCCATCGTCGATCGTCACGCGGTGTCCGGCCACGCGATCGCGCCGCCCTATCCCGACGGCCTGGAGCTGGCGTTGTTCGGCCTCGGCTGCTTCTGGGGCGCCGAGAAGCTCTTCTGGAAGACGCCGGGCGTGTGGACCACCGCGGTCGGCTACGCGGCCGGCTATACGCCGAACCCGACGTACGAGGAAGTCTGCACGGGCCGCACCGGCCACAACGAGGTCGTGCGCGTGGTGTTCGATCCGAAGGCCATCGGCTACGAAACGCTGCTCGCGCGATTCTGGGAGGGCCACGATCCGACGCAGGGCATGCGTCAGGGCAACGACGTGGGCACGCAGTACCGCTCCGGGATCTACGTGTACTCACCCGAGCAGCGCCGGCTGGCCGAGGCCTCGCGCGACGCGTACCAGCGCGTCCTCGAACGCGCGGGCTACGGGCACATCACCACCGAGATCCTCGACGCGCCCGAGTTCTACTTCGCCGAGGACTATCACCAGCAATACCTGGCGAAGAACCCGTTCGGTTACTGCGGCCTCGGCGGCACCGGGCTGGCCTGCCCGGTCGGCCTTGGCGCCACCACCGGCGCCGCCGAGACGGGATAGAAGGGCGAGGCGCCCACGCGCGGCCGTAGGTGCCCCCCTCCCTCAGTCACGACCGCGTGCCTTCGCCATCCTCGCCGCGATGAACCCGAGCACGATCCCGGCGGCGACAACCGCGACGGCGAATCCGACGAGCGCCAGGCCCAAGCGCGCAAGATCGGTCATGGAATGATCTCCTTCTACTGCCGGAGAAGGACGCGCGATCGATGACAGATGCGGTGTTGAACGTCTCGATTGGAGAACGTCACATCCTCCTCGGTCGGAGCGTCGCTGGCGAGCGTCAAGCTCTTGTGGTCCTGGGAGATCTGACCGCTGAGCTCCGGGAAGTGATCGATCGTGAACGTCTGGCCGGCACGTTCGCCCGTCAGCTCTTTCCCCGTCAGCTGCCCGGTCACCTGCGTGGTGAACGTGCCGTCGGACGCGACGTCATACGTGAACGATGCCTGGAAGTCGCTCGAAAACGCACCCCCGAGGATCGCGAACGCGGGAGGCGTGATTGAAACACGATCAGGATGGGTGACGCCGACACTGCGGCCTTGGAGCGTTCCTGTGCCGTCGCCATTGAAGGTCCGGACCCCGTCCACGCTGAACGACACGACGAACCCTCCGTCTTGTGGCGTGAGGTCGGTGAGGCAGGACGCCTCGCCCGTGAACGCGTAGTCCCCGTTCAAGAGCTGGTTGGGGCCAGCCTGAACGATGCCCGCCCACAGCAGTACCACGCCAACGATGAACCACATGCCTGTACGCACCATGCTCGGCCTCCCGTAAACCAACGTGTGCCGCTTGCAAAAGCTCGTGAGGTTCGCGCTCGAGCCCACGCGCAGGCGAGGCGGTCGCCGCGGAGCAGCGACCATGCCGAGCGCAGATGGGCCGACTAAATCGGTCTGCGGCGGGAGATCAGGCGAGCGGTGGCGCGCGACTGAGATCAGATGACTGCGGAGACGGCCGCCGAGGCTCGCTGTCCATCGGCGTGACGAGACCGACGGCAGCAGCCACCGGGCGCAACGACCAAACGGTGCTCTGTTGGAAGGCACCGAGGTCGCCCGTAATCAAGAGCACGACGTCGTCGAAATCGCCGTTGTCGTAGAGACCGCCGATCCAGGACTGATCCGGCGGGCTCGCATGGGCGACGGGCGCGAGCGCCAGGAGGGCGACGACCAGACCAACGATCACAAGCCGATGGAGAATCACGACGGCGTCACAGTAGGTCGTCAGGCGAGCCTCGTCAAGCAACGATGAGACCGTGCTGGTGAGCGGCGCGATGAGCGCCCCGCGAACCAGGAATCTCGGCGGCACCGGCCTGGCCCAGTCGGCCTCAGCGCCGGCGCCGCCGAGAAGAGCTGACGGCCGAGAACGAACGAGCGCGCGCTACTTGTCCGCGATCCGTACGGCGGCTGAGCCGCCGTTGACCTTGAGCTTCGCGGTCTGCTTCAACGCGCTGCCGTCCCACTCGAAGACCCACACTTCCTTCTCGACCATGTTGCCGACCAGGATCGTGCGGCCGTCGGGTGAGAACGCGGCGCCCTGCGACCAGTGGCCGATCGGCGCCTCGGCCACCTTGCTCAGCTTGCCGCCGCTGACGCGCAGCAGGACGAGGTTGCCGTGGTCGTTGAAGAACGGCGATTGCCTGGGCTTGTTGCTGCCGTTCATCGCGATGATCGCGACGAGCGAGCCGTCCGGCGAGAGCTTGATGCCTTCGGGTGTCTGACCGACGGTGATCGTGTCCACCACGCGCGGCGGATTCGCGCGGAGATCGATCAGGCTCGCGGTGTCGGCGTCGCCCTGACCGCGTCCGATGTTGGCGACGACCGCGATGTCGCCCTTGCTGCTGATGTCGACGCCGTAGGGCCGGAGGCCGGCGTTCAGATCGCGCTTGGTGTGCTCGACCTTGGTCCCCTCGATCGACAGCACGGAGATGCGGTCGTCACCGTCGCGGCTGACCAGCGCCATCTTCCCGTCGGGGGTGATCGCGGCGTGGCTGACGCCGGTCTTCTCGTCACCGAGCGTGAGCTTGCCCGCCGGCGTCACCGTGCGGCCGTGGATCGAGTAGACCGAGACTGTCCCCTCGCTGCGGTTGGCGACGAGGGCGAGGTTGCCCTGCCGGTTGATTGACACGCCGGCTGCGCCCTTCCCGGCTTCGAGGGTGGCGATCACTTGAGGCGGATTGGCGCGCAGGTCCACCACCGACAGCCGGTTGTCGGCGACCTGCTTCGTCGGATCGCTCGGGTCCACCTTCATGGCGGCCGTCACGAGCGCCAGGCCCTCGTCGGGCGTGATGGCCACGCTGAACGGCGGGCCCACGACGCTGCCGGGCACCGGGATCTCGCTCACGACGCGCGGGGGCGTGCTCTTGAGGTCGATCACCGAGAGCGTGTCGGGCGGCGCGTTGGGCACCACCTTCACCGTGCCGTTGTCCAGCATGACCTTGTTGTCGTTCACCGAGACGGCGATCTGGGCGAACGCTGGCGACGCCAGCAGGAAAAGGACGATCGCGAGCAGCATCAGCCTCATGAGTGCACCTCCGCGCGGGCGGTTCGAGAACGGAGCCCATCGCATGAGCCGTGGTTCGAGCGGCGCCAAGCAAAGCAGGTTCACCGCGCGAACGCAACCGCCGGTCAGCGCCCCGCCGCCTGGGCGCCGCGCAGGGTCATCTGGGTGCTGACCGCGTAGGCCGCCAGGTTGCCCTCGGCGTCCGCCACGTCGCACTCGACGAGGCCGACGGTCTTGCCGCCCTTCTTAATCCGCGCGATCGCCGTCAGCGTGCCCTTCCACACCGGGCGCAGGAAGTTGATCTTCATCTCGAGCGTCGTGTAGCTCTCGCCCTCGCCGAGCGTCGTCATGTACGCCCAGCCCATGGCACCGTCGGCCAGCGCCGCCAGCACGCCGCCCTGCACGGTGCCCATCGGGTTCGTGTGGCTGTCGCCGGCTACCAGCGTGACGATCGCCTCGCCGTCCTTGAACGACGCGAGGCTGATGCCGAGGAGCGTGGCCACGGGCGGCGGGGCCAACTCTCCCCGTACGACTCTCTCCATCTCGTCACGCAGTCTCATCGCTCACTCCTTTCGCTGAAGTCGTGGGAGCCTCGGGAGATGCGGTCGGCACCGGTCGCCCCAGGCGCAGTGTGAGGGCGACCGCCGTGGCGGCGACGACCAGCAGCGCGGCCATGAGCCAGAAGACGGCCTCGTACGATCCGAGCGCGTCGCGGAGCAACGATGCGCCGACCGGTGCGAAAGCCCGCGCTCCGTTGGCGCCGAGAGCGATGGCGCCCGCGATGGAGCCGTAGTGCAGCGGCCCGAAGATGGCGGCGATCGCCGTGGCCCGCGCGAGCGTGGCCATGCCGTTGGCCGCGCCCTGCATGACGATCATCGGCACCAGCGTGGGCACGTACGAGACCAGCGCGAGCTGCGCCATCGCCGCCGCCTGCATGAAGAAGATCGCGGCCGTGACGCCGCCGTGGCCGAACCGCGCGGCGACCGGCGCGAAGAAGATGCGGGCCGGCACCTGCATCGCGCCCATCCAGCCGATCGTGACCGCGGCGACCGTTGGCGAGTAGCCGTGCTCACTGAGATAGGGAATGACGTGGACCGTGACGGAGTTCGTCGTGAAGTTGCCGGCGAAGAACGCCGCCGCGAGCACCCAGAAGACGGCGGTTCGCGAGGCGACGCTCAGCGTGACGCCGGGACGGTCGTCGTGGGTGATCGCGCCGTCGCGCGGTCGCGCCGCGTGGGGCGGGCGCCGGAGCACGAGCGCGTGGATCGGGATCGTGATCACGGCGAGCACGGCGGCGAGCATCAACAGCGATTGCCGCCAGCCGAAGCGGACGAGCAGCCACGCCTCGATCGGCATGAAGATCGTGCTGGCGAACCCGGCGACGATCGTGACGGCGAGCAGCGCGCGGTCGCGGTGGCGCGCCGGGAACCAGCCGACGATGGCCGCGAACGCCGGCTCGTAGAGCACGGCCGCCATCGCCAGGCCCATGAGGATCCACACGCTGTACAGCGCGAGCAGCGTGTGCGACGACGCCCACAGCACGACGAGCGCGGTGGCCAGGATCGAGCCGACCGTCATCAGCGAGCGAGCGCCGTGGCGGTCGATCCAGCGGCCGACGGGCAAACCGGCCAGCGCGGCGACAGCCAGGCCGGCCGAGAACGCGCCGGTGATCTCGGCGCGCGAGAATCCCAGCTCGGCCTCCATCGGGCGGAGCATCACCGGGAAGCCGTAATAGATGATGCCCCACGAGACCGTCTCGGTGACGCAGAGGCCTGCCACCACCGCCCAGCCGTAGTCGAGTCTGCCTGGGCGTGGCATCGCCGGGCCAGACTATGCGGCCCGGCGATGCGCGGTCAAGCGAGTGCCCCGTGCGGCTCGGGTGTGGGCCGCGTCAGGGCGTCGGTTGAGCCCCGAAGCCGCTCGTCGTCGCGGCCGGCATATTGCCGAAGACGGTCGTGGGCGCGCTGGTCGAGGAGCCGGTGGCCGTCGGCGTCTGGGCGAGGATGCGCGCGCCCTGCACGGTGCCCTGCTCCGAGCTGGTCACCGTGCCCGTGACGTCGCGCGTTTGACTCGTGAACGTGCCCGTCAGCGTCCCGTCGGACGGGTTCGCGCTGAGCTGCAGGCTCACGGTTTCGGTGCCGAGCGTCTGAGCGGCCGGCGTCGTCGCCGTGCTGGTCGGCGCGGGCTGAACGAGCGCGACCAGTGTCACCACGAAGACGCCCGCGTCGTTGAAGTCCCACGCGCCATGACCGGGCGTTTCAAAAACAGTTCCCGAGGCCGTCGTGATGAGGGGAGGACGGCTCTCGAGCGCCTCGCCGGTCGCCGTGAACGTGACGAGCTCCGGCGTTGGTGTCGACGTTGGCGTCGGTGTCGCGCCGGTCGTGCCCGTCGTGCCCGTGGGCGTCGTGGTCGCGGGTGTGCGCGTCACCATCCACGATCCCACGAGAAATTGCTCGATCAGGAACGGCGACGCGGTCGACGGTGTCGTCGGTGTGGTCGGCGTCGGCGTGGTCGTGGTCTGTGCAAGAGCGAGCGAGGCAGCGGTCGCGAGCGATGCGAGGACGATGACGATCGTGCGCATGTTGGGTCTCCCTTGAGTGGTGCCAGGTTTTCGAAGCGAGGTGTTCACAGAGAAGCAGACCGGTGCTCGGCTCGCAACAGGAAAAGCGTTGCAGGCGGTCGCTGGCACCCGCGTTGCACGTTCGGAGGTGCCCAGGGAGGTGCGCCATGAACAAGGACGAGATGGAAGGCAAAGTCGAGAAGGCCAAGGGTTACGTGAAGGAGAAAGCGGGTCAGGTGACCGGCAATCGAGATCTCGAAGCCGAAGGTGCCGCGGACCGCGCGGCCGGCAAGACGCAAGAGGCCATCGGCAAGGCCCGGCGCAAGGCAGGCGAAGCGCTCGAAGATCTCGGCGAGAAGATCAAGGAGTAGCGTCAGCGCGGGGCCGTGACCAGCGGGCCGGAGTACAATTCGGCCAGTGAATCGCGGCTTCGGCCTGATCGAGATCCTGATCGTCCTCGTGGTCGTCGCCCTCGCGGGCACGTTCCTGTACAAGTACGTGATGTCCACGACGGCCACCGTGGAGACGCTGAAGGAACAGCGGCCACTGGCCGGCGCCAAGCTGGCCGCCGACGTGGCCACGCTCGGCACCATCCGGACGACGCTCGAAACCTATCGCAGCGAGCACGGCGCCCTGCCGGCCGACAAGGCCGCCGTGCTCGCTCTTCTTCCCGCGGCGCCGCGCTTTCAGTGCAGCGGGAACGACTTCCAGTACGATCCGGCGGGCGGCACGCTGAGCCTGTTGATCAACGATCCCGGTAGCTGTCAGTAGCCGCGCGCCGTGAGCGCTCCCGGTGAAGAGCCGGACGTCGGCCGGGGAACGCTCGCGCTCACCACGGCGATCGTCATGGGCATCATCACGTCGATGACGATGATCGGCCCCCTGCTCTTGGACATCGCTCGCGATCTTCGCCTCCCGCTCGGACAGGCCAGCGTGCTGGCGGTCGTCTCGGCGGTTCCCCAGGCGCTCAGCTCGCCCTTTGCCGGCCTGCTCGCCGACCGGTTCGGACGGCGACCGATGATCGTGCTCTCGCTGACGGGCAGTGGCCTGCTGGCCCTCGCTGCCTCCATCGCGCCGAGCTTCGCGACGCTCGTCGTCATCCGGTTCGTCGCCGGCCTCGTGAACTCGGTCGCGCCGACGAGCACGCTGGCCGCGCTCGGCGATCTCTGCCGCGCCCAGCGCCTGTCGCGCGCCATGGGCTGGTTCAACGTCGGATTCAGCTTCGCCGCCATCGCGGGCGTGCCGGCGATGAGCGCGATCGGTGGCGCGTTCGGATGGCGCTGGGCCTTCGCCACGATGGGCGTGCTGCTCCTGCTCCTGGCCTTCGCGGTGCTGCGCTGGTTCCCCGACGCCAGGCCGCGCCGGGCCACGGCCAGCGTGCCCGCGACGTATCGCGCGCTGCTCCGCGTGCGCGGTCTCTGGAGCCTCATGAGCGCCAACCTGATCGAGCGCTCGATGTTCATGATGGTGACGATCTACCTGCCGGTGTTCCTGATGCTGGCGTACACGCTGTCGGCCATTGCCGTCGCGCCGGCGCTGTCGATCGTCGCGCTCGGCGCGATCGCCGGCAACGTCATCGGAAGCTGGCTCGGTGATCGCGTCCCCAAGCCCGCGGTCTTCGTCGCCGCGCAGCTCACCGCCGGCCTCCTCGGTCTCGCGCTGTTCGGCGTCCAGCTCTTCCTGCCGCTGGCCGTCGCGCTGGCCACGCTGCTCGCCTTCACCAACTCCGCGAGTCGTCCGGGCATCCTCGCCTACACCGCGGAGTTCTCGCCGGCCCACCGCGGTGCGCTGTTCGGACTCCTGGCGCTCACGAACCAGACCGGCGTGATCATCGGCACGGCGATCGGCGCCGCCGTGCTCGGCCACGGCAACTACGGGGCGTTCGCGGTGGTGACGTTCGTCCAGGGCGTCCTGGCTGCCGCGTTGGCGTGGCCGCTCGTGCTCAAGCGGCCGGCCCCGATGTCCTGACGCGCTCGGTGACATCACGCGCTCGACGGCTCACGCCGGCGGGTGAGACATCGGTGATAGCATCGCGCGCGTCGTGCTCAAGCTCGCCGAGCTGACGTTTCGCGAAGCCGCGCGTCTCGCGCGTGACCGGCGCAGCGTCGTCCTCCTCCCGCTCGGCGCCATCGAGCAGCATGGCCCTCACCTGCCGTTGCTCGTGGACTGGCTCGGCGCCGAGGAGCTGGCCCGGCGCATCGCGCCGCACTTGAGTCGCGCCGGCTATCGTCCGATTCTCGCGCCGGCGCTTCCCTACGGCGTGAGCACGCTCGCCGTGAGCTGGGGCGGCACCGTCTCGCTGTCCACCCGGACGCTCTCGCGCGTCATCGTGGAGATCGTCACGGCGCTCGCCCACCACGGGTTCCGCAACTTCGTCCTCGTGAACTATCAGGCGGATCCCGACCATCTCCGCGCGATGGCCGCCGCGCACCGGGTGCTCCGTCGTCGCCGTGGGATCCGCGTGGCGGTTGCGGGGTTCGCGCCCGGTGCGAAGCCTCCCAACGCGATGCTGAACGATCGCGTGCTCGCGCTCACGCGAAGCCGTCGGCCTGCCCGCGAGTGGCACTCGGGCGAGCTGGAGACGTCGCTGATGCTGGCGCGAGCGCCGAGGCTCGTGCGCCGCGCCGTCGCCCGCCGCCTGCGCCCCGTGTGGGTGGACGTCGGCGAGAGGCTGCGCCGGGGCGCGCGCACCTTCGAGCAGCTCGATCGCGGCCGCCGCGGGTACTTCGGCTCGCCCGCCCTTGCGCGCGCCGCGACCGGCGAGAAGGTCATGGCGCTCCGCGGCCGGCTCATCGCGCGCGAGGTGCTCGCCACGCTGGGGCGCTGAACAGCTTCGCCCAGTTTTCATGGCGGCAAACCTCCGCCATCCTCCTATCATCGAAGCGCATGCGACAGGAGGGCCAAGCCATGCGACCGATCTCCCTCTCGTTCGGTGGTCTCCGCGTCGGCCTTCTCGTCTTCGTCGTGCTGCTCCTCCTCTACATGACGGTGACGGTCGTCCCCGCCGGCCACGTGGGCGTGCAGGATTTCTTCGGGACCGTGTCCGATCGCATCCTGCCCGCGGGCCTCAATGTCGTGGTCCCGGGGACGCGCGTCGTCAAGTTCAGCGTCCAGACGAGGGAGGTCAAGGAAACCGCGGCCGTGCCCACGTCCGAGGGGCTGATCGTCAGCCTCGACGTCTCGCTGCTGTTCAAGCTGCGCCCGGAGGCCGCCGGCCGCATCTACAAGACGGTCGGCCGGCAGTTCGAGGCGGTCGTCATCGACCCGCAGCTGCGCTCGGCCATCCGTGACGTCACCGCCGAGTACGAGGCGAAGTTCCTCTACTCCGCGTCGCGCGAGGTGGTGTCGCAGAACATGTTCAAGCACATGCAGGGCGCGCTCGCCCCCCGCGGCATCGAGGCCGAGCAGGTCTTGCTGCGCAACGTCCAGCTGCCCCCACTGCTGACGACCGCCATCCAGGAGAAGCTCCAGGCCGAGCAGCAGGCCCAGCGCATGCGCTTCGTGCTCGATCGCGAGCGTCAGGAAGCCGACCGCAAGCGCGTCGAGGCGCAGGGCATCGCCGACTTTCAGTCCATCGTCGCCAAGGGCATCAGTCCCGAGCTGCTGAAGTGGAAGGCCATCGAGGTGGCGCACGAGCTGTCGAAGAGCCCCAATGCGAAAGTGATCATCCTCGGCGACAAGAGCGGCCTGCCGATCATCCTGGGAGACAAGTGATGGGTCACGCGATGGACCTCACGGAGCGCATCGAGCGTCTCGAGAGGCAGAACCGGCTCTTCGAGGGCGCGGCGACGGTGGCCGCCCTGGCCGTTATCGCCGTCGTCGTCATGGGCCAGGCGGCGCCCAGGACTTCGACCGTCGAAGCTCAGAAGTTCGTCCTCAAGGACAAGACCGGAAAGATCCGCGCGGTGCTCGGTGAGGGCCCGGACAACGAGATCGGGCTGCTCGTCTACGACGGTAAGCAGCGGCCTCGCGCCATGATCGCGGTGGATGACAACGACATGCCGGTCATCCGGGTGTCCGATGACGCGGGCAAGGAGCGTGTCGTCCTCGATGCCATCTCGGGCGTGCGGGTTGAAGGCAATGGGCCTCGCGTGGTCCTCGGCGTTCAGCACGGCAACGAGCCGGCGCTCCAGCTCATCGACAAGGACGGCTGGACTCGCGCCACGCTGACGCTGACCAACACGAACACCGCCCCCATCCTCAAATTCCTCGATCCCCGTGGCGACACGCGCATGTGGCTCGGCGCCATGAGCGACGGCAAGGCGCAGCTCTACATGATGTCGCGGCCGGAACGCGGCGCTGGCGTGCGCCCGAGCTGGGCCGCGCTCGAGGTGGCTGCCGACGGCACGCTGGGCCTGCGCCTCAATCAGGCCGGGACGGTCTGGCGCGCGCCGTAGATCGGCCCATGCGCTACCGGTTTAGCACCACCTTCGCGCACGCGTCCTCCTTGTTCAGGAACATGTCTTAGCCTTCCGGCGCGTCCTCGAGTCGAAGTCCTTCTTCTGGCTCCTCTCGAGCAGCGGGCGCATGTAGCGCCGGACGCGCGTCTGCCCACTGCGCAGCGTGAGCGACCGGTTCATGAGTGAGCCGAAGAGGAGCTTGTCGATGCACCCGCCGTAGACCCCGGCCACCGACACCGTGCCGCCGTTGCAGCAGGCCATGATGGCCTGGCGCAGCGCGTGGGGCCGGTCCGTCTCGAGCATCGCGGCTTGCTTCAGGCGATCGTAGGTGCCGACGAGACCGTGCCGCATACCGCGCGCATACCAGTTGTCACCAGGGTTAGGCTGAAATCATGGCCAGGAAAAAGACCGCCGCGCGCGCACGCAAAGGAACGCAGTGGGTTCGCCACGTCGCAGAAACTTCCAACGCCATGGATCTGCCGCCCGGCATCTTCACGCGCCCGCCCAAGGAGATCGCCCGGGGCCTCCGGCAATCCGTTCTGCGCAGTCGTCGCACCAAGGGAACGAAATACCAGTCGGCCATGTCGATGCTGAACCTCTTCATCAACCGCAGCGGCAAGAACCTCGCCGCTCGGGACCGGCGGCGACTGGAGGCGGCGAAGGACGAGCTGCGGAAGGTGTTCAGGCGTGAGCTGAGGAGGGCCGCATGATCGTCGCGCTCCGCTTACTCGCCCTGATGTTGACCTCGCTGGTTCTCGGGTTCGGCTTCTGCCACGTGCTCGAGATGCCGGGCAGATGAAGCTCGGCGGGCACGAGTACATGATGGTCCAGCAGATTTACACGACGTTCGGCCCCGCGGCCTCCGTCCTGGAGCCGGGAGCCATCGTCGTGAGCGCCGTGCTTGCATTTCTCGTGCGGCGCCGCTGGCCGCCGTTCGCGCTGACGTTCGGCGCTGCCGTGGCGCTGGCCGCGGCGCTCGGCGTCTGGGGTGCGCTCGTCTACCCGGTGAATCAGCGCTGGGCGGAGTTACCGCCCGGGGCCCTGCCGCCGGACTGGCAGGTGCTACGCGCGCGCTGGGAGTACGGCCACGTCGCCCACGCGGTGCTGCTGGCTCTCGGCTTCGCGGCGCTCGTGACGTCGGTGCTGGTCGACACGGTGCCGTGGCGCGCGAGCGGCCGCGGCGTCAGGGACGACGTGAGGCGCGTCGCGTAGGAAGGTCAGCGGCGCTTCTAGCGGCCCTTGATGAGAGCGACGACGGCGGCGAGACCGGCCTCCACGAGGCCTGACGAATCCGTCAGCTCGAAGCCGAACGGCCCGCGCTCGTTGCTGCGGAAGCTGCGCTCAACCACCGCCCTGTCCTCGAGCAGCCGGAGCGGCAGCGCCGGATCGACGGTCCCACGCTTCGACGCCTCGCGCTTGAGATCGGCGACGACGGTCTCCACCTGTTTGGCATCCAGCATGGACAGCGGCGCGCGGCAGTACGCGCAGACGGCGTCGGTCTCGACGTTGACGGGCGCGCCGCAGCTCGAGCAGGTGACGGTGCGTACGTTCTGCTTGAGCGTGGCGATCTCGGGCGCGCTCAGTGGCCGAATGAAGTTCTTCTCGCGCAGAAACTCGAAGAACGTGATGAAGTGGCCGTGCTCGCCGGGGCAGCCCCAGTACGTGAAGCGGGTGGTGCGCTGCATGTCGTGCATCAGCACGAGGCGCTGCCGGCAGCGCGGGCACGCCATGGCCGTGGCCAACGGGCTACGCTGGCTGGGACGGTTGTCGTTGATGACGACGAAGAGGTGGAGCACTCCGTCCGGCGTCAGCGCGAGATCTTCGAGATCGTCGAACCAGAACGCCGAGCAGAAGTGGCAGATGTCCAGCTCGAACGACTTCCCGTACTTCGCGTCGAGCTTCTCCTGGGACATCTCCTGATGGCAGCTCGGACAGTTCATCGGTGACGCCGGCGAACGGCGTTTATCCGAGCGCCGAGCCGCACTCGGGGCAGAACTTCCCCGGACGCTCGATCCGCGCGAGGCACTTCGCGCAGACGGCGGTCCTGGTGGCGCTGGCGCTGGGCTGGGCCTGGCCTGGCGCGGTCTGGGCCGCCTGAGTGACCGCCTGAGTGACCGCCTGCCCTACGGCCTGGCCCATCGCGATGCCGGCGCCGATCCCCGCGCCGGCACCGGCGGGGCCGTTGGCCGCCGCCGCGATCGGAATGGACTGCGCAACCTGATACTGCGTGTAGCGCGACAGGTCGCCGACGATCCCCATGCCGATGCGCTCGTCGAGCCGCTTCTGGAGCTCGTCGGGCAGCGAGATGTTCTGGATCTGGAGGCTCTCGAGCGACAGCCCGAGCTCCGAGAAGGCGGGACGGGCCTTGTGCGCCACGGCCGCCGCGAGCACGTCCTGACTGGCGGCCATGTCGAGGAACGGCACCTGGCTCTGGCCGAAGTGATCGGTCAGCGCCGAGACGACGGTGCTGCGCAGCTGGCCCTCGACGTCGGCGACCGCGTAGGTCTCGCGCGTCCCCGACACCTTGAGGAAGAACGCGCGCGGGTCGGCGATCTTGAACGCGTAGACGCCGTACGCGCGGAGCCGCACCGCGCCGAACTCGCGGTCGCGGATGGTGAGCGGATTCGCGGTGCCCCACGTCTGATTGAGGCGCAGCCGCGTCGAGAAGAAGTAGACCTCGCTCTTGAAGGGCGACTCGAACATCTTCGACCAGTGGCGGAGGTCGGTCAGGATCGGCAGGTTCTGGGTGCGGATGGTGTGCTGGCCCGGGCCGAAGAGGTCGGCCACGTGGCCCTTGTCGACGAAGAGCGCCATCTGCGTCTCGCGGACGACGAGCTGGCCGCCCTGCTGGATCTCGAAGTCCGCCGTGGGAAAGCGCCAGGCCAGCACGTCGTCGCTGGCCTCGGTCCACTGGAGGATGTCGATGAACTGCTTCTTGACGAAATTCACCACACCCATTGTGTCCTCCGCGTAGTGATCTCGGGGGCAGGGAGCAACGGGTATGCCAGAGCTTGTCCACAATGACAACGCGGACTTGCGCGTGAGGCGCCTTCGCGCGCGTGCCGCAGACGGTAGGTCGCGTGCCGTCCAGGCTTGGAGGATGTCTGGGTGGCGAACGCGCTTCGTGGCGGCAGGCGCGCTCGTTACGGCAGAAGATCGGCGACGCGGATCTTCGCGCGCGGCGCCGCGAGCGGCGTGACGCTGGCGCCGCGCTTGAGGAGCTTGACGCTGCCGTACTTCCAGCCGGAGCGACGCGACGGCGACTTCACCGGCCGGCGGTAGACCTCGAGGACTTCGTCGACGAGGTTGACGATCCAATAGTCGGCGACGCCGGCCCGCGCGTACAGCCGAGCCTTGAAGGTGCGGTCGCGGTTAAGAGAGCTCTGGGCCACCTCGACGACGAGTAGCTGTTTCGATGGATGCTGATCGATGTAGCGGGAGTCAGGGCCACGGACGACAACCACATCGGGCTCGGGCTCGGACATATCGTCGAGCGCGAACGGCTTGTCTTCACGCACGTAACACCCTTGGCCGAAAGCTGCCTCCAGTGCCCGGCGAACGCGACCGACGATGACCGCATGCCGACCGCCTTCCGGCTCTCGGACGATGAGAAGACCGTCGAGCAGCTCGATGGGCTCGTCTTCCTCGAGCGCACCGTTCGCGACCATGGCGTCGTATCGAGCCCGCGTCATGCGCCAGAGCCACTCCAGCGGCGTTCCTGCCCGTCGCTCGGCGTACAGCCGTGCTTGAGACCTCACGGTCTCCCAGGTGATGGGGCGGACGGTGCCGCGTTGAAACTGCCGGAAACGTCGCTCTACTTCAGCGGCAAGGCCGGTGGCGCCGCGGGGCATGCGGTCAGTGTGCGGACGACGCCGGTGAATCGTCAATGTCTACAGGATGATACACCGAGGAGGATGGTACGATCGGGGGGATGCCCGAGCATTTCATCCGCGACGAGGTGGTGAAGGATCTCGAGAGCCGGCGCTACACGCAGGTGGTCACGCGCTTTCCGCCCGAGCCCAACGGCTATCTCCACATCGGCCACGCCAAGGCGATCTGCCTCGACTTCGGCATGGCACAGGAGTTCAACGGGCACTGCAACCTGCGCTTCGACGACACCAACCCCACCAAGGAAAGCCAGGAGTACGTCGACGCGATCATGCGCGACATCCGCTGGCTCGGCTTCGACTGGGGTCCGCACCTCCATCACGCGAGCGACTACTTCGAGCAGCTCTACCAGTGGGCCGTCCAGCTCATCAAGGCGGGCAAGGCGTACGTCGACGAGCTGACGCACGATCAGATGCGCGAGGCCCGCGGAACGCTCACGGAGGCCGGCACCGAGAGCCCGTACCGCAACCGTCCCGTCGCCGAGAGCCTCGACCTCCTGGAGCGGATGCGCCGCGGCGAGTTCGACGAGGGCAGCAAGACGCTGCGCGCGAAGATCGACATGGCGTCGGGCAACATCAACCTGCGCGATCCCGTCATGTACCGGATCCGCAAGGCCACGCACCAGCGCACGGGCGATCAGTGGTGCATCTACCCGATCTACGACTGGGCCCACGGCCAGTCCGACTCGATCGAGCGCGTCACGCACTCGCTGTGCACACTGGAGTACGAGGACCATCGCCCGCTCTACGACTGGTACATCCAGGCGCTCGGCATCTACGCTCCGCGCCAGATCGAGTTCGCGCGCCTGAACCTCTCGCACACCGTCATGAGCAAGCGGAAGCTGCTCACGCTGGTGGAGGATCAGCTGGTCTCGGGCTGGGACGATCCGCGCATGCCCACGCTGGCCGGCCTGCGGCGGCGCGGCTACACGCCCGAGTCCATCCGTGACTTCGCCGACCGCATCGGCATCGCCAAGGCCGACAACCTGGTGGACATGGCGTTGCTCGAGCACTGCGTGCGCGAGGATCTCAACAAGCGCGCGCTCCGACGCATGGCCGTGCAGCGGCCGTTGAAGCTGGTCATCGAGAATTACCCCGAGGATCGCATCGAGGAGCTGGAGGCCGTCAACAACCCCGAGGATCCGGCCGCCGGTGCCAGAATGGTCCCGTTCGGCCGCATCCTTTATATAGAGCAGGACGACTTCCGCGACCCGCCTCCCCCCAAGTACTTCCGCCTCTCGCCCGGCACCCTGGTCCGCCTGCGCTACGCCTACATCGTCGAGTGCACCGGCGTCGAACGCGACGCCGCCGGCAATGTGACTGAGGTGCGCGTGAAGTACGATCCCAACTCGCGCGGCGGCGATTCCAAGGGGCGCAAGGTGAAGGGCACCATCCACTGGGTGTCCGCTCAGCACGCGCTGGACGCCGAGGTGCGGCTGTACGACACGCTGTTCACGGTGCCCAAGCCCGACGAGGCGGAGGATTTCAAGGACGTGCTGAATCCGGCGTCGCTGGAGGTGATCCGCGGCGCGAAAGTGGAGCCGGCGCTTGCGTCAGCGCGCGCGGAGGATCGCTTCCAGCTCGAGCGCGTGGGTTATTTCGTCGCCGACTGGAAGGATCACGCGCCGGGGCGGTTGGTGTTCAATCGGACGGTGGGGCTGAGAGACACCTGGGCGAAGATCGAATCGAAGGCGAGTAGCTGACGCCGCTGTATTGTTTCTGGGACATTTAGGGCAATCAACGCCGATGCTACTGTCCGCGCGTGGCAGTACGCTTCGTCTGGGATGATCGGAAGGCTGTCCATAACCGGCGTAAGCATGGCGTGAGCTTCGAGGAAGCGATCACCACGTTCACGGACGCGTTGTCGATCACGATTCCGGTTCCAGATCACTCTGTCAATGAGGAGCGGTTCCTGCTCCTTGGTCTTTCCGAGCAAGGACGCTTACTGGTAAGGAGATCCGTTTGATCAGTGCTCGGCGTGCCACGCGGGGAGAGCGGAGCACCTATGAGGAAGCGGGCTCACAGCGGTCGGATGAATGAGATGCGGAAGGAATACGACTTCCGGGGCGGAATCAGAGGCAAGTATGCCGCTCGGGTCCGCGAGCGTAGCAACATCGTCGTTCTCGACGCCGACGTCGCCGCAGCGTTCCCCAACTCGAGCGCAGTGAACCGCGCACTCCGGGCTCTGCTCGAAATCGTTCCACGACGCCCGTTGAGGCGGCGCGCCCGAAGGGCTTAGTCTCACTTCAGCTAGTGCGCCGCCACTGCCCTCCCCCGAAACGCCGGCATGACATCCCTCGCAAACCGCTGGAGCTGATCCTTGAAGTCCGCGGCGCTGGCGCCGAAGGGGAAGCCGAGGATGATGTGCTCGAGGCCGGGATACCGACGCTCGAGGTCTTTCAGGTAGTCGGTCATTTCGGCGGTCGTAGCGGGGATCCACGCCTTCTTGGCCAGGACACCCTCGTAGTCGACGCCGGCGGCGATGTGGCGGGCGACACCGGTCGGGCCGAGCTGCTGCATCTGGTCCTGGCGGTAGCGCAACATGCCGAGAGGCGCCGCGAACTTCACGTGCTCCTCGAAGATGGGCTGGAGCTTGCTCTTCGCCTGCTCGTGCGTGTCGCCCAGATAGCTCCACAGCCCGAGCGCCATGTTCTCGCCGAGCTGCAGCGTCCGCCCGTGGCGGGCGTTGGCCTCCTGGTACGCGTGGATCCACTGATCGATGAACTGCTCGGCCGTCCCGAGCATGACGCCCTTGATCCCGTGCTTGGCCATGAAGTCGAAGGCGCGCGGCGTCCCGCTGACGATGGGCTGCCAGACCTCCACGGGACGACGGATCGGGCGCGGCACCAGCGTGATGTCCTTCAGCGTGTAGCCGCGGTACGGCACCTCGGGCGGCAGCGTGTAGTGCTTGCCGCTGTGTGAGAAAGCCTCTTCGTGAAACGCCTTCATGACGATCTCGAACTGCTCCTCGAACAGCTCGCGGTTGGCGGCGTCGTCGAGCATCGGCGCTCCGAACGTCTCGACCTCGCGCGTGTGATAGCCGCGCCCGATGCCGAAGATCATCCGCCCGTTGGTGAGGATATCGGCCACCGCGAAGTCCTCGGCCAGCCGGATCGGATGCCACATGGTGAGGACGTTGAACGCGCAGCCGAACTTCAGCCGCTTGGTGTGCTGGGCGAGGTACACGCCCCACGTGGAGAGGTTCGGGATGCACTCGTAGCCTTCGCGCTGGAAGTGGTGCTCGGCGGACCAGAGGATGTCGTACCCCAGCCGTTCCATGTGCTGGGCGATGTCCTTCGAGATCTCGAACACGCTCGCGAGCCGCTCGTTGGAATATCGCCGCTCGTCGAGCGGCGTGCCTTTAAAGCCGATCGTGTCGCCTTCCAGAACGTGCCCGGCGTACAGCACTGAGAAGTACTTGATCATCGTCGCGTCTCCCTCTCACCCCACGTCATCGTGTCGCGATGGAAGATTAGAAGCAGCGTCGGACGGCGTCAAGCCGCCGGCTCGCTTTGCGGGTCGAGGGTGAAGATCTAGACTACGCTCGCCGAGGCGGC
>Ga0209055_1000518_pt1 | contig 27044 bp, 20 predicted proteins | sample GraSoiAngelo_110_FD_185875 | JGI IMG/M metagenome (GOLD analysis project Ga0209055, IMG submission 185875) | Grasslands soil microbial communities from the Angelo Coastal Reserve, California, USA - 14_0903_12_30cm (SPAdes) (version 2) | ecosystem: Environmental > Terrestrial > Soil > Grasslands ... | reverse complement strand
AGCTCGGCCATGGCCAGGATGCCCTGAGCGGGATTGTTGACCTCATGCGCCATGCCAGTGACCAGGGTGCCAAGGCTGGCGAGCTTCTCAGTCTGTATGAGCTGTTCCTGGGCTTGTTTGCGCTCCGTGATGTCGCGGATGATGCCGCTGTAGAAGACCCTGTCCTTCGACTTCCACATGGCCAGGGATAGCTCCAGCGGAAATTCGCTCCCGTCTTTCCTCAACCCGTAGAGCTCGATCGTCTTCCCGATCAAACGGGAGCGTCCGTTGGAGCGGAGCCGCTCGATTCCCTGCTGGTGCGCCTCCCGATAGCGGGCCGGCATAAGGAGGGTGAGCGGCTTGCCCTCGACCTCTTCCACCGAATAGCCAAACAGCCGGCGCGCGGCCCCGTTCCACGAAATGATACGGCCCCGGTGATCCGCCAAGACGATGGCGTCGGCCGCCGACTCCACCACGGACCGGAACCGCTCTTCGTTCTCCCGCAGCGCCTCTTGCGCCCTCTCGCACTCGATGATTGTGCGCGACATCATGGCGACGTGACGCCGCAGCTCCAATTGCGAGACCACTTGGCGGCTCAAGGCCCGCAAGGCGTCCCGCTGCTCGTCGCTCAGATCGCGGGGCACATGGTCAATGACGCAGAGCGTCCCCAGGACATACCACTCGGGGGTCACTAAGGGCGCGGCGGCGTAAAACCGGATCTTGGGGTCTGAAGTCACCAGCGGATTCGTCGCGAACCGTTCGTCGGCCAACGCGTCCCGCACCACGAACAGGTTGGTCTGCATGAGCGCGTGCGCGCAGAATGCGATGTCGCGGGACGTTTCCGTGGCCCTCAGCCCCACCTTGGATTTGAACCACTGCCGGTTCTCATCAATAAGACTGATGACCGCGATGGGGGTTCCGCAGATTTGTGCGGCGAGCCTCGTAAGATCGTCGAAGGGCTCTTCGGGAGCGGTATCGAGAATGGCATAGCGGCGCAGGGCGTCTAGCCTCGCCGTTTCATTCTCCGGCAGTTGCGCTTTAATCACAGATCCCCTCCTCGTCAGTGGGAAATTCCTGGGATGGCCTAAGGCAACGGCCATGCCACCATAAAGGGAAGAGGCGTGCCGGACACTGGGTCGATGAATCTGCCAGGATTACAATGAAATTCGGATCAGCACTTCTGGAGGGCACGGAAAAACAATGAAAAGCCTACATGGGCGAGCGTATCGAGGTAGATACTTCGTTTATCTGATCCGATACAGTGTCACATTGGGGAAGGGGAAAAGAATCAACGCGGGGGAGACGGTGCGATCGGTACGGTGAAGTAAAACCGGCTACCCTGGCCGGGAGTGCTTTCCACCCAAATCTGGCCTCCGTGCAGCTTGACCAGGCTCTTGGCGATGGCCAGTCCCAGGCCCCATCTCGGATCGTCCGGGGAGCCAAATTCTCCTCGGTAGAACTTCTCGAACACCTTGTCGAGTTCGTGGGGCGGGATCCCGCACCCCGTATCAATCACCCCGATCGTCAGGAATCCGTCGGCCCGCACCTGGGATTCGACCCGCACCTCGCCGCCCGCCGGTGTAAATTTAATCGCGTTCTGGACCAGGTTCGTCAGCACCTGATGCAGCTTGTCATGATCGCATCGGATCACCGGCAGCTCATCGGGCTGGTGCATCCGCAAAGTGAGCCCCTTCTGCTGGGCCATGACCTGGAACCCTTCCACAACCTCACCGACGAACTCGTGCATGCGCACGTTTCCAAGGTTCAGGTCGACCTTGCCAGCTTCGATCCTGGAGAGGTCCAACAGCTCGTTGATCATCCGCGTGAGTCGCTCGACATTGGATTTGACCCGGTTCAGGTAATAGGACTGCCGCTCGGTGAGGGCCCCAGTCAGTCCATCGAGAATGTTATCCACATAGCCCTTGATCGAGGTCATCGGCGTTCGGAGCTCGTGCGACACGGTCGAGACGAAATCCGACTTGAGCTTGTCCAGCTCCTGGAGCCTCCGGTTGGCTTCCAGGAGAAGCTGCGTCCGGTGCTGGACCCGCTGCTCCAGCGTCTGCGCGAGGTGTTCGAGCTGTTGATAGGCCCTGGCGTTGTCGAACGCCACCGCGACGGCGCTGGCGATGGTGACCAGCAGATCCAGGTCCTCCTGCGTGCACCGCTGGGCACCCCTGGCCGCGCCGATATAGCCCAGGATGTGCTCTTTGCTTTTCAGCGGGGCGCAGACAATGGAGATGACGCCCGCCGCTCGGATCGGTTTGAGGTTGAAGGGCGTCAGCCGTAGAGCGGCGGTGTCGATGTCCTCGATAAGGACCGGCCGGCCATGAATCAGCAATTCCGCCAGGAGACTGCCGTCGTCCTGGACCGAAACCTCGACTTTGCGCCACTCGCGATCCACTTCCTCGGGCACGCCGGCCAGACGCGAGCCGTAGACAACGCGTCGGTCGCTGTCGTAGAGGACCAGTCGCGCGTTCTTAAATCCCACATTCTGGATCAGCAGCCGCAGCACTGTCGCGAGGAGTTTGTCAATTTCCAGGGTCGTGGCGACCGCCATGCTGATCTTGTTCAAAGCGGCCAATTCCCTGACCTGCTTCGTGATGGTCTGGATATGAGATGAGATCGCCACGTCCCGCTCTTTCAACGACTCGGTCATGTGGGTGAAGGCTTCGGTCAACTGTCCTACTTCATCGTGTGTTGTCGGCGTGACTGAAACCGTGAGGTCCCCTTCCGCAACCCGGCTCGCCCCTCCGGCCAGGCATTTCAGCGGCGTGATAATGCGACGGGCGAGAACGATCGTCACCGCGATTCCGCATAGAATAATGACCACGGTTATGAGGGCAGTCTTCAAGATGAGGGCATTCAAGGAGCTGTCCATCACTTCGGCTCGTTGCTGGATGAAATACACACCCAGGGCCGAGCAAACCACCACGATGATCAGGCTAACGAACCCGATGAGTTTTGTCCTTAGGCTGATGAAGCGGCGCGCCGGGCGACCGCCGCTCTGGCCATTCCTGATGGTCATGGGCGCATTATCCGTTCAATAGAGTTCGTCCGCATTATTCAGCGCTTCCGAAGGCGACATCGCGGCCTTGAAGCCGGCCACGGCCTGGTTGTATGCGGCGAGGTGATCCGATTCGAGGATCGCGCCTTCGGCTGCGGCGACGCGGACGACTGCATTGCCGACGCGCTCCTGGATCCGGCTGGCAAGCCCGGGGTGCCAATGACTCGCCGCCACGATCGCCCGGTCCAGGTCTTCCTGACGACGGCTCCTGGGAGCTTCCTGCATTCTGCGCTCCGTCGCCTCTGCGATACGCATGATCCTATTGTTATAGCCACCCTTAGGCTCTACCGCCGATAGAATGCCGGTCCGCATGCCCCGCGCTGTGCAGTCCGCAATAAGGCGCCCCAGCAAGCAATTGAATCTGTCGCACCAGACTACCGGGTCTCTTCATCCGTAATGAGGTAGACATTCCCAGATGCTTGTGTAATAGGCACCTCATGGAGTTCAGCGATATTGACATCTTAATCTTACAAAATCTCCAGTTCTGGTACTGCAGTTTGGGACTCAGCCGCCCTGGCCAAATCAGGTGGCAAGAGACGGGCCATAAGAAGAGTAAATAACAGTAGCGGTGGCCGATTTTTTAATCGGGCTCCCTGCCGACCTCAATTACTTGATATCCATCTGCTTGATCAGCCGCGCAAGGTACGTCCGCTGGAGGCCGAGCCGTTCGGCGGCCTTGGTCTGGTTCCCGCCGGCGAGAGCCAATGCGCGTCGGATGATTTCCCGCTTGTGGCGCTCGACTGCTTCATGAAAAGGACGATTCATCAGTTCTGATTGCTCAGGCGTGATATCCATCGGCTGCAGGGAGAAATCCTCTGGCGCGAGCATCTCGCCGGTTTTCAATACCACAGCCCGTTCGATGGCGTTCTGCAGTTCCCGCACGTTCCCCGGCCAGGAATAGGCGGTCAGCATCTTCATCGCCTGGGACGAGATCCGGATCCCAGGCTTCTTCGCCTCACGGCAGTATTTCTTGAGGAAGAACTCGGCAAGCTGGGGGATTTCCTCCGTCCGTTCCCGCAACGGGGGCACCGTAAGCGTGACCACGTTGAGCCTGAAGAAGAGGTCCTCCCGGAAGGTCCCGGCTTTGACGGCCTGCAGGAGATCCCGATTGGTCGCCGCAATCACCCGGACGTCTACCTTGATCGCACGCGTGCCGCCTACGCGATCGAACTCCCGGTTCTGGAGAAACCGCAGGAGCTTGGCCTGAAGCCCTGGCTTCATGTCGCCGATCTCGTCCAGGAAGACTGTCCCGCCGTCGGCGACCTCGACCTTGCCGCGTTTCTGGGCGGACGCCCCGGTGAAGGCGCCTTTCTCATGGCCGAACAGTTCCGATTCCAGGAGTTCCTCCGACAGGGCCACACAGTTCACGGGCATGAACAGTCGGCTGTGACGGGCGCCCCAGTTGTGAATCGACCGGGCAAGGAGGTCCTTGCCGGTTCCACTATCGCCGAGGAGGAGCACCGTGGAGTCGCTCTGCGCCACTTTCTTGGCGCTCTCAATGACCGCATTCATCTTGGGGCTGGCGGCCACGAGCGTATCGAACCGGCTCTCCAGTTCGGACCGAAGGGCCGTTACCTCGCGCTTGAGTGCTCCCCGCTCCAGCGTTTTGCCGATCACGAGGTTGAGATATTCGTTGTCGAACGGTTTCGTGACGAAATCGGTGGCGCCTTCCTTCATCGCCTCGACCGCCCGCTGGATGGTGCCATAGGCGGTCATCACGACCACGGGCAGCTCCGGCAAATCCTTGTGCACCCGCTTGAGGACTTCTATCCCGTTGAGCTTCGGCAGCTCGATGTCGAGGAACATCAGGCTTGGCGCGGCTTGCTGGAGGGTATCCAGAGCAGCCTGGCCGTCAGCGGCCGTCATGACTTCGTGCCCCATCGCCTGAAGCCGGTCGCGCAGGATGGTGGCAACATCGGGATCGTCTTCCACCACCAGGATCAAGCTCCCCATTGCCTCACCCGTCCTTCGTCCTCGCTTACGCGGCCGGCCCGAAACACTGCTCCACCACCTGCTTGAGCTGTGGCGCATCAAACGGCTTGAGCAGGTAAGCCTGGGCGCCCTCGGCGACAGCCTGAGTGGCCTGTTGCTGCACCGACAGAGCCGTGACCACCACCACCGGCAGGTCGGGATGGCTCATGCGGGTCCGCCGCAGCACCTCAAGACCGCCAATCTCAGGCATCAGCATATCAAGCAGCATGCCATCGAACCCGCCACGCTGCACCGCATTCAGAGCATCGCGTCCATCAGTGGCCGCCTCCACCACGTACCCGCATGAGCTCATGCGATCCAACAGAACCTGGCGGATGTCCGGATCGTCGTCCACAACGAGAATTCGTTTAGTTCTCCCGCTCACGACGTGGCTCCCTACGAGCAGGTGGAGCATAGGGGGTGCCGTAAAAAGTTGAAGGCGCAAACCTTCGTCTCCCCCTTGACGCTCAGGAGACGATTGGGTTGCACCTTCAACTTGCAAGCCCTTGATCTTGCCCGCTAAGGCGTCATGATCCGAAGCCTGTCTTGTCGCTCTTACCAGGTTCTCTCAAGAACCCTCCGGCTTTATTGCCAAGGTCCAGGTTCTGTATCTATTTCGATTCATGCTGTATCTTTTCAGATTCTTTTGCGCAACTTCATAGCGAATGGCCAAAAGCGAGGGGGCACCAGTGTTGCAAGACCGTCAAATGATGTCAAGCATTTCATGGCTTGTCGGTTTGCCCTCCCGCTAGCAGCTTTATCGCAATGGATACTAATAGGCACGATTTCCGATACTGCGCGGATCGTTGGCCCCTGATCAGAATAACCTGCGGAACTCTCGCCTGACAGACGCAACTGCTCAAGATCGCGTGACAATTCTGCTAGGCAACACTACCAAGCCGGAATGGCACAACGGTTGCTCTCCATACCGCGTGAGACAACAAGCTGAATGGAATGAACTCAAAGAGCATCGAAGGGGGGTGAGGACAATGGCGTGGGGAATCTTCATGACGTTCATAACGCTGGAAGCAACTTCACAGGCTGTTTCCGAGGATCTGGTTCGGGAGGAATCGGCTCACGAAAAACTAGACCTACCGAAGGCCGCGTAGGAGCGATGCGAAATCTTGCACGACGTTCCGGCAGGTTATGAGAACACACGCAAGGAGGACACCATGCCATTCGGGTTACATACCAAAGATACGCCCGGCAAGGGCCGAATCCTGATCGTGGACGATGAGGAGTCTATCAGAAAGGCGCTCCGCGTGACCTTGAGCAAGGCAGGCTACGACGTCGTCGAAGCCCAGGACGGGGAAAAGGGCATCGAAGCAATCGGCGCGGACGACAACCCGCTGATGGTGGACGTCATCATCTGCGACATCCGCATGCCCAAGATCAACGGCTTGGAAGCGATCGCCTTTTTCCGCCAACAGTACCCGTCGGTGCCTGTGCTCGTTCTCACCGGGTATCCATACATCCAGCTCACGACAAAACTGCTCAAGCAGGGGGTCGTGGACTACATGGAGAAGCCGGCGGACAAAGACGCGCTGATCGCGGCTGTGGAGAGGGCCATGGCGTGCCGGACCGCCCTCGTGACGGACCACTGACCGTCGTTGCGAGCCCCCGCTGTCATTGCGAGCGCAGCGAAGCAATCTCGTCTTAGATTGCTTCGTCGCTGTGCTCCTCGCAATGGGAATAATGCTCAAAAGGTATTGGTTGTTTACCTGGGCGACAGCGCCAGGAACCATCGAAAATAGGCCTCACGACGAGGTTAAACGACCAAAACACCTGCACACTATGTCATCGCGGCATCACCATTGTTGAACGCTCTCAACAATAGTACGCGTAACATGCCCTTGCCAAAGACTTTTCTTATAACTTTACCAATACCTTTTGAACATTATTCCCGCAATGACAAACAGGCTGACGTGGTCAGCTTCGCTAATGACTGCAGAGGACCTAGAACCGGTGGGTCACGCTGAGCACCAGCACCTGCGCCGTCGTCGAGTAGGAGCCGAACGTCGTGGGACCGGCTAGATTGTCAGGAAGGATGGTCGAGCCGTTGATCGCCCGTTTTTCATAGAACCCCAACAGATAGGCGATATCCACGCTGGTGGCTCCCCACCTGTACCCCGCACCCCCCGTCAGCGCATACAGATCGGCGTTCGGAATCGTCGGATCAAAGGTGTTGTCCGGGATCGGCGTTTGGTCGTAGAAGAACCCGCCCCGCAGGGCCAGACGGTCAGTCGCTGCGTATTCCGCCCCGAGGCGGAAGACATAGGAGTTCTTCCAGTTCCGGAGACCACGTTGATTCAGAGCGGATGCGGTCCCATCGAAACTTTTCGGGATTGACCCGACCGTTTTCCAGCCTTCCCATTCGATGTCCGCGTTGATCGTCCAGCGTGGAATCGCTTTTGTTGAGACCCCAAGGATGAGCTGAGGCGGGAACTTAATTCTGGTGTGGAACCCCGTGTTGGCAAAAGGCCCAGTAGGAGGGGCGGCCGGCCCTGTGAAGTCGGCATCACCGTTGAACTTGGCTTGTAGCTCGCTCCTGAACTGAAGGCCCACCGAAGTGGAAATCTCCTTCAGGTGATAGAGGAGTCCGACGTTCCACCCGATGGGATGCGCCTCGAGGTCGTGCACCCGGACTTTGGATTCGGGTATCCCTAGCGCAGGAACGGCAAACTTCTGTTCAAACTCGGCCCCGGCGTCCGCGATCCGGATTCCTGCAGCAACCGAAAATCCGGGTGTCACCTGGTATGCCACGGTGGGATTATAGACGGTGACCCGGAGGCGTGCGTTGGTGGTGTCGAAGCGGCCCTGCCAGTTGTCCGGCCAATCCACGACGATGCCGAACGGCGTGTAGACTCCCAGCCCGATGCTCAGCCGCTCATCCCATTGCTTGAACCGGTGGGTGATGAAGAAATGCGGCACGATCGGGAACTGGTCTTCAAGTTTCGTGTTCTCGCCCGTCGTCGAACTGCGGAAGGTGGAATCCAGTTTCACGATCGAGGTACCGATCATGAACTGCGTGCCCGGCAGTTGAGTGATCCCGGCCGGGTTGTAGAAGATGGCGGACGGGTCGTTGGCCTCGCCGGCAAAGGCGTTGGCCTTTCCGCTCGCCGCCGCGCCATGTTCGGTAAAAGAGAAGCCGCCGGCGTAAGCCTCCCCACAAAATACAGCGAGCATGATGAAAGTGAATACGGCAATGAGTCGTATCATCGGCGCCTCCGGCAGCTTGCAGGCAAAAAGTCGGGTTACTATGCCCGCGTAGCTTATTAATGTCAACTATCGGCCGCAGTATGAACCTTGTCCATCGCGTGAATGACCAGGCCGGTCAGGAGCTTCGGGTAGAAATAGGTGGACTTGTGGGGCATGCGGTCGCCGACCCGCGCGACGTCCTTGACCTCGGTGACCTTAGGAGGAATCAGTAGAAACGCGAGCTCGCCGTCGCCCCGCGCCACTGCGGCCATGGCGTCCTCTTCGTCCTTGATATAGATCAGGCGTTCCTCGTCCTGCGGCGTCAACCGTAGCGCCCCGCGAAAGACCAAGTGCTGGAGAATGGACACGTCCAACCGTTCGCGGGTGGACGGACCCAGAAGGGCCAGACCGGCCGGATTGAGCGTGAGCAGCTCATAGCGGCGCTCTCCACAGACGACCAGCCCCATCACGTGCGCATCCGTCGCCTGTGCCGCATGCATCGCGTTGAGGAACTTCGCGCGGACCGCGAGCTCCGTTTCTTTGGTAAAGGAGTACGCCGCCAGCGTGAAGGTCTGGGCCAGGCGCTGTCGGATTTCGGCTGGCGTGCACGGCAGCGGCGCCGGCAGGACGCGGTGCGTCGCGAGGATCGTCAGGCCCGGATCATCCAGGTTCGAGAAGTACATGAGGACCCAGTCCGACGGCAGCGTGCTCGACTCGCCATGCACCTTCCGCTGCGCGTTCCGGTAGCGAAGTGCCGACTCGTAGCGATGGTGGCCGTCCGCGAGGAAGAGGGGGAGAGGCTTCATCGCCGTCACAACCCGCTGAATCGACGCCGGGTCGGTCACAGTCCACAGCCGATGATGGCCCCCGTCGCTGTCCGTGACGGCGATGCGCGGGGGGCCTCCGTCCACCCCTTCCAGGGTCCGGATGATGTCTCCCGCCGGATCGGAGTAGAGCGAGAAGACCGGGCTGAAGTTGCTGCGACACGTTTCCAGGAGTTGATAGCGGTCATCCTTCGCCGCGGCGCGGGTGTTCTCGTGGGGGAAGATACGGCCGGTGCCGAATTCCTCCAGCTTGACCAGAGAGAGAAAGCCGCGCATCGTCCGCACAGCACCAGAGCGCAGCCGGTACTCAGCCGCGTACGGGTAGATCGCCGGGCGTCCGTCCCGCCGGAGGACCCCGTCGCGCAGCCACGCATCCAGGTACCGCTTAGCGCGGGTGTAGCGGTTGTCCTGCGGGCCGTCGCCCGGATGCTCCCGGCCGAGTTCCAGACGGACGATGTTGCAGGGATGCCGGTCGTAGAGCGCCGCTTGCTCGTCCGGTCCGATCACATCGTAGGGAGGCGATACCGCGGCCGTAACGTCGCCCACCTTGGCCGGATCATACAGAACGCCGCGAAACGGAAGGATTTCCGCCATACAGCCTCTCTCTCGTTGTCATTCTGAGCACAGCGAAGAATCGCAATTCAGACCCTTCGCTCCACGCTCAGGGTGACAATCCTGCAGCTTCAGAAATACCGCTCGACTTCAAAGCGATACAGCTCGACCGGCTCCTGCTCGCCGATGCCGCCTTTCTTCCGCGCGACCGCCATCTGCTCGTCCACCGAGGCGATCCCCTCGATATCGGGCAGCAGCAGCCCGCGCCGGGTCCCCGCCTTTACAATCAGCCCGTACCGCTGCACGTCCAAATCTTCAGGACACGCCGCGCGCTCCGGCGCGCTCAGAATGTCCACCGAGATGACCAGCTGCGGCAACTCCTCTTCCTCGACCGGCCGGAACCGCGGGTCCTTGGTCGCGGCGCTGATGGCGTTTTCAATGATCTCCACGGCGAGGTTCTCGTGCGCCGGCTCGATCGTGCCGATGCAGCCGCGCAACTCGCCTCGCTTCTTTAGCGAGACAAACACACCCGCCCGTCCCTGTAACGCCGGATGCCGCGCGAACAGGCCGACCGGCGGGGTGATGACGCGGAAATCCCGGACATAGGCGTCGATAGCCTCGATGGCAAGCTGCACGTAGGGATGAACCGGAGAGGGAGAAGCCGCACCCATCAACTAATGATCGCGCGACACCATGTAGTCGGCGACCACTTGCAGTGCCCGCTTGTGCACGGAATCCTCGAACAGGTCCAGGTGCACCTTGGCCGTCCGCACGAACCCGCGCGCGGTGGCCATGGCGTAGCCGATCGAGCCATAGCGTTCCATCAAAGATACGACCCACGCCAGCTCGCCGTTTCCGTTGGGCTTCTTCTCCATGACTTCCGCGAGCCGCAGCCGTTCGGCGTCAGTGCAGTGCCTCCGAAGATGCAGCAGCGGCAAAGTGACGTTGCCCTCGCCCAGGTCGTTGCCCTGGGATTTCCCAAGCGACTCCCGGGGAGCGGCATAGTCAAGCGTGTCGTCCGCCACTTGGAACGCCACGCCGATCGCCTGACCGAACTGGAACAGCGCGTCCCGTAACGCCGGGTCGGCATCGGCCACGACGGCCCCGATTCTGCACGCCGCCGCGATCAGGGAGCCGGTCTTGTACGCCACGACCTTGAGATACTCCCGTTCGGAGATCGACGCGTCGTCCTTGTAGGACAACTGCATCAGCTCGCCTTCCGCCATCTTCCGGCAGGCTTCCGAGAGGCACTCGTTCACGTCCTGATCGCGGAACCCCACGATGTGGCAGATCGCCTTGGAATAGAGGTAATCGCCGACGAGGATTGCCACCTGGTTGCCCCACAGCCCGCCGGCAGTGCGCCGCCCGCGGCGAAACTCGGCGTGGTCCACGACATCATCGTGCAGGAGCGTGGCGGTGTGGATGTACTCGATCAGGCTGGCCAGGAGCACATCGTCCCGGCCGGCGTAGCCCGCCAGCCGGGCGCACAGGATCAGCAGGAGCGGGCGGATCCGCTTGCCGCCGCTATTGAGAATGTGCGCCGCGACCGTGTTGACCAGCGCCACCTTGGAACCCAGGTTCTGGCGGATCTGATCCTCGACGGCAACAAGCTCCAGGCGGTAGTACTCCCACACCTCGCTCATACTCGAGATCGTGCAGCATTCAACGTTTTTGGGCATGCGCGGATACTAGGTAAGGGTCGGAGGGTTTGTCAAGCCGAGAGGCGGGAAAGTCTCCGACCGTTGCCTTGCGATGTCTCCCGTAGGGTGCTACGCTCGCGCCCATGCTGCCGTTTCTCAACCTGTGGCTGCACATCCTTGCGGCGGTCATCTGGATCGGGGGCATGCTGTTTCTCTCGCTGGTCGCCGTGCCGATCCTGCGCCAGGTGGACTCCCCGCTGCTCCGCGCCGACCTGTTCCGGAAGATGGCGTGGCGCTTCCGTCGGCTGGTCTGGATCTGCCTCGCCGTCCTGATCCTGACGGGGATCGTCAACGTGGCCTACTACGGGGATACGACCTCGGGGTCCCCATACCTCAAAGTGCTGGGCATCAAGCTCGGGCTGGTCGCCGTCCTGGTGACGATGGGCGTGGCGCACGACTTTATCATCGGCCCGCGCGCGGTCCGGGCCCAGTCCCGTGATGGGTTGCTCCCGACCGGCGCCGATCTGCTGATGGTGCAGCTGGCGCCGTGGGTGGGCCGGCTCAACCTGCTCCTCGGCGTGATCATCCTGGTGCTCGCCGCGGCACTCGCCCGCAGCCACTAGGTAGGGGCACAGCATGCCGTGCCCCTACAACATTTGTGCGGGTCAAAGACACGTCACCGTAGTCCCATTGACCTACAGGGTAGAATCATCATTGGACCTATCTCGCCAAATACCTGATTCAGCCTGGGTTTTCTGGCTTTCCAGTATGACGATTTGCTTGACACGCCCGCGCCCCCTCAAGTAGGATGCAAGGATTCGTAACGGCTTGTTGATCAAAGGAATTCCGTCCATGAGCGGAGCGATGCGTATCCCCGGGTTTCCACCTAAACAAGGCCTCTACGATCCTGCCCTCGAAAAGGACAGTTGCGGGATCGGCTTCATCGCCCATATCAAGGGCGTCAAGTCGCACGACATCGTCCGCAAGGGGCTCCAGGTCCTCAACAACCTCTTTCACCGCGGCGCCCAGGGCTGCGACCCCTGCACGGGCGACGGGGCGGGCATCCTGCTCCAAGTGCCCCACGAGTTCTTCACGCGCGCGTGCGCCGACGCCGGCGTGAAGCTGCCCAACGCCGGCGAGTACGGGGTCGGCATGGTCTTCCTCCCGCCGAACGCCGCGCAGCGCAAGCCATGCGAGCGGCTCTTCGAGAAGGTGATCGCAGAGGAAGGCGTGCGGCTGCTGGGCTGGCGCGACGTGCCCGCCAAGAGCGGCGCGATCGGCTCGCAGGCGCGCCGCACGGAGCCGGCCATCCGGCAGGTCTTCATCGCCCGCGACATCCTCAACGAGGCGCAGTTCGAGCGCAAGCTCTACGTCATCCGCAAGCGCATCGAGAACGCCATCCGCGAGTCTGCCATCGAGGGGCGGGAGTACTTCTACCTGCCCAGCATGTCCATGAACACCATCATCTACAAGGGCCTGCTGTTGCCGGATCAGATCACTCAGTATTACCCGGACCTGACCGATACCAGCGTCGTCAGCGCGCTGGCGATGATCCACTCGCGCTTCAGCACGAACACGTTCCCGACGTGGCCGCTCGCGCACCCCTACCGCTACATCTGCCACAACGGTGAGATCAACACGCTCAAGGGCAACGTGAACTGGATGCGGGCGCGCCAGGGCCGCCTGCAGTCGGAGCTCTTCGGCGACGACATCCCCAAGCTCTTCCCCATCGTCTACGAGCACCAGAGCGACTCGGCCTGCATCGACAACGCGCTCGAGTTCCTGGTAATGGGCGGCCGCTCGCTCGCGCACGCGATGATGATGCTGATCCCCGAGCCGTGGGTCGGCAATCCGCAGATGGACCTGGATCGCCGCGGGTTCTACGAGTACCACGCCGCGATGATGGAGCCGTGGGACGGCCCGGCGGCCGTGTGCTTCACCGACGGCAAGCAGATCGGCGCGACGCTGGATCGCAACGGCCTGCGCCCATGCCGCTACCAAGTGACTACCGACGACCTCGCGGTGCTGGCCTCAGAGGCCGGCGTGCTCCCTTACGACGCCAAGGACATCCGCCAGAAGGGCCGCCTCCAGCCTGGCCGCATGTTCCTCGTGGACACGGTTCAGGGCCGCATCATCGACGACGAAGAGATCAAGGCCGAGATCGTCAGCCGGAAGCCGTACCGGGCCTGGGTGACCCAGTACCGGGTCTCGCTCGACGAGCTGCCGGAGCCGCTGAACGTGCCGCAGCCGGACCATCCGACGCTCCGCCAGCGCCAGCAGGCGTTCGGCTATACGGTGGAAGAGCTGAAGATGGTCGTCACGCCGATGGTCATGGCCGGCGAAGAGCCGGTCTCCTCCATGGGCACCGACACCCCGCTGGCCGTGCTGTCGGAGCGGCCCCAGCTCCTGTTCAAGTATTTCAAGCAGCTCTTCGCGCAAGTGACCAATCCCCCGATCGACCCGATCCGCGAAGAGCTGGTCATGTCGCTCGTCACCAACATCGGCCCCAAGCCAAACGTGATGGCCGAGACCCCGGAGGCCTGCCGGCGCATCAAGGTCCTTCAGCCCATCCTGACGAACGCAGATCTAGAGAAGATCCGCCAGATCGCCGACCCGCACTTCAAGGGCAAGACTCTGCGCCTGTTGTTCCGCGTGGCGGAAGGCCCGGACGGCCTCGGCGCGGCCGTGGACGACCTCTGCCAGCAAGCCTCGCAGGCGATTAAGGACGGGTACAAGTTCCTGATTCTGAGCGACCGGGGCGTGAACGAGGAGTGGGCGCCGATCCCGAGCCTCCTCGGCATCTCGGCGGTCCACCACCACCTCGTCCGCGAGTGCAGCAGGACAGAAGTCGGCCTGATCCTTGAGACCGGCGAGCCGCGAGACGTGCATCATTTCGCGGGCCTCATCGGCTACGGCGCCGGCACGATCAATCCCTATCTCGTGTTCGAGACGCTCGTGGACATGGAGCGAGACGGCTACCTGCCGGAAGGCCTCGACGCGGCAACCGCCCAGACCAAGTTCATCAAGGCGATCAACAAGGGCCTGCTGAAAATCTTTTCCAAGATGGGCATCTCCACCGTGCAGTCGTACTGTGGCGCCCAGATCTTCGAAGCCATCGGCCTCAACCACGAGCTCGTGGACCGCTACTTCACGGGAACGGCTTCCCGGATCGAAGGGATCGGCATCCGCGAGATCGGCGAGGAGACATTGCGCCGGCACAAGCTGGCGTACGAGCCGGCGCCGATCCGCCAGCTCGACTTCGGCGGCGAAGTCCACTACCGCGTCCAGGGCGAGCACCACAACTGGAACCCCGACACGATTTACAAGCTCCAGCACGCCACGCATTCCAACGATCCCAAGACCTACAAGGAGTTCGCGGCGCTCGTCAACGACGAGAGCAAGCGGCGCTCGAACATCCGTGGGCTCTTGGAGATCAAGACCCTGCCTCAGTCGATTCCGTTGGAGGAAGTCGAGCCAGCGAAGGAGATCATCAAGCGCTTCACGACCGGCGCCATGTCCTTCGGCGCGATCAGCAAGGAGGCCCACGAGACCCTGGCGATCGCGATGAACCGCATCGGCGGGAAGAGCAACACCGGCGAGGGCGGCGAGGACCCGGGGCGCTTCGTGCCGCTCCCCAACGGCGACTCCAAGAACAGCGCGATCAAGCAGGTCGCCTCGGCGCGCTTCGGCGTCACCACGGACTACCTGGTCCACGCCAAGGAACTGCAGATCAAGATGGCCCAGGGCGCCAAGCCCGGCGAGGGCGGCCAGCTGCCTGGTCACAAGGTGGACGAGACCATCGCCAAGCTGCGCTATGCCACGCCTGGCGTCCAGCTCATCTCTCCGCCCCCGCACCACGACATCTACTCGATCGAAGACCTGGCGCAACTGATTTACGACCTCAAGAACTCCAATCCGCAGGCGGACATCTCGGTCAAGCTCGTGGCGGAAATCGGCGTGGGGACCGTGGCCGCGGGCGTCTCCAAGGCGAAGGCCGACAAGGTGCTGATCAGCGGAGACTCCGGCGGGACCGGCGCCTCTCCGCTCTCTTCCATTAAATACGGCGGCATCCCGTGGGAGCTCGGCCTAGCCGAGACGCAGCAGACGCTGGTCCTCAACAATCTCAGGGGCCGGATCCGGGTGGAGACCGACGGACAGATGAAGACCGGCCGCGACGTCGTGATCGCCGCGTTGCTCGGCGCCGAAGAGTTCGGCTTCTCCACGGCCCCGCTGATCGTCGAAGGCTGCATCATGATGCGCAAGTGCCACCTCAACACCTGCCCCGTGGGGATCGCCACCCACGACCCCGCGCTCCGCGCCAAGTTCACCGGCCAGCCGGAGCACGTTGTGAACTACTTCTTCTTCGTGGCCGAGGAGGTACGCGAGTGGATGGCGAAGATGGGGTTCCGGAAGTTCGAGGAGATGATCGGCCGCACCGACAAGCTCAGGGCCCAGAAGGCGATAGACCACTGGAAAGCCAAGGGTCTGGACCTCTCCGCGATCCTTGCCCAACCCCAGGTCGGAGGTGACGTCGCCCGGTACTGTGTCGAGAAGCAGGACCACGGGCTGGACCGGGCCATCGACTGGAAGCTCATTGAGCTGTGCAAGGCGGCGATCGAACGCAAAACGCCGGTGCGGCTCGACCTCCCCATCCGCAACGTGAACCGGACCGTCGGGACGATCCTCTCCAGCGAGATCGCCAAGCGCTACCGGTTGGAGGGCCTGCCGCCCGATACCATTCACCTCAAGTTCACGGGCTCGGCCGGCCAATCGTTCGGCGCCTTCTTGGCCCGCGGAGTGACGCTGGAGCTCGAGGGCGAGTCCAACGACTACCTGGGTAAGGGCCTGTGCGGCGGAAAGATTATCGTCTATCCTCCCAAAGGATCCACGTTCGTTCCCGAGGAGACCATCCTGATCGGCAACACCTCCCTCTACGGCGCGACCCAGGGCGAATGCTACTTCTACGGAACAGCGGGGGAGCGCTTCGCCGTGCGCAACAGCGGCGCCCGGGCGGTCATCGAAGGCACCGGCGACCACGGCTGCGAGTACATGACCGGCGGGGTGGTCGTGGTCCTCGGCAGGACCGGACGGAACTTCGCGGCCGGGATGTCCGGCGGCATCGCCTTCGTCCTGAACGAGGACGGCAAGTTCGAGGCTCGGTGCAACATGGGCATGGTCGAGCTGGAGAAAGTCGTGACCGACGAGGACAAGCAGACCCTGCGGCACTTGATCGAGGCGCACCACAAGTACACCGGCAGCCGCAAGGCCAAGGCGGTGCTGGAGGCCTGGGAGACGATGCTCCCGAAGTTTGTGAAGATCATGCCGATCGATTACAAACGGGTGCTGGCGGAGCGGAAGGCGGCGGCCGCCAAGGAGCAGGCGCAGAAGGACAAGGAACTCGTGGCCCATGGCTGATGTGAAGGGATTTCTGAAGTACGCCCGCGAGGGTCCCAAGCGTCGCCCGGTCGAGCTCCGCATCCAGGACTGGAAGGAGTTCTACGAGCCGATCCCCGAAGACAAACTCAAGGCCCAGGGCGCGCGCTGCATGGACTGCGGCGTGCCCTTCTGCCAGAGCAACCACGGCTGTCCGGTCGTGAACCTGATCCCCGAGTGGAACGACCTCGTCCACCGGGGCCGCTGGAAGGATGCCCTCAAGGCCCTGCACGCGACCAACAACTTCCCCGAGTTCACGGGACGCCTGTGCCCGGCCCCCTGCGAGTCGGCCTGCGTGCTTGGCATCAACAGTGACCCGGTGTCCATCCGGGTCATCGAGTGGAACATCATCGACAAGGGGTTCGACGAGGGCTGGGTGGCGCCCGTCCTACCGGTTTCCCGCACCGGCAAGACCGTGGCGATCGTGGGCTCTGGACCGGCCGGCCTCGCCGCCGCTCAACAGCTCGCGCGCGCGGGCCACAGCGTGACGGTCTTCGAGAAAGCGGATCGCATCGGCGGGCTGCTTCGCTACGGCATCCCCGACTTCAAGATGGAGAAGTGGGTGATCGACCGGCGGCTCGAGCAGATGAAAGCCGAGGGCGTGAAGTTCCAGACCAACGCGCACGTCGGCGTGGACTTCAGCCCGGACGAGCTACGCCGGCAGTTCGACGCGATTGGCCTGGCGCTCGGCGCCGAGCAGGCGCGCGAGCTCCCGGTGCCGGGACGCGAGTTGAAGGGCATCCACCTGGCCATGGACTACCTCGTCCAGCAGAACAAGCGCAACGCCGGCGATGTCCTCACCGAGGAGCCGATCACGGCCAAGGGCAAGCGAGTGGTCATCATCGGCGGCGGCGACACCGGCTCGGACTGTCTGGGCACGACTCACCGCCATGGCTGCCTCGAGGTGCACCAGTTCGAGCTGCTCCCCGAGCCCCCGCCGACGCGGGCGGACTCCACCCCCTGGCCGCTCTGGCCGATGCAGCTGCGCTCCTCTCACGCGCATGAAGAAGGCTGCGACCGCCAGTGGAGCGTCTCCACGACCCGGTTCAGCGGCCATCACGGCCACGTCACCAAGCTACACGCGCACCGGGTCACGTTCGAGAACGGCCGGTTCATCCCCATGCCCGGCACTGAGTTCGAGATGGCGGTGGACCTCGTCCTGCTGGCGATGGGTTTCACCGGCCCGGTGAAGAACGGGCTGCTCGACAGCCTGGGCGTGAAGTACGACGCGCGCGGCAACGTGGCGGTGGACGAGAACTACATGACCAGCGTGGAGGGCGTGTTCGCGGGCGGCGACGTCAAGCGCGGCGCCTCGCTGATCGTGTGGGCCATCGCCGAGGGCCGCAAGATGGCCGCTGGCGTGGACAAGTACCTCCGCGCCGGACAACGGATTGCTGTCGCCGTCTAAGCCTGTTCCTCCCTGCTGCGCCTAGCAAGCGCGGCCTGCCCCATGATCGCGTCACGAAAGACCATCCTCTGGTTCCTCGGCGGCGCCGCGCTTTTGACCGGCCTCTACCTCACCCTCGACAAATTGAAAGACACCCTGGAAGCTCAGCAGGCGGATCGGCTGACCCAGGCGGTGGATCAGCTCAGAGACCGGAACCTTGAGATGCGGCTGGGCGGCATCTATGCCCTCGAGCGACTCGCCAGGACTTCTGAGAGCGAGTACTGGCCGATTATGGAGATCCTGACCGCCTTCGTACGAGAACGCACTTCGGTGACGAAGAACCAACCGCCGAAGGAGCCGCCCCTGCGCCTCGCTCTTGATATTCAAGCCGCGCTCGATGTCATCGGAAGACGTCGCCACACCTATAGAGACGGAGAAAGTCAACGGCTCGATTTACGGGGGACGGATTTGCGCCGGGCTCATTTAGCCGGAGCACAGCTAGCAGGGGCCATCCTCAGCGAGGTTCGTTTCGAAGAAGCCAACTTGGCTGGGATCGGCTTGGAGGAGGCGATTCTCAGGGCGGCTCACCTCGAGAATTCGAACCTTGCAGATGCGAAGATGCAAGGCGCCTTCCTCTTAAATACAAGCCTCAACGGGGCAAGACTCCGAAACGCAAATCTTCAAGGCGCTTTTCTGAGTGGAACTCGCTTTGATGGAGCAGACCTCCTGGGCACCGACCTTACGGACGCGAACGGCCTGACCTGGGAGCAGCTCAAGATGGCCAGAAAAGACAACAAGACCCGGCTGCCCGCCTACCTCTCGCTCAGAGCACGCTGAATCCTTGACCCTCCCGTCGGTCTTCTTTACCATACCTTCGAGCGAGCCATCCATGCGCTATTCCACCGTCTGCATCGAGTCCATCGGGTACGAGCTGCCCAAGCACGTGGTCACCTCGGCCGAGATCGAGGCACGCCTCGCGCCGCTGTACGATCGTCTCCAGCTTCCATATGGGCGGCTGGAGATGATGAGCGGCATCCGGGAGCGGCGGTTCTGGGAGGACGGCGTGAATCCCAGCGACACCGCCGCCATGGCGGGACGTAAAGCACTCGACCAGGCCGGGATCCTCGGCCATGACATCGAGTGCATCCTCAACTGCTCTGTCTCGCGGGACTTCCTCGAGCCCGCGACCGCCTCGGTCGTCCACGAGAAGCTGAAGATCTCGCCCAAGGCCAGTCTCTTCGACATCTCGAATGCCTGCCTTGGCATGCTCAACGGCATGGCGGTGTTGGCCAACATGATCGAGCTGGGCCAGATCAAGCGCGGGCTCCTCGTCGCCGGAGAGAACGGCAAGCCATTGGTCGAGACGACCATCCGCCAACTGCTGGCGGACCCCACCATGACCCGCAAGAAATTCAAGGACGCCTTCGCGTCCCTGACCATCGGCTCAGGCGCGGCCGCCATCGTCATGACGCACGCCTCCGTGTCCAAGAGCGGCCATCGGCTCGCCGGTGGCATCGTGCGGACCGACTCGGAGCAGAACTACCTGTGCCGCGGCAGCGCCGATACGGGCCTGGACTCCAGCAGCCAGCCGGAAATGTCCACCCAGTCGGAAGAGCTCCTGCACCGGGGATGCGCTCTGGCCGGCCGGACGTGGGCGGATTTCAAGCACGAGCTGGGCTGGACCGACGCGGACGTCACCAAGACGTTCTGCCATCAGGTGGGCGTCGCGCACCGCCGCCTGCTCTTTGAGACCCTGAAGCTCGACCCCGCGATCGACTACCCGACCGTCGAGTTTCTGGGCAACATAGGCTCCGCGTCCTTGCCGATCACGATGGCGCTCAGCATCGAAGCGGGACACGTCAAGCGCGCGGAGAAGCTGGCCCTGCTGGGCATCGGCAGCGGCCTGAACTGCATGATGCTGGGCGTCGTCTGGTAAGCCGCGTGGTGCCCTTCCGGGACCTCTACCCGTTTCGTTCCCAGTACCTGACGCTTTCGGGCTGGAAGTACCACTATGTCGATGAAGGGTCCGGTGATGCGCTCGTCATGCTCCACGGCAACCCGACCTGGTCCTTCTACTACCGGGCCCTGATCGCCGCGTTCAGCCCCACGCACCGGGTCGTCGCCCCCGACCACGTGGGCTGCGGGCTGTCGGACAAGCCCCAAACGTACACGTACACCCTCGCGCAACATATCAATAACCTGGAAGCCCTGCTGGACACGCTCAAGCTCGAGCGGCTCACGCTGTTCCTGCATGATTGGGGCGGGCCGATCGGCATGGGCTACGCCCTGCGCCATCCGGAACGGGTGAAACGGTTCGTGGTCTTCAACACTGCGGCGTTTCCCGCGTCCCGGATTCCGCTCCGGATCAACGTCTGCAAGCTGCCCGGCTTCGGCGCGCTGGCGGTGCGCGGGTTGAACGCCTTCGCCGGGTTGGCGCCAGCCATGGCCTGCGCCAAACGCGAGCGCATGAGCACGGCCGTCAAGGCCGCCTATCTCGCCCCGTACGACAGCTACGCGCATCGGGTTGCGATCCTGCGCTTCGTGCAGGACATCCCCATGCGTCCGTCGCATCCGACGTACCGGTTGCTGGCGGAGATCGGACGCGGGCTGGCCCTCTTCGAGGACCATCCGATGCTGATCATCTGGGGCGCGCAGGACTGGTGCTTCACCACCGACTTCCTGAAAGAGTGGCAGGCGCGGTTCCCGAAGGCCGAGGTGCGTCTGGTGCCTGATGCCGGCCACTACGTGGTGGAGGACGCGCACGAACGCATCATCCCCTGGGTGCGCGAGTTCCTCTCAAAGCACCCGATCGCATGACGGTGCGTGTCATTCTGAGCGAAGCGAAGAATCTAGCTTACAAGCAACTGCGGCCCTTCACTTTGTTCAGGGTGACAACAGGGAGACGATTTTAACGATGGCTGCTCTTACCTCGCAAACCGAAACCAGGGCGGACTCCGCGCTCCTCAACATCGCCGCCCACCTCCCGCTTCTGGCGGATCGGCGCCCCGACCGGCCGGCGGTTATCCATCCCCAAGTCGGCGCTCCCCTGACGTTCCGGCAACTCAACGAGGAATGCGACCGCTACGCCTGGGGGCTGACCCGCCTGGGTGTCGGACACGGCACCCGCACGTTGTTGATGGTGAAACCGGGCAGGGCTTTCTTCAGCCTGACCTTCGCCCTCTTCAAGCTGGGTGCGGTGCCGGTGCTGATCGATCCCGGCATGGGCAAGGCGAACCTCTTGGGCTGCATCGAGGAAGCCACGCCCGAAGCCTGCATCGCGGTCCCCGTCGTGCACGCCGCCCGCGTCTTCTTCCCGCGTGCGTTCCGCAGCGTGAAGCTGGCGGTCACGGTCGGGCGACGGTGGTTCTGGGGCGGCCCCACGCTGGCCCGGCTACGTGAATCCACCTTGCAGGCGTTTCCTTGCGCCCCGACACGTGCGAGCGACATCGCTGCGATCGCATTCACCTCCGGCAGCACAGGAGCCCCCAAAGGCGTCGTGTACGAACATGGGATGTTCGCCGCGCAGGTCCGCGAACTGCGCGACTTCTACGGTATCCAAGAAGGCGAGGTGGACCTCGCAGCCTTTCCGCTCTTCGCCCTCTTCAGCGTCGCCATGGGCGTGACCGTCGTCATCCCTGACCTGGACCCGACCCGGCCGGCTCAGGTGGATCCCGCCCTGTTCGTCGCCGCCATCCAACGGTACCGCATCACGCAGTCGTTCGGCTCGCCCGCCATCTGGGACCGCGTGGGCCGCTACTGCGTGGAGCGACAGTTGACGCTGCCCTCTCTCCGGCGTGTGCTCATGGCCGGAGCGCCCGTGTCGCCGACGGTGCTGGAGCGGGTCCATCGCATCCTGCCTGACTCCGCCGACGCCCACACGCCTTACGGCGCGACGGAGGCATTGCCGGTCTCCTCCATCACCGCGCGCGACGTCCTGCGCGACACCGCCGCGAAGACCCGCGCCGGCAAAGGCACCTGTGTCGGCAGGCCGTTTCCGGAAATCACCTTGCGGGTCATCCGCATCACCGACGAGGCAATCCCAGCCTGGGACGACCGGCTGGTCCTTCCACACAGCCAAATCGGCGAGCTGGTCGTCAAAGGCCCCGTCGTCACCCGCGAATATTTTCGGCGAGAACGGGATAGCGCGCGCGCCAAGATCAAGGACGGCGACGCCTGGTGGCACCGCATGGGCGATGTTGGCTACTTGGACGAGCAGGGTCAGGTCTGGTTCTGCGGGCGCAAGGGGGACCGGGTGCAGACCACATCCGGCACGCTGTTCACCGACCCCTGCGAAGCGATCTTCAACCAGCACCGGGACGTGTGTCGCTCGGCCCTCGTGGGGGTCGGGCCTGCGGGGCGCCAACGTCCGGTGATCGTCATCGAGCCACAGCCGGGCAGGTTTCCCGCGACGGCTGACGAGGTCACCCGATTCAGGGACGAGCTGCTGCAGATGGGAGCGGCCTATCCAGTCACCGCCGGGATCACCACGGCGCTGTTCCACCGGGCCTTTCCGGTGGACGTGCGCCACAACGTGAAAATTTCGAGAGACAAACTTGCAGCATGGGCATCACGGCAGAATCCCTCTCCCCTGGAGGGAGAGGGCGAGGGTGAGGGGGAACAAGGATGAAGGCACTGGTCACCGGCGGTGGGGGCTTTCTCGGCCGGCACATCGTGAAGAAGCTGCTGGCGCGCGGCGACAGCGTGCGAATCCTGGGGCGCCGGTGCTATCCCGATTGGGAAGCCAGAGGTGTGGAGACGCTCAGCGCTGACCTTCAGGATAGAGCGGCCGTCGAGCGCGCGTGTCTCGGGATGGACGCCGTCTTTCACGTCGCAGCGCGGGCGGGCTACTGGGGCGCGTGGGACTCCTACTATGGCCCCAACGTCGTCGGCACAGAGAACGTGCTCAGCGGCTGCAGGAGGGCCGGCGTGCGCAAGCTGATCTATACCAGCACACCCAGCGTCGTGGCGGCCCGCGGCCATCTGGAACACGTGGATGAGCGCGTGCCCTACCCGGAAAAGTTCGAGTGCCCTTATCCGGCCACCAAGGCCTTGGCCGAGCAGCTCGTCCTCAAGGCGAACGGCGTGGATGGCCTCCTGACGGTCTCCGTGCGACCCCATTTGATCTTCGGGCCGGGGGACCCGCACCTGTTCCCACGCATCATCGAGCGGGGACAGAAGGGCCAGTTAATCCAGGTGGGAGACGGGACCAACAAAGTGGACGTCGTCTACGTGGAGAACGCGGCCGACGCGCACCTCCTGGCTGCTGAACGGTTGGGCCGGGCGCCGATCGACGGCCAAGCGTACTTCATCTCCCAGGGGGCGCCCGTGGTGCTGTGGGCCTGGATCAACACGATCCTCGAACGACTGGGCCTCTCGAGGGTCCGACGGAAAATGTCCTACCGAACTGCGAGGACTATTGGAGCCGTCCTGGAAAAAGCCTATACTGTATTGCCGATACGGGGAGAACCGCGGATGACCCGGTTTCTGGCCGACCAGTTGGCCACGTCGCATTACTTCGATATCTCGAAGGCGCGGCGGGAACTCGGGTACGAGCCACGCGTCAGCACCGAAGAAGGGCTGGAGATCACCTTAAAGAGCTGGAAGGCCGCATGAACTCGCCCCGATGAACAACCACCGCCGCATCGTCATCACCGGCATCGGCCTCACGTCGCCCAACGGCAACACCCTCGCCGAGTACCGGGCGAACCTGCTCAAGGGCGTCTCCGGCGTCGTCTGGTTCGAGACCCGCTACATCGGCAAGGTGCTCGCGGGCGTCTGCACCTACGATCCCCTCAAGTATCAGATGAAGAAAGAGGTGCGGCGAGGCACCAGGGCCGGCTCCATCTCGATCTATTGTTGCCAGGAAGCGGCGGCGGACGCGCGGCTTGACGTCACGGCCATCGACAAGAGCCGCGTCGGAGTCTATCTGGGCGTCACCGAGCACGGCAACGTCGAGACCGAAAACGAGATCTATAATCTCAGCCAGTTCAACTACGACACCAAGTTCTGGTCCCACCATCACAATCCCCGCACGGTGGCCAATTCCCCGGCGGGCGAGGTCACGCTGAACATGGGGATCACCGGGCCCCACTATACGATCGGCGCCGCCTGCGCCGCGGGGAACGCCGGCCTGATCCAGGGCGTGCAGATGCTGCTGCTGGACGAGGTGGACGTGGCCTTGGCCGGCGGGGTCTCGGAGAGCATCCATACGTTCGGCATCTTCGCCAGCTTTGCGAGTCAGGGCGCGCTGGCGAGCCACCCCGATCCGACCAAGGCCTCGCGGCCCTTCGACCGCGACCGGAACGGCATCGTGTGCTCGGAGGGTGGCTGCGTCTTCGTGCTCGAACGCCTGGAGCACGCCGAAGCCCGCGGTGCCCGGGCCTACGGCGAGATCGTGGGCTACCACATGAACTCCGACGCCTCGGACTTCGTGCTCCCCAACGCTCAGCGCCACGTCGAGTGCATGCAGGCGGCGCTCAAGCGGGCGGGCATCGCCCCGCAGGATATCGACATCGTCAGCACGCATGCGACGGCGACCCCCCTGGGGGACATCCAGGAGTGCCAGGCCCTGCGCACGGTGTTTGGCGACTGCCCCAAGACGCATTTCAACAACACCAAGAGCTTTATCGGCCACGCCATGGGGGCCGCCGGCGCCCTCGAATTGGCTGGAAACCTTCCGGCTTTCGACGACGGCCTCGTCCACCCGACCATCAACGTGGATCACCTGGACCCCCAGTGTGAAATCCCGAATCTGGTGCTGCACAGGCCGAAAAAACTGTCCAGGGTGGACTATATCCTGAACAATTCGTCCGGCATGTTGGGCATCAACTCGGTAGTTATTGTAAAAAGGGTCTAATTAGTGTATTTTCTGTCGCCAACTGAGACCGGCCGACCTCGGGGACGTCTCGATATGACGAACGACCAGATCAGGCAAGCCGTCCTTCAGATCATCAGCGTAATCGCGCCCGATGAGGACCTCACCCACCTCAAGAGCGACGTGCCTCTCCGAGACCAGCTCGAACTGGACTCGATGGATTTCCTAGACATCGTGATGGAGCTGCGCAAGCGGTACAGCGTCGAAGTGCCTGAAGCCGACTATGGACAGTTGGCCAGCCTGGACAGTTGCGTGGCCTATCTCGCGCCCAAACTCACAGCCAAGTAACTGGGCCTTTGACAGCCCCCAGACGGACTGATACCGTTCCCCTCGGACGACCGTGACCGAGAGGGTCGACATGGCTCCGATTCACTACGACGTCATCATCATCGGCGCGGGCATGTCGGGCCTGGCTGCCGCCATCCGCCTGGCCTACTTCGAGAGGAAGGTGCTGGTGCTGGAGCGCCACTACGCGGCCGGTGGCCTGAACTCCTATTACGCGCTGGGCGGCTATCAGTTCGACGTCGGCCTGCACGCCATGACCAACTATGTGCCGCCGGGAACCCGCGGCGCCCCCCTCACGAAGCTCTGCCGGCAACTGCGGCTCCGGCCTGAGGACTTTGCCTTAGTGCCCCAGTACCAGTCCGAGATCCGGTTTCCCGGCATCATGCTCCGCTTCAACAACGACTTTGAGTGCTTCATCCAGGAGGTCATCGAGCACTTCCCTGCCCAGAAGGACAATTTCCTCCGTCTCGTGCGCTGCATCCGGGACTACGACGAGCTCGATCTCGAGGCGAAGCCCATCTCCGGCCGGCAGGTGGTCTCGAGCTACCTCACCGATCCCCTGCTGATCGACATGCTCTTCTGCCCCCTGATGATCTACGGCAACGCGGCAGAGCGTGACATGGAGTTCGGCCAGTTCGTGGTGATGTTCAAGAGCATCTTCTGCGAGGGTCTGGCCCGGCCCCGCGAAGGGGTCCGGCGCGTCATTAACGTCTTGCGCCGGAAGGTGCGGGAGGTCGGCGGCACCGTCCGGATGAGGTGCGGGGTGATGGCCCTGCATGTCAAGGACGGCCGCGTCCGCTCTGTGGAGTTGGACAGCGGCGAGACGCTCACGGCCGATACCATCCTCTCCTCAGCCGGCTACGTCGAGACCCTGAGGCTCTGCGACGACTGCGAGCCGGAGCCGCTCGACCCGCTCGCCGGACGCCTGTCGTTCGTGGAGATCATCTCCATTCTGGACGCGCCCCTGAAACACCTCGGCCATGACACCACAATCGTGTTCTATAACACCGAAAAGGCCTTCCACTACGAGGTGCCCAAGGAGCTCGTAGACCCGCGGAGCGGCGTCATCTGCTGTCCCGACAACTTTCTCTACGACAAGCCTCTTCCTAAGAGCGTGATCCGCATGACTTGCCTGGCCAACTTCGACGGCTGGAGCGGGCTCCAGGAGGCGGAGTACGTGGCGGCCAAGGCGGAATGGCTTCCGAGGATCCACAGGGAAGTGCTACAATTCGTCCCCGATTTCCGGGACCGCATCGTGTTCACGGACTTCTTCACGCCTCGGACCATCAAGCAGTGGACCGGCCACCTGAACGGAGCGGTGTACGGCATGCCCGGCAAAATCAAGACGGGACGCACGCACCTGGAGAACTTGTTCATCTGCGGGAACGACCAAGGCTTCCTGGGGATCGTGGGCGCGATGCTGAGCGGTATCTCGATGGCCAACCTGCACGTCCTGAAAAAATAATGGCGCAAGACTGGCTCAGAGACGTCAAGCCCGAGTATGACGTGATCGTCATCGGCTCGGGGCTTGCCGGCCTGACCGCCGCCAACCGGCTGGCAACCTGCGGCTACGCAGTCCTGCTGCTGGAGCACCACTACAACTTCGGAGGCATGGCGACGTGGTTCAAGCGCAAGGGTGGGCACATCTTCGACATCTCGCTCCATGGCTTTCCCATCGGCATGGTCAAGACCTGCCGCAAGTACTGGACGCCCGACATCGCGGAGTCCGTCGTCCAGCTCAAGGGCATCCGCTTCGACAACCCCCAGTTCTCCTTCACGACGACCTTCGACAGGGCCGACTTTACCGACAAGCTGGTCACCCACTTCAAGATCCCAG
>Ga0209055_1000514_pt1 | contig 27151 bp, 23 predicted proteins | sample GraSoiAngelo_110_FD_185875 | JGI IMG/M metagenome (GOLD analysis project Ga0209055, IMG submission 185875) | Grasslands soil microbial communities from the Angelo Coastal Reserve, California, USA - 14_0903_12_30cm (SPAdes) (version 2) | ecosystem: Environmental > Terrestrial > Soil > Grasslands ... | reverse complement strand
GCCTCGGTGGCCTGGCTCTTTGCTCGCCCGCTCCGCCGTGCTAGAGTTTGCCCGCCGTGAACCGTGGTGAAGGGCCCGCCTCATTCCCAGGGTCGGGAGGGAAAAGTCCTCATGAGCCGTCCCCGGTATCTGCCGCTTGCTTTGCTGTTTATCACCCTGCTGCGGATCGCGCCGCAGGCCTTGGCGCAGCTATCCCCGGCCAAACCACTCGACAAGTACGTCGTTCCGCAACCGCAATTTGAGGCGATCGTTGGCGAGTATTCGGGCGAGCGCGCGCTCGAATACGTCCGCGGCATTACCCAGTTCCACCGCATCCAGGCGAGCCCCGGGTTTACGGGGGCGCGTAATTGGGTGATGGACCACCTCAAGGCTTACGGCATTAGCGACGTCGAGGTGGAGAGGTTTCCCTCTGACGGCCACACGCGGTATTCCACGCACGTAGGGCCGATGGCCTGGACAGCGCGCGAAGGCGAGTTGTGGGTCGAAGAGCCGTTCCGCGAACGCCTCTGCCGCTTCAGCGACCAGCCCGTCTGCCTTTCGACGCTCTCGAACGGCGGCGAATGGCGCGGCGTAGCGGTGGACGTCGGCGGCGGCACCGACGCGGCGAGCTACGAGGGCAAGGACGTCCGGGCCAAAGTCGTCTTCGCCTCCGGCTATGCGGGCGCCGTGCACCGCGAAGCGGTCATCCGACGCGGGGCTCTGGGCGTGGTGATCTATCCCGCGCCGGATGACCGCCCCGAGTATCCAGACCTGGTTCGCTACAATGGGCTCTGGGTGCAGGCCGACGAGAAAGAGAAGGCTACCTTCGGCTTCCAGATCTCGCACCGCCAGTGGGAACGCCTCAAGCCGCAAATAGCTAGCGGAAAGCTGGTCCTGCGCGCCAAGGTGGACGCTGAGTTGCATGCCGGCGCGCTCGAAGTGACCAGCGTGTATCTGCGCGGCAGCGACCCTTCCAAAGAAGTCATCCTCGTGGCGCATCTCGACCATTACAAGTTCGGCGCCAACGACAACGCCTCGGGCTCGGCGTCGCTGCTGGAAATCGCCCGCGCGGTGAAGACGCTGCTCGACCAAAAGAGGATCCCGCCGCTCAAGCGCACGCTGCACTTCCTCTGGGTGCCGGAGCACTTTGGCACCGTCGCCTGGCTGACCAAGCACCCCGAAGTATCCGAACGCGCGATTGCGGCTCTGAATCTTGATATGGTTGGCGAAAATCTGGTGAAGACCAACTCAAGGTTGAACATACGGCTCGCCATTTGTTTCAGTTATTTCTGTTACAGGACACTAGTCGAAAACGTCGCTGAGCAGGTCGAGGAGGCCAATCTGGTATCGCCGAACGGCTCGCACAACCTGTTTCACTGGCGCATGACGCCGTACAGCGCGGGCAGCGACCACGACATGTTCAACGACGGCAGCGTGCGCGTGCCAGCCGTGCAGTTTGGCCACTGGCCTGATTGGACGCACCACACCAACGAAGACTCGGTGGACAAAGTGGATTCCACGACCCTGCGCCGTGTCGGGGTGCTAGCCACCGCCTCGGCTGTGTGGCTCGCGACCGCTGACGATGATCAAGTGATACGCTTGGCTGGTCTCACGATGGGTTCTTCGTTTGCGAAAATTTATCTGAGGCGACTGGGTCTCACTTCGACTCCTGGTGGTTTTCCCCGCCGAATGGAGCCGGGGCAAGGACTGAATCCTTCAGTGGAGCAGGCAACTCAAGCCATGATGCCGCTGAACATCTTGCTCACCGAAAACGGCAGGCTCAGATTTCAAGATCTTACTCGCGTCTTCGGCAGTTTCGAGGCTCTTGCAAAGCAGTTAGAGAGGTCGGACAGCAAGCGCACGCCAACACCGATGAATCGCATTCCGAGGAAAAAATATATTGGGCCGATCGCCGACGGGCCTTCGTCGCCGTGGTTTCGTCAGGCGCTGGGGGCGGAGTACGCCTGGTGGCGAGAGCAGGCACGCCAGGTGCCGCAATTCGAGCTGATTGTCTATGAGGCGGGCAACTTCGCCGACAGCAAGCGCAGCCTCGCCGAGATCGAAGATGCTGTCGCGGCTGAGTACGGCGAGCTGCCGCAGGGGTTTATCGAAGGGATATTCAACCGGCTGGCCAAAATCGGCTTAGTCGAGTGGGTGGAGAGGAAGTAGCAACCACGGATGAACACCGGTGAACACTGGTAGGACTGATAGAAACAGATAGAAAAAGCTCTCGATCTCTCTTGCCTCTTCGCATCTGTGTCTATCAGTGTTCATCTGTGGTTGCCAACTCTTATGCTGGCTTATCTCTGCGGGCCGATTGAATTCGCGGGCGATGGCGGCAAGGTGTGGCGCCGCAAGGTGATGCCCTTCCTGCGTGACGAGCTCGGCCACCGCGTCTACGATCCCGCCGAGGATGAAAAGAAAAACCTCACGGACGAAGAAGCGGTGCACTTCCGCGAGTGGAAGAAGACCAACCTCGAGCGCTTCCGCCGCGCGGTGCGAAAAATCATTCAATTTGATCTCGACCTGATCGAAAACAAGGCCGACTACGTCATCTGCTACTGGGACGCCGCCGCAGCCGGCACCACCAGTGGCGGCACGTCGGCCGAGTTGACGTTGGCCCACCGAGCGGGCATCCCCGTATACCTGGTAACCGAGCTTCCGGCTGAGGAGATCAGCGGCTGGATGCTGGCCTGCGCCGACCAGGTCTTCCAGACCATCGACGCGCTAAAGAACTTCTTGCTGGAGCGCTACGGTCGCGAAAGGCAGACGCAGCTCTGGAAAGAGTAGGGGGTTTTGGAACCGCAGATGAACAGCAGCAACCACAGATACAACGAACACTGAGGAACAGATGGAAAAAGTGCTCCCGGTTTCTTCTGGCCCTGCTTATCTGTGCTTATCTGCGTTCATCTGTGGTTCCAGACTTCCTTCGTCTTCTGTCTTTTTCATCTGTTGGTATCTATGGTTATCTGTGGTTTACAGAGGATTTCGCGGATGCAAAAGATTCTGGTGGCGGTGGGGAGCACGCGCCGGCCAAAGCTGAATGCTGTCTGGGAAGGACTGACGGTATTTGGCCCCTCGCTCGACCCCAACGCGCAGTTTGAAGTCGTAGGGGTGGAGGTGGAAAGCGGCGTGGGGCACACGCCCACCACGCGTGCCGAGCTGATGGCCGGGGCGCGAGGTCGCGCCGAGGCGTTGTCCCACATGGCGCAGGAACGCAACGAAGCGTGGCGCTACTTTGTAGGCCTCGAAGGCGGCCTCGATGTCGTCGAAGAAAACGGCCGGCGGCTGGTGTTTCTCGAAAACTGGGCTTACGTCGCGGATGCTTCCGGCCGGGGCGCTTACGGCCAGTCGGGTAGCATCTTGATCCCTGCGCCGCTCGCCGCCGAGGTGCTCGATCGCGGCGTCGAGCTTGCCGCCGCGATTGATGCCTACGCCGGCGGGCACGGCATCCGCGATGCCCAGGGCGCCTGGGGCGTGCTGACCCGTAATCTCATCACGCGCCAGGACGCCTTTCGCATCGCCGTCATCAACGCCTTCGCGCCCTTCTTCAATGCCTCCTTGTATCGCGACGCCTGACAGCTTTCGGCGTCAGCTCTCGTCGATCCGTTCTCCCTTTTCCACAATCCTCTATGGTAGCCTACAGCTAGGAGGCTGGAGCGTGGACATCGTTAAAGGCAACATGGGCTGGATCGAGGTGATCGTCGGCCCCATGTTCTCGGGCAAGAGCGAGGAGCTGATCCGGCGATTGCGGCGCGCGGAGATTGCCCGCCAGCGTGTGCAGATTTTCAAGCCGGTGATCGATCAGCGTTACGCCGTGAACGAAATCGTTTCGCACTCGGGATTGGGTATCCGCTCGGACAACGTGCGCACCGCCGTCGAGGTATTGGAGAGAGTCGAGCCGCGCACCGAAGTCATCGGCATTGACGAAGGGCAGTTTCTGGGCGAGCAGTTGGTGGAAGTCTGCATGCAACTCGCGGACATGGGCAAGCGCGTGATCGTCACCGGCTTGGACACGGATTACCTGGGCCGGCCGTTTGAGCCCATCCCTCGCCTCCTGGCCGTTGCTGAGGAGATTACCAAACTGCTGGCCATCTGCGTGCGCTGCGGCAACCCCGCAGTGCACACCCAGCGTCTGGTGGCCTCGGAAGAGCTGATTGTGGTCGGCGCGTCAGGGACGTACGAGGCGCGGTGCCGGCGCTGCTTTGAGCCGCAGCTTGCCCACGAAAAGGTCGAGGCCGAGAAGAAGTCCGCCTCGGAAGGTGTCACCGAGAAAGCTCGCACCGCTACAGCGAGCTGAGTAAGTCCGCTTACTCCCCAGAACGGAAGACTCCGAGCGGGGTACTGAAATAGTTCTGGTGCCATCCGCGTTCATCTGCGCTCATCTGTAGTTCCGGAGGTTATTACCTTGGCGGCGCGTTCGCGGATTTTAGCAGCGAGTGCGCGGTGTTCCGTGCAACCCACAACGCCTAGTGGAGGCACCTCGCGGGTGGCGGCCGCGACGCGAGTACGGAGGCGTTCGATGCGCGCATGGCTCGACTGCCACTCGGCCTGGCTAAATCGCCCCTGTTGGAATGCTCTTTCGACGGCGTCGAGTGCCGGGCGCACGGCCGACCAATCGTGGCAGAGCATGGCTGTGTCGGTACCGGCCAGTAAGGTTTCCACCGCCGCGTCGCCGGGGCCATAGCGCCGAGCGATAGCACCCATCCCCAGGTCGTCGGCCAGGATGACACCTTCAAACCTCATTTGCCGCCGCAGCGTCCCCGAGAGCATTTTCCGCGAAAGCGATGCAGGCCGCTCGGGGTCGATCTGGGGCAGCAGGATGTGCGCGGTCATGATTACCGGCACACCGGCAGCGACGGCCTCGGCGAAGGGCACGAGTTCGACCTGATTCAGGCGGTCCAGCGTGCCGTTGAAAACGGGCAGATCCACGTGAGGGTCCACCTGGGTGTCGCCGTGGCCGGGATAGTGCTTGGCGCAAGCGAGCACGCCCCCGCTCTCGAGCCCACGAATAAATGCCGCACCTAGCCGGGCGACCTTGTGCGGGTCCGCGCCCAGGCTACGATCGGTGGTGACCGGGCTCGCCGGATTCATGGCCAGGTCCAGCATAGGCGCGAAGTTGAGGTTGCAGCCCACTGCGGCAAGCTCCGCTGCCATGGCTTGCGCCGTGCGCTCCACCAGCGGTGGGTCGTCCACCAGGCCGAGCTCGGTTGGCGTCGGCCACGCCGTGAAGGGTTCCTTCAGCGCGTAGCGTGTGCCACCTTCCTGGTCGATACCGACCAAGACCGGTCGCCCTGCTGCTTGTTGAATCTCTTGCGTCAGGGCACACAACCCTTCGAGTCTCTCAAAGTTGCGATGAAAGATAGCAACGCCCGCAAGGCCCTGCTTCAAGAGCACCCGCAGTTCATCGGGCAGGGAAGTGCCTTCAAATCCCAGCAGGAATCTTTCGAGCACCGTACTTGTGAAAGAACTTCCCATGTGCGTTTCGCGTTCTCCACGCGCCGCCATCTGCTATGATTCGCGCGCTGAAGGCGCGACTCCCCTAAGAGGGCCGCTCCCTCTTAGCGAGAAACGCCGGCATGGCGCGGGCTTCCTGTGGCCATTCACCGGTGTCGTACGAAGCGCGACAAGATCGCGGCAAGCGAAGATTCCGGCCCTGCCGGAAGGAATCTCTTGGTGAGATCCCTCGCGGAGTTTACTCCGAGAGAAGGGGAGCAAGTAAAGTTGAGAATCGAGGCGCGGGCACCAACCCGAATTGATCTGGCCGGCGGCACGCTAGACATTTGGCCGCTCTACCTGTTCCATGAAGGCGCGGTGACGGTGAACGCGGCGATCACCCGCTACGCCACTTGTGTGATCGAAACTGGTGACAGCGAGCGAGCCGCTCAGCGGCGCACTACGAAAAGGAATAACAGGCGGATCGCGCTCGTTTCGCGCGACACCCGCCGCCGGGAGGCGTTCGCCTCGCTCCAGGCGCTCGACCGCGCCGGACATTACCGCCTGCCGCTGCTCGCGCAATTGGTGCGTTTCTTTCGGCCACGAACTGGCCTCGTGCTTACTACCAACTCCGAAGCGCCCGCGGGGGCGGGCATTGGTGGCTCAAGCGCGATGGCAGTGGCCATCTGCGCGGCGCTCGATCGGCTGACCGGCGCAGGCCTTGGCCTTGAGGAGTGGATCCATATTAGCCGGGACGCCGAAGCCATCGTAATCCATGTGCCCACGGGCACGCAGGACCACTACCCGGCCGCGTTTGGCGGCGCCAACGCCATCGAACTCGCCCCCGGCAGCGAGCGACGCAAGGCGCTGCGCGTCGATCTTGACCAACTCGAGCGCCGCTTGGTGCTCTGTTACACCGGGAAGCCTCGGCAGTCGGGCATTAACAACTGGGAGGTGTTCAAGGCGCACATTAACGGCGACCGGCGCGTCTGGCGCAACCTCGAACGGATTGCTATGGTGGCGCGGGGCGTCCGCGCCGCGCTCGAGCGGGGGCGTTGGGGCGAAGTCGGGCGATTGGTGCGCGAGGAATGGGAATTTCGCAAGCGCAACCTGCCCACCATCTCGACGCCGGTGATAGACCGCATCATCGCCGCCGCGCGACGTACGGGGGCGCTCGGCGGCAAGGTCTGCGGTGCGGGCGGCGGTGGCTGCCTTGCACTGGTGATTGAACCCGACGCGCGGGCGCGGGTCGAAGCCGCAGTGCGTTCTGCCGGGGGCGAACCGCTACCGATGCGGATCGATCGACAAGGTGTCCGCGTACGCGTGAATGCCTAGCGAGGGTGAGAAGCGGAGCAGCGGAGGCAGAGGAACTGTGGAAAGGCACCCACTAGATTCTTCGCCCAGCAATTCGTCCAGTGGGTCATTGCAGCCGCCCATCAGCTATCGCCAGTCTCCCAGCGGGAACGACCGCCTGCGGCCAATCTATCGGGTGCTGCTTTTTGCCGGACTTGCGGTTTTCCTGATCTTCCTTGCCAACGCCCTGGTCGCCAGTATTGGGTCAGCGCTCCACAAGCCCGAACAATGGTTCATGCAGGGCGCGCCGCTCGCTGCTTTCTACGCTTTGACCTGTGCCGCGTTGCTGCTGGAGAGCTCGTTCTTTCTGCGGACGATTGACCAGCGCAGTTTCCGAACCCTTGGCCTCTGGTTCTATCCGGGCTGGGGCAGGGAACTTTCGCAGGGCGTGGGATTGGGCGCGGGGCTGATGGTGCTGATGGTGGCGATATTGGTCGCGATCGGCGGGGTGGGTTACTCGGGGCTGGCCAGCGGCGGAACACGCGCTCTGCTCGGCATCCTTGGCGCTGCTGGCGTGATGCTCCTGGCCGCAGTCTTTGAGGAGGTAGCCTTCCGGGGCTACGCATTTCAGCGGATGGTGGACGCGGCGGGCCCGATTGTGGCCGTGGCTGTTTTTTCTGGACTCTTCGGCGCCTTGCATCTTAGCAATCCCTCCGCGACGCCGCTCTCCACCGCAAACACCACCTTGGCTGGAGTGCTATTCTCGTTGGCGTACCTGAAGACGCGTGGGCTGTGGCTGCCGATCGGCCTGCATTGGGCCTGGAACTTTACGATGGGACCGATCCTTTCTTTGCCTGTCAGCGGCATGCGCTTCGGACCCACGCTGCTGCGCTCGCAACTCACCGGAGCCAAGTGGCTAACCGGCGGTGCCTACGGTCCCGAAGGCGGCGCGGTCACGACCGTGGTTTGCGTGGCTGCCATTTTTTGGCTGGCGCGAACCCAGCGATTTGCCCCTTCCCCGGCGATGGAAGAAGCCTTAAAATGAGCGAGTAGGGTCATTATGCTTTACCTCGCCTGCATCGCAGTAGTAGCTCTGCTGTTTGCGGACGCTGACATCCCGCGTGGGCTGCGTTGGAGGCTCGAGCCCGCCTCGCAGGTCGAATTTCCGCCGGGTCAGAGCCTGCCGCTGCTTCCAGACATCACTCCGGCCCAGCAGCAAACGCCCGCCCCGAAAGCCACACAGCTGCAGCCGCAATCGCGGCTGGAGCTTGTTCGCTACGTCTCAGGTGAGTTCGCCCGGGCCCTGAAGCCGTTGCCCACCGGAAAGAAGGGCTTTCGGATCAAAGTGGGCCAGCCGCTGGATGAGAAGGTGCTGCAGCAGTTGGTGGCCTCGAATGGCCCGGCGGTGAGCACGGGCGACACGGTGCAGGTGACGAAGCTGGAGTTCCGCGACCACGAGATCGTGCTTGACTTGAACGGAGGCGGGCGGGGCAAAACACGCTGGCGCGACAAAATCCAGGTCCAGGTGGGCGGTATGCCCACGCCGACGGTGACCACCTCCAACCCCAACTCCGCACCGGGCTATCAAGGGGTCGGCGCAACCCTCTTCCTCGACTTCGGACGCCCGCTCCCGGACATGACTCCAGACGAACTCAAGCACCATTTGGTCGCCGTGCTTGATTTCTCCAAGCAGCGTTCCGCCGCGGTGCAATGGGTGGAGACTCTCCCGCCGGAATTCCAAAAGGCCATCCAGGAAAAGCGGCCGATGGTGGGGATGGATCGCGATATGGTCATCGCGGCGATCGGGAAGCCGGAACGCAAGATCCGCGAACGCGATGCCGACGGCGCGGAAACCGAGGAATGGATCTACGGCCAGCCGCCGCAGAAGACTATCTTCGTGCGATTCGCGGGCGACAAGGTCGTCAGCGTCAAGCAATACCCCTAGCTGCCTTCCCGCCCTGGGCTCCCTGGGCTCACTGGGTTTGACTTTTTCCCACACGCGCCCTAGCATCGTTTGCTTTGCTTCGGGCTTCCGCTCTGTTCTGTCCTGTTGAGCGGAACTGTCACCGCCGCACCTCGGAGGGAGCATGCCGATCAAAGTGGGAATCAACGGGTTTGGCCGCATCGGGCGCAACATCTTGCGCGCCTCGCTCGGCGACCCCGCCATTGAGTTCGTTGCCGTGAACGACATCACCGACCCGCACACCCTTGCGCACCTGCTCAAGTACGATTCGATTCTGGGCAACCTTACCCATCGGGTGACCTATACCGAAGATTCCATCGCCGTGGACGGAAAAAGCTTCCGCGTCTTCAAGGTCAAGGAACCGGCTGAGCTCAACTGGGCCTCCGTGGGAGCGGAGATCGTAGTCGAGTCCACTGGACTCTTCACCAAAGGCTCTGAGGCCCGAAAGCATTTGCGCGGCCCTGTGAAGAAGGTGATCATCACCGCGCCGGCGACCGACCCGGATTACACCGTGGTGCTGGGCGTAAACGAAAAGATCTACGACCCGGCGAAGCACCACGTGATTTCCAACGCCTCCTGCACAACGAACTGCCTGGCGCCGGTGGCCAAGGTGCTGCAGGATACCTTCGGCATTGTCCACGGTACGATGACCACCATTCACTCTTATACCAACGATCAGCGGTTGCTCGACCTTCCGCATAAGGACTTGCGTCGCGCCCGCGCCGCCGCGTTGTCGATGATTCCTACCACGACCGGAGCCGCCAAAGCCCTGCATCTGGTGTTGCCAGAGCTCAAGGGTAAACTCGACGGCTACGCCATGCGCGTGCCCACACCCAACGTCAGCGTGGTGGATCTGACGGTGACCACCGAGAAGGCGGCAACGGTGGAAAGCGTCAACGGCGCTCTGCGCCGTGCCGCTGAGGGTCCCATGAAGGGCATCCTCGACTTCACCGAGGAGGAGTTGGTCTCGGCCGACTTCAAGGGCAACCCCCATTCGTCGATCGTGGACGCAGGTTACACTTTGGTGGTGGGTGCGAATTGCGTTAAGGTGGTGGCGTGGTACGACAACGAGTGGGGCTACTCGTGCCGCTGCCGCGACCTGATCAAGTACTTAGCTGCGCGCCTTTAGCTGATTCAAAGATGTGCGAGGATTGGCGTCGCTTTAGAGCGAAACGAGTCTAGCACCCGGATCGAATACAATCGAACAAGGGCACGGCGTGCCGTGCCCCTACGGCTGAGAAGATCTCTTATGAACAAGCTTTCGATTCGCGATCTCGATCTGAGCGGGAACCGCGTCTTTATTCGCGTGGACTACAACGTGCCGCTCGAAGCCGGCAAGGTCACCGACGACACGCGCGTGCGGGAAACCCTGCCCACGCTGCGCCTGGCCATCTCCAAAGGTGCGCGGCTCGTTCTGGCCTCGCACCTGGGACGGCCCAAGGGCAAGCCCGACCCGAAATACAGCCTGCGACCTGTTGCCGCGCGGCTGTCTGAGCTGCTGGGCGCAACGGTTCAATTCACCCCCGACTGCATCGGTGGCGAGGCTGAAGCGAAAAGCAAATCGCTCGCGAACGGCGGCGTGCTGCTGCTGGAGAACCTGCGTTACCATGCCGAGGAAGAAGCCAACGACGAAACATTCTCGAAGCAGTTAGCCGCGCTCTGCGATAGCCTGTTTGTCTGCGATGCCTTCGGCACCGCGCACCGCGCGCACGCCTCCGTGGTGGGCATCACGCGCTTCGTGCGCCAGGCTGCCGCCGGGCTGCTCATGGAAAAAGAGATTACCTATCTTGGTAAGGCGCTGGCGGACCCCGAACGGCCGTTCGTGGCCGTGCTGGGCGGAGCCAAGGTGTCGGAGAAGATTGAGGTGGTTGAGAATTTGATGAGGCTTGCCGACGCTATGCTGATCGGCGGCGGTATGGCCTATACGTTCCTGAAGGCGCAGGGAATGCAGATTGGGAAATCGCTGGTCGAGGACGACAAGATCGACCGGGCGCGCCAGCTTCTCGGCGAAGCTAAGAACCGCGCTTTCCGGCTGTTGCTCCCATTCGACCACGTGCTGGGCGCCGAGCTTAAGCCCGACACGCAGACCGAGATGGCCGACGTGGGGCGCACTCCAGCCGACTGGATGGGGCTCGACATCGGCCCGAAGACGATCGCTGCGTTCCGCGCCGAAATCGCCCGCGCGAAAACGATTGTGTGGAACGGGCCGATGGGCGTTTTTGAGCTGGCGCCGTTTGCCAATGGCACGCGCGAAATCGCCCGGGCGATTGCCGCAGCCACTGCGGCGGGCGCAACTTCAATTGTCGGCGGTGGCGACTCGGTTGCCGCGCTGCACCAGATCGGGCTGGCCGATAAGGTTTCCCACATCTCGACTGGGGGCGGCGCTTCGCTCGAGTTTCTAGCCGGCCGCAAACTCCCTGGGGTCGAAGCGCTAACGAACAGAGAGGCGCTTTCTAGTAGAGCCTAAACCTCTCACGCAAGCTGCTCTGTCACTTGCTTGGCTGTCATTTCCAGTCCGCCGTTGCGGACCAGAAATCTCGCTGAACGCTCAACCCGTGCGCAGCAGACATCCGTCGCTTCATTCGGGATGAGGCTGTAACGCATCCGAATCAGGAGCTGTGGTGAGACGACCCGTCATTGCCGGCAACTGGAAGATGTACAAGACGCAGGCAGAGACGCGCGCGTTCTTTGCGGCGCTAAAGCCGCAAGTTGCCGGCTCGACGCACTGCGATATCGTTGTTGCTCCGCCCTATACGGCGCTAGCCGCGGCGGTGGAGGCGGTACGCGGCTCCGCCATTTCGATCGCCGCGCAGGACGTCCATTGGGAGAAGGAAGGCGCCTTCACCGGCGAGGTTTCCACGAAGATGCTGGTCGAAGCCGGCTGCCGCGGCGTCATCATCGGCCACTCCGAGCGCCGGCAATACTTCGGCGAGACCGACGAGGCGGTTCATAAGAAGCTGAAGGCGGCGCTCGAGGCGGACCTTGTGCCCATCGTCTGCGTGGGCGAAACCCTGAAGGAGCGCGAGGCGGGACAAACCGAGACGGTGCTCAATCGGCAATTCCGCGGGGGCTTCAGTACGTTGACCGGTGCGGAGTTCTCACGTATCATCATTGCTTACGAACCGGTGTGGGCCATTGGCACGGGCCGCACGGCTACGCCCGAGATGGCGGCCGAGGCGCACCGGTTCCTGCGGCAATTAGCCGCAGCCGGCTTCACGCCCGAACGTGCCGCCGGGCTGAGGATCCTCTACGGCGGCAGCGTCAAGCCCGACAATATCAAGGGGTTGATGGCGCAGGTGGAGATCGACGGGGCGCTGGTGGGCGGGGCGAGCTTGGACGCGCAGTCATTCGCATCTATTGTAAATTTCTAGGCTGGCTTCAGGCGGGGGAACAATGCCGAGTGAGATTAAGTGGGCCATCGCGATTGCAGTGGGCGCGGCTCTGATCTTGGTAGGTTGGAAGTTACCGTTCTTGCTAAACACGGTTCACGTTCTGGTGTGTTTCCTGCTGATTGTCGTCGTGCTGCTGCAAAGCGGCAAAGCGGCGGACCTGGCCGGGGCGTTTGGCGGCGCCGGCAGCCAGACGGCGTTCGGCCCGCGCGGCGCGGCAACGTTTCTCAGTAAGGCCACCACTTGGTGTGCGATCATGTTCATGGCTACATCGATTACGCTGGGCTTGCGCACAACCCTCGGCGTCCCGTCGGGCGGATCCGTCCTTCAGCAATTCTCGAAGCCGGCGACGAAGCAGCAACCCACGACTCCGGCGCCGCCGCCGCAGCCGGCCCAGCAACAATCGGCGCCGCCGCAACAGCCTCCTCCTTCGCAGGCGCCACCTTCTCAACCGCCCGCTAAAAAGTAGTGGGTTGGTAGGATCGGGAGTTGCGTTGAGCGGAGGGGAACCATTCTTGGCTCCCTTCGCTGGCCCACCGAGGCGGTAGTTTCTTTGGGGCTACGTTCGACTTGCCCTGGCGGTCGCTCCCGGCTAATATTCTCTCACCATCCTCGTGCGGAAGTGGCGGAACTGGCAGACGCACCATCTTGAGGGGGTGGCGCCGTAAGGCCTGTGGGTTCGAATCCCACCTTCCACATACCAAACCCCAGAAAACCCATCTTGACATACCGGGTTCCCGAGTCTAAGTTGGGTTTGAGCGGTCGTGGCGGAATTGGCAGACGCATCAGCTTGAGGGGCTGACGCTCGCAAGAGCGTGGAGGTTCGAGTCCTCTCGACCGCACCAATTCCCGGCTCCGCGATTTAGTTGACAGTGCCTGGCTCTGGCGCTCGTGCACAAGAAGACGGCTTGGCGCCGCACTGTCTAGGAGTCCGGTCCGCATCGGGCCGCAAGCTCGGCCACCCATCCCTTGAGCACAGACTGCTGGTCGGGCGTCGAGTCGACGAAGAGAATTCCCATGCCGATCCCCAGATGGGAATAGAGCACCCGGCCCGGACTCTCGAAGACCTCTTGGTCCTTGAAGATGCGAATTTGGACGAGCGTCCCGACAGGGAAGGGTTCCAGCGTGTCGATGTAGAACCCATTGAGGCCCAGTTCGGACGTTCGTCCTGGAAGCCGAGTCCCCGAGCTTAACTCCGTCACGATCACAGTGGTGACGAACGGATAGCGCGGGACGCTGCGACGTTCGGGACGACCTGAATCCTCCGAAGCGGGCCGAGCACTGTCGGCTGTCATCATCTGCCTCCACCGCTGGCGATAGAAGGGGCGCGGCACTTCACATCGCCGGCGGGCCTTTTGCTATCGCTCGCTTGGCCACCAACGCCAAGTCGGGGTTTCTTTCCAGGAGTTGCGGATGAACCCGCGCAATCTTTTGTTGAGCGTCAGCGATCAAGATCTTCCTGGGTCCCAAGTAGTGCTGGCTAGGGCCGGACCGAAATGTTCCCCCGTCCCCTATAGAGGAACGCCTGTACCAGACCCAGGACGTTTTGACAATCCGGTGAATCTTGGAATTCAGGAGCGGAAAATCCCTGACAAACGTGCGGTCCACTCCCTCCCCAAGCAGCATCCGAGCGCCCGAAACTTGGGCGCAACTTAGGCGCGCAAAAAAAATGGGGTGAAACCCCTGTAATGAGACAAATTCTTTGGGCACACTTGCAGATTTTATTCAACTCCCTGCAAAGTGTGCCCATCCCGACTGTCTCATTTCAAGGGTGCAGTCCAAAATCGGGGGTTCTCTGGCTGAAAAACGTTTGTTAGGGAGTACGGGCAACACGTTCAACGAGCCTTAGCCTGACTTTCGCAGTTGATGCCTCTGGAGATGTAAACTGCCAACCGTGGCTCAAGCCAAAAGAAGCTATCTCTCCACGTTGAAGGCACTGTTCTGGGCGGGTTTGTGGAGCACGGTCCTTACAACTGTCATTATTCTTGCCATAGCGGCCTATGATCGGTGCTTTCTGATTGTGAATGCCGCCAGTTGGGTTTGGATCATTGCCACATTGATCTGGATCTGGCTTTCTTTGTTTCTAATCTTTGGTAAGCGTGGTCGCCTAATTCTAATGGGGTGTAGTGTACTTCTTCTCTTGGGACTGGCAGTGTCGAGTGATCCATTCCAGGGCACCTACGTAGCAGCCGGAGAAGCCAGTGTAGTGGGGCACCTGCTGCGGCTGGCGCAGTCCATTGAGTCTTATCGAAAAGAATATCCGCTGGAAGGCTATCCGCCAAATCTCCTGAAGATTCCATGTTCCAAGGATATGTAGAAGGCACAGAAAATGTATAAAATCAATTACACAACCTCACGGTCTAACCCTAGTGGACCGACTGATGGATTTCTGATTCAAGCGACGCCGGTGTGGCGAGAGTGTGGTTATGGTCGGAGCTTTGCCGCCACAGATGATGGCCAGATTCACGTCACAATTGAAATGCGCCCTGCGACGAAGACAGACGCCGCAATATTTCCGTAATGAGAACTTAAAGTCCGAGGCCCTTGCGTCTTCGCCGATTTTTCGCTGGCAATCGGCATGGACCAAACGAGCGAAAAAAAAAGAAACCCATCGTGCTGTGGACCAGTAATAGCGTTAAGCGTGTTTTATCGGGATGGAGTTCCAACCCAAACTTCCCCAGCCGCTTCCGTAAGTCCTCCAGGAACGAGAGGCGAGGCTACAGTCTTCGGATGACGTAGGTCAGATAGCGACTCGGTTCGTGCGTTAGGTATATCATCTCCCAGTCGTATCTGAGGCAGAATTCATTGACGGCCTGAATGACACCGTATTTTAAAGGCTTCTTGATGTTGCCTGTTGTGTAGTCGTGGCCGCCTATAAGTCCGTCTGGTTTCACTTTTAACCGGCTGATCTCCAGTTCTTTAGTGCTGTCTTCGTACTTATGAGAAGTGTCCAAATAAACCCAGTCAAAGTACGCATCGGGGAATTTCTCCAGCTCGTCCCAGGAAACACCTCGATTTATGACCACCTGACCGCATTCAATTTCCGCGCTGAAGCGACTTTGAACCTTGTTGAGCTTGTCCTCACCGAACCTTTCCGAACTCCACGCGTCGATGAGGTGAAGTCTTTTGGGGTTGCTGAGCCTCAAAATTTTCCCGGAGTAATCGCCTTCACCGACACCTACCTCGGCTACGATGCCATTTGACGGCAATAGGGTGAGCAACTCGAAACGGGTGGTGACCACGCGTAAGTTGTTGATGTGTCTGGATGTCAGCTTCGGCGGATTAGCTGGGATTTCCATTTTGGCATCCTAGGCGCCAAACACCATACATCCAATCGCATCCGCTCGTACTTTTTTTCGTCCTTTCCATGCCGAGGCGACTCCCGGTTTTTCAAGTTGCATGTCCGCGGACATTCAATTGACCTGCTCGGCCTGCACCCACAGTTTTTTGGCACCGGGCGAGAGCTGGCCAGGCTTATTGACTCGCCCTTCGACCCGACCTAAGATCTCACCGCACAGTGTTGGATTACTTTCCCTCGGTTTGGCGTCCAATGCTGCGCGTTGAGAGATGCCCATGAGGAAGCTCTTCCAGTTGGTCGCACTGATTTTCCTGTGCTCGATGGCCAACGAAGCGACCTGCCAAGTGAGGCGCCTGGTGATTTACGACGGCGCAGTGACCGAGCTGCGCACACCTTCTCCATTCACACAATCCAAGGACCTATGGGTGACGCTGGCGGAACTCACGCGCGCGACGGGTTTTGTTGTCAAGCCGCAAGGCGTTTGCCGAGGTGAACTTTGCTTTCCGTTACCGAAACAAAGGAAGGGCGATTTCCTTGTGCAGCGAGGCAAAGGCACGTGGTTCAATTTGAGTGAGTTTGCCCGGCTGGTGAACCAGCCCGTTGCTCACGATGAGAAGCTAGCCGCCTGGTGCTTTGGTCCCCGGCAGGAGGCGCAGAATGGCTACCTTGCAACGCTCGAGGCGCCGAACTTCACTCTTCCCGATATGAGCGGCAAGCTGCATTCGCTTTCTGACTTTCGCGGGAAGAAGGTGCTGCTGATCACCTGGGCTTCGTGGTGAGGGTGCCGGCTCGATTTGCCCGGGTGGCAAACCTTCTATCACGAGCTGAAAGACAAGAATTTCGAGATCGTCTCCGTAGCCCAGGATACACGCGGCGTGAAGGACGCGGGCGCATGGATCGAGAAAGCAAATCCGGAATATACCGTGCTGATTGACGAACAGCACCTCGTCACAAAGCTCTACAGCATGGTCAACGTTCCCACCGCGGTGTGGATTAATGAGCAGGGAAAGATCGTGCGCCCGAATGAAGTGGCTTTCATTGACGATCGGTTCAAATCTTTTACGCACATGGAGGCAGGCCCGTACCTCGACGGGATCCGCGACTGGGTGGCAAAAGGGGAACGCAGCTCTTTCCTCCTGAGCGAAGAAGGGCTAAGAAAGCGGTTGACGCCAGTGAGTCCCGATCGCCTGATGGCCGATGTAGAGTTCAGCCTGGCTGAATATCTCTACCATGCGGGTCACGGCCCGGAGGCGATTCCACACTTCAAGGAGGCGCAGCGGCTAGCCCCCGACAACTGGAACTACAAGCGGCAAGCTTGGCTGCTCTCGGATGCGGACGGCGACTACGGGACGAACTTTTCCAAGGAAGTGCAGAAGTTGAACGGCAAACCTTACTACGCACCGCGCCAAATGCCGGAACCTGCCAATAAACCCGACTAACGCGCCGGGCTTCCCGACTCCGACAGTAGGGACAAGTACCAGTACGTCCTCGGAGGGCATCACATTTTCTACGCAACTAGCTGACACCAGACGTTTTGTGCAGGTATGAGGGACTGTTCCAGCGCTGTTCAATACGAACGCGCAAGCAAACTACGCCTTCGTGGGGAATCCCTGCCCCACTTATACAGGAAAACTGACCTAGGTCTGCAAGGAAACTGTCCCGCGCGCTACGCAAGGACAGTTGCCTGACTCGCAATGAAGAGTTAGGTTCACCATCCCAGCGGAGACTTCCAGCTTCTCCATTTCCCAGTGGTAGGCGTGCTCGACCTCTTCTTCGAGATGAAAATCGGGAGTTTATTTGCCTTTTCATAGTTGCCCCTCCTTTGGGCAGCTAATCCGAGGTCTTTGATGTCTGCTTATATTTTTTAGAGCTTTTCGCAACCCATTTAAAGAGACGGGTAGTTGGGCCGCACGCTTTTTCGAAGCAGCACGTTCAGTTCACTACTCAGCCCGCGAGTGCGAATTGCCCGGCTGCCAAGAAGAGCGGAAATGACTAAGACGTCAGGGACAGCGCCGGGCTCCGGTGCGTCAGAGTTCTGGACTCCGGCAGACGAAGTTGCTCGGGAGAGCATCAGGGAGACGTTGAGGCCTTCGGCTTTTCTTGCTGCCCCGCCCAAGATCCTGCTGTATTCCCATGACACATTTGGACTCGGCAACATACGCCGCACAATTCTGCTGTCAGAAGAATTGATCGCCCAGTATCCGGGGGCGTCCATTCTGATTGTTACCGGCTCGCCCATGATTCATGCCTTCCGCATCCCCAAAGGGATCGATTACATCAAGCTTCCGTGCTTGTACAGAGTCGACGTAGGGCGCTATGCGGCGCGCTTTTTGGTCGAATGTACAGCAGAGGTCAAGGTCACCCGCAGCGCGATTCTTAGGGAGTCGGTGCTCGGTTTTGATCCCGACTTGATGATTGTGGACAAGTCGCCGGTGGGAGTGGACGGCGAGCTCCTGGAGGCGCTGGTGACCCTCCGCCAGCAGCAGAGGCGGACCACGCTGGTGCTCGGCGTGCGCGACATTCTGGATGAGCCCGAGCGCACACGGCGAATCTTGCGCACTAATGGCAGCTTCGAAACCATTGATCGCTTTTACGATGAAGTTTGGATCTACGGCCAGCAGTCCATTTTCGACATGGTCGCAGAGTATGCGTTTCCGGAGTCGGTGGCGAGCAAGACCAAGTTCTGCGGATACTTGAAGCGACCGATCAGCAAATCTTCCCACAACGGCGGTCCGCCCCACATTCTGGTGACGACTGGCGGTGGCGATGACGGAAGCAACATCATCGAGGCCTATCTAGCGGGCCTGTGCGGCTTACCTCGGAGCACCACGCTGCGAACGACCGTAGTGTTCGGTCCACAGATGCCGGCGGCGCGTCGCACCGAGCTGTTGGAACGTTTCGGCTGTTTGGCGGACGTCACTTTCCTCGAGTTTGAGCCAGATCTCACGAAGCACTATGCGGAGAGTAGTGTCGTGGTGTCGCAGGCGGGATACAACACCGTGTGTGAGTTGCTCTCGTTCTCGCGGCGGGCCATTCTGATTCCTCGCGCGGAGCCGGTGTGCGAACAGCTCATCCGGGCCCGGCTGCTGGCCGCCAGAGGGTATTTTGACATCCTCGAGCCGCAGGATCTTACTCCCGATGTTCTAATCTCCAAGGTTTTGACTGCGTTGCAGCCAGGGCCGTTCGCTCTTGTGCCTCCCGATCTGGACGGGCTTCTACGCGTCCGCGAACGCGTACGCGCGCTGCTGAGAGAGAAAAGCCTTAACCGGCGATGCGCGAGCAGCTCAGGCGGCGCGGACGCCAATGCGTAGAGAGCAGACACAAAATAGGGCGCTGCACGGAACGTCTCGATTGTCTGCTCAGGACCGCTTATGGCTGATTGCTCAGAACAATTGGTGTTAGATGGGTACTACGGGACCGTCGCGTACGTCCTCAAGGGGTTTCCTCGACTGTCCGAAACGTTTATTGCCAGCGAAATCTACCGGATGGAGCGGGCAGGGCTGCGGTTGCGCCTTTACGTGATCAAGCCGTCCGAAGAGAGCGCGCACCACGAGATGGTTGACCAGATTCGGGCAAAGCCTGTTTATCTGCCCGGGACTACTTCCCTTGAGACAACACCACTTTTTCGCTGGCTGGCTCCGCATTTTAGGGATTTTCTCCCTGGACTGAGGGGTGCCATCCAGCGCCGCCCGTTGCGAGTCGCACGAGCGGCCTCTTCAGCCATCGTGCAGGCAGTGCGGGCACGGCCCACTTTCTGGTCCTGGCCGCGAAAGGTCTATCTCAAAGAGTTCTTACAGGCCGCAACCCTGGCGGACATGCTGCTGCAGGCGCCCGACGTGCGCCATATCCACGCGCACTTCTGCCACCGCGCGACCACCGTGGCCTGGCTGGCCTCCATGATGACCGGCCTTCCCTTTTCCTTTACAGCCCATGCCAAAGATCTCTACTCGCCATCGCTCAATCCGGCTGGATTGCTACGGCGCAAGATGGATGCCGCGCGCTTCGTGGTGACCTGTACCGAGGCAAACAGTGAGTATCTCAAACAGCAAGGGAGCGACACTCCTGTTTATTGCCTCTATCACGGTCTGAACGCGGATTTCTCCAGGCTTCTAAGGGAACGACCGGCAGAGAGACCGACAAACGGTCACTTGCGCGTACTCACGGTCGGACGGCTGGTTCCCAAGAAGGGGTTTGATGTGTTCGTCGAGGCCTGCGGAATTCTGCGCTGGCGCGGTGTGCCATTTGAGGCATTGATCGTGGGGGAGAGCGGAGAGCACGAGGAAGAGATTCGGCGGACGATTGCCGTGCATGGTTTGAACGGAAGCGTTCAGTTGACGGGGCCGATGTCCCAAGCACAGCTCTACGAGGCGTACCAGCAGACAACCATGTTCTGCCTTCCCTGCCGGGTGCTTGACAACGGGGACCGGGATGGCATCCCCAACGTGCTGGTTGAGGCCATGGCCTGCGGCTTGCCTGTGATCACAACCGGCATCTCCGGGATTCCCGAGGTCATTCGCCACGGAGTGAACGGATTGCTGGTCCCGCCCGATAATCCAGAGGCGCTCGCAGATGCCGTGCTGCGCCTCAAGTGTGATGCGGATCTGGCGGGTCGTCTCTCACGCGGGGCGCAAGCGACGGTTCGTGAGCGCTTTGATGCTGACGGGTTTGCCGCCCAACTCGCAGCATTGTTTCGGGAGGCTGTTGCATGACCACGCGGACGCACACAGAAATCAAGCCACGCTCGGTCTTTTGCGTGATTGAGCACGCCTATCGCAATCGCGCGCTCGCCGAAGAGGTGTGCGCCGGACTTTTCCGATAGAAAACGGCCTATGAAAATTCTGTATCTTTGCACTGATGCAAGCCTCGATCTGACGGGTCGAAGCGGTGCCTCAGTCCACATCAGTGCTTTCGTTCGCGCCCTGGCTGAGCTTGGCCACGAGGTAATAGTGCTTTGCACTCGAGTCGGCTCTCCACGGTCGCTCGAAACCGAGTTGCATGCGGAGGTTCGTCCGGTGCCCCTCACTGCCTGGAACCAGGGTCTCGCCCACGCCATAAGGGCCGGTCAGCGTCTTCTGGGTCGACCCACTCGCAAGAACCCAGATGCGGTTCGGGCTCTGCACAATCTGCGCTTTTTTAAAGCGGCGGCGGATGCGGCTCGGAAATTTCACCCGGACTTCATTTATGAGCGTTACAGCCTATGGGGCACGGCCGGCCTTCGCCTGGCGAAGGATCGCTCCATTCCACTTGTGCTCGAGGTGAACGCGCCACTCACTTACGAACAGCAGCGCTACCGTGCGGGCTTGGCCTGCCCGCCATTTGCACGCTGGGTCGAACGCCGCATTTGGCGAAAGGCTAGTCTGTCGATTGCGGTTTCGGAATCGCTGCGCAGCCAACTGCAAATAGCTGGAGTGCAGCCTGAGCGTATTCGGGTTCTGCCGAACGCCGTTAACCCTCGCTTGTTCCATCTGGGCTTGGACGGCAAGCCGGTAAGAGAGCGCTTTAAGCTTCACGGTCGGTTTGTCGCCGGCTTTGTTGGCACGTTCAAGGGATGGCATGGAGTGGACTTGCTGCTCGCCGCCTTTCAAGATCTGCACCGAGCGGACCCCTCGACCCACCTGCTGCTCGTGGGAGACGGACCATTACGACCGCGAATCGAAGAGGAAGTTCGGAAGGCAGGGCTACGGGACGCGGTAACGTTCGCCGGGGGAGTAGCTCATCAAGACGTGCCCCATTATCTGGCCGCGATGGATGTCGCCATTGCGCCTTATCCGGCTATCGAGGACTTCTATTTCTCGCCTCTGAAGGTCTTCGAGTACATGGCCTCGGGTCGAGCCGTGGTGGCAAGCCGGATAGGACAGGTGGCAGAAGTCGTGGTGGATGGAGTTACCGGCCTGCTCTATGAGCCCGGCGACCGTGCGGGCCTTGTGAACTCCATCCAGCGACTCCAGAAAGATGCGGTGCTGCGCAACGAACTAGGGAGGAGAGCCAGCGCATGTTCCGTGCGCACGTGGAGCCAGAATGCGGCGCAGATCATCGATTGGGTCGAGCCGCTGGTCAACCGAAAGCGGCTGGTTATCAAGCTGGCCGAGGCCGACGATGAAGAGCTTGTGTTTTGAGGAAGGAATCTGAGCATGAACGTCGCCGAGGCGCTCTCGGGGCGCGCCAAGAGCAAGGGGTTAATGCCTTATCGTGGCCTTCATAACATGAAGACCAGCAGGGACTGGGCTCGGCACTTTCTGCCGTTACTGCGCCCCTTTTGGAAGCAGTTGTTCGCGTCGGTGTTAGCGATCGTGCTGGCCGCCCTCCTTAGCGTATTTCGTCCATGGCCCCTGAAGATCGTCATTGATCGCGTACTCTCGCATAAGCCGAGTCGGGTTCCCTTCCTGCATGCCTGGCTAGACAGCGCCCCGTTCAGCCGCATGGAGATTCTCTACGGCGCATGCGCAGCGACATTACTGATTGCGGTCATTACGGGCTTCTTGACCTATTACTTTACGCGCGCCATGGGCGATGTCGGACAACGCTTGGTCTTTACGTTGCGCCGGGATCTCTTCGCGCATCTGCAGCGCCTTTCGTTGCGCTTCCATGATGAGCAACGGACGGGAGACCTGATTGCCCGACTGACGTCCGACATTGAAGCAATCCAGGAGATGGTTGCCAACGGCATCATCGTTTTCGGCAGCAACGCCTTGTTGCGTACAGGAATGCTCGTCTTAATGTTCTGGCTCAACTGGCAGTTCGCCCTCATTTCCCTCGCGGCAGCACCCCTGTTATTTTGGACGGCCTTCCGGTACAGACGTCGGGTCAAAATTGCCGCGCGCAAAGCGCGCGCCAGCGCCAGTCTCCTGACTTCCTTGGCCCAAGAAACCTTTGCTTCCGTCCGGATCGTGCAAGGGTTAGCGCAAGAAGAGCAGCAAGACGAGCGCTTCCAGGCCCACAGTGAAAGCAACCTTCAGGCATACCTGGAGAGTGTGCGTTATCAGGCGCGCGTCACGCCTGTTGTGGACATCCTCGCTGCTGTAGGAATCACAATCGTAATGTGGTACGGGGCCACGCGCGTGCTGGCAGGCGAACTCACGACTGGAGATGTGGTCATCTTCTTCGCTTACGTCACGAGCTTCTACTCTCCGATGAAGGCGCTGGCGCACTCCTCCTATCTGTTTAGCAAGGCCAGTGTGGGAGCCGAGCGGATTGCCGGGGTCATGAGCGCGCGGAGCGATGTGACGGACCGCGAAGGGGCGCAGCCGGTCTCGCGGCTGAAGGGTGAGATCGAGTTCCGGGACGTATCGTTCGAATACGAGGCCGGTCAACTTGTGCTGTCCCACATTAACCTTGCCATCCGATCGGGAGAAGAGGTGGCCGTCGTAGGAGCTACCGGTGTGGGCAAGAGCACGCTGGTTAGCCTGATCCCTCGCTTCTATGACCCCACCGGCGGCGAGGTCCGCATCGACGGCCAAGACATCCGGAACTACACGCTGCAGTCGCTGCGCGAGCAGATCAGCCTGGTCTTGCAGGACTCGCTGCTGCTCAGCGGCACTATCCGCGAAAACATTGCGTTTGGGCGTCCCGGTGCCAGCGACGAGAAGATCGCCGCCGCCGCGGTCACGGCCAACGCCGACGAGTTTATTCAGCGATTCCCGGATGGCTACGAGACCTTAGTGGCGGAGCGCGGCACGACCCTCTCCGGCGGGCAGAAGCAGCGGATCGCCATCGCGCGGGCGATTCTGCGGGACGCGCCCATCTTGATTCTGGATGAGCCGACCACCGGCCTCGATGCGGCCGCAGAGCGCGTATTCATTGACGCGCTACAGCGGGCCGCTGTGGGAGGCACGACTCTGATCATCGCACACCGTCTGACGACCGCGCGCCTCGCGGACCGTATCGTTGTCCTCGACCGCGGTCGGATCGTGGAACAAGGCACCCACCTCGAACTCTTGGCGTGCGGTGGCAGGTACGCGCATCTCTATCGTCTCCAAATGTCGCCCGAAACGGAGACTGCTCTCATCTCTGGTACTAACAATTGGGTTTGAGAAAGATGTACAGGCAGGAAATCCATGGCGCTGAAGTCTCCAAAACTCGGTTTTGCCCTCAAAGCTGCCGTCCTGGCAACGCTTCTGGCCGGGTCCTTTCCTACCGCTGCACAAGACAGACGGCTAGCTCTACCTAGCAATCAGCGATCCTTCAGTTCTTTGCACTCCGTGGAGGTGAAAGCGGTACGTTTCTGGTCCCAACCGGATTTCACCCGAGTCGTCGTCGATTTGGAGGCAGAAGTTCGGTACGAGTTCGACCGGTTGTCGGATCCCGAGCGCTTGTATTTCGATCTTTTCGGCACCCGGATCAGTCCGGAATTGGCAGTCAGAGAGATCGCGGCTCATGATGCTTACCTCGATCGCATCCGGATCGGGGAGACACACTCAGGGGTAACTCGGATCGTGCTCGATTTGAATGCAGCAGCGAGCCAAAATGTTTTCGTGCTGAAAGAACCGCCGCGACTGGTGGTGGAATTGAGAGGCCCCGCTGGCACAGGGGAGGGCGATGCCGGCCCGCGCGAGCTGGCCGATTCGCGCTTCGATACGACCCCGAACGCTCATCCTGTTTTCGCGCACTTTGCTTCCATCTTTGCACCGGCGAAGGAGGCGACTGCCAAACCGCCCGCTGTTTCACGGGCCGCCCCGCCAAGTGGAGGGCCGAAAGCCGAGGCTGGGCCCGCAGAGAAACCAACCAAGCCCTCCCTGGCGACATCGCAGCCTTCCCCAACACCTCCCATCTCGCCGGCTGCGATAGTTCCGGAAACCAGTGTTGGATTGGCAGCGATGGCCAAAGGCGGCGTCACTCTCAGCGGAACCCTCGAAGATCAAACGGGCGCGGTGATCATCCAGCAGAAACTAAGATTAATCAGCAAAGCCACAGGTCAGGTTCGTCAGACTTTATCGGACGGCTCAGGCTCCTTCAGTTTTAACGACGTCATGCCTGGTGAATACATTCTGAAAGGTGAAGCACAAGGCTTTAGACCCGCTGAGCAGGCTCTTACGGTGGGCGCAAAACCGCCGCCGGATATCAAACTCCAGATGGAAGTCAGCAGCGCGGAAGAACAGGTCACGGTGACTGCTAGGGGGACGCAGCCAGAGTCATCAGAGAACAACGCCGACGCCGTCTATCTAAATTCGGAGTACGTCGAATCCTTGCCGACTCAGGGCCACGACCTTTTGCCGGTCCTGACCAACTTCCTCTCTCCAGCGGCGCAGGGCGCCAGTGGGCCATCCATCGTCGTCGATGGCATCGAGGGCAGCGACCTCGATGTGCCGGCTGATGCGCTCAGGCGAGTTTACGTGAATAAGAATCCGTACTCGGCCGAGTACAGGCGGCCAGGTTCGGCGCGCATTGAAGTCATCACGCGAAATGGCTCCCGCGGGCGTTATGAAAGCAACGTAGCTTTCTTTATGCGGAATGCAGGCCTCGATGCGCGCAACACATTTGCGGTTAACAAACCCGATGTGGACAGGCGACTCTTCGAAGCCAGTTTGGGCGGCCCGCTGCCTTTTTCACAGACGCGTTTTTTCCTGAGTGGGTCGCGCCTGCGCAGCAATGAGACCGCAATTGTGAATGCTCTTACCCCGGCCGGTCTCTTTCTTGCCAACGTGCCCACTTCCCAGCACAACACCAACTTGCTCGGCCGCGTCGATCTGCAATCTAAAAGTCTCAATACCCTTACCCTCTTTTACAGTTTCCGTGACAAGCTCGCGAGCAACGAAGGTGTAGGCGGCCTGCGCCTTCCCGAACAGGGTACGGGCAGCGATGACCGCCGTCACAAGTTCCAGTTGTCCGATACCGCCTTTCCCTCGCCAAGGCTCCTCAATATCTTGCGTTTCTCCTTTGAGCGGCGAAACAAACGCCTTGGCAATCCGGCCGATAGTCCAGCGATTCAGGTGAGAGGCGCATTCACTGGGGGCCCTTCGCAGTCCGCTCAAGCCGATGAGGAGACGAGATTGGAGCTTCAGGATGTCGCTGCCTATACGCGCGGTGCGCACAGTCTTCGCTTTGGAGGAGGTTTTCGTCCGCGGTTTTTCAACTTCACGGATGCCACGAACTTCGGAGGCACATTCGTGTTCTCAAGCCTCTCTGATTTTGCCGCGCGCAGGCCCATCCTGTTCCAGGTCATTCAAGGGCAGCCGGCTGTCTCTTTTCGCCGCTACGAGGCGTACGGTTTCTTTCAGGACGAGGTGAAAATCAATCCACACATCACTCTGATGATGGGCGTGCGTTACGACTGGCAGGCGGAGATGAATCGTAACCGCAACTTTGCGCCGCGCCTGGCATTGGCCTTTGCGCCGGGCAACAAGAAAACCGTTTTGCGCGCAGGAGCTGGAATCTTCTACGATCGCTTGCCGGAGACAGCGGTAGAACGCAGCATCCTTCTGGACGGAATACATGCCCGGGAGTTCGTCATTCGCCATCCCGCCTTCCCCAACCCGTTTAGCGGAGCAGGTCCGCCGGCTTCGCCCAGCGTATGGCGTTTGGCCCCTGACATCCAGGCGCCTTATTACTCTCAGGCTAGCTTGGGCATTGAAAGAAAGCTGTGGGGGAATGGGCAGTTTGCCGTGGAGTATCAAATGCTCCGCGGCGTGCATCTATTCCGCGCCCGCAATATTAACGCGCCACTGAGCAACGGCGCTCCACTGCCGGATCCCAATTTTCTCCTCATCAGAGAAGTGGAGTCGTCCGCCGGCCTGTGGAGTCATGCCCTGATTACTACCTTCCAGGGCCGGCTTTCGAGGTTTATAAAAATAAAAGCGCAGTATACATTCTCACACGCAAACGACGACACGAACGACGTATTCGACTTGCCTGCCAACAACTTTGATCTGCGCCCTGAATGGGGGAGGTCAACATTCGACAGGCGGCATCGGCTCAGTCTTACCGGCATGTGGTTTTTGCCTTGGGGCTTCCAGATGGGCGGGATTCTAACGCTTACCTCGCGCGCCCCTTTCAACATTACAACCGGATTCGACGACAATGGAGATGGAGTGGCCAACGATCGCCCGCCGGGGGTTACCCGGAACACCGGTCAGGGGCCAAGCCTTACAGGCCTCGACATTCGTTTCTCGAAACGCTTTCGCTTCGAAGCGCCCGCATGCAAGCAGGCCAAGGAGCTTCGCGCATTCAGACAACTGGAACTGGTCGTGGATGCCTTTAATGTTCTGAATCACCCCAATTTGACAAACATTGTTGGCGAGGTGTCCTCACCTCTCTTCGGGAAGGCGACTGCTGCCCTGCCAGCAAGAACCATTCAGGTCGCTTTGAGGTTCAGCTTTCGGGCATGTAGAGAATAAAGAGTCCGGTATTCAATTTGTTCTGCAATCGTTGACGCTTACAAGTTCACTGGACTTTAAGTACTCTGGGAAGAGTTAAACATCCCTGGCATTTTCAATGCCAGCGCGGCAAGCACGAGACTTAGATCGTGTAACTCCGGACAGTGCGTCGTGTTCCGTGTGTTCCGTCCGGGTGCGTTTACCGGGAAACGGACAGGTAAGGTAAAGGCGGCAAGGCAAGGCGGCGTTCGGAAAATGAAAAGGGGCCACTTGTGAGGCGGCCCCTCGTCCGGCTGCAAGTTCGCCGTGCTACTGTTTTGGTGCCTCGGGCTTGCCTGCTAAAGCATCAAGAAACTGCGGCATGCCGGGATTCGTCCACGACGTGCCGTCCTCAAACATGACCTGCATCACGGCGGTTAGCCGCGCCGCGGTAGCGGCGTCAGGTTCACCGATTTGTTAGCCGCCTTCTGGGATCCTTTCTAGG